>JAESGO010000112.1_pt1 | contig 27648 bp, 25 predicted proteins | sample 9269701 | NCBI WGS metagenome assembly JAESGO01 (sample SAMN15720690, study PRJNA650881) | algae metagenome | isolation source: Hormoscilla sp. CMT-3BRIN-NPC48 and co-occurring heterotrophs from... | place: USA: Clark Mountains Wilderness, California | collected 2010-04-18 | reverse complement strand
TCACCTCGTTCAAGTACCGGGTGCGCGGCACGGGGCAGACGCGGCCGTGAGCACAGCTCATCTCGTTCGAGGGTCGGGTGCGCGGCACAGCGTAGACGCGGCCGTGAGGATGGCTCACCTCGTTCAAACATCGGGTGCGCGGCACGGGGCGGACGCGGCCGTGAGGCCCGCCCCATGGACGGCGCCTCCCCGAATTCAGCGCCCGTGAGCGCCCCTTCCACGCGTTTTCGCTCGGCGCCGACCGGCCTCGTGCGCCTGCCGCCGCTGGCGCCCGGCATGCGGGTCGGGCTCTACGGGGGATCCTTCAACCCGCCCCATGCGGGCCACAGGCTCGTGAGCCTTCTTGCCCTCAAGCATCTCCAGCTCGACCGGATCTGGTGGATCGTGACGCCGGGCAACCCGCTCAAGAGCCATGGGGATCTCGCGCCCACGGTGCAGCGGGTCGAGGAAGCGCGACGGCTGGCCGCCCATCCCCGGATCGTGGTCACCGCCTTCGAGGAGGAGATCGCCGCCCGCTACACCGTCGATACGCTCGCCTTCCTGGTGCGGCGCTACCCGGCGGTGCGCTTCGTCTGGATCATGGGCGCCGACAATCTGGCGAGCTTCCACCGCTGGCGCGGATGGCGACGGATCGCCGCGATGATGCCGATCGCCGTGATCGACCGGCCGGGCTTCACCCTCAAGGCGACCCGCTCCCGGGCGGCCCTGCGGTTCCAGCCCTATCGGCTGGCGGAGGGCAGCGCCTCCTGCCTGCCCGCCCTGTCGCCGCCGGCCTGGGTGTTCCTGCACGGCCTGCGCTCGACCCTGTCCTCCACGGAGCTTCGTCGCAAGCGCGGGGGAGGGGCCCCCAACGCCTGAGCGCGGGCTCGCATGTTCCTGGGCCGCGCCCGACCCTCTCGTCCAGGACGCTTCCGCAGAGCTCAGGCGGGGTCGTCATTCGCCCGAACGCCGGCGATCGGACCCGTGATCGGGCAAGCGTTGCTGTCCCGCGCGAACTTCTCTGGCATCAAGACGTTGAAAAAAGGCGTGGTCCCATCTTATCTTGGAGAGGACGACGCAGAAGAGCGTTGGTCGAGAGGAACCTGAACCTGAACCGATTGACATCGATTGAAGCGAACCAGAACTCGCTTCCCCCTCTCTCCGGAGCGGAGGCTCCGCAGGACGAGGATATCCGGGCCGTGGCCCTGGACTGTCTCGAGGACATGAAAGCCGAGAACACGGTCGAAATCGACCTCGCCGGCAAAACCTCGCTCGCTGACACCATGATCGTGACGTCGGGCCGCTCCCACCGCCATGTGGGCGCCATCGCCGACCGCGTGATCCAGGCCCTCAAGGACAAAGGGCTTGTGAACCCGCGCGTCGAGGGCCTGCCGGCTTGCGATTGGGTGCTCATCGACGCGGGCGACGTCCTGGTGCACATCTTCCGGCCCGAGGTGCGCGGCTTCTACAATCTGGAAAAGATGTGGGGCGCCGACCGTCCGCAGGACCTCGCCTCGGCCTGAGAGATCGCCTCGCCTTGGCCTCGGAGATCGCCTCGACGCATCCTGCGCCCCAGCCGGGGCGTGGGCGTGCGGATAGGCAGGACCGTCCCTGGGGCGAGGCCGCGCTTGCGGGCACCGGCTTCGTTTGCATGACGTTTCCACATGCCTGACGATTCGCGCCCTGGATGGGTCGAAGAGGGGCGGCCTTGCCTCGGCAAGGCTCCGAGCGGTGGACGCTTCCGGCTTTGCATGGTCGAACCTGGGCTGGTTGAAGAAGCATCCGCCTTGCCTCCATGCGCCTGACCGGGAGCGAGCGTTGCCCCTGACCATTCCGGCCATAGGCCGGCTGAAGAGCGGCCCACAGCGGGACCTCGTCGAGCGTTACCGCACCGGGAGCGAGCGTTGCGCCTGACCATTCTGGCCGTCGGGCGGTTGAAGAGCGGTCCCGAACGGGACCTCGTCGAGCGTTATCGCCAGCGGATCGAGGGTCTCGGCCGTGGGCTCGGCTTCTCCGGCCCCGACCTCATCGAACTCCCCGAAAGCCGCGCCCGCCGCGAGGACGATCGCCGGGCGGAGGAAGCCGCCGCGCTTCTGGCCCGCGCCGGGACGGGCGCCCTCATCGTGTTCGACGAACGCGGCAAGACCCCCACAAGCGAGGCCTTCGCGGCCAGGATCGGGGCCTGGCGGGACGAGGGCCGGCCCGGTCTCGCCTGCCTCGTGGGCGGCCCCGACGGGCTCGACCCGCAGATGCGGGCCCGAGCTGATCTCGTGGTCTCGTTCGGGGCGCTCACCATGCCGCACCAGATCGTGCGGGCGCTGGTGGCCGAGCAGTTGTATAGAGCGCTCACGATTCTGGCCGGACACCCCTATCATCGGGCCGGGGACGAATCCTGACGCATGACCCAACGCCGCTCCACCCATCGGCTGGCCCTCGGGCTGGCCCTCGCGCTCCTCGGCTCCGCCGCGGGTGCCCAGGATCGTGCCTTGCAGGATCGTGCCCCTCCGGCCCCGTCCGAGCCTGCCCCCGAGAGCGCCGAGGAGAAGGCGCGCCGGGAGGGCGACCTCAAGGCGCTCGAGGAAGCCTTGGCGGCCAGCGCCGCCGCCCGGCAGAAGCTTGAAGCGGAGATCGCCGAGATCCGCACCGACCGGGCACGGCTCAACGCGAACCTGATCGAGACCGCGGAGCGGGCGCGGGGCACCGAGGACCGGATCCGCGCCTTGGAGCAGCGCCTCCAGACCCTCACCGCCAGCGAACAGGCGATCCGCCGTTCCCTGGAGAGCCGACGCGGGGTCATCGTGGAGGTGTTTGCCGCCCTGCAGCGCATGGGGCGCCGTCCGCCGCCAGCCGTGCTGGTGCGCCCCGAGGACATGCTGGAGGCCGTGCGGGCGTCGATCCTGCTCGGCGCCGTGCTGCCAGAGCTCAGGACGGAAACCGAGGTCCTGGCCACGGATCTTGCCGAACTCGTGCGGCTCAAGACCGCCATCACCCAGGACCGGACGACCCTCGCCGGCGAGGCTACCTCCCTGAAGGCCGAGCAGGAGCGGCTCGCGGCCCTCATGGCGGCCCGCCAGGGCCGCATGGCCGAGGCCGAGCGGATCGCGGGGGCGGAGCGCGAGAAGGCCGCCGAACTTGCCCGCCAAGCCGGCACTCTCAAAGAATTGATCGACCGCATGGAGAAGGAGATCGCGGGCGCGCAACGCGCCGCGGAAGCCGCCCGGAAGGCCGAGGAAAACCAGATTCGCGAGGTGCGGGAACGCTTTGCCCAGGCCGCCTTCCGGGATCCGGCCCGGCTCGCTCCCAAGGTGCCTTTCGTCGAGGCGCGGGGCCTGCTCCCACGTCCGGTGAGCGGCGATATTGCCCGGGAATACGGCGCTTCCGACGGCTATGGCGGGGTGACGCGCGGCATTTCGATCACCACGCGCCCCCGCAGCGTCGTGGTATCACCTGCCGATGGATGGGTTGCCTTTGCGGGACCCTTCCGATCCTATGGCCGACTCTTGATCATCAACGCCGGCGGTGGATACTATCTTCTGCTGGCGGGCATGGACCAGATCAACGTCGAGGTTGGTCAGTTCGTGTTGGCCGGCGAGCCCGTCGCGACGATGGGTCAGACATCGCTGGTGTCTCCGGCAGCGGGCGCGGTCGAAACGAACGACCCCGTGCTCTATGTGGAGTTTCGGAAAGACGGCGGCCCGGTCGATCCAGGTCCCTGGTGGGCGAAATCGCAAAGCGAAAAGGTTCGCGGCTAATGCGCAAAGTTTCCCTTCTTCTTCTCGGTGCAATGGTCGGCGCGGGCGGCGCGACTGTGGTCTCGCAGACGCAGCTTCTGTCGAGCACCTCCGCGGTCGCGGCTTCGGCCGAGACCTACCGCCAGCTCAGCCTCTTCGGCGATGTGTTCGAGAAGGTGCGAACGGATTACGTGGAGCGCCCGGACGAGTCGAAGCTGGTCGAGTCGGCCATCAACGGCATGCTCACCTCCCTCGACCCGCATTCGAGCTTCATGGACGCCAAGAGCTTCCGTGACATGCAGGTGCAGACCCGCGGCGAGTTCGGCGGCCTCGGCATCGAGGTCACCATGGAAGAGGGCCTCGTGAAGGTGGTGACCCCCATCGACGAGACCCCGGCGGCCCGCGCGGGCGTGCTCGCCAACGACATCATCACCCATATCGACGGGGAGGCCGTGCAGGGCCTCAACCTGAACCAGGCCGTCGACAAGATGCGCGGCCCGGTGAACTCCCCCGTCACCCTCAAGATCCAGCGCAAGGAAGCCAAGGATCCGGTGGAGGTGAAGCTCACCCGCGAGACCATCAAGGTGCGGCCGGTCCGCGCCCGGGTCGAGGGCGGCGACATCGGCGTGCTGCGCGTGACGCAGTTCAACGAGCAGACCTTCGAGAACCTGCGCACCGCCATCGACAAGATGACGAGCGAGATGGGCGCCGACAAGGTGAAGGGCTTCGTGGTCGACCTGCGCAACAACCCGGGCGGCTTGCTCGACCAGGCCATCATGGTCTCCGACGCGTTCCTCGACCGGGGCGAGATCGTCTCCACCCGCAGCCGCAACGCGGACGAGACCCAGCGCTTCAACGCCAAGGCGGGCGACCTCACCAAGGGCAAGCCCATCGTCGTTCTGGTGAATGGCGGCTCGGCCTCGGCCTCGGAGATCGTGGCCGGCGCCCTGCAGGACCACAAGCGGGCGACCGTCATGGGCACCCGGTCCTTCGGCAAGGGCTCGGTCCAAACCATCATCCCGCTCGGCGGCAACGGCGCCGTGCGCCTGACCACGGCCCGCTACTACACGCCGGCCGGCCGCTCGATCCAGGCCAAGGGCATCGATCCGGATATCGAGATCCAGCAGGAGATCCCGGAGGAGCTGAAGGGCAAGGACGAGACCAAGGGCGAGGCAGGCCTGCGCGGCCACCTTCGCAACGGCGGTGCGGCTGGGGCTGCGAACGAAGAGCGCGGCGGATCCTCGGCCTACGTGCCGCCGGATCCGGCGAAGGACAAGCAGCTCATCGCCGCCTACGAGCAGCTGCGCGGCGTCCGCAAGGGCGCGGCCAACACGACGACCAACGGCGTCCCGAACTGATCGGGACGGTCTGACCCACCGTTCAAGGCTTGGCGGCCCGCTGCGTCATCCTCAAGATGAAGCGGCGGGCCGCTCTTGATTCGCGGCCTGCCCTGAGAGCCAGAAGGCTCTCGCGCCCGCTCAGGCGGGCCCGCAAGAAGGTGTGTGAGTGAGCGCGACGCCCGATCAACTGCCGAGGCCCCTCGGCCTCGACCGACCGAAGGCGACGCGATCCCCGGCGCGGGCGCTGGGCCTCCTGGCGCTCACGGCCGCCTTCGGCGTGATCGCCTACGGAGCCTTCCTGCGGGGCGCTCCGGCTCCGCAGCCCTTCGCGGTCGCACCGATTCGAACCCTGCCGCCCGAACCGCCCACTGCCGCTCCGCCGGCCGAGCCTGCCGCCGCAGCCCCCGCTCCCCGTGCCGCCGTGCCGGCTCCACTTCCCACGCCGCCCGCCGCCGGCAAGCCGGCGGCGACGGTCGCGGCAAAGATGGCGACCGCCCCGGACCTCCGTCTCGTGGAGCGGACCCGCTACGGTCTCCTCCCCCGGATCGGACCGGACGGGGCCCGCCCGCACACCGTCTATGCGCGTCCGACACCGCCCGCCGCCCGAACCGGGCCGCGGATTGCTCTCGTGGTCACCGGCCTTGGCATCAGCCAGAGCCTGACCGCCGAGGCGCTCGCCAAGCTCCCGCCCGAGGTGACCCTTGCCTTCGCGCCCTATGGCAGCGATCTCGAGCGCATGGTGACCCAGGTGCGGGAGAAGGGACACGAGGTGCTGCTCCAGGTTCCCATGGAGCCCTTCGACTATCCCGATAACGATCCCGGCCCTCATACCCTCACCGCGCGCGCCAAGCCCCAGGAGAACCTCGACCGGCTGCACTGGGTCATGGGCCGCTTCACTGGCTACACGGGTCTCGTGACCCTCATGGGCGCCAAACTGACGGCCGACGAGGGCGCGCTCCAGCCGATCCTGCGGGAGGTCTCCCAGCGCGGGCTTCTCCTCGTGGACGACGGCGCCTCCGTCCGATCCACGATCCGCACCAACCCCTCGCCCGAAGCCGCGACCCTGCGGGCCGGCATCGTCGTCGATGCTGTCGTCCGGGGCGACGCTGTCGACCGGGAGCTTGGCCGGTTGGAGGAGGCGGCTCGGAGCGGCGGTGCCGTGGTGGGGACGGCGGGTCTCTCGCCGGTGACGCTGGAGCGGATCGCCGCCTGGGCCCGCACCCTGCCGCAGCGCGGAATCCACCTCGTTCCGCCGAGCGCTCTTCTGGAGACGCCCCGATGAGCGCCTCCCATTCGTTCCCTGGCAAGCCAGTCGGCCTGTCTTTGCCTGTTGCCGGAGGGCGCCCATGAGCCGCACCGCGCCCCGGCCCCGGAGCGACCTGCCTTACCGCCCCTGCGTCGGCGTCATGCTCCTCAATCGCGAGGGCCGCGTGTTCGTCGGTCGTCGCAAGACGGAAGCGGCCGGCGAGCACCCGGCGGACGCCTATGCCTGGCAGATGCCCCAGGGCGGCATCGACCCGGGGGAGGAGCCCTACGCCGCCGCCGTTCGGGAGCTCTACGAGGAGACGAGCGTCCACTCGGTCACGCTGCTCGCCGAGGCTCCCGAATGGTACACCTACGACCTGCCGAGCATCGTGGCCGGGCGAGCCTGGCGAGGCCGCTACCGCGGCCAGACCCAGCGCTGGTTCGCCTTCCGGTTCGACGGCGACGACGCCGAGATCAACATTCGGCGTCCGGGTGGAGGGGGCCACAAGCCTGAATTCGACGAATGGCGCTGGGAGGACATGCACCGCCTGCCGGAGCTGATCATCCCCTTCAAGCGCCCGGTCTACGAGGCCGTGGTCGCGGCCTTCGCGCATCTGGCGGGTCCTGCCGACCGCTGACCGGCGCCTCCGTCCGGCACGCTCGGCCCCAAGAAAAAGGGCGGCCGAAGCCGCCCCTCTCGCGTTCCGTCGAAGCCGTGATCAGGCCGCGTTGCGGATGACCTGCACGATGCGCCGCGTGCCGGGCTCGACGATGATGATGTCGTCCGCCACCACGAAGTACCGGTAGGTCCGGTAGGCCGGAACCACCTCGACGATCGTCGAGGGCAGCTCGTAGAGGCGCACGTCCGTCGGGATCACTGTGCCGGACGAGACCGAGAAGCTCACGCTCGGCAGAGCCTGCACGTTGCTGGTGCGGATGGTCTGCCGGATCGTGGTCTGCTGCTGGGTCGAGAGGCTCGGCGCCTGCACGCTGCCGGTGGTCGAGGTCGAGCCGCTCGTGGTGCCCTGCGCCGTGCCGGAAGTGGTGCCCTGCTGGGTCGTGGAGGTGCTGCCGCTCGTGGTGTTCGACTGGCCGGACGAAGCCGTGCCGGACGAGGGGCGCTGCTGGGTGCCGGATGCCGTGCCCGAAGCCGAGCCGGTCGACGGCTGGGTGCCGGATGCCGTGCCGGACGTGGAGCCGGACCCGGTGGACTGGGTGGACGTGGCGGCGCCACCCGATGAGCCAGAGGAGCCCGAATTCATCGGCATCGTGCTCGACCCGCCGGACGCGCCACCGGACGCTCCGCCGGACGCTCCGCCGGAGGCGCCGGACGAGGTCGAGGGCGACGCGGAGCCACCCGAGGCCCCGCTCGAACCGGACGAGCTCGACTGGGCGAAGCCAACGGCGACGCTGAGGGACAGGGCCGCAACCGCGGCGGTGCTCAAAAGACCATAACGCATTGATATTCCTCCCATGACGGGCGACAGCGCCCGCTCGGACGATGGTCAACGCGCAAACCTTGCGGTCGTTCCGCAAACACTCCGGTTGTGCAAGTAATCAGGTTACCTAGTCTGGACCATCTAGCGTTATGAACAGCTGATGAACAGGGAAGACGAGAGAGGAAGACTTGACGCTACTTGAGGTTAAGCTTTTTACGCCGAAGCGGCCCGGAGGCGGCGCGATCCGCGGCGGCGGCCGCGCCCGTGGCCCGAATGTCTGCGATGGGCCTGTTTCGCAACAAGCGACGCAACATCTCCGCAATGAAAAGAGCTTAGTCACAGCGGCAACGAAGGAGAGGTCGAATGCTCGCTTCCTCAAGCAGAATGCTTGCCGTTGCCACCCTGGTCGTCCTTGCGGCCCCGGCCTTTGGCCAAGGAGAGCAGACCCGGCGCGAGATCATGGATTTCAGCCAGTGCCTTGCTCTCATCGACGAGGTCGCCGAGGAGCTCGGCAGCAATCCCACCAGCCTCCTGCGCACCCGCGACGTGCGGATCATCCGCATCGACGCTCCAGACGGCGCCGTGATCCTCACCTGCAACCGCGTGGACAACACGATGGTGCTCGCCCGAAAAGCGGGGCTGCGCAGCGGATCGTAAGCGGCACAACAATCACAATGCGGTAGGCGCGTCGTCAGGGGCGCCTTTCGCTCGTCCCGCAGCGTCCAATCCGTGCAGGCTCGCCCGGACCGGCGCATCGGCCGGTCCGGGAGGAGATTGTGGGCCTTTCCGCGCGACCTTTCGCGCGTCGCCGCGCGCAGCACCTCTGGGCCGCCGCCTGTCCCGGGCGAGGAGCTACATGCGCCCAAGGCGCATGAACTGCGTCTCGCCGGAGGAGTCGTCCACGCCGTCGTTGTCCGTGACCGCGTAGGCCTGGCCCGTGGCATCGACCGTGAAGCCCTCGACCTTGTCGAGCACGTAGCCGTTCGGCTGCCGCAGGTCGGGCAGGAGGTCCCGCACCTCGGTCTTGCGGACCAAGGGAAGCGGAGTGCCGAGAGGCGCCGGCTTCATCTCGCTCGCGGCGATCGCGTAGAGTTTCTTGACCGCAGCCTTCGGACCGATCTGATTGTCGCGCTCGATCACGATGAGGCGGTCGCCGACCGCGGTGATCTCGGACAGACCGATCCAGCCTTCCTTCGCGGCCTCCAGCGGATAGCGCACCGCGCCCCAGCTTTTCGCCGCGGGCTTGTAGGCGATGAGCTTCACGCTGTTCTTCTCGTCATCGGCCCATTCGCGCTGAACCGCGAGCCACACAGTCTCGTCCGAGCCGGACCCCGTAACCGTGACGCCCTCGTAACCTGCGCTCTTCGCCCCGCTCTCCAGATCCGCCGGCAAGGCGATCTCCTCTTGGATCGCACCGCTGCGATCCACCCTGATCAGCCGGTTGAACAGGCCGCGTTCCGGGTTACCCTCGGAGGCGAGCCAGAAGCCGCCATCGGACGCGAGCGCAATGCCTTCGAGATCGAGCTTATCGGCTGCGGCACCGTTGCGGGTCACGAGTGTCTGACCCACGATCAGCGCTGGCGTCTGCGTTGCGTCGATCGTCAGGATGCGCGGGGCGCCGCCGTAGACGCTGTCGGTAACGGCGTAAAGGCGGCCTGCCTGGGCACGGTCGGCAACCAAGCCCGACAGGGCGCCCCACGCGATCGGGAGTCCGTCGGGGCTCCGGGCCGAGCGAATGGTCGGGTAGGCAGGCGCGGCGCGCTCGGCGCGCTGATAGATCATCACATGCGGGCCGATGCCGCCCTTCTCCCGCAGGTCCGCCTCGCTCGTCGCCACGAAGAGATCGCGGTTCGGAATGGCAAGCAGGCCCTCGGGGCCGATGCCTGTCGGCAGCACCTGGAGCAGCTCCGGCGCGGCGCCCGTATCGCGGTAGACCGCAACCACCGAGCCTCGCTCCGAGCCCACGAACAGCAGGCGATCCTGCCCGTAGCGGCCAACCTCGACGCCTTCGATCTCGACGCCCTTGGTGTTGCGCCGCTCCGGGTAGTGGCCGCGCGAGACGAGCTCATGCTCGAGCGCCGCGCCCGCCTCGAAGCTGACGCTCCCATCGCGGTTGAAGACGGTGAACCCCCGTGAGCCGCCTTTGTAGTCGCCCTCGTTCGCGGTGACGAAGCGGTTGGCGTCGATCCAGCGCACTGCATCGGGCTCGCGCGTCGCGCTGTTCTGCGAGCCCGAGAGATCGATGGCTCCGTCGCGCTTCGTGTCGATGCCCTTGAGGTCCACGGTGCCCGCCGTGAAATGCGCCTCGATGCGGCCGGTCCGTCCGTCCACGACCGCGATGTGGTTGTTCTCCTGCAGGGTGACGACCACCTTGCCGTCCTCGGAAATATCGACGAATTCGGGCTCCGGGTCTTCGCCCGCAACGGCGGCAAGGCCGGTGAGGTCGATAGTCTTGAGACTCGCGCAATCGACGCCGCCCGGGCCCGTCGTTCCGATCACGAGGGATCCCGCGGGGAGCTGCGGGAGCGCACCCTTGTTGAGCTCCTCATTGCGCTCGTTTTCGATTGCGATGGCCACGAGGCCAGCGCCGATCGCGACCGAGTCCGGCTGGCCCGGAAGTGCGCACTCGCCCGTCACGGCCCTCGAGCCGAGATCGACCGAGAGGAGCTTGCCCGAGGGGCTGGTGAAGTTCTCGGACGTGTTGAGCGCCACGACGGCGCGCGATCCGAGTACCTTCACGGAGGTGGGTTCGCCCTGAAGCGCAATGGTGCCTGCGGGCTTCGGGTTCGCCGGGTCGGCGATGTCGATGAGGCCGAGCGCCTTGCGCGGGCTGTCCGTGTAGACGAGGAGACGCCCGTCCTCGCTGGCGGCGATGATCTCGGCGACCGTCTCGCCCTTCTGGTCTGCGGCGGACAGGTTCTGCGCGATCGGGAAGCTCGCGATGCGCTCGAAGAGCGGAGCGGCGAATGCCGGCCAAGCGACGCCGGACAGAAGCAGGGAGGACATCGTGACGACGGAGCGGAAGCGCGACATTGTAACCGCCTTTGGCTGAAGGGTCGCTCCGTTCCTGCGTCGTGCGCGTGACAGGCGCATGACACGGCGATGCGGAGGCGAAGAGGCGGTCGTGCTCGCTCCCATTCCGCAGCCGGACATGGACGAGCGCGGCACCGCCGCGCCCGTCCGATAGGGCTATCGGGCCTTTGCGGCCGCGTCCGGGAAGTCGCTGAACACGCCGTCGACGCCCAGGGCATAGAAGGCCTTGTACTCGGCGGCCGGGTCGCCCTTGAACGTGGCCGAGAGGCGTTTCGGCTCGTTGCGGAAGGTCCAGGTAAAGACCGCAAGGCCGGCAGCATGCGCGTCTCGCACGAGGCTCGTGGGCTCGGCCAGGACGCGGTCCTGCTCGTCCTGCTTGCCGTCGCCGTTTAGGTCGTCCGCCTTCCCGTCGCCGTTCTGATCCACCGCCTTGGTGGCGAGGATGTACGGCTTCCAAGGCGCCACGATGTCCGCATAGGTCTTGATCTCGGCAAGCCCCTCCTTGGTGAGGAGATCCTTGTAGGTGCGCCGGTCGCCCACCACCACGAAGTCGTAGGGTTGGGCGTAGGGCGGGGCGAGCACGATGTTGCCGTCCTTGTCCACGTCCTCCGCATCGATGAGCTGCGCGAGCCGCACGTCGATCCGCGTGTTGAGGTATTTCAGGTTCGCGACCTCGAAGCTCTGGATCACCACGGGCGACGTGGCCTCGCCCCAGCCGGCTCCCTTCAACACGGCGACGAGACGGTCCTCCAGCGGCAGTCCAAGCGCCGCGTGGAACGTGGAGTGCTTCGTCTCGGGAGCGATGCCGATCGGGCGCCCGCGGGCGCTGCCCTCGGCCTTGGCGAGATCGATCACCTCCTGCAGCGTCGGGATCTGGAACTGCCCGTTCTTCGACTGGTCGCGGTCCGCCATGGGCTGCTTGGCACGCAGGGTCTTGATCTCGGCGAGGGTGAAGTCGCTCGCGAACCAATCGTTGGTGTCGACGCCATCCACCTTGCGGGTGGTCTTGCGCGAGGCGAATTCAGGGCGGCTGCCCACATCCGTCGTCCCGCCGAGCATGGGTTCATGGCGGGCGATGAGCACGCCGTCCTTCGTGGAGACGAGGTCGGGCTCGATGGAATCCGCGCCCATCTCGATCGCGAGCTTGTAGGCTTCGAGGGTATGCTCCGGCAGATATCCGCTCGCGCCACGATGCCCGACGACCATCGGACGCTCACCGGAGAGGGTTCGCTCCTGGGCCTGCGCGGCGCCCAAGGGAAGCAAGGCCGCGGCGAATGCCGCAAGAACCGTTGTCTGTTTCATGACTGGTCTCCTATGTAGTGAGGAACGGGGCGGTGGGGATGAATGTCCGACGCAACCGGTATGCGCTGGGCGGCCCCCGCCATGGCAGCGAACGACACGGGAGCACGCCGCGACGACACCGGGGCTGCGCGTCGGCGGATGGTTGTGAGCGCTTCGCATGTCGCTCGGGTGACGCCTCGATGACACGCTCATGAAAGCCCTCCCTATGGGTGAAGGCCCGCTCCGTCAGGGGCCTGCCTTCTGGGCCGGCGCCGAGACCTGGAACGCGTCGTCGACCTCGACGCCGAGGGCGGTGACGATGCGATTGGTTTCCGACGCCATCCCGACGATGGCGACGAGTTCGGCATGCTGCGCCTCGCTCATGCCCTTCGCCCGGGCCGCGGCCGTGTGGGAGTGGATGCAGTAGGTGCAGCCGTGCGCGATCGATACGGCGAGGTAGATCATCTCCTTCGTCGCAGGGTCGAGGGCGCCTGGCCCCATCACCTGCTTGAGGCTCTCCCAGGTGCGCTTGAGCGTCACCGGATCATGGGCGAGCGCGCGCCAGAAGTTGTTGACGAACGGTGAGTTGCGCGTCGCCCGGATGTCGTCGAAGACGGCGCGGCTTTCGGGAGAGAGCTCGTCGTCGCTGAGCAGTCGAACGGTCGCCATAGCCCCTCTCCTCGTCGTTTCATCGCTCCAGGCCGGCTGACCCAGGCCGATTGACAGCCGCCGAACGGCTCCCGACACTGACCCCTCTTCGGCAGTCACGATAGGCGCGACTGCTCCGGCGCGGAGGACCTCCAGCATGTGTCAGCACTGCGTGATCGACCAAGTGAAAAATCGAATGCTCGACCGCCGCAGCCTCTTTCGCGGCGCTGCGGCAGCAGCCGTGACGGCCGCGGCGTCGAGCTTGGCGGCGCCGGCGCAAGCCCAGACGTCACCGGCCGTCGCAGTGGCGCCATCCAACGTGCGCGACCTGACCCATGAATTGCACCCGGACTTCCCGACCTTCTTCGGCGAGCCCCAGCTGAAGCTCGTCTCCAAGTTCAATTACAAGGAACATAAGTTCAACCTCAACGAATGGGTCGTCAACGAGCATACCGGCACCCATCTCGATGCGCCGCTGCACTTCTCGGCCGACGGCCAGAGCGTGGCCGAGATCCCGATCGAGAACCTCGTCGTGCCGCTGGTCGTCGTCGACATTCGCGAGAAGGCATCGGCGAACCCCGACGCGCAGCTGACGCCCGACGATCTTAAAGCCTGGATCGCCAAGAACGGCCCTATTCCAGATAAGGCCTGCGTCGCCATGCTCTCGGGCTGGGATGCCTATGTGACGGAGCCGAAGTTCCGCAACGCGGACGACAAGAAGGTGATGCATTTCCCGGGCTTCCACGTGGAGGCCGCCAAGATGCTTCTGGAAACCACCAGCGCGTCGGGCATCGCCGTCGACACCCTGTCGCTGGATTTCGGACCCTCGCCGGATTTCGCGGCCCATTATGCCTGGCTCCCCGCGGGCCGCTGGGGCCTCGAATGCGCGGCGAACCTCGCGCGCCTTCCGGCCAAGGGGGCGATGCTCGTGGTGGGCGCGCAAAAGATCCGCGGCGCGACGGGCGGCCCCTGCCGCGTCATGGCTTTTGCCTGATCGCTCGCGGTTTTGGCCGACGCGGCACCCCGGGACGGCTTCGCGGAAGCGGTCCCGGGTCGTCGCCCGAGTTCGATGCGGCCTAGACCACCAGAATATCGGCAGCCGTGAGCGGCAGGAACTTTGCCAGGGTAGCAAACGCCGTGCGGGCGGCTGGCCCGGTTCCGTCGGGGTCGTAGGAGAGGATCCCGCGCGATGGATCGTAGATGACGCGGTCGTCCGCATCCTGGGCCGTCCGCCCGATCGTGAAGACGGACGGATGGAGCGCTCCGGGCAGGCCGAGCGCGCGGAACACCGCGTCGTCGAGATGCAGCCGGTCCTGACCTGGCCTGAAATCCGTGATGCGGTCGAGATTGGCGCGGGCGTTCGGCCGGGTGTCGAACACGAAGGCGTCGGCACCGGTGCCTCCGGCAAGGACGTCGCGGCCGAGGCCGCCGTTCAGGATGTCCGTTCCCGCATCCCCGTGGAGCCGGTCGTTGCCTGCATCGCCGGCGAGGGAGTCGCGGTGCTGGCTGCCATAGAGAACGTCGTCGCCGCTGCCGCCGCGCAGGCTGTTGTTGCCAAGTCCCCCGTAAAGAATGTCGTTGCCTCCATCGCCCGCGAGGCGGTCCGAACCCGTATCCCCGAAAAGTCGGTCGTTGCCGGTGCCCCCGGCGAGCGTGTCATTGCCCGTGCCGCTATAGAGCACGTCGTCCCCGGCATCGCCCTTGAGGATGTCGTTGCCCACGTCTCCATAGACGACGTCGTCGCCGCTGCCGCCGCGCAGGCTGTCGTTCCCCATGCCGCCATACAGGACATCGAGGCCGTCGCCGCCCTCCAGGGTGTCGCGGCCGCCATCCCCATACAGGCGATCCTCGCCGCCAAGTCCGCGGAGCCGGTCCGCGCCCACATTGCCGACCAGCATGTTGGCGCCGCTGTTGCCGGTGAGCCCGACGCCCTTGGCAAGACTGGCAGCCAAGCGTTCGACGGCGACGCCTTCGGCGAGGGCGTAGCTCACGCTCGTGAACACCGCATCCTCGCCGCCGTCCTCGCTCTCCATCACCACATCGAGCGCCTGGTCGACGACGTAGCTATCGTCGCCAGCCCCGCCGATCATGGTGTCTGCGCCGGCACCTCCCTCCAAAAAGTCGCTGCCGCTTCCGCCCTCGAGGCGGTCGTTCCCAGCCCCTGCGTCGAGGCTGTCGTCGCCTCCGTAAGCCTCAAGCCAATCGGCATCGAGGGATCCCTTCAGGGTGTCGTCGCCGCTGAGCAGGGCAGCCACCGGATCGGGGCTCTCGTGAAAGCTTTCCAGGGAACCCGCGAAGGAGAACTCATGCCGTGGGTCGAGTTCGTCCCCGAACAGGAACCAGGGTCCGTCGGGAGCGTCGACGCGCATGTAGGAGACACTGCCGTAGCCCGGTCCGAACAGCCCCACATAGGCCACTTGGAGGGGCAGCGCCGCATGGGTCACGGAGAAGCGAACGACGTCGTGATCGCCCAGCTTGGTCGGCGCCTCGGCCTTGTCGACAATCTTGAAGACGTCCGCAAAGCGCAGGCCGCCCGGAGCGGCTGCGTATGAGTGTAGGCTCGCCATCGCTCGCCCCCTCGAATGTGCGTGGTGGGATGAGAGTGGGGGCGAACGTCACGAGAACGCAAGTACAAAATTAGCAATATTTATTTATATTTTAAATATTGTGAATCCGAGCAGGGGTCCAGGCTCCTTACCGCGCTACCCTTCGCAATAATCCTTCACAGGCAGCGTTCCGTTAGCATAGGCTCATTGCAAACGCTGCGGCGACGATCGGTCGACCGCGGCATTGCAGGAGGAACGCCATGACCCGCAAGATGGAGCGCTCGCTTGAGGAACTCTACGCGGCCGACCCGGAGCGTGCCGATGCTCAGGTCTTTGGCCGGCGCTCGGGCGTGAGCCGTCGCGGCTTCCTCAACGGGGCGGGCGTCGCGGGTGTGGGCGCCGCCGTCGGCGCGGCCGTTCCCTTCGGCGCCAACATGCCCGTGGGGCTCGTCCCGGCAGCCCTCGCCCAGGGAGCGCAGGCGCCGGCGGCGGCCGCGCCCCAGGGGCCGCAACCCCTCGACTTCCCGGGCAAGGAGAAGGGGCTCGTGGTTCTGGGCGAGCGCCCGCTGGTCGCGGAGACGCCCGAGCACCTTCTCGATGACGAGACGACGCCGATCGCTAAGTTTTTCGTGCGTAACAACGGGCTGATCCCGGAGGCGAGCGCCAATGCCGATGCCTGGAAGCTCGCCGTCGACGGTGAGGTCAACACCCGGCTCAATCTGACCCTTGGCGATCTGAAGGCGCGGTTCCAGCCCAAGACCTACCGGATGGTTCTCGAATGCGGGGGCAACGGGCGCTCGTTCTTCCAGCCGCAGGCTCGCGGCAACCAGTGGACGAACGGCGGCGCCGGCTGCGCCGAATGGACCGGGATCGCGCTCGCCGACGTTCTCAAGGCCGCCGGCGTGAAGGATACGGCGAAGTACACCGCCCATTACGGCGCCGACCCGCACCTGTCGGGCGACACGTCGAAGGAATCCCTGTCGCGCGGCATGCCGATCCCCAAGGCGATGGAGGAGCACGGCCTCATCGTGTTCGCCATGAACGGCGAGCCCCTGCCCAACATCCACGGCGGACCCGTCCGGCTCGTCGTTCCGGGCTGGCCCGGATCGCTGTCGCACAAATGGCTGACGCGGATCACCCTGCGCGACCGGGAGCATGACGGACAGGGCATGACCGGCACCTCGTACCGGGTCCCGAACAAGCCCATGGTGCCCGGCGGCAAGGCGGACGAGAAGGACTTCCGCATCCTGGAATCGATGCCCGTCCGCAGCATCACCACGAGCCCCGCCAATGGGACGCGTCTTGCGGCGGGTACCCGCGAGGTTGCCCTGCGCGGGGCGGCCTGGGCCGGCGATCTCACCGTCTCGCGGGTGGATGTGTCGACCGATTTCGGCCAGACCTGGACGCAGGCGACGCTGGCGCCGACCCGCAACCCGTTTGACTGGAACCGCTGGACCGCGACGGTGAAGCTACCCGCCGACGGCTATTACGAGGTCTGGACCCGGGCGACGGACTCCAACGGCCGGATGCAGCCGCCCGTCGCCGCCGGATGGAACCCGCAGGGCTACGGCGGCAACGCCATGCACCGCGTCGCCATTCTGGTCGGCTGAGAGGAGCGGTCGAGAGTGTCCATGCGACGAGCATTCAACCTGCTGGCGGGGGCAGCCCTGGCGGCGGCATCCTTCGGCAACCCGGCGCGGGCCGAGGGGCCTGCAACGGCCTTCGTGCCCCGGGACGAACGGATCGAGGATCTCCCCGACACCCCGGGGCGGGACGAGACGTTCGGGATGTGCACGGCCTGCCATGGCTACAGGCTGGTCTCGAACCAGGGCATGACCCGCGACAAGTGGGACGAGACGCTGAACTGGATGACAGAGCGGCACAACATGCCGGACATCCAGGGCGCCGACCGGCAGGTGATCTTGGACTATCTCGCCAAGCACCACCCGCCCAAGGCGCCCTCCCAGGCCGGAGGCTTCAGGAACCCGTTCGCGCCGCCTTGAGGCTGCTGAGCATGCTCCAGCAGCCGCCCGCCTCGTAGCGACCCGTTATCAATGCGCTCGACGGCCGCGACGGAGGAGGCCCCAGACCATGCGGAGCAGGGCGAGATTCTTTAGTAGCCGAAACATGTCCATCTCCTGAGTGGAATTGCTGTCGAAGACCCAACAGCTTCTCGAAAGGGGAGTTCCCCATCCGGCTCCAACGCTCCGATCTCGCGATGGGGGAGGGGGCAGGCCTCGCCGGTGGAATGCTGATCATCAGCCTGAAGGGTCGGAGCGCGGCGGCCGCTTCCGTGATCGCCTCGATGGCCCGGTATAGCTCGGCGGCACATCTGCGGGCTCGTGGACCGCGAGAGCGAGCGGGCAGGCTGCCGGACGAGCCTGGTGCCGGGATCCGGATCGCAGGCGCGGATCTGTGCCGCGCGAGGGCGTTCTCTGCGTCGCTTCCGGCTTTTTCGGCCGCGAACCGACAGTTCAAACGACGGGCGGAAGTCTTGGACGCCGACGAGGCATCCACCGGCGGCGATCTGGCTTCATGTTCGGCCGCCCGGTCGCTTTCGTGCAACCATATGGGTGCGGCAGAGCGCATGACGCCCGCTCACGAACGAGGAGCCCACGATGTCCGAGAGAGTAGCTTTGATCACCGCCGGCGGCAGCGGCATGGGAGCGGCAGCGGCACGGCGATTGGCAGGCGATGGCTTCAAGGTGGCGATCCTCTCCTCATCGGGCAAAGGCGAGGCGCTGGCGGGGGAACTCGGTGGCATCGGGGTGACCGGATCAAACCAGTCCAATGAGGACCTGAAGCGGCTCGTCGATCAGGCGGTCGAGCGCTGGGGCCGCATCGACGTTCTGGTGAACAGCGCAGGGCACGGCCCACGCGCGCCCATTCTTGAGATCACCGACGACCAATGGCATGCGGGCCTCGATGTCTACCTCATGAACGTGATCCGCCCGACCCGGTTCGTGACGCCACTCATGCAGGCACAGAAGGGCGGCGCGATCATCAACATCTCGACCGCCTGGGCTTTCGAGCCGAGCGCGATGTTCCCCACATCGGCCGTCTTTCGCGCAGGACTCGCGGCCTACACGAAGATCTTCGCCGACACCTACGCGGCCGACAACCTACGCATGAACAATGTGCTCCCTGGCTGGATCGACAGCCTGCCGGCCACCGAGGAACGCCGCCGGACCGTGCCGATGCAGCGCTACGGGAAAGCCGAGGAGGTGGCGGCGACGATCGCGTTCCTGGCCTCCGAAGGGGCGGGCTACATCACCGGTCAGAACATCCGGGTCGACGGCGGCATCACGCGTTCGATCTGAGCCTTATTTCGGCCGGGGTGCGGCGAACCTTGCTTCCCGATCCGCGACCGAAGCCTGTGCTGAACCAGATGCCTCCGCTGCGGCCGCTTGCCGAGCGCCATCCTGCACGATGCCAGGGTCAGGGGCGCCGCACGTTCGCGTCAGCGCCTGCGCGTTGGAATTCGGGGCGCTCGTTCGATCCGCGAGGCCCCGGATTCCCCTAGGGCTCCGTCATCCCGCCAACGGGACGATCAGCGGGCGCTCGCGGCCCGGCTCGTCTTCGGCCGGCAGCGAGGCTGCGGCAACAGAACCGAACCGCTGGCCGTGCCCCGTCGGCCGCGCCGGCCGGCCATCATCGGCCCTACAGGCCATCCGCTGCCAGAATTGGCAGATTCGATGGCGTGAGATGATTCAGGCTTTGGATGTTGAGGCCGGGATTGGCCGCTTCCGAAACCGGCGGCGAGGTTGCCATCGTGGCCCAGAACGCACCCGTGGCGAGGGCAAACGCTGCCGCGAACCGCTTCGCACGCCGTTTGGCCTTGCTGCTCGGCACAACCGGTTGTCCTCCAGCCTCACGCTGGAACACGGGGTATTCAGCCCTGCGCTTGCGGGCTCGCTCCGCATAATATTCGCAATCGATCGTCCCATCGGGACGGACAACGAGTTCCTCCATGACGCCCTCCTCCCGCACCGGCGTGCGCGCGTCATCATTGACGGCCAGCAGGGCCGTATCCGACTGAAACACCTTGATTTTCGTGGTTGGGCAGCCTGCCTTGGGCTCAGGCCGCATCCATAGTCTAGACCCTTGAAATCACGCGGCAACAGCGAATTGATCCGATTGATTGCGTAAGCAGAGGCCCGGGCGATCCTGAGGGATCGGAAGGCGCAGCTTGTCCCACGGGAGTCGCTCCTGTGCGGGAGAATTCGTAGAAAACCGGATTGGACGAAAACGAATAGTGCGCGGTTCGATCTCGTGCTCGACTGTCCTCATCCAGTCATCGAGACTGCCCCCCACGGCTGGAGAACTAAAGCGCCTCACAGGCGCTTTTCTTTACTCCGCACGCGAATGTCGAAGGCGGTCCACGGGATCCCGGCTGTCGCCTCAGGCCGAACCAACGACCGTCTGCGCCCAAGCAACGATGCGGCGCGTCGCGACGTTGGTCGCCAGGCTCTCACCGTACCGCCGCCGCCGCTCGATCTTGCGAGCCTGCTATCGTAAAACCCGATATGGGATAGCTTAAGCTTGAGTGCCTGTGGCTAACAGGGACGAGAGGGAATCCAAGTGTGATTTCTGGCAGCGCGTCCATGCACAGCCGCCTCCATGCCTTCCTCGCCGGGACAGGGCCCGATGACCGCGGCCGCCGCGCCACCGACGTGCTCGCCTTCTCGAACGAGGAGCTCGAGGCCGTCCATGACTACATTCAGTGGCTCTTTCCACTGCCGACCCGCAGCGCTGCCCAGCCGGCAGCGCCGGTTCTGACGGAGGCCGAGATCGTCGCGATCCGAGCGGATCCGCAAGCCCTGTGGACCCTGACACGGGCAGCCGAGAGAATGCTTCGATTCTACCGCGAAACGCGCTGGTGGCTGACCGGACACGATCACAATCACCTACGGATCAGCCGCATCGTTCGAAGCCTGGGGCTCCTTGTCGGACCCGACGACGCCCGCCAGTTTCATGAGGCGATCCTCACCCTGCACGCGGCGGCGGGGTCTCCCGTCAATGCCCGAAGCCTGCGGTTCTGGGCCGAGGCGGCGGAGGGTTGAAAACAGATGCAGGCGCGGTCTTGAGCAGCAACTCTGCCTCACCTCGAACCATGTGCTCGAAGTGACAGGAGCGAGGCTGCTCGGGTATGTCGCCCGGTACAGGGGTGGTTCATGCCCGAGAGTCGAGTTCCCGGCTCAGACGAGCTGCCGCGCCAACTGGCGCGATCCCGAACGCGGGCGGACGCCGATGCCGATGCGTGGGACGCTCGGATCGGGATGCTGGTCCTCCTGACCATCGCGGGCTTGATCACCTGCCTCGTCGTGCGGGCCTCGTCGGCGACGGCATCCCCTGAGACACATGGCGCGTGGGCCGTGCCATGTGTTGTCGGGAAGAGACGAGCCCCGCGCTCGGGATGGGGGTTTCAGGTCCTCGCATGGCGCGGCGATTTCCGCCTGAGTGGCGGAGCCCGTGCCGTCCGCGCAGGTCGGCCGCCGCAGACAGGCGTGGCGTCCCCGTCGGTCGACGAGCCGTCCCTCGTTCACGAACTCCCCAGGAGCGCATCGACGGTGCAGACAAGGCCTGTCGGCGCGAACGTGAGGCGGACCTGTCCCCCGAGGTCCTGCGCCAGACTGCGCTCGAGCAGCCGTGTGCCGAAGCCGCGCCGGCTCGGCTCCTTCACGGGCGGGCCGCCGCGCTCCGCCCATGTGAGGCGGAGGCGACAGGGGTCGGCGGCCAGCTCCACGTTCCAGCCGATCCGGACCTCGCCGGTCTCATTCGAGAGAGCGCCATATTTCATGGCATTCGTCGCGAGTTCATGAAGGGCCATTGCGACGGCGAGCGCCTGGCCGGGCGACAACCGCACGTCCCAGCCGTGGATGTGCACGCGGCTCCCACCCTCCTGTCGATAAGCCGCCATGGCCTGTTCGACGATTTCGGTGAGGTCGGCTCCGTCCCAGTTCTCGCGGGTGAGCACGTCGTGGGCGCGGGAGAGAGCCATGAGGCGGCTCTCGAAGGCCTCGCGGGCCTCGCCGACGCTGCCCGCGTTGCGCAGGGTCTGGGTGGCGATGGACTGCACCGTGGCCAGGGTGTTCTTCACCCGGTGGTTCAGCTCGTTGATGAGCAGACGCTGGTGCTCCTCCCAGCGCTTGCGCTCGGTGATGTCGCGGAAGATCGCCGACACCCCGATCACCCGCCCCTCCGTGCTCACCATCCGGGTCGCCGAAATCGACACGTCCACAAGCGTCCCGTCCTTGCGACGGCGAACGCTGTCGACGCGGATATGGCCATCCTGCATGGCCCGGTCGAACACTCCCGTCCGGTTTTCGCCGGCGGTGAGGTGGTCTGGTGCGACCAGAAGGCTGACGGGCCCCCCGATCGCCTCCGCGGCCGTGTACCCGAACAGGGTCTCGGCACCCTTGTTCCAGGTCAGGATCCGCTCGTCATTGGCAGAGAACGAGGTGATGGCGTCGGGCGACGAAGACACGATGGCGGCGAGTCTCGCATTCGCCTCCTCGGATTGCTTTCGCTCCGTGATGTCCATCGCCACGCCGCGGGAGCGCAGGATCCGCCCCGATTCATCCCGGATGTACTCGCCCCGCCCGTTCACCCATCGGGTGCCACCATCCGCAAGGAGTATGCGCATGGTCCAATCGAACTGCCGCTTGGTGGAATCCTGCTGGTGAGCGCGAACGAGTGCGACGATCGTCTCAACGTCCTCCGGGTGATAGCGGGCCCGGACGTCCTCAAGCGACAAGGGGTGATCGGGCGGGTAGCCGTAAAAGGCGTTCAGGCGGGGAGAGTGGCCGAACTTGCCCGTGGTGTGGTCGAAGTCGAGGATCGCGAACGAGCCGGCCTCGAGGGCGGTTCTCAGCTCCGTTTCGCGCTCGCGCAGAACCTCCTCGTTCCGCTTGCGGTCCGTGATGTCCAGGATCACGCCGACGGATCGGACCGGCGTGCCTTCCGGGCCGAGCTCCATTTCGGCCCGCATGAGGAACCAGCGCAGGACTCCATCGAGCCGATAGAAGCGATACTCGACCTCGAAGAAGTTCTCGCCGCGCCCGATCGCCTCCCAGGCGGCTTTCACGAGACGCTCTCGGTCTCCCGGATAATAGTGGGTGCGCAGCTCCGTCGCGTCGATCTGGGCATCCGCCGGATAGCCGAAGAGGCGGTTCAGCTCCGGGGTGCTCGTGATCGTGTCCGTCGCGCTGTCGTGCATCCAGACGGCCATGCGCCCGGCCTCGACGGCCAGACGCAGGTGGCTCTCGCTGCTGCGGAGCGCCGCCTCGGCGCGGGCTCTCTCGACCGCATCCCAGGTCCGCTCGGCGACGTCCTGGATCAGACGGATCTCGGCATCGGTCCAATTGCGGGGCGCGCGGCTATGGACGTACAGCGCCGCAACCATGCGACTGCCCTTGATCAGGGAGACGGTGGCGGCTGCCGCCATCTCCAGATAGGCGAAGGCAGCGCGCGATCCGGGATCGGCGGTGCGGACATCGGTGGCGACGTCCCGCACGACCAGTGGCTCGCCCCGCTGGAGAGCGGAGTGGATCTCGGGGCCGAAGGCGGCGAGGTCATGGGTCCCGGCATGATGCTCGACCGTGCCGTCCGTCCAGTTGCGGGGCGTGGTGAAGTAGCGCGCCGTCTCGTCGACATCCCCATACCCGACCCGGTTCACCTGGAGATGCTGCCCCAGCATCCCGGCCGCTTCGCAGATCACATCGAGCGGATCCTTGAGACCCCGGAGGCGGTCGGCGAGCCTGATCAGGAACTCGAGCCGATGCTCGGCGTGAACCTTGCCGGTCGTCTCCTGAAGCGTGCAGAGCGCCCCGACGACCGCGCCGGAGGCGGCCCGGATGGGGGTGTAGGAGAAGGTGAAGTAGGTCTGCTCCGGCTTCTCCCCGCGATGCAGAACCACCGGCAGGTCCTCGAAATAGGAGGCCTGACCGGCATAGGCCTGGTCGACGATGGGTTGGATCAGCTCGCGAATTTCAGGCCAGACCGCGAACATGCCGCGCCCGAGGGCCCCAGGGTGTTTCTGCCCGAGCACGGGAATGTAGGCATCGTTGTAGATGAAGGTGTGCTCCGGCCCCCAGAGCAGGAACATCGGCGCCTTGGACGCCAGCACGAGCTCGACCAGAGTGGCCAAGTGGTCCGGCCATCGGTTCAGGGGGCCCAGCGATGTGGCGGACCAATCATGGGCCTGAAGGATGGCGGCCATCTCCCCATCGGCCGAGAGGCGGCCCCGGGCGGGAGGAGCCTCAGCGACCAAGGTGAGGGGCATTGGTGGCCTGCTTGATGGTGCGCTCCATCCGATGCTCCTGGTCGTACAGGAGCCTAAGGGCTGCCCTGACAACCTCGCTGGCGCTCCGGTACCGCCCGGCCGCGACGGCTCTGTCGATGAAAGCTTCCAATTCAGGGGTTAGGGAAACGTTGCGAGTCTTGCGCATGGCCATTCTGGGAAGCTGAGCGGCAACCGACGCGTAGCAACGTTTGACACATTGCCATGTTCCATCGGCCCTCGGCTGCCGATGCGGATGGATGGCTAGGAGGGAGCATTCCCGGCGAGCGGAGACGGCGGATTGCCAGAAGGACCGGCACGATGCCTGCACGGGGCCCCACCATGCCAACTTCGCCGCCGTGTTGACCCCGAACCCATCAGGTGTCGGGCATCAATTGCCGTCGCAGCAGGATTAAAGAGATCCGGAATGGTGCCCCTGGCCGGGCGAGAATGATCTTGCAAAATCAGGATCTTAGGGGAGGTGGGACAGCATCATACCTCCGCCGGATCTCACACGATTTCGGATGCATTGTCCCACCTATTCCAGATCTCACGCAAAAAATAGCCGCCGCCCTGGCTGGTCCCCAGAGCGGCGGCGGATGGACATCAGAGGCACTTGCAAAACCTCTCACGGCACAGTGCCGTAACGATGGGGTAGCGTCCAGTTGGATCCCACTCGCGGAGGCGCTCGCTCCTGCCATCAATAACGTGGAGGGGTGCCATGCTGGCTGATCTCCACCTTCTCGCCCGGGCTCTTGGTGGCGAAGTGTCCCGCAATCAGGTCCTTGCGCCAGCTCTCGGCCACTCACGCCAAGACCGATCACTGAGTGTCAGGATTGACCCTAGTGCGCCTGGAGGAGTGCTGGTTCACTGCTTTGGGGCAGGCGACCCTCTGGCAGAGAAGGACCGCATCCGGCAGCTTCTTGGTTTAAGCGGGGCCGCACGTCCTCAAAGGATCGATGTTCAGCACACCTCCCGAAAGGAGGGTGACGCAGGGCGTACGGCTCAGGCTCTCGCGATCTGGCAGGCGGCCGCAGACCCGCTTGGGACGGCGGCCGAGGCCTACCTCCAGGGCCGGGGCTTAGCCCTACCCGCCTGCGCAGCCGGTGAAGCAGTTCGCTTCCACCCCTGTTGCCCATTTGCGGGCGAGCGGGTGCCTGCCATGGTCTGCCTTGTGCGTGACGTGGTCACCAATGAGCCGAAGGCGATCCACCGCACAGCTTTGAGCCAAGATGGCTGCAAGGCCAACGTGAACGGCCACAGCCGCCTCTCTCTTGGTCGTGTCGCCGGTGGGGCTATCAAGCTTACGCCGGACGAGGACGTCACCCTCTGCCTTGGCATCGGCGAGGGCATCGAGAGCAGCCTGAGCCTGCAGGCCACGCCGGAGTTCGGCGCCTCGCCCGTCTGGTCGCTTCTCTCCGCGGGCGGCATGGAGCGGCTGCCGGTGCTGCCCGGCATCGAGAGCCTCTGGATTGCGGTGGACCACGACCCAGCCGGTTTAAAGGCGAGCCGGAATATAGCTGAGCGCTGGCAGGCTGCAGGCCGTGAGGCCTACCTCGTTACCCCGTCCGCGCCCCATGCGGATCTCAACGACCTCGTCACGGGAGCCGCTTATGCTCAATGCTGACCCCAACGCCTATCAGATTGAGCACTTGCGGCCGTTACTAGGCGACATTCAGCCTCCGATAGCGGCTCGTCGACTTGGGCATATTAGCTCTGCTGATCTCATGGCCAAGGACCTGCCGCCGATCCGCTATGTGGTGCCAGGCTTCATTGCCGAGGGCCTGACACTGCTGGCGGGCAAGTCCAAGATCGGCAAGAGCTGGCTCATCCTCGGCACGGCTATTGCGGTAGCATCAGGCGGCTATGCCCTCGGCTCGATCAAGGTCGAGGAGGGGGATGTCCTCTACCTCGCGCTCGAGGACAACGAGCGGCGTCTGCAGAGCCGACTTAAGCAGCTCCTGCCGCTTGGCACCGCCCCTGATCGTCTGTTCATCGACACCAGCTGCCGGCGCCTGGATCAGGGGCTGCTCGATGACTTGCGGGATTGGCTCTCGGCGATGCCGAACCCGCGGCTCGTCATCATCGACGTCCTCAACCGCATCCGGCCAGCCCAGAAGCCGAACGAGGGGGTGTACGACTACGATGTGCGCTCGCTCGAGGGCCTGCAGGGGCTCGCGGCCGAGTTCGGGGTCGCGATCATCGTGGTCCACCACACCCGCAAAGCGGATGCCGAGGACCCCTTCGACTGCCTGTCCGGTTCCACGGGCCTGCCAGGCACCGCCGACAGCACCTTCGTGCTGGCCCGCGACAGCCAGGGGGTGACGCTTTATGGGCGCGGGCGGGACATCCAGGAAGTCGAACGCGCCCTCTCATTCGACAAGCTCACAGGTCAGTGGTTGATCCTCGGCGAGGCTGCGGACGTACGCCGTTCAGGCGAGCGCGGAGCTATCCTCAAGATCCTCCACGAGGCGCAGGAGCCAATCAGCCCGTCCGAACTCGCGGACCTTACGGGCAGCACCCGAGGAGCCGTTCGCAAGCTCCTCCACAGCATGGCTGCGGCTGGCGAGGTCCGGAAAGCAGGCTATGGCCGCTACGTCCACCCGGACCGAGCTGACCTCATGAAGCAGAAGGAGCCTTCAGGGGGCGGTAACACCCGTAACAGCGGTAACACTGCCGCAGGATATCGGAGCGAGCTAGACGGAGGCGACGATGAGTAAGCGCCAAAGTGTTACCACCGTTACCAGTGTTACCAGGACCCCTAACGGGGACGGGCCAAAGGGAGCACGAACTGCGAATAGCAGGAGAACAGGTGAGGGCAAGGAAGATGGAAGTGGTACTTCGGCCCAGCCAGGGACTGCTGTCACCCCTACCTATAAGCCTACTCCTCAGGAGATGTCGGCGCTTGCGGCTCACCGGGAGCGGCGGCAGGCGCGTGCGCCTGCTCCATCCATAAAGGTTGAGAAGAAGAGTGGCCTCACCCTCGATCACCCGGATGTGGCGACGGGCAGCGCGCTGCTTATGGAGGCAGTCGGCACCACAAGCGTCGACTTCCTTCAGGGCCTGCTCAGCCAACTCGTGAACGCTGCCAGCAAGGGTAGCGAGCTAGATGAGAAAAGCACCAACTTCATGCTGTCCGTTGTGAAGGGCATTGGGCCCAAGGACCAGGTTGAAGCCATGCTCGCAGCTCAGATGGCAGCCGTGCACATGGCCAGCATGACCTTTGCCAGGCGGCTGAACCACGTTGAGACGCTCCCTCAGCAGGACAGCGCGGAGCGGGCCCTGAATAAGCTCACCCGCACCTTTGCGACGCAGGTCGAGGCGCTCAAGCGCTATCGCACTGGCGGCGAGCAGAAGATGACGGTGGAGCATGTCACGGTGAATGCAGGCGGGCAGGCCATCGTGGGCTCTGTCACCCATGCCCCTGGAGGGGGAGGGCCCCACAAGGACGAGGAGACGACCTCATGAACAGTCGCCTCGCCATGCATCTGAGCCCCCGCTGTACGGCTATATCAAAGCGTACAAAGAAGTCCTGTCAGGCGCCTGCTGTGACCGGTTGGAGCGTCTGCCGCTTCCATGGCGCTCGGGGCGGCGGACCGAAGGGTACCCGCAACGGCAACTACAAACACGGAGAGGCCACCCGGGAGGCAGTGGAGGACCGCCGAGCGCTGAACGAGCTGCTGCGAGCCTCCCGAGCTATCCTGTCGGACCTCTCCCGTGATGAGAGCTGATCCTTGAATCTGCATCGGCAGCAAGCCTTTGGGCCGCTAAACGAAGGGAATTGCCCGCTGGTGCGGAAGAGCTGAACTCGCGGCTTGCACAAACTCACCGTGTGCGTGACGAACCCGGCGGATCCAGCAAGAGTCCGCCAGGTCTTCTTTAGCTCAAGTGACACAGGTACGAGCAGCTTGCTGCGTTAAGCGATGCCATGAACCCCCCGGTTTGCCGCGTACCACTGTTTTGGCCACGGCTGCCGCAGCCGGCATTCCTCAGCGCTGCTGCGTTTGCTCGATCTCGTCGAGCACGGCTTCTGGGGCAACGTTCTGGCGGATCTCCCGCACCTCGGGATCGTTCACCTCGGACACGCCCATCTTCTCCGCCATGGCAGAGACGAGACTGGCGAGC
>JAESGO010000110.1_pt1 | contig 28892 bp, 25 predicted proteins | sample 9269701 | NCBI WGS metagenome assembly JAESGO01 (sample SAMN15720690, study PRJNA650881) | algae metagenome | isolation source: Hormoscilla sp. CMT-3BRIN-NPC48 and co-occurring heterotrophs from... | place: USA: Clark Mountains Wilderness, California | collected 2010-04-18 | reverse complement strand
TTGATAAAATTCAGGTAACATAATGTCTTTTTCGGTCTTGGTCACTAATCGAGACCGATATTTTTTACCATACAATGCTCTGCGCGAAGCGCAGAGCGAGTTTCGACGGGGTTGTCACCCCGTCAAGCTTGCCACTTTCTTAGTGCTGGAATAGTTAGCTTTGCTAGAGGCTTAAACGATACCCCCAAAATTGTCTCGATTATCTTGATAGTTGAAGCTTTATCAATTCAGGGAGGAATGTTAGCCGTAGGAATAGCCATAGCCGTTGGCGGTATCTTAAATGCTCGTAAAGTTGCCGAAACCATGAGTAAAAAAATTACTGCCATGAATCATGGTCAAGGATTAATTGCTAATCTAGTGACAGGATCGTTAGTAATTGCTGCTAGTGGCTACGGCTTTCCCGTTTCTACCACCCATGTTTCAGTTGGTTCTATTTTTGGCGTTGGCTTGATTTCTCAAAAAGCTAATGCAAAAGTTTTTTATCAAATTCTCTTGTCATGGCTTTTAACCTTACCTATTGCAGCTATTCTCAGTGCCAGCGTTTACTGGTTATTGAGTAGGTAATATCAAGTTCGGTCGATTAACCATAATATGCGTAGGGGTGGGTTGGCAGATAAAACTTGCTACTAATCAATATCTTGGTTTAACCCGCCCCTACAAGTCAATCGGTTCTTATTACGGGTAATGAGAGCGGACATGATATAAGCCTTAAATATACAAAGATCTAGAGCAAACATTCAATTAGGAATATACCTAAAAATGGTTTCTACCCAATCATCTAATTTAATCACATCTTTTCAAACCAAACTTGGTACTCCTTTAACCAAAAATCAAATAAGTGTTTTACAAATTAATTTGGGTAAACGCTGCAACCTCGCCTGTAGCCACTGCCATGTAGAAGCAAGCCCAAAACGTACGGAAGAACTTTCACCAGAAGTATGTGAGCAGTTAATTAAGTTAATTAATAGCTTTCCTCAAATAAAAATTGTAGATTTAACTGGCGGTGCGCCAGAGATGAATTATGGTTTCAAACAGTTAATAGAAGCAGCAAGAAATGTAGGCAAACAAGTAATTGTCAGATCTAATTTAACAATTTATTTTGAAAAAGGTTTTGAGGATATTCCTGAATACTGTGCTAAACACCAAACAAGAATAGTTGCTTCTTTACCTTGTTACTTGCAAGACAATGTTGACAAAATGCGCGGTGCAGGCGTTTATGATGCCTCAATTAGTGCTATACAAATACTTAATCAACTAGGTTATGGTAAGTCTCCCGATTTAATTTTGGACTTGGTTTATAATCCTCCGCTTCCTAAATCAGAAAATTTCTCTCTTACTCCTGAGCAAGGTAAGCTTGAACAAGATTATAAAATGTTCCTTCAAGAACATTTTGGCATTCAGTTTAACAATTTGTTGACAATCACCAATTTGCCTATTGGTAGAACCAAGATTTCTTTACAGCGAAATCAGCTATATACACCTTACTTAAGTTTTTTGGAGAATAACTTTAATCCTAATACTATTGCAGGTTTGATGTGTAGGAATGAGCTTTCAGTTGATTATTTAGGCAATGTTTATGATTGCGACTTTAATCAGATGGAAAATCTACCTGCTAAACTGCCATCTGGTGAAGCATTAACAGTTGCAAAGTTTTTAGAAGCTGGTACTTTAGATTTAATTGAACAGGTACAAACTGCGTCATTTTGTTACGGTTGTACGGCTGGGTGTGGATCTAGTTGTGGTGGTGCTTTAATTTAATTGTATCTAGGGGCAATACGCTATCTAAAACTTAATCAAATCTACTCATCAATTAAGAGTTTGAACAATGCCGATACATGGATCTAGGAATCGTCAGGGTGGATATCTTGCAGCCACTCTAGGGGGTGCAGTGGTTGGTATAGCACTGGCAACTCTCAGTTTCTATCTGGGGAGAATGTACGTAATTAAATTCATGCCGAATGCTGAATTAGAGGGACTTCTACCTCCCCTATTTGGTGGCTTGGCTGGATATTGGGGGGGCGTAGTTCTTGGTTGCTGGCTAGGGTTGCGGTTGGGAGGCTACTCAAATAGTCGTCGTACAGCTATCTATCTAGCATGGCTGACTCCCCTTACTATTGTGATTTTATGGCTAATCAGTATGGGTTCTATAGGCGAGTTAGTAAGGGTGGTAGGCGATCAGCGAGCGATTAACCTAGTAAGGTCTTTTGACATGGCTGTACTGATTGTTTTACCTTTGCTGGCTCGGTTTTGGGTAAACAGGAGTCATCTTGTTTGAGGGCGTTAGCGAAATATCGCTTTTTTGATGTTGAGATTAATTTAAATTTTTGAGCCAGGTTGCTTGATAAATCTTGAGATTTTGGCTGTCAAAACTTCCGTAATTCCAAAGAGCGTAAGTGTATCCTGAGAAATCCTCAACTTAATATCGCAAGTAGGAAGGATAGTTAAATCTCTCAAGGATAACCATGATCAACTACTTTTCAACAGTAATTTCTCTACTGCGCGATCGCCAAGAATTTTTAGCAGAAATTTACCAAGGCGTAAAACTTCCTAGCAAAATTTCTTCCTTGATGATTTCCAGCTTTTGTTTCTTTGCTGTTTATGGCGCAATTATTGGCGCTTTCCATAGTCCTTTACAGATACTATCTTCAGCGATCAAACTTCCAGCCCTCTACTTAATTACATTGCTGGTATGTTTACCAACGTTGTATATATTTAATGTTCTTTTTGGCTCAAAACAAACTTTAGCTCAACATTTTACCTTTCTACTCACTGCTGTCTCAGTCATTTCCCTACTTCTTTGTGGATTTGCTCCTGTAACGTTGTTCTTTTTAATTACTGTTAATGACTACCATTTCTTCTTACTCCTAAATGTGGCTATCTTCGCCCTCACAGGTATTCTTGGCGTTTCTTTTTTATACCAAGTTATGAAGCCGATGGCAGATAGTGATACAGAACAGGGAGTAAAAGTCCGTACTAATATTTTACGGTTTTGGTTAGTGCTTTATGGATTTGTTGGCAGCCAACTTGGTTGGACACTCAGACCATTTTTCGGTTCTCCTGGGGCATTTGAGTTGTTTCGTCCTAGAGAAGGTAGTTTTTTATCAAGTGTCTTGAATTCACTTTTAAATTTAAGGTTTTGAAAGTCTGTCATCAAATTTTAGACTTTCATTTTCTGAGGTTAATACTGGCATGAAGCCAAATTTAGAAGATTTAAAAATTACTGAAAAAGAACTGGAAACTCTAACGGGTTTAGATGTCGATGATTTATTTGTTGGCGGGGTTTTAGGAGGGGTATTTAGACCTTCTATATTCCAGAAACCTCAACAATTTATTTCTTTCTGTATTACTGAAATAATTGTTGCCGTTTTAGTATTTATCTTAACTATACCCATTGGTTTGTCTGTAACCCGCAATTTTGTATATGGGGTTAATCAGCTACCTGTAATTTGGCAGTTTTTAGAAGTTACTCTCGGAATCACTTTGATAGTGCTAGTTGGTTGGCATTTATATATGTGGTTGAGAAGCAAACACCTAAAAACTTTGCTGCATCTCTTGAACGAAGTTGATAAATACAATGAGGTAATTCAAGCTGTTGATATTCTCGATCGCTTAGAAGCAGTTGGCAATTCCCAAGTAAGTTTTATCAATCGCCACGAAGTTTTAGAAGCACTAAGAATAACTAGAGATAGCTTGGTTTCTGGATTGATGACTGAGAGAATTTTACGCGAAACCCGCAGTTCGCGATCGCGTCGTTACGATTTACTCACCAATATAGAAAATAATTTAGCAAACTTAAGAACTTTAGAAGTAAACAATCAAGCAAATGAGTATGGACAACTACTCAATGAAGCCCTTGAAATTAGCTTAAGTGTTCATCAGGAGGTTAAAAAGCTGTAAAGACGGATAGATCGCGTCTCTTTTAAATTAACATTCTCGGATTTGCCGATCTCAACTGCTCACTAGGACGGTGTGGAATTTGAACTATAAATGTTGTCCATCCCCCATTGCTTTCAACTTGAATAGTTCCCTCCATCTGTTGAATCAGTTTTTTTACCAGCGCCAGTCCTAAACCTGTACCACCTTGCTTCCAAGGGTCAGCATTTGGAACCCGATAAAACTTGTCAAAAATACGTGGTAGTTCAGATGCTGGGATTTCTGCGTGGTTACTGATTGTAAAAATAATTAAATTGGATTGTTCTACAGTTTTATTGGAATAATTAGGTGTATAACTGACGTTGAAAATAATTTGATCGCCAGGAGGGGTATATTTACAGGCATTGTGGAGTAGTTCTGAAATAATTCTACCTAAGCTAGTACGATCTGAAACCATTATGGGCAAATCTGGTGAGAGATCAACCTTCAAATTTTGCTGATGTTGCTGAATACGAGAGTGAAAAGGTGTGATGATCGTAGGTATCCATTCTAGAAGATTGATTTTTTCTAGAGTGATGGAGTAACTAGCAACTTCTAACCTCTGCAAATCTAAAAGATCGTTAATTAGTTCTGTTTCTCTACTGCACTCAGATTCTAATATGTCTAAATATCGCTGACGGCGTTCGCTGGTAGGAGCGATTTTAAGCATTTGGATTGCCATTTTCATATTTGATAACGGCGTTCTCAGTTCGTGGGAAACTGTGCTAAGAAAATCGTCTTTAAGAATATTAAGTTGCTCTAATTCTTCAACTTTTTGTTCTAGTTGGGCAGTGCGTTCTTGCACTTGGCTTTCTAAGTCAGCGTTAATTGCTGAACTTTGTTGATAAAGTTGTGCTTGCTGAATTGCGATCGCTAACTGATCTGCGATCGCACTAACTAATTCTACTTGTGATTGTTGCCATTCATCAGCATGGTTACACAAATTTAAACTACCCCAAAGGTGCTGTTGAAATTGCAACGGTACTAATAAGCAAGCGCCTTGATATTTGGGGTTAATCTTGCTTACTTCCGCATCTTCATTGTCAGTATTTTGAATCTTGACTACTTGTAACTGCTTGAGTTGGGAGCTAATTTCATAATCAACATCAGGAACCTCCACCCCCAAACTGCTTAATTCTCCTGTCTGTTGCGGATACTCAGCAATAATCAACCAAACTTGATCGTAGGGCAAATACTGCTGAATTTCCACACGCTCAACTTGCAATATTTGACTGATTTCTTGAACAGCGATCGCACAAATTGTTTCTAAATCTAGGTAACTACGCATCATTCGCGTAAACCTATGCAAAGCTTGCTCTCGTATTGTTTGTTGTTTTAATACTATTTCTGCTTGTTTGCGTTCGCTAATATCACGACAGTTAACAACCACGCCTTTTGTACTAGCTTCTTGCAGAAGGTTATTAACTGCTACCTCAACATCAATCCACTTACCTGATCCATGATGCAATCTTAGCTCAGTTAATCCCACTACCCCTGGTTGTTTTAACCTTTCAGCAAATTTACTTTTAGCACTTGATTGATCTTGCGGATGAATGTAGTCAAAAACGTTTTTACCAACCAGATCTTCTGGTTGATAACCCAAAATTAACTTTACAGAAGGGCTGACATAGCGTACAGTTCCGTTTGCCTCTAATATAGTAATAATATCAGATGAGTTTTGAACCAAAGAACGAAAACGCTCTTCACTTTTTGCTAGTTCATCAATTGCTTTTTTCTGTTGGTCAATATTGAGTGCAACTTGACAAACACCGATTACTTGGTTAGCTTCATCCAATACAGGACAATAATTAATTTCAAACCAATAACTATCGCCTTTAATTCCCTTAAATAACTTTTCTATTTTTAATGATTTACCTTTGATAGCAGCATTAAAGGCGCGATGAAAATCATAAATTTCATCTGCAACCAGAAAATCATTAATTGAACTACAGTCATTCAAATTCTTCTGATAAATTTTTACAGTCCAATCATTAGCTGTTTTATTAAATGCTTGAATTTTATAATCCCAATCAATCATCACAACAGCTTGCAAGCTGCTATTAAAAATTGCTTTTAAGTTTGCTGCTGATTGTTTCAAAGCTACTTCTGAACGTTTGCGGTCTGTCGCGTCTACATAAACACTAAGAAAACCTTTAAGCCCATCAACATCTCGGATGACAGCATGAGTGACATCCGCCACAAACTGGGTGTCATCTTTACGTTGAGTAACAAAACTACCTTGCCACACAGTAGCTTGATCCGGATTCACCAGAATTGCTGTTGCTTCCTGGGGAATATCCTTAGCAATAATCACATTACAGATATGTTTACCAATAACTTCTTCTGCTGTCCATTGAAAAAGACTGTGAGCAAAACGGTTCCAATAAATTATTTTACCTTCTACATCAGTAGCTATGACCGCGTTACAAACTTGATCTAGAAGGGCAGCTTGGAAACTTATGGGCATTTGTGTCCGTTCAGATCTAGTTTCGATAGCTGACAGAATATTGGGCAACAGCTTCAGGGCGATGTCATCTCTACAAGATTCATGCAATATCTGCATTTGTTCCGGTATCATAACGGAAATTCTGTGCCTGAATTATGCCGCAGCAAATCTTGCTAATACTTGATCTGCTGACAGTTAATTGTATCAAATTCAATTTTTGCTACTCCCCTGCCTTCAGAGGGAATAGCTTTTATAGGGGTGTGGTCATAAGTAGTTTGTGCTTTCTTTTAACTCCCCCCGCTTGCTCTGCTTCCCCTGCTTCTCCTGCTCCCTCTACCCATCACCACCAACGGGTTTTGATCATATCCCTTTTATAGTGGCATACTGCACCAAACCGCAGGAGTAGGTCAATATCTGAGAATTTCGTTAAAATTTGTAAAGAACTCAGGTAAATTGATGAACAATCTAACATTAGAGCAATTAGCTACTCAACTAGAAAGTGAAAATTTGCGCGATCGCATGGTCGCTCTTGCCTCACTGCGCGACGTTCCAGCAGCAGATGCTGTACCTTTAATTAAAAAAGTATTAGAAGACGACAACCTGCAATTACGCTCAATGGCAGTGTTTGCCCTGGGAGTAAAAGCTACTGCTGAATGCTATCCCATTTTAGTAAAATTGCTAGAAAATGACCCCGACTATGGCATTCGTGCTGATGCTGCGGGTGCTTTAGGTTACTTAGAAGATATTCGTGCCTTTGAAGCTTTAGTCCGCGCCTTCTATGAAGATACAGATTGGTTAGTACGCTTTAGCGCGGCTGTAGCACTAGGTAACTTAAAAGATCCCCGCGCCTACGATGTATTAATTCAAGCTTTAAATGCCAAAGAAGTAGTAGTACAACAAGCTGCGATCGCGGCTTTAGGTGAAATTAAAGCAATAGATGCAGTCGATCACATCCTGCGTTTTGCTCAATCTGAAGATTGGTTAGTTCGTCAACGGTTAGCAGAATCTCTCGGTCATCTTCCCAGCCCGAAAAGTATCTCTGCGTTAAAATACCTAGCCAAAGATCATCATAATCATGTCTCTGAGGCAGCACTATACTCACTCAAAAACTTGGGAGAAAGCCCCAATTAATAGTTGCACAGATCAACAACCAACTCTTAAAAACTATTTACTTTCATCTCAAAGGTAAAGCAAACCGCCTTGATGGATCTTGACAAAATTTTTTCTGAAACTTTTGTAAACATTGGCGCATGATTAAAGCTGACAGAGGGATAGCTAACTGCTGACCGCTATAAAGCTTTCTGATAACTACTTTTTGCCAGGTCACACTGATCGCTTAAAATCTGTATTAAAGTTAAAAAACTGTTGGCGCAAGACAATTTAATTCATGGATGTTCAAGAATTTTTCCAACTAAGTGCCGGAAAATGGTTTTCCCAGCGTACTAGCCACCATTTAGCTTTCAAGCAATCAGAAAGTGGCAAGTCAGATATTGTCATTGAGAACGTAGCACCAAATGACCCCGAAGTTATTCAGCTTTGTGAACAATACGAAGTTGATCCTAAATTAGCTTTGAGTGCAGCCCGCGTCACTTGGAACGGCACAATGGAATGGGACGAAGAAAAACACTCTGGTTCCACCGTCATGGTACCAATTGCCGATCCTAATAAACCCAACGAAGGCAAGTTGCTACGGTCTGTTGGCTATGCTGAAAAAGCTCCCGTTGCGGGTCGCTATATTATGGGTAGCGATGATGCTTTCACCTTAATTACCGAGTATGAAACCATGTACTCGGAAGAACGTATCTGGTTTGCCAGCCCTAATTTGAGACTACGCACCAGCACCTTAAAACGCTTTGGTGGTTTCAGTATGGCGACGTTTTGCTCAGAAATTCGCCTGGGTGTAACGCAACCAGCAGCGCAAGCAACAGACACCGCCGCTAGTGTTTAACTATTTTCTCTAGCTATTAACTTATTACCCCTCCCTATTGACGGCGAGGGATTTTTTATAAAAAATTTAAGGGTAAGGAATCAGGTAATAATACCTGCCATAATCCTTACCCTTTGTTTTAGGTTAGTTAAAAAATGTGTGATCCGCTCTCGTACTTCCAACACCGCTTATGGAACAGTGTTTTCAGTCGTTAGCTTCGTGTACTTTGAGTTTTACATCGGCAGATGCTTATAGCACCAGTTTCACGCCTGCCCGACCCGGACGACCGATGGGTATTACCAACTTAATTATATAGCAGTTAGCGATTAGCTATTAGCAGTTAGCTGTTAAATTTTCTGGGATTAACAGGTAGAGTTTTAATTTAATGGTTCCCAGGTTGAACCTGGGAACGAGGAAGTACAGTGTGTTTATTTTGCTAAAACAAAGTTCACCAACTTACCAGGTACAACAACCACTTTTTTAATCTCCTTACCCTCAATAAAGCGTTGGGTAAATTCAGATTCACGAGCATATTTTTCTAACGCATCCCGGTCTGCTTGAGCAGGGACTTTAATTGTGCCACGAGTTTTGCCCATGATTTGAATTACTAAAGTAATTTCATCAGCAATTAAGGCATCTGGATCAGCTTTAGGCCAAGCTTGGGTGTGTACTGAATCAGTATGACCAATACTATGCCAAAGTTCCTCAGCAATATGAGGCGCAAAGGGCGCTATCAAGCGAATCAATGTTTCAATACCTTCTGCATAAATTGGTGAGTCTTTGCAGGTAGCATCATTTAAGGCGTTGCTGAGTTTCATTAATTCGGAAACGCCAGTATTAAATTGATAATCGCCTTCTAAATCCTCTGTAATCTCCTTAATAGCTGTGTGAATTGCCCGCCGCAATTCTTTTTCTGCTGCTGTTGGGGATTGGGAATCAGGAGTTGGAGTTTGGTTAGCTGATTTATCTTCAGAAGTTGGTTGTTCCTCAGTAGGTGTAGATGAGGGTTGAGGAGTAGGCGCTGCTTCTGTTTTAGTTTCAGGTGCAGGATTTTTGGTGAGAATCTGGGGTTTAAGTGTTTGCAGTTTTGCGAAAAACTTTTGGCGAGTAGATGCTAATACCAAATTACGAGCAGCAAACCAAGTTGCATATCCAAAACCGATTAGTTGGAAAATTGGTTCTAGCAGTGGTATATGATTAACCGCATCTAGCAAAGTTACGGTGAGATAAACTGCGATCGCACCTGCACTAATCAAACCCAGGGTAATTAATGGTTTTTTGTATGTGCTAACAAACTTACCTACGTAATCAGGCAAATCAGACAACACTTGAGTTCCTTGCTGTAAAATCTGCTGCCATTGAGGTAATGATGCTGTAACATCTTCTTCAGCTTCAGCATCTTCGCTTTTTACCTCCTCTTCATCCCCAGCAGGAGGTAAAACAGGTTGGGGATTTTTAGGAGCAAAATCTGTTACTAACCTCCAAACTCGGTTGAGGAATCGGGATTGTCCTTCTACGTCCGCATCATCCCATTCCAAGTCTTTTTCTGGTGGCGCTTTAAATAAAATAAACATCCGCGCCGTATCTACCCCATACTTAGCTAGCACGTCTTCTGGAGCAATGCCATTGTACTTAGACTTGGACATCTTTTCATAGAAGACTTCTAAAGTATCTCCAGTTTCAGGATCTTTGGGGTTAGCTGGATCTACCTGTGCTGCTGGAATGTATTTGCCTGTTGCAAGATTTTTATAGGTCATCCCTTGCACCATTCCCTGAGTTAGCAAGCGTTGGAATGGTTCATCAAAATTGATCAGACCGCGATCGCGTAAAACTTTGACAAAAAACCGCGAATATAGTAAATGCAGAATTGCGTGTTCAATTCCACCTACATACTGGTCTACAGGCATCCAGTCATTAGTTTTGGCTGGATCAAACGCTTGCTGATTGTTTTTTGCGTCAGGATAGCGGAGGAAATACCAGGATGAATCAATAAATGTATCCATCGTGTCAGTTTCACGCTTGGCAGGCGTACCACAGCTAGGACAAGGTACATTGAGCCAGCTTTCTAACTGCCCCAAAGGAGAACCACGACCTGAAAATTCTACATCTTCCGGCAACATCACTGGCAAATCTGTATCTGGAACTGGCACAGTCCCGCACTTCGGGCAGTGAATTACTGGAATAGGCGCACCCCAGTAACGCTGACGAGAAATTAACCAATCTCGCAAACGATATTGAATCCGCGCTTTACCAAAACCTTGTTTTTCAGCATATTCAACAATTGCCTGTTTGCCTTCGGTAGACTGCATACCATCGAAGTCACCGGAATTAATCATAATTCCTGGTTCTGTATAAGCAGCATTTAGCTCAGGCGTTTCTGCTGTATTCTCCCCTGGAGGAACAATTACCACCTTGATAGCTAGTTCATTCTGATTAGCAAACTGGAAGTCTCGCACATCATGAGCAGGTACACCCATCACGGCACCCGTGCCGTATTCATACAACACATAATCGGCAATCCAGATGGGAATTTCTTCGCCAGTGAAAGGGTTTATAGCCTTACCACCAGTTGGAATACCACGTTTTGGCTTATCTTCAGCAGTACGTTCTAGCTCACTTTGACTCTTAACTTCATTAATAAATGCTTCTACTACTTGTTGTTGTTCTGGTGTAGTAACCTGAGCCGTTAAAGGATGTTCTGGAGCAAGAACAACATAGCTAACGCCGTAAACTGTATCTGGGCGGGTAGTAAAGACACCAATTTTTTCATTTATTCCCACAATCGGGAATTCTAGGTATGCACCAACCGATTTACCAATCCAGTTAGCCTGCATTAATTTCACACGCTCAGGCCAACCTGTCAATTTATCTAAATCATTCAGCAGTTGTTCTGCGTAGTCGGTAATTTTGAGGAACCATTGGCGTAGTAGTTTGCGCTCAACTTTCGCACCAGAACGCCAGGAACGTCCTTCGTTATCTACCTGTTCATTGGCTAATACTGTTTGATCAATCGGATCCCAGTTAACTGCTGCTTCTTTTTGGTAAGCCAGTCCAGCATCGAAAAACTGCAAGAAAATCCACTGCGTCCACTTGTAATAATCTGGTGAGCAGGTAGTAACTTCTCTATCCCAGTCAAGAGAAAGACCCAAGCGCTGTAATTGCGCCTTCATTTGAGCAATATTTTGATAAGTCCATTTTGCTGGCTGAATACCTCGCTCAATGGCAGCATTTTCAGCAGGTAGTCCAAAGGCATCCCAGCCCATAGGATGAAGTACACGCTCTCCCTGCATCCGTTTAAGTCGGGCAATTACATCCGTGATTACATAGTTACGGACATGACCCATGTGCAGGGTTCCCGATGGATAGGGAAACATAGACAGGGCATAGAATTTTGGCTTGTCACTATCTGTGGGGGTTTGATCTAAGCCATGTTCCGCCCAGTTCTGTTGCCACTTTTCCTCTATAGATGCTGGGTTGTAACGTGACTCCACTGTCTAGAACTCCTGCTGAATCTGGTCTTTTATCCGCTTCAATATTATAGTGCTGAGGAGTGACTGGTGAAGAGTAAATTTCTGACTGCGATTTTAATGTAAAAGTCGATAGAATCTAATTTGCATCTGCGGAGGGTTATGAGCCGAATCGTTCGCAAAGCGAAAATCACTATAACCGCAGTTTAATTGAAGTCTACACAACAGATGAGCGATCGCACATCGTCGCTTGGGCTTATTTAATGGAACTGGAAAAAGTTAATTTTTTTAAAGGAGTATTTTTAGCGTTAGGAAATTGGAATGAATAATTTATTTATTCCACATTTCTCCGTTTCATTAAAAAAAAATCCCCGATCTTAGCTAGGTAACTTTTATCCTAACTTTTGCACAAACGGGGAGAGAATTAATTATTTACTTCTGCTGCTGGTGATTCAAAAGATTTTTCTGAAACTGCTATTGCTGCTTTAGGAATTTTCACAGGAGGAGCATTTAATGCCACCATTAAAGTTTCTGGTGCTGCTTGTGAAGGAGATGAGTTAGCTAGTTGTGTACTGGGATGATTAGGAGAAAGTACGCCGGATACTGCACCAATAAACAAAGCTGCGATCGCAGTACCACCCCAAGCAACGAACCGTCTGACTCTATAATGGTTCAAACGTATGAATACCTGCTCTGCCATCTCTGTAGCTGTTTGAGCTACTGTTGGTACAGGCAAAGTTTGAATTCCCTGCCGTAACTTCAAAAGTTTGACATACTGTTGCTGTACTTCTGGATCATTATCCAGCCAATACTGAACTTGCTTACGCTCACCTGCTGTTACCTCACCATCGAGGTAAGCACTTAATAATTCAAAGCAATCTTTTTGTAAGCTATCCATATCCCTGATTTCCTGTTTTCCAGAAATATCACGAGGTTCCTTATTGTATGTCATGTTGCCTTCACCACTATTTATTACTAAGCGCTAGGCTATAAATCTGATCGTAAAAAAATAATATTCACGTGCATTTGCGATCGCTAATTTTGAGCGCAATATTAACTATCCAGGTAGCCTTGCAGTTGACTTTGTAATCGGGTTCTTGCCCTGGCAATTCTTGATTTTACAGTTCCCAAAGAAACGCCTGTAATTTCCGCTATTTCCTCGTAAGCCATTCCTTCTATTTCCCGCAACACAATTGTAGTGCGAAATACTTCTGGTAAATCTGCGATCGCTTCCCGTAGTTGATCGTAAAACTCGCGGGTGGTCAAATCTTCATCAGGACTCGGCTTATCTGAAGCAATTTCCCAATTCATTTCGCCATCATCTACCATCCGGGGAGCGTCTAAAGATAATGGATGAGAAACGCGCTTACGCTTCCGCAGTTCATCGTAAAACAAGTTAGTAGCAATCCTACTTAACCAGCCACGAAATTTTTCCGGTTCATTTAGACGTTTGAGATTACGATAAACTCGAATCCAAACTTCTTGAGCCAGATCTGAGCGGTCTTGCCAGTCGGGAGCTAAATGGTACAAAATTCTGTCAACGTGGGATTGATATCGACGCATCAATTCGGCAAAGCCAGCACGATCAGGGCGAACTCCCTCTTGACAGCGCAAAATTAAGTCATAATTTGCTAGTTTATCAGGTTGCACCGACGCTTGAGAAATTGCCTCAACGGTTGACCAAGATACAGGAATTGATTGACTCATGGCTAAAAAGAGCGCTATAACATCCTTACTCTCAACGACGCTGCCCTTTTGATAAAAGTTCCCTTGCAATCCCAGTATTTACATACATAATACTACTAATTTTTAGTAGCAGAGATTTCTATCTTCTTTGGGATGATGTGAGCCATATTTTAGAATAATACTTGTTGAAAATTGTGGAACTTCCTCCTGAAGTAGGTTACATATAACTAACATAAAGTTAATTGACAACTAATAATTGATCAAAGCAGCACCCCAGAGCCTTTAGGATGAGATAACTGCTGGGATAAATCTATCTACAACTATAAACAAACACTTTTACTGATTAATAACCTAGAAGTGTAGAGATTTCTGGCAGTTTTGAGAGCAGTGAAAACAGATCAGTCATTTTCTCAAAGCTTTATGCTTCTGTGCTTTACAGCAGCGGGAGTATTATTCTTGGTTTTGCAACCATCATATAAGATGTTTACCAAACCAAAAGTACCAGCTTTATTACGTGGCTCGTCTACTCAGCAGGGAAGGAATTTTGTATCTAACGTAGCTAACAATTCTCGGTTAGTTGTCGATTTAAGCGATCGCCGCAGCTATGTTTATCACAATGAGCAACTGAGTGCAAGTTATCCTGTGGCTATAGGAAAAGAAGGTTGGCAAACCCCCACAGGTAGCTTCAAAGTATTGCAAATGCGAAAGAATCCTGTGTGGCGGCATCCACTTACAGGTGAAGTTGTGCAAAAGGGTGTAAATAATCCTTTAGGATCTCGCTGGATTGGGTTTTGGTCTGATGGACGGTCACAAATTGGCTTTCATGGCACTAATGATAAGCAGTTAGTGGGTCAAGCTGTTTCTCATGGCTGTTTACGGATGGAAAATCAAGATATTGAGAAGATTTATGAAAAGGTGGCTATTGGAACACCTGTGATTGTGCGTGAGTAAACCTCTGCTCTGATACAAATACAAATGTATAGACGTTGTATACAACGTCTATACAATGGTTTTAGGTAACGTACCTTAAATTTTGTGTTGATGTCTAAAACCTAAAAGCTAATCGCTACTACTAGGGGCGGTTTGTTCAAAGTCAGGAGCGTAAACTTGTAGTAAGCCGCTAACTTGGGTAAGAATATCTTTGCCACTACCTTTGCCGATCGCTTGTCGTTCTGGAAAGAATTCGGGTCTGTCAAGGTTGCGGGCGATCGCTTCGCTGACTTGCTGGGTAATTAATTCCTGAAGTTCTTCTTTAGCTCGCATTCTTTGGTAGCTTGCGCCTTCTTCAGTCGTAGCATATAGGGGAGGCAGTCGATTGAGGGCATACGCGGCAATATCACCAACATCGAGGATGCGATCACTTGTCGCTTCAATTTCAGCTACACGAGCGATTGCTTCTGTTAACACCAATTCTTCCATGACGTTGATGAATTGCTTGCGAGGTACAGCAACCACTTCACCCGTCAACAGCGATCCCATCAAGCGATCCAACGCCATATATTCTTCGATAGAAAGCTCTGAGGCGGTATCACAAATCCGTCCCACTTCAGCTTCCATCGCTGGTGTTAAATAACCATCATGCAATGCTTGTTCAACTATTTTTTGAATACTCATTATTTCTCTGGGCTTAACAATATAGTCTCAAATAATTTTCTATGGCAACCGTGTTGATTTTAGGCAGCAGGAAATTATGAGATAAGTAACTGGGTGGAAATAAACTTAACCTTCAAGTTGGTAGGTTCGTCATTGGTGATTAAATACTTACCTTAACTGAGCTCATTACCCATGAGTCATACCAACTGAACCAATCTTGACAATTGATGTTTAATTACTCCCACCTACATAGTCTCAACCTACATTTAATCAAAAGTTGCCACAATTCGTTAGATTTGCTGCAAATTTTAGTTTAATCCTGAAGAGCGCCAAAGAGTTGGATCAACAGAAAGTCCATTGACATATAATCCCCAATGTAAATGGGGGCCTGTGGAAGCGCCTGTTGAACCAATTGCACCAATTAGTTGACCAGGTTGCACAAAATCCCCTTCTTTGACATTAGTGCGGCTGAGGTGCATAAATATGCTATTAACACCTTGACCGTGATCGATGCCAACAACATTACCATGAACACGGAAACCTTGTGATTCCTTACCTACTAATACCACCCGTCCTGCTGCGGGAGCAACTACTGGTGAACCATAGCCGCCAGCATAATCTACTCCACGATGGTAATAGTCTTTAGCAAATACGCCATTGTAGTAACGGCGTACTCCATAAACCGAGCTAATTCGTCCCGCGTTCGGCTTGATAAATGCTCCATTCCAGAATTTTTGAGGCGTTACTAAGCTTCTCCACGCAGCTACACGCTTAAGTTCCAATGGGGTTGCGGATACGCCAGCTTTTCCAGGGGGTAAATTTATTCTTTGGACTGGGAAGGAACGCGATCGCACGTTGACTGTGAAATTTTTTACCTCTCCATCCCCAGTAGCAAGCATTTTCCAGTTACCAGCTTTATTTAATGGGGTGGTGGGTACAAATGCGCGATATTGATTTGTACCAATCAAAAAAGCTGGGTAAGTCTTGTCACCCATCTTCACACTAGGACTGACGCTATAAAACTGGTTATCTAATTGCACCACTACTGAGAGCGTATCTCCCAATTTGGGACTTTGCGGTTCTACACGAAGAACTTGCAAAGCTTTTGCTGGGGATGCGATCGCTAATAAACTAGCAGCGATTCCCAGAGTAAGGCTTGTAGCGATTGATGATGCTTGCAAAGGCTGTTTATATGAGCTAATCAAGGCAGTCCAGTGATGAGTAAAGCTAAGTGGGATCAGAGATTTGAGCAACAAGACAGGCATCCTAATAGTCAGTCTGGTTTAATGTCTGTTCTATCCTAGCTATCTGCACTTGCTACTATCCCATAATCTATTTTTCCACCTGGCGTTTTACTGCCTAAGTCGTTAACTACTAACCGCTACATCAAAGCCTCTGACTAGATTTGCAGACATTGGCGCGAATTAATCAAAAAAGCTGTATATTCTAAACTTTATATAGCTTAATATTTTTCTCATAATAAAAATCTGTGGAAGAAGACTTTAGATTAATAGTTGACTTAGTATCGGTGTTGGTGGCTGCGGCTACTGGTGGACTTTTCGCTGCACTGCTGCGACAACCAGCGTTACTCGGCTATATTATCGGCGGGATGGTAGTTGGACCTGCTGGTTTGGGGCTGATTAAAGAAGTGGTGCAAATTGAGACTCTGGCACAGTTTGGAGCAGCATTTTTATTATTTGCTCTGGGAGTCGAGTTTTCCTTTGCAGAACTTAAAAAAGTTCAGCAGATTAGCTTGGGTGGTGGTGGTTTACAAATTGTCTTAACTATCCTGATAACTACATTGGTGTCTGTGGGGATGGGTTGGGTAAAGTCTCCAGCCCAAGGTGTGTTCTTAGGGGCTATTTTGTCTCTATCTTCAACTGCTGTAGTGCTGAAGTGCTTGATGGAGCGTAATGAAACAGCAACGCCTCATGGACAGGTAATGCTGGGGATTTTGGTGGTACAAGATTTAGCTTTGGGTTTAATGCTGGCAGTATTACCCGCGTTGGATCAACCACCTGAAGCAATTGGGGTGGCTATTGGACAAGCACTATTACGCATTGGTTTATTTGCTGCGGGTGCTGTTGCAGTGGGAATCTGGTTAATTCCGCGTTTATTAAGATTGCTGGCAAAAACTGAAAGTAGGGAGCTATTTTTATTAGGCGTTGTGACGCTGTGTTTGTGTATTGCTCTGCTGACTGAGCAAATGGGATTAAGTATTGAAATGGGGGCATTTGTCGCTGGTTTGATGATTTCGGAGGTAGAGTACGCTGATCAAACTTTGACTTATGTGGAACCGTTGCGAGATGTGTTTGCGGCGCTGTTTTTTGCTTCGGTAGGAATGCTAATCGATCCGTTGTTTTTATGGAACAATTGGGAGTTGATTTTAGGATTAGTATTTCTAGTATTTGTGGGCAAGTTTTTAATTATTACGCCCTTAGTTAAGCTGTTTAAGTATCCTTTGAAAACTGCTTTGATTACTGGGCTGGGGTTAGCTCAGATTGGGGAATTTTCCTTTGTACTTGCTAGTGAGGGGCAAGTGTTAGGTTTGGTTTCCCGTCGAGTTTATTTATTACTGGTAGGAACTACGGCGGTAACATTAATTCTTACGCCGTTTGTATTACAAATAATTCCGCAGCTATTTAACTGGTTGGAGACAGTACCAATATTTAAGCCGTATTTCAATTCAATGGAACTTCCCCTGGAAGTTGCAACTGATTTACCATTACAGAATCATGTTGTAGTTTGTGGGTATGGCAGGATAGGTCGCAATTTAGTACGGCTGTTAAATGAACATAATTCTAAAATTGTAGTAATTGATCAGTCGGAAGCGGCGATTCAGAAACTTAGAGAAGCTGAAGTGCCTTATGTTTATGGTAATGCTGCTAGTTTACACGTGTTAGAAAAAGCGGGAGTAGATCAGGCGCGATCGCTTGTGATTGCTTTGCCAGATGCGATGAGTACTAGACTAGCTTTGAAGCGATCGCTTGAGTTAGCACCTGATTTAGATATTGTTGTCCAGGCAAACCATAACCGAGATATTGAACTGCTTTATCAGTTAGGTGCTAAGGAAGTGGTGCAACCAGAGTTTGAAGCTAGTTTAGAAATGGCAACTCATGTATTGACAGGTTTAGGAGTGCCTATTGCAGTAATTGATCGAGAAGTTGAACAAATTCGTAGTACTCATTATTTAGATTTGCGCCCAGAGCGATCGCAGGCTGAAATTGCGCGAGATTTGCAATTTGCGGCTCAAGGAATGAGTAGCAGGTGGTATCGTTTGCCTAGTGATTCGCCACTGGCAGGAATGACTATAGGACAAGCTAATATCCGCTCGTTAACAGGTGTGAGTTTAGTGGCAATTCGACGCGATCGTGGTGAGGAAATTGATTATCCTGATGCTAAGACAAGTTTAGAAAAAGGCGATCGCTTTTTAGTAGTAGGACAACCGGAAGAACAAGCAGCTTTTAATGAACTTGCTAAAGGTGAAGTGGCAATTCCAGAAAGCAGTACTCCTTGTCAGTGGTTACAAATTCCAGAGGATAGTCTAGGGGTTGGAAAAACTCTTGCTGAATTGGATATTAGGCGCGAGTATGGTGTGCAAGTACAAGCTATTCGTCGAGAAGGCAAGTTTATCCGTTTTCCAGATGAAACTGTAGAATTGCGAGTTGGAGATCACTTACTATTGTGCGGTGGAAGTAATCCTTTGAACCAATTACGGCAGTGGATAGCGCCCAGTTCTAAAATGCCAGAATTGGCAATTCCTATTATTAAAGTGCCAGTGAGTGAAGCTTTACAACGATTTCTACCGCTTGATAGTCAGAGAAATGATTAAGATTCATTTTCTCAAGTTTCCTCACCCTTAAGGGTGGGACTATACAGACTAAGCCTGCCGTCGCAGGCTTTTTTAATTAATATCAAATATTAATTGAAATTTAGCCCGCCTGCGCGGGCTTCGTTCGTGTAGCTGCACCGCAAGAGCGGTGTCATACCGGAGTCCCATCAACTAAGAACAGATATAAGTGTAGGGGCGGGTTGCCAGATAACTATTGTGTTGGGATGTAGAGACGCGAAATTTCGCGTCTCTACCAAAACCCGCCCCCTTTATGAGGTGTAGTATTTTCACGGATCTTGGTATCAACCTCAAATAAAATGAAACAACTAAACCATAGATATTGCCATAGCAATGATTAATTTTTAATTATTTTTACAAAAAAACAACAGGTTGTATGTTATCTAGATCACTTTACTAAATCAGCAAATACTGTATTATTATTTCACTTGCTCATGCAGATTTTTCAGCATGGCAATTATGGCTTTTAACTAGGTGAGCAAAAATTAATTTACAACCCATGATTGTTTTAAATTTTTTCTGTTAAAGCAGGAGGAATAAAACTGTTTTATTGCGTGAAATTTCCTTAACGTTATTTTTCGGCTCTTGGGCGGGTTTAACCAAGACATCTGTAAATACTTGATTTGCTTTGCAACCCGCCCCTACATCAACCCGCACATACACATAGCTATTCTAAGTAGCTTTCCATTAAAAAAGATCAAATCCAAATCTCCCCCTCCCTGAAATTCAGGGAGGCAGGGTGGTTTCATACAAGCAGAGAAAAAACTTTATCGAGTTGATTTGATAAGGCACGTTGAGCTTGGGGAATGGTTCGGAAACCAAAAAATCGAGCGATGGTGATAAAAAAGGTATGCAAAATAGCCCAATTAATAGGCGCATAGCCGCCACGACGAGGTGGAAAATCTTCCTTGAAGGTCACATCTTTGACAAGAGAGCAAACGATTTTCGATTCCCCAATGCCCAATGGTGTCAGCTAATAACTGTTGAGCATCTAAAATCTGGCTTGATATGTAAAAATGGCGCTCATAAAAAGGTTTATTATCTCGCATTCCTCCTCTGTCAACCGCAATAAATGCTTCCAGTCCAGACCATGTTTTTTGAGCTTTTTCTGGTACCGCGAAAACCTGGCATCGACGTTGTACAATTCGACTATGACTCTCTTCTACCAATGTGGCACAACTGAGTGGGAGAGTTTGCTGCAACTGAGTTTGAGCCATTTTGAATAAAATGGGTTGATTCTCCTTTAACCCAATCAAATAGTCATTACCACCTTCAATTATTTGCTTGACTGTTTTTTTTGGCAGTGCAAAGCATCGAGAGTGAAAACAACTTCATCACCACAAAATTCGCCCACTATTTTTTCGACAATAGTAATCTCACTTTCTAGCTTATTAGACATTGTTTGTGTTCTGAGTACAATTCCACGTTGATGACTATAAACTGAAACCATGCTGATAAAGTTTTGGTATGAATCGTTATAATCTGTGAGTGTACAACGGATACATTTACCATAAGAGAGCTAATCGCTCACCGGAATTTGGTGGTACTGTCCTCCCAGCCCAATTATTAAATAAATCCGTTAATGGATTAAAATTAAGTGTTTTAATCACACGCCTAAATGTCGAGTAGGAAGGAAACTTGGTGGTCGGTTTGAGATTTAACAGTTCTATTAATCTTTGCCGATGTGTAACTGTCAAGTCTTCAAGCGGTCGATAGCCCCAATATCCCGTCATTGCTCAAAGAAAGTGTTAGTAAAAGCACCAACCATAATTCATGCCTCCGTCCTTTTATCTGGCGGTAATCTGGAACTTGTTGTAACTGTTCGATGAGATTCATTTTGTTTCCCACCGTAAATGCTTAAATACCCTTATCAGTATTATGATTTTTCTACGGTTGTATGAAACCACCCTGCTCCCTGAAATTCGGGGAGGGGAGTTTATAATTAATTTATTGTAGGTTAGTTAGAAAGAAGTGAAACCCAACATTTATAAAGTTGGTGTTGGGTTGCGCTACGCTTAACCCAAGCTACAAATCTATCCTAAAATATCATTTACAGCTAAACTAAGTTCAGCAAAAGCTGGGATAGTAATCTGACTACCCCGTTGGAAAATTTGTACACTTTCGTATCTATTATTATTAGGATTTCGATAAACTTCTATGACTTCATGATTCAAATTAATTATCCAAATTTCAGATATTCTACTACTTGCATACAAAGGTAGTTTTACTTCTCTGTCATATTCAATAGTAGTGTCTGCAACTTCAATTATTAAAAATATATCTTGGGGTTGAGGATGTCCGTCAGCGTAGAAATCAGGGCGAGGTTGTAGTAATGCTATATCTGGTTGTGGTTCAGAGTTATTATTTAATCTGACTGGATTTTGAACACCTACTATAGCACGTATACCTAGCAGTTGCGAGAATAAACTATTTAAGCGATTTACACACGCACCATGACGACTACCAATTGCTGCCATTTCAACAATCTCTCCCTCGATTAATTCTACACGGTCATTTTCAGTGAGGATACCAGCGGCAGCCATTTGGTAATACTCCTCTACTGTGAAAAGCCGTTTCAGCATTTGCACAGCCATAACAACCTCTATTTGGTTTTGCAATTGTGATTCTATTGTAAGGGATGCGTAAATCCTGTCCTCAATCAAGGCTACGCTACATATAGACAAAATTTTGTGTATATACTCTATATATAGTGTTGCTAGATTAAGTAAAATTTTGGCGATCGCTTCAATTTTGGTGGAATTTTCCCAAATCAAGTACTAATGTACTATAATAAAGAGGTAGGCTTCCCCAGTCAGCACACGCCTGAAACCCAGATGGAGTCAATATTTCATGACTAAGCACTACGTTCTTAGCCTTAATCCCAACGCCCAACATGAGTGGGATCGCTGCACCTTAAGGAATCCCATTTCTGCTGAACGCCCAGACTTAGCAAGTATGCTTGCTGAAGCGGTGGGAGAAGAGGCGGGTGATTATCTGGTGTCTGTCAGTATTGAAGTCAAAGTGTTAGAAAAAGCACCTCTTCCTCAGCCGGAACGGTCTATTGATGTTCCTACGGTTCCTGCTGTACCACAACTTAAGGAATTGGTTGCTTAGTTAACACAAGATTTCTCTCTTCAAAGCTTTTTTTAAGATTCATTACCCCGTATTTTTTGAGGGAAACTTGTGATGAAGTTAAGTCAATATCCAGCCGCGATCGCACAAGCGGCTCAAGCTGTTAATGAATTAGATTCACAACTTGCAGCAGTGCAATTGCAAGTTAATCGACTTGAAAATAATGCGGATAAAATCTCGGCATTTGAGCCGCATTTAAAGAATGATAATCAACGCAAAGCGCGTCGTTTTGAAGTGCTTCAGGTAAGTTTAGAGTATCAACAAGCAATCAATACGATGATGCGTTTAACTGCTGAAAAAGCTCATGCGCTGACGCATCTAGAATATCTCCGTAACCAGTTTAGCGTGGCTAAGTTAGAAGTGCGACAAGCGATCGTGCGGCAACTTAGCGGAACCGATGCACTAGAACTAATTGGTGCTTAATAAGGAAGGGGGAACACAGAGGAGTAATTTATTAATCCTCTGTGTTCCCGTATTTCCTGTTTACTCTTTCAGAAGTTGCATCTGCTATAGGCTGCTTTTATCGGCGGTTAATTCCAATTCTGAAACTGGAACTGCAACGAGTTGGGGTTTAATGGAAAATAGCGATCGCCAATTTAACATACTCGCTTGCATTAGTTCTACAAGAGATTGGCTACGCTGCTCCTGCACAAAAATTAGAGGTAATAAAGCAGCTAATCGCAACACAGCCGAAAGTACAAACACTGTTGTTAAACCACCGAAATGAGTATATTGAGCCAAAAAACCACCTGCTGTAGTTCCTAGTGCGCCAGTTACTCCACTAACAGCAGCAGCTATAGCAAAATAACTTGCTTGATGGCGTTCTGGTGCAACAACCATTTGTAAATTATTGGTACACAATTCAATAGCTGCCCAAGTTCCACCCATAAATAGGTGTAAAAGCGGAAACCAAAACCAAACAGAAACTTTGTCAGAACCAAGTCCCAGCCAAAGTAAAGGCGTTATTCCTACCAATAATCCTACAAAAACTAGCACCGGACGATTACCTATTCTATCTGCCAGCTTGCCCCAGACTATCATCATTACTAAGGTGGCGGCGGATGTTAAGCTGCTATAAATCGTTACCCAACTAACATCAATCTTGAGGTTATCTAATAAGTAGAGACTAAAGAAGGGAGTACAAATATTAACTGCAAAGGCCCAAAACCCAAAGTAAAGCAAAAATTTTAAAAAATTGGGATCAAGATGAGAGGTAAGCTCTAATAAAGATGATTTTTGCTTTTCCTCTGCTCCTGAGCTAGATACGATAATAGTGTCTTTACTACTATGTTTTATAGCCTGCTCTTTCGGATTAATATCTGCCATAAAGAACTGGCAACTTAAACTAATTAACCCAATTATTACTCCCAGGAACAAAATCACACCGTAGCCCTGAATCGTTCCACCAGGGCAAACGGATACAGCTACGCCTAATATTGGTACGCATAGTAGAGTAGTTAAACTAATCGCACTATTACGAACACCAAAATAGCGCCCCCGTAATTTTTGGGGAACTAAAACTGCCATCCAAGTTAGCCAGTTAGCACTTCCTAAAGCTCCAACTACATTAGTAACTAATAGTATTGCTAATGTACAAATTACTAAGTCATGCGGTGGGATGTGAAGCCAGTTATTAAACGCAATTCCTATAACTAAGATCAGCCACAGTAACCTTGATGGCCCGAATATCCAAATATTGTACCAGTGGCGGCTGGTAGTTCGTTCTGATATAAAAGCTCCTAGTGGTTGTAGCAAATTAACCAACATAGGAACTGAACACAGCATCCCAATCTCCATCGGGTTAGCGCCTAGCTGTAATAAAAAATTACTTAGCAATACCCCGCCTGTAATATTGGAGAAGATGACAGCAAAAATGCCATCCCATGTAGATGCTTTGAGGCTTGAGCGAATAACTGACTTAGATAGCTTGGTCGGACTATTGACGTTATTACTCGCTTGCGCTATAATTAGATCTTCTATTATTTCTACGTCAACTAGAGGAGATCTAGTTTTAACTGGGGCAAACTCGACTACAGAAGTAAATTGCTGGGAATGGGCAACCACTGAACTCCTCGCTAATAATATTGAATTTTGATCTTTTGTTTAAAAAAAGAGATTAATACGCTTGTGTTGGAACTATAAACGGGAAATTTACTTGGGATCAGCTTCCCGTAGAAAGATATATTTCTAAATCTATTGAAACAAAAGTCTAAAAAATACTCAATTTAAGTATTTATACTTAATTCTTAGAGATTAGGCGATCGCTTTTAAGACTTTGCCTGTACTCTTAAAAAAATGCCGCCTACTTGAAAGTTTTCGCACTTCGGTACTTTTGTAATTTATCAGGGTTTTCTACGCTCTCGACTAGCTATTAGTTTCTAATCTTGGCTGCAAACAGCTTCGGTGTTAGAAAATACTTCAACTGGCAGTTGCATAATATAAGCAATGCTGCTATACATTCTTAAAAAAAATATTAATTTACTTCTTAAGGTAGACGACCTTAATCAATATTATAACCAGTAAATCAGGAATTTTTTAGCACAAAGTACTAAAAAAACCTCAAGCTAAAACCCCAAACCCTCCGGTGTCCAAAGGTAGGGGAGAAGGTTTTATCTTTAATTAATCTGCGTAGATCTTGACCATAGAAAACGGAACTATAAGATGACACTATACCCACCCCGTTCGGGATATACATTACCAGTTTTTGCCTGTGCTGCTGCTGTTGCCGCTTTACGTTGCTTACGCCAGCATCAATCTGCTTCTGTGGTGGAAATAGATTTAATTACACCTGCCCAAACGGTAGAAATTCCTATTGAGCAAGTAGCTAAATTGCAGGATGGAATGGCGTTGGCGATAACTCGTAGTGATCCAGGTGATAACCTCGATTTAACTCGCAACACACCTATTTGGGCATTAGTGGAATGGGGAAAAGCGGAACAAACCGAAAGTATTGTGTTGCTTGGTGGTGAAGGAATTGGACGGCAAGTAAACGCTGATGGTAAGGCGGCTATCTATAATTATGCTGAGAACTTATTCCAAGAAAACTTAACCTGTTGGATAGAAGCAGGGGAAAAAATTCAGGTAACAATTATTTTGCCAGAAGGGCGATCGCTTGCAACTCGTACTTCTAATGCTACCTTTGGTGTTGTAGAGGGGCTTTCTTTACTTGGTACTACGGGCATTTCTCAGCCTTTAAGTGCGCCTGGACAGTTGGAGATATGTTTAGAAGAAGTACGCCATAAAGCTGCAATGTTCAGCAAAGCAGACAAAGATGCTTCTATTTATCCCTCCTCCCTCTCTCCCCTCCCTCCTTCCTCCTCCCTCCTCCCTCTCTCCCCCCCAGCTTTAGTCTTTTGCGTAGGAGAAAACGGCATAGACTTGGCTCAAAGGATGGGCATCACACATGAGTTAATTGTCAAGACTGCTAACTGGTTGGGATCTGTTTTAGTTGAGGCAGGGTTACAAAAAGTACCAGCAATTTTATTATTTGGTTATCACGGTAAGTTAATTAAACTTGCTGGAGGGATTTTTCATACTCATCATCACTTGGCTGATGGACGGCTAGAAATTTTTACGGCTTATGCTGCTCAAGTAGGCTTGCCAACAGGTATGTTACAGAAAGTTTTGGCTTGTGCTACGGCTGAAGATGCGCTGAAATATCTACGCGAGGTGGATAATTCTACAGGTAGTGATTGGGTGAATTTAGTTTATAGTGCGATCGCCTACCAAATCGATCAACGTTCACAAGCTTACATCCGTACTCATAGCGAACAAACTGTGCAAGTGGGGTCTGTTTTGTTTGATCGCGATCGCCAAATTATCGTTACAAGCACAATAGGGGATTTTTTGCTGTCAAAATTGTGCTAAAATCGCTCGAATATCTTTAAAATTAATAAAACAACATAAATTTTCTCTTTAAGCTTAATGGAGTATCAGCCGTCAGCTATTACCCTGGTAAATATCTCATTACTTGAGTTAAAACCTAACACATAGTTATTAATACCTAGTTTTTGATTGACCTGCGTAGCCGAAGGCTGACTGTTGAACACTCTCGTATTTGATTAAAAGGATTTTTAAGATTCGCGTTGCTACTTTTGCAGCGTTCTATTTGTAACAGTACACAAGTATCAGGATCAACCAGTGACCATCGAGACAGATATACCACCTCAAATAGAATCTTTGGGTGAGTTAAATCGCCAAATGCTCATTATTCTGGACTTTGGCTCTCAATACTCTGAGTTAATTGCTCGTCGAATTCGGGAAACTCAGGTTTATTCAGAAGTTCTTTCTTACCGTACTACTGCGGAACAGCTACGAACATTAAACCCCAAGGGAATTATTCTTTCTGGTGGCCCTAGCTCAGTTTATGACGAGTTTGCCCCTAAGTGCGATCCGGAGATTTGGAACTTAGGTATTCCCGTATTAGGAGTTTGTTACGGGATGCAGTTGATGGTACAACAACTGGGCGGCGAAGTTACGCGGGCAGAAAGAGGTGAGTATGGTAAAGCATCACTATATATTGATGATCCCACTGACTTGCTGACGAATGTGGAAGATGGCACGACCATGTGGATGAGTCATGGCGACTCTGTGAATCGGATGCCAGAGGGATTTGAATTATTAGCGCATACTGATAATACTCCTTGTGCTGCGATCGCTCACCATGAGAAAAAGCTGTACGGTGTGCAGTTCCATCCTGAAGTTGTACACTCAATTGGCGGCAAAGCATTAATCCGTAATTTTGTCTACCATATTTGTGATTGTGAGCCAACTTGGACTACAGCCGCTTTTGTGGAAGAGTCAGTTAGGGAAATTCGCGCCAGAGTTGGGGAGAAGCGGGTATTATTAGCTCTTTCTGGTGGTGTTGATTCTTCAACTTTGGCATTTTTGCTGCATAAAGCAATTGGCGATCAATTAACTTGTATGTTTATCGATCAAGGCTTTATGCGTAAGTATGAGCCAGAAAGATTGGTGAAGTTGTTTAAAGAAGAATTTCACATTGATGTTGAGTATGTGAATGCACGCGATCGCTTTTTAGCTCAAATTGCAGGTATAACTGATCCAGAAGAAAAACGCCGTCGTATTGGTCACGAATTCATCCGCGTTTTTGAAGAAGAATCTAAACGTCTTGGGCCTTTTGATTATCTCGCACAAGGGACTCTTTACCCAGACGTGATTGAATCAGCAGATACTAACGTTGATCCCAAAAGTGGTGAACGGGTAGCTGTTAAAATTAAGAGCCATCATAACGTTGGTGGTTTGCCTAAAGATTTGCGCTTTAAGCTAGTTGAACCGTTGCGGAAACTGTTTAAAGATGAAGTCCGCAAAGTTGGTCGCGCAATTGGTTTACCAGAAGAAATTGTACAACGTCAACCTTTCCCAGGGCCAGGTTTAGCTATTCGGATCTTAGGAGAAGTTACGGCTGAAAAGTTAAACATTTTGCGTGATGCCGATCTGATCGTTCGCCAAGAAATTAACCGCCAAGGTTTCTATAATCAGTTATGGCAATCTTTTGCTGTGTTATTACCTATTCGCAGCGTTGGAGTAATGGGAGATCAACGCACCTACGCTTACCCAATTGTGTTGCGATTGGTTAAGAGTGAAGATGGTATGACTGCTGATTGGGCGCGTGTACCTTATGATTTGTTGGAGACTATTTCTAACCGCATTGTTAATGAAGTTAAGGGAGTCAATCGGGTAGTGTACGATATTACTTCTAAGCCGCCTGGAACTATCGAGTGGGAATAAGTTAGAAGTATTTTGTTTGGTTGATTATCTATAGTTGGAACTGAGGCTACAATATAAGTCAAGTTTGATTATAGTTAGTTAATTTTAATTAATACAAAAGGTAAGAGTTAAAACAGAAGTTGTTTGACTCTTGCCTTTTAATTTTTGTGTTGAAAGAAAACCCCACCCCCTGCCCCCTCCCCGTTAACGGGGAGGAGGTTTAAGAGATTGGAAAGCTCTTGAATCGCGTTAGACTGTTTGATAAGTATGAAGTAACAAGTATCAAGGATGAAAATTGCATACTTCATATTTAATCCTGAGTGTGATCGCTTCCTACTAAAACTATGCAAGTAACAGAAAAACGCTACTACACTCCAGAAGAATATTTGCAACTAGAAGAGGTTGGTGATTATAAGAGCGAGTATATTGATGGAGAAATAATACCTATGGCTGGTGGCTCTACAAATCATAATCGGATTGCGGGGAATTTCTACGCAGCGTTAAACTTTGCGCTGAGACAGCAAAATTACGAGGTATTTATAGGGGATGTTCGTTTATGGATACCTAAAAGACGGATTTACACTTATCCAGATGTGATGGTTGTAGCGGGTGAACCAGAATATTTTAATAACCGTACAGATACGATTTTAAATCCGCAGGTAATTATTGAGGTTTTGTCAGAATCAACCAAAGGTTATGATCGCCAGGATAAGTTTGAAGCTTACCGAAGCATTGATAATATTCAAGAGTATTTATTAATAGATCAAAGTAGAATTAATGTCAAGCAATTTTCTAAAACTGGAAAGAAGCGTTGGACGTTTTCTGAATACGATCAAGAAGATGAGGCAATTTCTTTAACTACAGTTGAGTTTAAAATTTCTTTGTTAGATTTGTACAACAAAGTGAAGTTTGAGGCAGTTGATTCGGAAGGGAATAATAGCGGTATACAGTGAGGAGTGCGAGCGTCTCGCTCGTTAGTAAAGGAAAATTTAAATGCGTCTCTTCTTTTGGGTCTCTGCCCTCAATATAGCATTTCCTGATCTGGTGAAGTACACTCAAGAGTGCGACCGCCGCGAAGCGGCGCGCAAGCTTCGCCAAAGGTAAGCAAACAAATATGAAAGCCTATTCTGTTGACCTTAGACAAAAGATTAT
>JAESGO010000109.1_pt1 | contig 29809 bp, 28 predicted proteins | sample 9269701 | NCBI WGS metagenome assembly JAESGO01 (sample SAMN15720690, study PRJNA650881) | algae metagenome | isolation source: Hormoscilla sp. CMT-3BRIN-NPC48 and co-occurring heterotrophs from... | place: USA: Clark Mountains Wilderness, California | collected 2010-04-18 | reverse complement strand
ATTCGCCATAGAAGGGTGCGGCGTAGAGCTCGCCTTCATATGACAGGCCGCTGCGAATGGGCGGAAGAATATCGTCAGCGTCGTAGGCAGCGTCTGTGGTCAGGGCAGTTAGCGGAACAAGCCAATCTTGCTTGGCCCAGATCGGGGCCTCGTAGGTGCCGATGGTCATCACATCGTACTGGCCGCCATTGGTGGCGATGTCGGTGGTGACGTTCTGGCGCAGGGTGTTTTCTTCGAGCACGACCCAGTTGAGCTGGATGCCGGTTTCTTCGGTGAAAGCAGGCGACAGCGCCTGCATACGAACCATGTCGCCGTTGTTGACGGTGGCGATTGTCAGGGTCTGTGCGCTCACAGTTCCGGACAATGCTAGCATCAATGCTGTGGTCAGTAATATGGAACTAAATCTCAAATTTTCCTCCCCGCGGGCGTATGTACGCCCTTACTACATATGTTCGGGAGGCCTTCTCATAGTCAAGGGTGTTGCAAGCATTTACGCAGTGGTTGCACATTTGATCAGTAAAGAGCTCTAAATAAGTTGGTTAGACTTAACATCTCACCGGCAAGTGGTGCGGCTTAAGCTCGGGTAGAAGCAGACGCCGCCGCATACAACGGCGTCCGCTTGAGGAGAATTAGAACTCCTGGAGTATATAGTCGCCAACCTTATGAGCTGCGGGATCGAACAAGGTGTCGAGGCGGGAGTTTAGCACAAATACGCTGGAGCCGACGCTTGCGGCAGCGGTTGGCATCGAGCTTAAGCTTGGCTCCGTACGAACTACACGCGCCGAGGTCCAACCGTCGGTAGAAACAAGTTCTACAATTCTGTCCGCCCCCATGTTCTGAGCAACCACCATGTGTTCACCGTCAATCAAGTGAATGCCATCTGCGCCGACAAGCGCTTCTGTGAGGCGTACTTCCTGGATGTCGTTTGGATTGGACGTGCTTATGCGGAAAAGCTGACCGGTGTTGTATTTGCCCACCAATAGGTAACCGTCTTTGTGCCATGCGATGCCGTTTAGATTGAAACCCTCTTCTGTGAAGAAGACCGGATTGCTTGCGAAGACCGTTGAGGTGCCCTCAGTGTCTATCTTGTAGATCAACGGCGAGAAGCTGTCGGTGACATAGACGTTGCCTGCGCCATCCAATGCGATGTCGTTCGCGAAGTGTGCGCCTTCGCTAAGACCGCCAAGATCAAAGTAGTCCAGTGGAGCGCCGCTGGTCGCGTCAAAGGTCGCAATTGCCGCTAGTTTGCCTTGACTGTTGGCCGCTGTACGTTCTCCCGCTCCAGGGTCAGAATTTGTAACCCATAGCACGTTACGAGCATCGTCTACGAGCAGACCTGCCGTTGACACCAAGCGGTTGTCTTCGATGAAAGTGGTATAATCGCCATTGGTTTGCAGCTTCGCAACCAAACCTTGCCGAACGGATCCCAGAAACACGACGTTTTGCTTCGAGGAGTAGGTAAAGCTCTCGGGATAAGATTGTGGCGTAGTGAAATTGATGTCCTGCGCAATGGCTGGAGCAGTTAATGCAAGTGCTAAAAGGCCGGAAAAAAATTTTATGTGGATCATGTCTGCTTCTTCAATTGCTGATGCAGCCAATTTATGGGAGCTCCGGGCCTTGCGGAAATCAGTGTGCGCGATAGGTCCAATCCATAGCTTTGATACCTGTCTTTCGAGACCAGCTGAGCAACATGACAGCCTTCGACAGACAAGCTTTACCTCCTCACCTTTTCGGGTGACTTGAAGCGTTTACGCTGGACGGGCGGTGACAAGGTTACGCAAATTGCAACTCGTCTACACTCTTGCTCATTGTGGGCCGGCAGAGTCGTCTATCACATTCCGTAGCGCTCTGGGCCACGCCCTGTCGGTAGGTTTGCAACCGACTCGGCTTATGATTGACGCCCCAGCAAGACGAGTTCAGGCGCCTACACGAGACTGCACCCCTTCAGAAGTTGCATGTAGGGTCGGTGTTGAGACCGCAGTCTGGACGTCACAAAGCCGTCCTGGCTTCAAGATAAAGGACTTAGCTTGCTAAGCGGAGCCGCAGCGGTCTTACCGCAAGCACAGAATTTACGGGAGTCGGAATGAAAAAACGTCACCTACTTTGGATTGCGGTCGCACTTACGGCTTCAATGCCCGTTTTTGCATTCGGTCAAGGTACAAACGATGGAATTTTAGATGCTGTAAAAGCGCAAGAGCAGAAGCTCGATGCACGAATAGGCGTTGCAATCTCTGACCTTCAGACCGGACGTATTTGGGAGCACCGGAGCAATGAACGCTTCCCAATGGCAAGTACATTTAAGGTTTTGGCTTGCGCAGCCCTACTCTCCAAGCGCGATGAGGCAGGTGAAGAAACAATAAGCGTTTCTGCCTCAGACCTAGTACCTTACTCGCCGGTCACTGAGCAGCTTGTTGGTCAAGTTGTAAAAGCCACGGACATGTGTGCTGCAACCATGCGAACGAGCGACAATACAGCCGCCAACATGGTATTGGCGGTTGTCGGTGGACCAACTGCAGTGAATAGTTTCCTGCGATCTATAGGTGACTTCGAAACTCGGCTCGACAGAGTTGAGCCGGAGGTGAATCAAGGGTTGCCTGAAGACCCAAGGGATACTACCACCCCCAAGGCCATTTCTGCCACTCTCCGCTCCCTGGTATTGGGAGACGCTCTACGAAGTGACGAACGTGAAACACTTACCTCTTGGTTGCTAAGCAATGAGGTTGGTGGGCCACTGTTGAGGGCCGCTGTTCCCCCAAGTTGGAAGGTTGCCGATCGTACTGGAGCTGGTGGTTACGGTACACGATCAATCGTTGCTGTCATGTGGCCGCCTGGCAAGTTGCCTGTTGTCGCTGCCATATATATCACCAACACCGAGGCGACTATAGAGCAACGTAATGCTGCCATAGCTGACATCGGTAAGGCCATCGTGATGGAAGTAGGCACTAATCTGTAGCTTGGTGGTACGTCAGCTTTCGGCGATGAAGGCTATTTGTTTTAAATCATTGCACTGAGACAAGCGCTGACTCCGTCAACCAATTGCACCGTACTTAATTCGGCTGACACTGGCTCTGAGAAGCTTTTGGTCAAAAAAGTATCAGACGTCAGACTAGCTTGTGGTAGCCGGCACTGAAACCACCCTCTATCGTACTCACATGCTTAGACCGCGAAGAGTGGCGGGCATGTGAGTTGGCTTCGGTGCAGCCGGGAGCCAGGGGGAGCAGATGAAGCCTGACTTGGAAGTCGTTCAAATACAACAAGGCCAGTCCTTCAAAGCCTGGTCACATGGTTATCCGTTCCGTACCGTTCGTTGGCATTTTCATCCTGAGTACGAACTGCATCATGTTGTATCAACAAGTGGCAAGTACTTCGTTGGTGACTTCATCGGAACATTTGAGCCGGGCAACTTAGTACTGACCGGACCGAATCTGCCCCACAACTGGGTTAGCGATCTCGAGCCAAATGAGGTTGTACCTCTTCGCTGTAGGATAGTTCAATTCTCACAGGAGTTCATCGGCAATGCTATGACCGCGTTGCCGGAATTAGCAGAGGCTAACCATGTGTTAGAGCGGAGCCGCCGAGGGGTGCTGTTTGCTCCCGATGTAGCCAACGCAATCGGGCCGCAACTCGAGGAGCTGATAGAAGCACAAGGTGTCCGCCGAATTGAGTTATTCTTCAATGTTCTTGGCCATCTCTGCCGCGCAGTTGAGACCCAAACACTCGCTAGCGCAAGCTATCTTCCCGATCCTTCTGGGTACATGTCGGCGGGAATGAATAAGGCCTTAGCTTTCATTGCCGAGAACCTCACTCGGGCGTTTAGCGAAGAAGATCTGGCGCGCATTGCAGGGCAGAGCAACGGCGGGTTTTCCCGAAGCTTTCGGAAGCATACGGGCATGACCCTAGTGCAGTACGTAAATCGGCTCCGCATCAATGTGGCTTGTCAGCTGCTGATGAGCGAACCTGCTCTGACGATCACCGACATCTGCTACACTGCTGGTTTCAACAACGTTTCCAATTTCAACCGCCAGTTTCTGGCTCAAAAAGGCATGCCCCCCAGCCGTTTTCGGGCTTTGCTGGACGAGAACATAAGAGCGGCAGAAGCCGCCTAAACAGAAAGGAGTAGGGAGGAGCCAGAACATACATAAGTCTTGCGGACACAGACGCGAACAAGCGGCGTCTGCGCGACTACCAATACTAGAAATCAGATTTGGCGAGCCAGTCGGCAGAGGCTTACGCAAGCCTGGAGCGCGAGCGCTTGCCTATTTCCGCAGCGAAATGCTGCACACCTTAAGGGAGAAGTATCAATGAAGAAAATCTTTAAAAGCTACAGCGGACTTGCTGCGCTTGGTTTAGTTCTACTGGGCGGTACTGCCGCTTCAGCTCAAACCGATATCGCGAATTCTACGGTGGCCTTCCTGATGCCAGATCAGGCGTCCACGCGATATGAAGAGCATGACTTCCCAGGCTTTGAGGCAGAGATGAAGAAGCTTTGCGAAACTTGCAAAGTTCTGTACCTGAACGCCGATGCTGACGCGACCAAGCAGAGCCAGCAATTCAATTCCGCCATGACCCAAGGTGCTAAAGTCATTGTCCTGGATCCCGTTGATTCGTCTGCTGCGGCAGGAATGGTGCTGGCAGCGCAGGCCCAAGGCGTGAAGGTTATTGCTTACGATCGTCCGATTCCGGACGCTAAGGCCGACTTCTATGTTTCGTTCGACAATAAGGGAATTGGTCGCGCGATTGCCGAGTCTCTCGTTCGACACCTAGAAGCAGAAGGCGTGCCTACTGAGGGGGGCGGGCTGCTTCAAATCAATGGCTCTCCAACTGATGCCGCAGCTGGGCTGATCAAAGACGGCATTCACGAAGGTATCGCTACTTCCAAGTATAGCACACTAGCAGAATTCGACACGCCGGATTGGGCACCTCCTTTGGCGCAACAGTGGGCCAGTGGCCAGATTTCTCGGTTCGGCGATCAGATTGTCGGCGTCGTTGCAGCTAACGACGGTACTGGCGGCGGCGCTATTGCTGCCTTCAAGTCGGCAGGCGTGGATCCAGTTCCTCCTGTCTCTGGCAATGACGCAACTATCGCCGCACTACAGCTCATAATCGCTGGAGATCAATACAACACCATCTCTAAGCCAAGCGAGATTGTGGCTGCTGCTGCCGCAAATGTGGCGGTGACGCTCCTTAAAGGTGAAACTCCAGTGGCAGAAACCACGCTATATGACACCCCCAGCCAACTCTTCGTTCCTGCTGTTGTAACAGCGGAAAACCTGAAAGCGGAAATCATCGACAAGGGTATAGTTCCGGCCGAGACACTATGTGTCGACCGCTACGTAGATGGTTGCAAGGCTCTCGGCATCATAGAGTAACGATCATGCCCGGCGCCTCGCAGGCGCTGGGTCAACTACCGGAAAGGCCTTCACATGACAGACTCAGCGCACCAGTCGAACTCTCCTACGGGAGAGCCGGTGCTTAGCCTGCGCGGCATTTGCAAGAATTTCGGTGCAGTTTCGGCCTTGACCGACATCGACCTTGACGTTCATCCGGGCGAAGTCGTTGCTTTGGTAGGGGACAACGGAGCTGGCAAATCGACACTGGTCAAAGTGCTTTCCGGGGTACATCGGCCCACCTCCGGATCGATCCGGTTTCGCGGTGTTGAAGTTGATCTGCCCAATCCAGGCGCGGCGCTGTCTATGGGTATCGCGACTGTATTCCAAGATTTGGCCCTGTGCGAAAATCTCGATGTGGTTGCCAACATCTTCTTGGGCAAGGAACTGAGCCCACTGCGGCTGGACGAAGTAGGCATGGAGATCCGTGCCTGGCAATTACTTAACGAGTTATCTGCCCGTATCCCAAGCGTGCGCGAGCCCGTCGCATCGTTGTCCGGCGGTCAACGGCAAACAGTTGCTATCGCAAGGTCGCTGCTGCTCGATCCAAAGGTCATCCTCTTGGACGAGCCTACTGCCGCCCTGGGTGTCGCACAGACTGCCGAGGTGCTCAACCTCATAGAGCGTGTCCGGGATCGTGGGCTGGGAGTGGTAATGATTAGCCACAATATGGAAGACGTTCGCGCGGTCGCGGACAGAGTGGTCGTTCTTCGGCTCGGTAAGAACAACGGCATATTCCTGCCAGACGCCTCTAATGCAGAATTAGTCGGGGCGATTACTGGGGCGAGCGACAACTCGGTATCGCGTCGTGCAAACCGCAAAGCCCGGCAGAACCATAGTCAAGAAGTCAGTTCATGAGCAACAACGTCGATAAGCAACAGAAATTCCTAGATCGTGCGGACACGAGGGTGAAGCATGAGGCAGGGATAAGTGGCGCCGTTAGAGGCTTCCTGGACCGTGTTCGTTCCGGTGATCTCGGCGCTTTGCCGGTGGTGGTCGGCCTAGTAGTCATTTGGACGGTTTTTGCCTCTCTAAACCCTATATTTCTTTCCAGCACCAATCTGGTGAACCTGGTGTTTGATTGCTCCACGGTAGGCGTAATCGCACTTGGTGTGGTCTTGATGCTGATGGTCGGCGAAATCGACCTGTCAGTGGGGTCAGTCAGCGGCTTCGCGTCGGCCATGCTTGGAGTGCTGTGGGTCAACCAGGGGTGGCCCGTAGCCTTTGCAGTCCTGGCGGCCATTGGCTGCGGCGGGCTCATTGGGCTTCTCTACTCACTTCTGTTCAACCGCTTTGGTATGCCTAGCTTCGTGGCAACTTTGGCCGGGCTTTTAGCGGTCTTGGGGCTTCAGCTCTACCTGCTGGGTGGTACAGGCTCCATCAATCTACCCTATGGATCTCCCTTGGTAAGCTTCGGGCAGTCCCTCACTGTGCCGCAGCCAATCTCATACATCTTCGCAGCCCTCCCTGGCGTGGCGATGTTCCTTACAGGATATCGCACCGCCACTCGCCGCCGGGAGGCCGGGTTGTCCTCTAGGTCTCTCGGCGGCCTTTTGCTTCCGGCTATAGCATTGACCTTGGTGCTTGAGCTCGCCATCGCTTACCTGAACACATCGCGTGGTCTGCCCTGGATGTTCCTGCTGTTTGTGCTGCTGGTTGTTGGCATGAACTACGCGCTTACCAGGACTCAATGGGGGCGCTCCATGAAGGCGGTTGGTGGCAACCGGGAAGCGGCACGCCGCGCAGGCATAAATGTGAAAGCGATCTACACCAGCGCCTTCGTGCTTTGTTCGATGTTTGCTGCGCTTGGAGGCATGATGGCAGCATCACGTCTCGCCTCTGCGAGCCAACAAGCTGGTACTGGAGACGTGAACCTGAACGCAATTGCCGCGGCAGTTATTGGCGGAACCAGTCTTTTTGGTGGGCGCGGAAGTGCGTACTCGGCCATACTTGGGATCATCGTCATTCAGTCGATCGCCAATGGTCTCACCCTGCTCGATCTGTCCTCGTCGCTTCGCTACATGATTACTGGCGGGGTTCTGGCCCTTGCAGTCATCGTTGATTCCCTAGCTCGGCGATCCCGTGTGACGCACGGACGCGCATAATACCATATCGCACAATTCGGACGCGCCGGTGAAAGCGCGCCCGTACCAAACTCCATGCAAATGAAAGAATAATTATGGACCAGGAATTGTCCAAGAAGATTGCAGCTATCACAGGGGCTGCATCAGGCATCGGACTGGAGTGTGCGAAGACGCTTTTGAACGCGGGGGCACGCGTCGTGCTTGTCGATAGAGACGAGGCCAAACTGAACGAACTATGCCGAGAGCTCGGGCCTGAGGCGATACCGTTGGTGGTCGATCTGGTGGATCCAGCAAGTGTTCGAACGATGTTGCCACAGATCGTCGAACTCGCTGGTGGCTTGGACATCTTCCATGCAAATGCGGGATCTTACGTAGGCGGGGACGTCGTAGACGGTGACCCTGACCAATGGGATAAGATGTTGAACCTCAACATCAACGCTGCGTTTCGATCTGTCCACGCGGTTTTGCCGCACATGGTTGCGCAACGTTCCGGTGACATCATCGTGACGAGCTCAATTGCCGGTTTGGTTCCGGTAGTGTGGGAGCCAATCTATACGGCGTCCAAGCATGCCATCCAGGCCTTCGTGCACACAGTACGCCGTCAGGTAGCCAAACACGGCATTCGGGTTGGATCGATTGCGCCAGGTCCGGTTGTGACGGCTTTGATTAGCGACTGGCCGCAAGACAAGCTTGATGCTGCCCTTGCTGCTGGCGACCTAATGCAGCCTGCTGACGTCGCTGCGGCTGTCCAATTCATGTTGACCCGTCCGAGGAATGTCACAGTTAGAGATATCGTCATCCTGCCGCAGAGCAACGACCTTTAAATGCCCGGCCCATACTTCTTAGGCGTGGATGTGGGTACGGGTAGCGCACGTGCCGGGGTCTTTGATACAGAAGGGGCAATGCTTGGTTCCGGTAAACACGATATACTACTGTATCGGGGTCCCGGTGAGGTCGCCGAACAATCGAGCGAAGATATTTGGCTTGCGGTAAGAAGCAGTGTGCAGTCTGCCGTCGCGAACAGCCAAGTTGCATCGGAGGATATCCTTGGCATTGGGTTCGATGCCACCTGTTCTCTCGTCGTGGTTGGGCAGAACGGCAAGTCCCTTCCCGTCGGTGATGCAGCAGATCGGAACATCGTTGTCTGGATGGATCATCGCGCTGGCGAGCAAGCCTCTCGCATTAACGCCTTAGCGCATCCTGTGCTCAACTATGTAGGGGGAACTATCTCACCTGAGATGGAGACTCCGAAGCTGCTTTGGCTGAAGGAACATCGTCGAGAGAGCTACCGCTCGGCCTGGCAGTTTTTCGATCTGGCGGATTACCTGACATGGCGTGCTACTGGCAGTTTGGTGCGGTCAGCCTGTACCTTGGCTTGCAAGTGGACTTACTTGGCGCACGAAGGCCGTTGGGACCCGAGTTACTTTCAAGCCATTGGCCTGGAAGACCTTGTTGAAGAAGGCTTTGCACGTGTGGGGACTGAAGTCGTTCCTGCAGGAACGCCCCTAGGGGCGGGGCTATCGGCAACGGCCGCGTCCGAGCTTGGACTCCGTCCGGGAACATCAGTGGGCGCTGGCTTGATTGATGCACACGCCGGAGGCCTGGGAACCGTAGGAGCCCGGGGCGGAGTAGGGCAGGTGGAAACACGTATGGCCTACGTGTTCGGCACCTCCGCCTGCACGATGACGTCAACCAAAGAAGCTGTTTTCGTTCCCGGAGTATGGGGGCCATACTCCTCTGCGATGGTGCCGGGTCTCTGGTTGAACGAAGGCGGGCAATCGGCGGCAGGTGCAGCCCTTGATCAGCTCGTGCTAGGTCATCCAGCAAGCGAAGCAGCGCTTAGCGCAGCCACTCAGGCCGGTTTGACGCTCGTGGAATGGTTGGCTTCGGAGGCGGAACGTCTTGGCGGCGCCGCGCGAATGCCTCAACTTGTCGGGAAATTACATGTCGTGCCCGAGTTCTTGGGTAACCGTTCGCCTCTTGCCGATCCAGATGCCAAAGGCCTTGTTGCCGGCTTGGGAATGGATCGCGGCGTAAACAGCCTTGTAGGATTGTACCTGGCCGGTCTTGCAGGCTTAGGCTATGGCGTCAGACACATTCTGGAGGCACAAGCCGCAGAAGGCATTGTAACAGAACTTATCGTGGTTAGTGGGGGCGCGGCTCGTGCCGGGCTTGTGCGACAGATCTTAGCGGACTCAATAGGGGTTCCCGTGGCCGCCACCGAAGCCACTGAACCGGTGCTTGCCGGATCGGCTATTCTTGGTGCGCTTGCGTGTGCTTATTATCCAGATGCTGCAACTGCAATGGCGGCGATGAGCCGTATAGGTGACAGCTTCCAACCGCTGCTAGAGACCGCGGAATGGCATCAGAAGCGAAGTCGTGCCTATCGGATTCTGCAGGCTGCAGGACTTGCTGTTCGCGATCTATAATAGTTTGATGAGCAATGATACGGTATCTTTTTATTTAGTCCGCGTTGCATCCAGAAGGCGCAGCGTGTGTTCAAATAGGCTCGGGCGGTAACGGTAGCCTATGTAAGAATTCGCGAATTTCTGCTGCGTCAGCAGGGGATGATTACAAAACAAGAGCTCGGTACCTCAGGCGACTTAGGAGCGATCGGCGACACAAAGGGTATTTTCTTCAGCGATCATGGCAGACCAGTTCACCACGCTATTGCAGACCGCACTATTGCGCTTGCGGTCGGGCACTTGGGCACTGCCAGTGTAGTTGTTCATGTAGCAGGCTTGTCAAAGGTGAGGGCTGCTGCTGCTTTTTATGGTTAGGCATGTGCCAAGGTCTGATCGCTGATGGCGATACAGCATTGGAGCTTTCGAGGATCGAGTCTCGCCAAACCTGAGAGCACAGCTGAATTCTCATTATCAGCCGACGTTTGTGGTTTGTTTCCGAAAGTGGGCTCCATTCATCTGAGCTTTGGCGGCCTTCGAACTGCTCAACTGGTGCCGCATTCTGCGATAGTCTGCCAGTAAATAACAGGTGTCATACCATGGTTACGCTGATTGCTAGCGGCGCTACCGATAACCCGCGGCTTCTATGAGTGGTTTACGGGTACCGCACTAAGGGAGTTCCCATCAGCCCACGGCGTTTGCGGTCCAATCTCGCGGAGGAACTCTGCGAACGCACGAACGGACGGCGCAAGTTCACGCCTACTTGGAAACACAATGGACAAGGGAACTGGTGGAACAGACCAATCGGGCAATACGCGTATCAGCCGGTTTTCGGCAAGGTCCTGCTCGCAAAGGTAAGTAGACACGATCCCTATGCCTGCTCCATTGCGAACCAGGCGATGTATTGTGATCGTGTCGTCAACCGTAACTGCCGGCTTTAACTCCACAGAATGCACTGTATCGTCCTTCTTCATCCGCAAAACGTGCACCCTCCCGTCAGCCGAAGGCATGCCGATCATTCTATGGTTCTGCAGGTCATCAGGTTGCGCGATCTGCCCCATCTCTTTCAGGTACTGAGGAGCGGCGAATATTCCACGACTAATCGTGCCCAATCTTCGTGCAACAAGACTGGAGTCGGGCAATGCACCAAACCGGAGCGCCACATCTACGCCCTCCAGCAAAAGATCAACACGACTACTTTCTAGGCGTAACTCCAGTTCAATATATGGATAGCGTTTAATGAAATCTGGTAAGTACGTCGATAGCACGTTAACGCCTAGCCCTATCCCTGCACTAACTCGCAAGGGACCAGTCGGTACACCCCTAAGCTCTTCCATATAGTCCAGTGTCGCACGCAACTCGGACATAATGTACTGAGCGCGCCCGAACAGGGCAGCGCCCGCCGGGGTCAGCGCCAGTTCACGGGTTGTTCTGTGCATCAGCCTAGTGCCCAACGCGCTTTCTAGATTGGCAACTGCCCTGCTTACGTTTGACCGGGGGAGGCCCAGTTCTCTCGCCGCTGCAGCAAAGCTTCCGGAAGCCGCCACGCGTTCGAAGATCTGAATCTGGTTAAGGTCGATCATTGATTGTCCCACATCTGGCACAGTGTATGCCGGAAAGCCCTGCTACCGGCTGCAGCCAATCCGTCCCATCTTCAAGCCATCGAAACGAAGCCAAGGTGGCCATCTGACACCTGGCTCGGGTCGTTCTTGGAGCGGTTCATGCGGATCGATCTCCTTGTGTTTTCACCTTTCACGGAGAACTGCAAATGAGAACCGATCGAACGGTTATTGTCACGGGAGCGGCGGGAGGGATGGGCGCCGAATTCGTCCATCGCTTCATTGCAAACGGGGATCACGTAATTGCGACAGATATGACGAAGGAGGGTTTGGAAAAACTCGGAACAAGTGAGAATTTGTACACTCTGGCTGCGGACTTGAGTGATCAAGAAGATCTCGCAAAAATCGTTCGGCTCGCCCAATCATCCACCGGCAGGGTAGATGTTCTCATAAACAATGCCGGCTGGTTCCCAGTTCAGCCGTTCTTGCAGATCGCCAACGATGATTGGTCCAAGGTTCTTGGAATCAACCTTATAGCGCCGGCACTACTCACGCGTGCTGTCCTCCCGCTTATGACTGGGCGAGGGTGGGGGCGCTTGATCAATATTGGCTCAGGCTCAGTTTACGGTGGAGTACCTGGCCAAGTTCACTACGTAGCGGCAAAGGCTGGTGTGATAGGTATGACCCGCTCCCTTGCTCGGGAATTCGGTCATGAGGGCATCACTGCTAACGTAGTGGCGCCTGGGCTCACAATGACAGCCAAGGCACGGGAAGTTCTACCAGTGGCGCTCCAAGAGGCGCAGATCCGTTTGCGCTCGATCAAGCGCGAGGAAGTTGCGGCCGACCTGGTTGGGACAGTCTTCTTTCTAGCCTCACCCGACAGCGACTTTGTTACCGGGCAAACCATCGTCGTTGATGGTGGAAACACAATGCTCTGACCTTAGAAACAAGGACAAATCCAAATGACAGACCTTTTCTCTTCATATGAACTCAATGGCCTCAAGCTTCCTAATCGGATGGTGATGGCGCCCATGACTAGAACTCGCGCTACAGAAGATGCTGTGCCCACAGATTTAATGGTGGACTACTATGTCCAACGCGCTGAGGCTGGGCTTAATATAACGGAATGCACGCAGGTCTCCGATCAAGCGCACGGTATCATTCGTGCACCCGGCATTCACCGAGACGATCAGATTGCCGGCTGGCGCAAAGTTACTGACGCAGTGCATGCAGCCGGCGGACGGATCTACAATCAGATCTGGCATGCTGGTCGCGTCTCACACCCCGAGATCCGGAATGGTGTGCAGCCAGTTGGACCCTCGGCGATTGCTGCTCGGGGCAATTTCTTCCTGCCGAGTGGTCGAGTGGACTTTCCTGTCCCCCGCGCACTTGCAGGTGAAGAATTGCCTGGAATTATCGAGAGTTTCGCCCAGGCCACACGGAACGCTCGGCAAGCCGGCTTCGACGGCGTGGAACTCCACGGGGCCAACGGTTATCTGCAGGATCAATTTCTGCAGGATGGGTCGAACCAGCGTACAGACCAATGGGGCGGTTCGGTTCAGAACCGTGCTCGCCTTTTGATTGCAACAGTCGAAGCGATGATCGGGGCATGGTCTGCAGAAAGAGTGGGCGTACGACTGTCGCCTTCTTCTGTGTTGTACGGCATGCATGACTCGGACAAGCTGGGCACGTTTGGATACGCTGTAGAAGAACTCGAACGCCTCCAGGTTGGGTACCTGCACCTTACCGAACCCAACAAGGCGGCATTTGATGCCGGTTCGGTGCAGATCAAGCACGTCGCTGAAACGTTTCGCCCGATGTTTCACAACACCATGATCATCAATGGAGGATACGACAAAGCCAAGGGGAATGCGGTCTTGGCTGCCGGCAACGCAGATCTTGTTGCTTTCGGCGTGCCGTTCCTTGCCAATCCTGATCTAGTCCAACGCTTTGCAGTTGACGCCCCACTAAACACTCCTGATCCGGCCACCTTCTATGGCGTTGGGGCGGGTGGTTATACTGATTATCCGAAATTGCAACGGAGTGCTTAACCGCTGTTCGGCCCATGTCGAACGCTAAACCAGAGGATACAAAGATGAATAACCTGTATGATGATCAGTTAAACTCCGCCGCCTTGTCCAAAATCATAGTGAACAAAAGTGAGTCAAAGCGCACTCACGCGTCTGGCGGGTTTAAAATAGCCATTCTTTTTCCCGGCACTACAATGAGGCATGGAGACAGTGGTCTTGGTACGATCGGCCGGATTGACGACGCCAGTGTGTCGCCAGGCACCCTTATCGGAATGCACCCTCACAAGGATGACGAGATACTCACTTATCTTAGAGGCGGTCGTGTTCTGCACAAAGACACAGTCGGGAATGAAGAGTGGATAACACCAAACCGGCTAATGCTGATGGGTGCGGGAAAGACGTTCCAACATGAGGAATTGGTCGATCCTAAAGGAGAGACATTGCGTGCTTTGCAAATATTCCTTCGACCTGAGTCAGCCGATTTGGAGCCTGAAGTTCAGTTTCATGATTTCGGTAAGCCGCAATCTTTCGGAGAATGGCGCCGTATCGCCGGACCCTCTACAGAAGATCCATTGCGGGTACGTAGCAAAACAACCGTAGACGACGCATTTTTTACAAAAGGAACTCAGGTCGCATTGCCGTCTCAAGCATCTAACGACGATCTGCGGCTGCTCTACGTGTTTAGTGGTGCGATTATTTTGGAAAACGAACGTTTGATGGCTGGGGACTCTGCGACACTTGCACAAAGTGCAACTTCACTTCAGGTGTTGAATGACGCTGAGTTGGTCTTGCTTACAACGGACATGGCTGCGCCGACCTTCAAAGGAGGAATGTTCAGCGGCAACAATGTTAAGCGACAGCTGCACTAAAACAGTCCTTGCAACGCTCGACGGCTCAAACTTGCACTATCGTCACAGTTATTGGGCTTGATCTACTGCATAAGGGAAAATGAATTTCATATGCGGACGATTGCTCTTGTAGGGAAAGAGGCGCAAGCTGAGTTGCTCGTCGAGGTAGCCAGCTTCGCTTCCCACAGTGAAAAGGAATGAAAGCAATGCCCAATTCCCATATACCTGATGATAATCCTAATCGCCTGCTTACCGTACGTGGCGCTGATAGCGACGACGCTGTGCACCTGTCGATCGCTGGAGGAACATACACTTTGCTGGTTACCGGTTCCGACACGGCCCGGCAGTACTGCCTGATTGAAATGCTTGTCCCGCCAAATGCCGGTCCACCTCCGCATCGCCATGATTTTGAGGAAATGTTCACGCTCCTGGAAGGTGAACTGGAGTTCGTGTTTCGAGGTAGCAAGAACAAGGTTGTTGCGGGCCAGACGGTCAACATACCGGCTAATGCGCCGCACTCGTTCAAAAATGTCGGCAGCGAATCTGCAAGAATGCTTTGCATGTGTACTCCGGCAGGGCAGGACGACTTCTTTCTTGCTGTCGGCGATCGAGTGCCTGATCGGACAAGTGCACCGCCGTCATTGAGTGCTGAAGAAGCAGCAGCTCGAAGAGCTAAGGCAAAAGAACTCGCGCCGCAGTATAATACAGAGATGCTTCCAGTAGCTTAGTCTAGGCTTGGGTCCAAACTAACCAGTAGTTCTTGAGCGCCGCTAGCCGGGATGCGGAACTGACCGACCCTTGAGCATCGGCCGGTCAGTTTTCCATGTGCTGCATCGGCCGATGCAGAAGTGAACGCAGGTTTAGTGCCGATTTTCGAATGACCGGTTGGCTCATCGGCGGCATTCTTGACCAGGCGCTCAGCGCACTTTTCAGAAACTTGCAACAACCCTATACCACAATGCGAGTACGAGATAGTTGCTGAATGCAGGCCTACAGAACGGATTTAGACATGACTATACTTGCGACTAAGCTTGTTCGTTCTGTGGAAACATCGCTCGACGGGATTGTTCATCTAGTTCATGCTTAAAGCTATATTGCGCCTTGAAGGCGAGAGCAGATTGGACTGCTGGCCTTGCTGACATCTCTGCCATAAACCTGGAGACATGGGGATACGCTGCAAGATTTGCCTGACCAAAGATGTAACCTGCTGAGGCTGCCCACCCCCAAAGCGCCATATCAGCGATCGTATACTCACTTCCGGCGAGGTATGGATATGATCCCAATCTTTTGTCGAGCACCTCGTAGTGCCTTTCTACTTCTTTGACATAGCGGTTCTTCGCGTAGGGAATACTCTCCGGCGCATAGTGAAGAAAGTGGATCGCTTGACCAGAAAACGGCGACAGCCCTGTGGCCACCAACTGCAACCATGATAGAACAACGGCTTTTTCGGGCAGGCTGGTCGGAAGGAACTGACGGTGCTTTTCTGCCAAGTAAAGCAAGATGGCATGCGAGTCGAAGATGGTTACCTGGCCGTCGACGAATGCAGGTAGCTTGCCATTGGGGTTGATCGTTCGAAAATCCAGGGTGTGCTGCTCACCCTTGAAGATATCCACCGGGATGGCGTCGAACTCCAGGCCAAGCTCCTTAAGCAGAACTACTACTTTCATTGAGTTAGGCGTTGCATGGAAGTAGAGGCTTTGCATCATGATGTCCCGCGGTTCATTGGATCGAACTACTTCCTGACGGAAGTGATGGCCCACTTTGCATGTAAGCCTGCATTCACACTAATCAGTCTTGTCTATAGGTCATATTGTTGCGGTTGGAACCGCGTGACCGCGTCCGCTATGCATGACCAGCTTACGAAACCAGAGGTGCGCTGGGTCCGTTCTCGATCGAGGATGCCAAAAAATATTCATCGAAAAAGGCGCAATAGGGAAGGGCGTCTCGGTGAGCTCGAGAATTGCTGAAAAGCGCTCTAGGAACCTGCGGGGCAGTGTGCAGATCAGATCTGTTGAGGACAGCATCAATGGCGCTAAAGCGTAGCTCTGGATCGATACGCTGACGTTACGCTCACGGCCAAGTTCTGCGAGTACGTCGTCGATCAGTCCAGAAAACTTTCCTCCACTGGTCGAGACTAAAAGATGGTTCAAATTACAGAACTCATCCAAGCTTAACGGGCCCGAGCCGCGAGGATGGCCTCTCCGCTGAGCCGTAATGAATTCCTCCTCAAACAACTTCTGACCAATCAGCCCATCAGAACCATCCTCCGCAGCTCCGATAAACAAATCGACCTCCCCACTTTCGAGAAGTTCCACGATGCGTAATTTATCTGGAACCGTAAACGCGAATTTACCAGCCGGGGCTTGCGCTTCAAAAGCAGGAATCAAATCCGGAGCTAGGATAGCAGCCGGATTATCAGTCGCGGCAATTCGAAAAACTCTTTTGGTAGACGTTGGATTGAACAGGTGCGCCACGTTAATGAAATCGTTCAAGCGTTCCAGTAGCCGCTTCAGCTCCGGTTGCAGGTACACTGCGTGTGGCGTTGGAGTCATTCCTCGCCCTGACGAGGCTGGAGTAAATAAGGTATCATTCAAAAGGAGCCGAAGACGTATTAGTCGTGCAGATAGGGCAGATTGAGTTATGTTTAACTTCTCCGCAGCGCGGGAAACGTTCTGCGTCTCTAGAAGCGCATCCAAGGTCAGCAGTAGATCAATGTCGAACTCGGAAAGACGACTTGTCAATTTATCCTCCTGGTTGTGGAGCTAAAGAAATTGGACTTGCAGACAACCTGCGAGGTTCTGCAAGCCTTTGGACTCCCCGCGCAGCGAAGCATATGGCGTTTTCTGTTAGGATGAACCCATTGGATCAGTTACTGGTTTCTAGGCAAGCTTAAGCAAAAGGGAGACAGCTGCATAAGAGGAACAGGACGGTTCCCGCAGAGCTGTTGTTGATATCAGCCTGCCTCAGTACAGCGGTATCCAACGAAATCACCGCCAATCTCTTCTTACTCTTCCGGCGCAGGTGGGACTCGGGGCGCGCAATAGGCCAAGGCTGTGTTGATTGAAAAAAGTGAACCGTTCAGGTGAATTGGATTAAGTAAAGGCTGTGTGCCTGTCTGCGGCTGCAGGTAAACATAAGTGCCCTGCTTGAGGCGCTCCAGCAACCATGGAGTGTCGCCCAGAATCTTAGCGCCGTAGGGGCCGCCAGTCCGATCTGCTGAAACATTGCGGTTTTCACGATCCACAGTCAGTAGCCAACTTCCCGCATCTCCTTCCGGGCGGCTGGTGTGAATGTATATGCCGGCAGAGTAGTCGTCCTCACAACGGACTGCGATGCAGGTGTAGATCTCGCTGCTCGAATCCTTTGCACACCCAAGCGCAGCTCGATCTCCTTCTCCAGCGATTGGCGAGTAGTGCCAACCTGCTTCCTGGGCATTGACCGTAATGCTGAGATAACCAAGAATGAATCCGAGCCCGGTCGCCGCACGTTGATATCGATGTTTCTTGGTGGCCGACAAAAGGATAGCTCCTATCCAGTGCAGCACCGATTTATGTGCTGCAGTATCTCGCTTGTCGATGCGACACTTGATTGCATAACGAGCAACCAGCAACAACTTGCTGCAAAAACTCTTCAGGCGCCCACAGACCGCATAACGCAGTAAGTTCTCACCGCCGAACCGGTGGGTGGAGCTTTGTCACGGTATCACATGTTTAGTCGCGTGGCTTGCACGGCAAAGAAGCTTCTTTGATGTTGCCCGCAGATCAGACATGAAATGATCAACAATCCTTCAAGTGACTTTGGCAACGCTCTGGCGTAAGCGCGTGCTCGATAGTTCTTAGGGTCTTATAGATGCGTGTCGCCGCCTTCACTTCCATTGCAAGCCTCCTCTCTGTTCTTCCATCCTCCGCTGTTTACGCGCAGCAAGATGTGTCAGCTGATTGGCAGGCAGAAAAGTGCATTATCTATGAAGCTTCGTGGGCAGAAGCGCTTTCATTTTTTGGATCCGAAAACGTGAACTACAATTTCATCGCACAGAACGAGAATTTCATCGCTGCGGGGTGCAAAGACTCCATCGCAGTGTGCCCGCAATCGAGTCAAGAACTGGACATCGCAAACGCTTTGACGATCAACATGATGAACCACGGTACAGCGAGCACGTTTCTGCCCTTCAACTGCAGGTCCGATTGAAGCACAGGTAGACCTTGAGGAGTTTGTCATGAGCAAGCGCACCGTGACGCTGTTGTTGGTACTCGTGCTTATCGGTGCTTCACCTATGGCAGCAAAGCCCAATGAGAAGAGCATAGCTCCTGACTCAGAGCTTTGTCGCTCGCAGCTGGATTTCCTGCTGTCGAGAGGGAGGTTGACCGCTGAAGAGGCCTCTCGATTCGAAGCGCAATGCGACTGCTTGGAGCAGAACGAAAAGGATCTCGAAAATAGCGATCCAAGAATTTGTGCGGTTGCTAGATAATCATTCGCTAATTTCAGGCCCAACCGGAAAGTCGATTAGCGGATTTGCGGACAATACTGCTCTGCTGTAGCGCTTCTGATATGGCGGTGCCCATCACATATCAATGCTGTTTTCCAGCTACAACGCAAACCACGGGAAAGACGTTATGCGCAGTGATTGTGACCCCATCGGTACCAGCGTGACATCCTCTTCAACTTCTGCAAGCGTTTGTGGGTGAGAGGGAGTTTCACCAGCTAAACAGCCTTCGTGAGAAAGAGCCCAGGCGATTGCTTTGCGCGCTTTTACCTGAAGCCGCATAGGAGCGCTTTCAGCGATCCAGGGATTAGCCGGCATGGTAGAGCGCAGCAAGGACGCATTCAGATCTGACTTTGTAAGACGAAGCGCGTAGTTCCAAGCGCTGGCCGAGGTCAATTCAAACTCGTGAAATCCTCCGTCATCGCGTGTCACTAACTCAACCTGTTCGTCGATGGCTAGAGAGAAGACGAACGGTCCTCGCCATACTGAGATTGCACCATTGCTGTTTTTCACCGTCGAAAGTTCCGCCGGTACTTCCATGGTTATCACATCACCGGTTGTCCAAAGCCGATCAATCCTTGCAAACGAACCTGCAGTGGCAATCACTTGGTCTCCGTTGACACTTATCAAAGGCGCTTTGCTCCAGTGTGGAACACGCAGCAGAAGTGGAAATCGAATTGGCTTTTCGGCGGTGACTACAAAAAGGAGTGTGTCAGCGAAAGGGTATTCAGTTCTGCTTTCTACCTCGACCTCAACGCCCTTGATGATTGTCTTTACACGTGAAGGACCGTGTGCGACAGCAGCTAGCCCGTTATCGTCTGTTGCCATCCATGTGTGCTGCACGAATTTAGGCCAGCCCATGTGTAGGTTGAAGCAGCAGCAATGGAAGCCTGCGTGAGGGCTGAGCAGAAGGTCATCGCCATGGTCATCTGCGAACGGTAGCGTTCCTGGCGTGTTGCGGCGCGCGATCGGTGAATTTGGAAGTGTGTAATACTGATGCTGCTTGAACTCTCGGCTGACAGCTGAGGCGAGTAGATTATAGGCGATGCGCTCTTGCTCATCAGCAATGAGAGGATCAGCTGAAACTTTGATTGCCGTGGCATTACTCAGTAACTGTTCCACGATAGAACACAGTTCCACTCCTTGGTTATCCGAGTGTCCTGCTAGATGTTCCGTGCCGCTCCACATACCAAAGGCCAACCCATGAGCGCCTCGCAGATTGCGCCAGCCGATGTTGAACGTATCGCGATCTTCGTTCTGGCCGGTTCGTTGGTAGACTACCGCTGGAAACTTCAGACCTTGTGAGACATTCACAGCGTGCAGCGATCTAAAGTCTCCTTCTGGAGCCTCAAGAGTTCGAAAAAACTCATTCCATCGGTTGGCTTGGTGCTGGAGACGATCTGCGACCTCAAGGAGAAAAATCTCCCCTGTATGGTTGTAGAGCCAGAACATCGTTTCAATCTGATCGGCCGCGCGAGCTCGGGCCCAGTCGTATAGTGGCTTCCGTTCCAATGTGTCGGCCATATAGCGAGCATATCGAACTAAGGCAGGGATAACTCGAGAGTCCTGCGTAGCTTCGAAGTAGTCACGGAGCGACCATGTAATCAACATTCGTGGCCACCAGTCTTGGTTCGTCACCGGACCAATTTGTCCATCTGCGAGTTGAAGCGCCAATATAGCATCAACCCAAGACTTAGCCTGACGCTTAAGCTTGTCGTCATCGAGGACAAATGCCAGGCTAATTAAACCACGCAGGTAGTATGGCCCTTTCTCCCAGTCATCTCCAGTGCCGCCGCGCCATGCATTTGCTGGTCCCAACTCAGCAAATAACTGCTCAGCGGAACCGGTCAAACCTGCGGCTTGCCGCCGTAGCTGCCCGTCTAGCCATCCTTCAGCGCGGACGGAGCCAAGCGGTAGTGGTATAAACGGTGTACCATGAAGTGGCGCCCGGTTGGGAACTGGCCCGTATGACTTTTCGTCGGCGAATGTGTCCAAAGCTGCCTCTTTCAAATGGAGCTCTTTTCTACCGTATACGAGCTCCGCTCTCGTCAAATATTCGAAGATGCGCGGGATCGCAGGCGAGCCATACAGTTTCGCCAACTGCTAAATTCTGGCCGCCACGCTGTTCAACCACTAGATTCTCCCCTGCGAGGGTGATGCAGTAAAGGAAGCGCGTATTGCCCAAATACTCGAAGAATTCTATCCGGGCCTGAATGGCGCCAGGCCCCTGCGGAACAATAGATAGGTGCTCAGGACGGAGGCCAACTGTCACCTGACCGCGGGGGGTGCGCTCTGTTAGAGTAGGCAGGCTCATATTCGCTCCACCTATATGTATTGAAGCACCCTCCAGAAGCTGGGCACTTAAGAAATTCATTCTCGGCGAACCGATGAAGCCTGCGACGAAAACATTCTCGGGATCTTCGTAGACTGTGCGGGGTGAACCAACCTGCTCGATCCTGCCATCGCGAAGCACGACGATCTTATCGGCAAGCGTCATCGCCTCAATCTGATCATGCGTAACGTAGATCATGGTGTTGCCCAGCTCTCGGTGCAAGCGTGCGATTTCTATGCGCATACTCACTCGCAATTCTGCGTCCAAGTTCGACAGTGGTTCGTCGAAAAGGAATGCGAGCGGTTTCCGCACAATAGCACGCCCGATTGCCACACGCTGTCGCTGGCCGCCCGAAAGCTGACCGGGAAGCCGGTCAAGCAGCGGCACTATTTTCAATATCTCTGCGGCAGCGCCTACCTGGCGATTAACCTCTGTTTCCGGGGTGTGGGCAATCTTGAGCCCAAATGCCAGATTATCACGGACACTCATGTGGGGGTACAAGGCATAGGACTGGAACACCATTGCGATACCCCGCTTGGCTGGATCCAGATCAGTGACATCACGACCCGCAATGAATATGTCGCCGCTTGTAACCTCTTCCAGCCCAGCGATCATTCGCAGCAACGTCGACTTGCCACACCCCGAAGGTCCGACAAACACAACAAACTCGCCGCCCTTGATCGAAAGGTCTAGATTCCGGATGACTTGCACAGTGCCGAAGCTTTTGTGTACAGCGACCAGTTCAATACTAGCTTGGCTTTCGCCTGATTTCGCCCCTGTAATCATGATTGCGAACGTACCCAGACTAGCATTTCGCCAGGCTCCCTGTTGTCCCAGAGGTGATACGGTACAAAGCGAGCAGTAGAACTTTTTAGATCTGGAGTTTTGGTCGAATATAGTGCGTTGCCCCAAGCATCTAGAGATTCGCGGAGAACGGGAATGTCAATTGCTACTGCGTTACCCAGTGACGGCAGGCTGGAGGTGACCGCACCGGGAGCTGATTTTGGCACCAAGATAGATTGAAGCCCTTCGGGATTATCGATGCCCTCGAGGCAATAAACCAGCGGACCTCGGGTCATGGCGACACGACCTAGATCTTGCATAACCTTTGGGTTCGCGTGCATAGGGCGAACTTCCATGGCAAATCGCAGTTCGACTTTGTCGCCAGGACGCCATTCCCTTTCAATCCGAGCATAGCCTCTATTGTCCTTATTATCAAAGAACGCTCCATTGACTGATATTGAAGCACTCTCCGCCCAGGCCGGAATGCGCAAGCAAAGGGCAAAGCTGGTTGGAGCGTCCACTTGGACTGTGATTCCAACTTCCCCGTTCCACGGGTATTGTGTCTGCTGTTCTAATGTCACCGCGGTATTAGCGACCCGAAGGCGTGCTGTGCTCTCGCCGTACAGGTGAACAGCTATGTCGCTAGCAGAGCTGGCATACATGTAAGTGCCTATTGAGGCGATGATGCGTGCAATGTTTGGCGGGCAACATGGACAGCTATGCCACGTCCATCGGTGGTGTCCTCCACGGCTCTCAAGCGGGTTCTCGTAGAAGAATTTCGCACCGTCAGCGGCCAAGCCGGCAAGGGCACCGTTGTACAGGGCTTGTTCCATGATGTCCCCGTATATGCGGTCAGGCGTACGGCCCAACATGCGGCTAGCCCAGAACACGAGCCCTACAGATGCACAGGTCTCAGCATACGCGCTTTCGTTGGGTAAGTCGTAGTAGTCCGTGAAACCTTCATTTGCTGCCGCCGGACCGATGCCTCCTGTCACGTACATCTGCTTGGTGGTTAAGTCGTCCCAAAGCGTTTGCAGCGCCTTGGTGAGACTGTCGTCTCCGAACTCGGCTGCTATGTCCGCCATCCCAGCATACAGGTACATTGCGCGCACTGCGTGACCAACAACCTTAGTTTGTTGGCGGACAGGGAGGTGTGACTGGTTATACTCGTAGGTGCCGTGTTGGTACCGCTCGCCAGGGTCTCGCTTTTTCGCTTCGATATCGAAGTAATGTGGCTGCTGACCACGGGCATCGATGAAGAACTTTGCCAGGTTCATATAGCGCTGCTCTCCCGTCTGTCGTGACAGTCGCACGAGCGCCAACTCTATTTCTTCATGTCCGCAGTAGCCGGGAATCTTGTCGGGTTCTGGTCCGAATGTTGCGTCAATGTGGTCCGCGTACCGACACATGACGTCTAGTAGCTGCCGTTTGCCTGTAGCTTGGTAATAAGCTACTGCTGCCTCCATCAGGTGGCCAGCGCAGTACAGCTCATGGCAATCGCGCAGATTAGTCCAACGCAGGCCTGGTTGCATGCGGATGTACCAGGAGTTCAGGTAACCGTCTGGTTGTTGTAACCGAGCGAACATGTCTATGACCGCATCGATTTTCGACTCCAGCTCTGGATCTTTATGTCGGTAGAGGGCGTAGGCTGCAGCCTCAATTACCTTTGCCACGTCGGAGTCCCAGAACATTTGGGCGTTGACGGTGTTCAGTTTGCCATCTGGGTAGGGATGAAACTTCAACCTTAGTTCTGGGACTGGCCTTGATGGATCGATTTGGTCGAACATGCCGGCCGCAAGACACCGATCATATAGAATATGAACGGTTCGATCAGCGACTGCATCGATACGCTCGCCCCAAAACCCTCGTACCTGTACGTCAGGTATGGCAGGAGGTCGAAAGCCGGTCATTGCAGGATCTGCGGCGTGTTGTTTAAGAGAGTTCATTTGGTAGTTCCGATGTATTTTGATTAGTTGCATTGTTTACTTGACTGCGCCTGCGGTAAGGCCGCGGACGTAGTAGCGCTGCAGCAACAAAAAGAGCGCTAGACAGGGCAGCATCATCACCGTCACTCCAGATTGAATGGCACCCCAGTTAATCGTGCCAAACTGTCCTGATGCGACCGCAGTCATGAGGATAGGCAGGGTGTATTGATCCTGATCAGTCATGAATATCAAAGCGGCCAGAAACTCATTCCACGAGTTGAGGAAGGCGAAGATGGCCACCGTCACGACCCCGGGAAACACCAGTGGCAGCATGATCTTGATAAGGACGTGCCAAACTGATGCGCCATCCACACGTGCGGCTTCTTCGATTTCTTTCGGCACCGCATCAAAAGCGTTGCGCATCATGAAAACCGAAAACGGCAGTTGTAGCGTGACGTAGACCAATATCAGTCCAAGCAAAGAGTTCTGAAGACCCAGCCTGGAAAGGATGAGAAACAAGGGCGTAAGAATGGACTGGAACGGCACCATGATTGACATGATGATGAGTACGAATAAGGCATTCTTAAATGGAAAGCGGAAGCGGGAGAAACCGTAGCCGGCCAGGAGGCTGATCACGACAGAGATCACCACTGTTCCAAACGCTACGATCAAACTGTTGCCCGCATGGACAAGGATCCCCGATCCGAAGTTGTCCAGCATGGCATAGTTATCTAAGGTTGCTCCTTGCTCAGGCCAGGGCGGCAGTGGCGGTTTCCTTGCCTCAGGCCCTTGTTTAAAGCTGACCAGTACGCTCCAGATCAATGGAGCCAGGAACAAGAAAGCAGTTGCCATGCCAAAGCCATGGCGCCCCAAACCGCTGAAGAAAGCTTTGCGCTTGCGAAGCGCACTTCGATTCTGAGGCATCACAAACCATCCTGAGTGCGTAGTAGCCTGAGCTGCACGAGGCTAATAAGTACAAGTATAGTCAGCAGAACCATCGATAATGCTGACCCATATCCCATTCGAAAGGACACGAAGGATGAATTGAAGATCCAGTAAACGGCAGTCAAAGTTGAGTTGCGCGGACCTCCATTAGCTATGATGTAGAATTGATCAAACGCCAGCATTGAACCGGCCACAGAAAGTATGAGGGCCAAAGCTATTGTGCGTCTCATCAAAGGCAGAGTGATCCTGAAGAAGCTCTGCGGTCCAGATGCCCCATCCATACGTGCCGCCTCGCGCACATCTGAGGGGATGCCCTGCAGCCCGGTCATCAATATGATCATCGTGAAGCCGGCAGTCTTCCAAACCACCATTGCTACAATGGACCAGAACGTTGAGTCGAAATTGGCCAGAATGTTAATTCGGCGCTCAGTGATGCCCAGCATCTGTAGCGCCGGTGCAAATAAGCCCGCGTCCATGTTCATAAGCCACGCCCAGACCAGGCTTGCCGAGCCGAAGCCGACAACCACGGGCAAAAAATATACGGTGCGGTAGAAGCCCGCTAAAGGTCGCTGGCGCTCAACAAATAGAGCGAGCGGGAAGGCGACTGCGAAAATCACCACAGTAACTACTAAGGTATAGTAGATAGTAAAGCGCATTCCGCTCCAGAAGCGGCCATCTTGGAATAGTTCTTCATAATTTCCAAGGCCGATGAATTTGGCCTGTCCTAGCAAAGGCCAATTGTGGAGCGACATCCAAGCGGTCATCCCTAAGGGAACAACAAAAAACGTTACGACCAGCAGGACGGCAGGTGCTATGAACAGCATGCCTATCATCTGTTTGCGCGCGAGCCTTGACCGGCGCTTAGGCGCTGCGGGTGTATGCGCTGAGGTTGACATCGATGCGGAGCTTAGACTGGTCATTTCGATTTACCCGCTTCTGCGCTGAATTGGTGCCCCGGAGCATGGGAGGATCTGCTCCGGGGTCTTTCAACCAAGCTCCTCCAGGAGCCTGGCTGAGGTGGCTTAGCGTCCGAAGCCGTCCACGATCGACTGCATGGTTTCCTGCGCGAAGGCGATTGCCCCATCGGGATCTTCCCCGAAGAAAGCTTCAGTAAGCATCTGGGACCAAGGTCCGGTGGGGCTGTTGATTAGGTCGTTATAGACCGGGGAAGAGGGCGTACGACCAATTGACATAGCTTCAGCAGCAATGGCGTAACGTGGATCCTGATCCGCTAGTGCCTCTGCGGCGACGTCGGCACGAGTGGGAAGACTACCATGGCCCGCCAAGATGGTTTGTCCTTCCACAGAATACAGGAAGTTCATGAACTCGGCGATGGCTTGGCGCTTCTCGCCCCGCCCAGCGGAAACTGCAAAATTGTCACCCCCACCGAAAGAGGAACGACCGCCCTCCTTCCCGGGAAGGAAAGTTAGGCCATAGTCCAGATCCGGGTAGTCCGCATTCAGGCTTCCGATGGCGAAAGCACCCGATTGAGAGATGCCGATGTTTCCTGCCGAGAAGCTCGTCAGCCAATTTGTGCCGTTGTCTGTCTCAGCACTTTCAGGAACATACCCTTTTTCAATCATCCCTCGATAGAAATTTACTGCATCATGCATCTGAGGGGTATCTAACGTAACAATCGTTCCTCCTTCTGCGAAGATGTCGCCACCAGAGGCCCAAACTAAAGGTAGGAATGTGAATGCATTGCACCCGCCGCAGGCGCCCGCAAAATAGAAGCCGTTGATGTCACCACCCAGCCCATCAATTGCTGCAGCAGCTGCCTCGATTTCTGCCCAGTTGGAAGGAGCTTTCTCGGGATCCAGACCTGCTTGGCGGAATAATTCCTTATTCCATATCAGAACAGATGCTTCTGCAAGGAGCGGCAATCCGTATATCTTATCTTGGTAAGAGCCCGCCTCGATATGCGCTTTCGATAACTCATTAAAATAAGGCAGCTCCTCAGCCCAAGTCGTGAGGTCCTCTAACTGACCAGCTGCTGCAAAAGCAGGAGTAAAAATCAAGTCGAGTCCGATCAGGTCAGGAGCTGATCCTCCCGCTGCTGATGTTGCGTATTTCTGCACCATTTGGTCTGCTGGTACGAGTTGCAGATCAATTTGAGTCTCATGACTAGCATTGAAGGCTTCAACCAGGGCCGGGAGGGCTTCTCCCTGTCTAGACCACATCGAAAGGGTCTCTTGGGAGTAAGCGGTCGCCGAACTTAATGCTGTGGCCAATGTTGCTAACACCGCTAGCTTAGTAAAGTGCTTCATATTTCTCCTCCATATTTCAACCGGTCCTTATGGCCGGTCGATTGCTGATGCGATTGGTGCCACTTTGCCGGTACACCGGAGGGCACGCTTACCGCTTTAAACTCTAAGTTGGTGACGCAACCCTCGGTTCTGCTGAGAGAGCTTTGCCGCAGGACTCACGCACCACAAGAGAACAGGGGACGGTGCGTTCTGAATGAAGGTCGAGCTCGCCGCGGGTCATGCCGAGAACGAGCAGCCCAGCTTGACGCCCGAGCTCCTTTAAGTTCATGTCAACCGTGGTCAGAGGTGGGCGGGTGGCTTGCGATACAATCTCCCAGTTGTCGAACCCAACTACCGCAACTGACGAGGGAACCCCTATGCCGCGCTCGCGAAGGGCGTCGATAACTCCACGCGCTATCTGATCGCTGCCGCATGATATGGCGTCAGGCTGATCAGCCGCCTCAGACCACAAGTTTGCTACTGCGTCGTGCCCCCACTTCTCTGACCAACTGCCGAAAAGTACACGTCCAGAGTCGCCGACAGCTGAACGATACCCATCAGCGCGCGAACGCGCAGCCAAGTGAGACTCTGGTCCAGTTATATGAACGATTTTACGCCGGCCGAGCTGGCGTAGCCACCCAGTGGCTTGTCGGGATCCATCTATGTCGTCAACTACGACATGCGCATGGCCGGTCGGGCTAGCTGTCAACGCGTAGACCACTGGCACGTCTACATCGGAAAGGTCCAGTGGAATATGGATGTCAGCTCTACGCCCCGAAACGATGAGCCCATCCACACGACGGTCAAGCAATGCATCTAGGTGAACCCGGGCACGAGATGGATCCTCGTCGATGGTGGACAAGAAAACGGAGACTCCATGATCTACGAGCGCTTCTGAAATGCCTTGCATGACCGGAAAACTAAAGCGTCCATACGTGTCGTTGGTTAGTAGCCCGATCGCTAAACTTCTCTGCTGCAAAAGAGCTTTAGCCATCATGTTGGGTCGAAACCGCATTTCTTGCGCTATAGCCAAGATTGCTGCGCGTCTCTCCCCTGAGAGCCTACCTGTACCATTAAGCGCGTTAGACACGGTCGCAATGCTCACGCCAGCGGCTTCCGCTACATCCTTGATCGTCACCTTGGCGAGGCGTGCAACCATGGACCAACAATCTTCCTGGCTGATTAAGCGTTTAACCAATTGGTAGCGGACTTGCGGGTTGAAGTCAACTGAATGCTATAGGTGTAGCTCCCCAGAAGTGCTTAGTTAAAAGCGCCAGTCAAAGGGAAGCTGCTGCTAACGACCGACCCTGTGAATTTGGGGTCTCCAGCTTTTGCTTTTGGCTACTTGGTTTGAGTCGCGTGGGAGCATTCGTCATCAAACATCACTGGAAGGAGAGGATCGCTCTAATTCGTAGTCCCTCCTGAGAAACCGCGAGCACAACAGAAGGCCTTTCTTCTGGCGGCAAGTGCGCACGAGCCGCCGCAATGCTGACTGCTTAAGCTTATGATTTGAAGGATGCGCACACCACACCCTGCGGGTATATAGGTCCTGTCATCGGACAAAATAGATGTAGCAACCGGGCACTCCCCAAGCCAGCGATCCGTTAAGGTTCAGGGATGAGACATGGGCTACGATAGCGAGAACGTCAGGCTTGAATACTCGGCACGAGCCGCTTGGCTCTATTTTGTCGCAGGCAAGACGCAAGAGGAGATATCCCGCGAGTTGAAGGTTTCCCGCCCAACGGCGCAGCGTCTGGTTTCGTCAGCGGTCTCACAACGCTTGGTCACGTTCCGCTTCGAGCATCCAATCGCCGCATGTATGCAATTAGCGGAGCGAATGAAGCACAAGTACGAACTGAGAACCTGCTGGATAGTCCCATCCGACCAAGGCAACTCTTCATCGCTCAAAGGAATAGGAAATGCTCTTGCAGGTATTGTAGATACGGTGCTCTCAGCGCAGATGCCGAGCATTGCCGCGTTTGGCACTGGCCGTTCTCTAAGAGCAGGAATTGATTTGCTCCAGCCGTTCGCAGGTCAGCACCATACACTTGTGGCCTTGGTCGGCAACATAGCACCAGACGGCTCGGCAAGCCGCTTCGACGTGATCACAAGATTAGCGGGAGATAAGTGGCGCACGAGCATTCCCAATCCCGCTTCCTGTTCTGGCCGAGAATGCGGAGCAGCGGGAGCTACTTGTGGGCCTCCCGATGGTAAAGCGCGTACATGATCTTGTTAGCTCAGCCGACATCACGCTCGTCGGGATTGGTCAGATGGACTTGGACGCTCAGCAGTACATAGACGGCTTTATCTTGCGAGAAGAGCTGCTGCGGTTGCTGAAGGGCGGGATTTTAGGCGAGATTGTGGGTTGGGGATTCAATGCTGCGGGGGAACTGCTAGAAAATCACATCAATAGCCGCGTCACTTCGGCTCCAATCGCAGCTAATCCTTCGAAACTTGTGGTGGGGACAGCATCGGGGCCACGCAAGGTTGGTGCGATCAAAGCAGCTCTCTTGGGGCGGCTGGTAAATGGCTTGATCACGGACGAAGAAACAGCACTGGCGCTTCTTTCGTGAACAATGGGTGGATTACCATTCATCCATGCCTTCCACCTCGCTCTAGAAACGACGCTGCACCCGTTGTGTGACGCTGTTGCAGAAACAGCTAGCCCGCCAGCAACGCGGCTTGAAGAACCGCGAGAAGACAAGAGGTCGGTTGGCTGTACAACACGCAAAGCTGGGCGACTCCCGCAGAAGCAGCCGCCATCAGATCAGCAAAGGTCTGGTTA
>JAESGO010000108.1_pt1 | contig 30393 bp, 25 predicted proteins | sample 9269701 | NCBI WGS metagenome assembly JAESGO01 (sample SAMN15720690, study PRJNA650881) | algae metagenome | isolation source: Hormoscilla sp. CMT-3BRIN-NPC48 and co-occurring heterotrophs from... | place: USA: Clark Mountains Wilderness, California | collected 2010-04-18 | reverse complement strand
GAGTGTCAGTTATGGGTAGAGGAAATGCTCAACCTTATTGCGAATAAAAAGTCATTTTATCAAAGGGGCTTGAGAGCTATAAGCCTTATAGACCAGCCGCTCTAGCGGCGTGGTCGCCCCCAAAAGCTACAGACCCATAAGCAGGAGCGGTAGGAATTGAACCTACATTGGTCGATTTAGAAGATCGATGCCCAATCCATTAGGCGACACTCCCATAATTTGGTAGCCTCGGCAGGGCTTGAACCCGCGACTTCCTCTTTGTAAGAGAGGTTCTCCCAACTGAGTTACGAGGTTATGAGAGCGAATGGCGAGACTCGTTGGCGTAGCCTGCGCGTAGCGCATAGTCGCATCTGGAGCTTGGCGTGCTCCGGTGTTTGCCCTTACACCACATTCGCATTTAGACGCGGGGGTGAGAGTTGCACTCACCGTTCGCAGCCTATGAGACTGCCGAGCCGAAGAGTGCTCTATCCCCGCTATACCCTCGGCGAGACTCGTTGGCGTAGCCTGCGCGTAGCGCATACTCGCAAAAATCCGGGTTTAAGCCGGATACGTCTGCCAATTGCGTCACGAGGGCATCGTTGGTGGGCGCTACAGGAGTTGTTGGCGGAGCCTGCGCGTAGCGCATACCTGTCTAATCCTGGTTAAAAGCCAGTCACATAACCGATCTGCCAAACGCCCAAAACTCTTTGTGCAATAACGCACCTAGATAAGTTAGGAGAAACGTTTCTCCTAATTTCACTACTCCCGCTCTTGAGTTGTTCGCGTCGCATTGCTTTTATGCAATACCCACAACAACTGGTTTCTAAGACCAGCGCCTCTTCCAGTTGGGCTACAGGAGTAAGAAACAGGAGGGTAGGCGATTTGACGCAAGCGACTTTTTTCCTCCTGACAGCCCTGCCAGGGATCGAACCTGGAATCTTCGCTTTCAAAGAGCGAGATGTTGCCAGTTACACTACAGGGCTAAGTTTGAATGCCGAGGCAGGATTGTTGTCCACTCGGCAATAAATGGCTGCCCCAGTAGGAATCGAACCTACAACCCTCCCGTTAACAGCGGGCGGCTCAACCGTTGAGCTATAGGGCAATACTTCCCAATTCAGGGATGGGAATGGCAGGAATTGAACCTGCTTCTCCAGGGCTTCAACCTGGCGCTACAACCATTTCAGCTACATTCCCACAAGCGGAGGGCAGAGGAATCGAACCCCTAGCCCAACGACTACCCTGGTGTTCAAGACCAGTTGCCGACCATTCAGCGGTGCCCTCCACAATTGGCGAGGACGGAGGGACTTGAACCCCCATTCTTTAGATTCGGAATCTGAGATGTTATCCAGTTACACCATGTCCTCAAACGCGGAGAGAGAGGGATTTGAACCCACAGTGGACGATTAATCCACGACTGTTTAGCAAACAGCTTGCCTTGCCAATAGCGATCTCTCCATAAGATTTGGTAGGTCGGGCTGGAATTGAACCAGCAATGCAAGAAGCGGCTGTTTTACAGACAGTTGCCCGCACCAGTAGGCGAGCCGACCTATAAACGTTGGCAGTGCCGACGGGAGTTGAACCCGCAATCTCCTGCTTGAAAGACAGGTGGCTTTAACCATTTGCCTACGGCACCATAACGCAGAGACCAGGATTTGAACCCGAACCAAAGGTTTTGGAGACCCTGATGCTGCCGTTACACCATCTCTGCGTGTTGCAACAGTGAGACTTGAACCATATCTCAAGTAATAGATAGGTGATGCTGCAATAAATTGGAGTCCAGGGTGGGATTTGAACCCACGATGTCGGTTTTGCAGACCAATGCCTTGACCACTAGGCGACCTGGACAGGGTTGGGAGCCTCGACGGGAGTTGCACCCGCTGCTTTCTGGCTGAGAACCAGAACGACTTATCTATTCGTCCACGAGGCTACACGGGGATGACGAGATTTGTTGGCGGAGCCTGCGCGTAGCGCATACTCGCGACCTTTCGCTCGACAGGCGATTGCTCTAAACCAACTGAGCTACACCCCCAAGTTTTGTGGCTATTCAATTTTCAAGGTTCAGCGTGTTTGATACCCAGGTTTTGTATTACTTGTAGTATCCAACTACATTTATACTACTACAACGTACTACAAGTTTGTCAAGGGATGCTACAAACTTTTTTTTGAGAAGTTTGTGAGCTTGAATCGCAAGCACTCTCGCGCTATGAAGGTGAGCGTCGAGAGTATGTCACCTGCTGTCGTGGCAGAATGAATAAAGATAAAAAGTGGAAAGTTGAGACGAATGCTTGCCAAGGTTGTAGCTACTGGCAGTAACCCTGGTGGTTTGTTGAGCTATCTCATGGATTCTGATAAAGAATACTCACTCTATGGGGGAAATATAGCAGGGCAGACTTACGGGGAAATCATGGCTGAGTGGAAAGCGATTAGCCAACAAAATCCTCGTACTGATAAAGACACCAAGCACGTTACGTTAAGTCCTCACCATAGCGATCTCGCCTCACACCAGAAAAATGGCTTGATATTGGCGAGTTCATGGTTAATGGGCTAGGTTACACTGATAATCTGTGGTTGATGATTAAGCATAAGCCCACAGAAAGCCAACAACAGAAGTATCCAGATGCCCAGCCTCACGTTCATCTGATGATTCATACGTTTGAATGTGACAACTTTACTAGAGTCAATTTGTTTAAGTCCGCTAAAGAAAATCAAGATTGGTTTTCTTGTTCATAAGTTATCCATTACACCTCCTAGCTAGAATCATCGAGCTAATCTAAATATAAATACGCTTAAGACAAAACAAATGATCGAACCTATATCTGGGGCTTTAACCGCTTTGGGAATTTTGACAGCTAATGAAATAGGCAGTTTTTTATTTATTGATGTTTTACTTCCTTTAGTACAAGATACATCTAAAGATTATCTAAAAGACTTTTTTAAAGGCTGTATTTCTAATATAGCTACTACTAGCAATAGTACACTTTTACAAAAATCTGCTGGTAAAGCTTTAAAAGAATTTTTGTCTTTATTCAAAGAGGAGTTAGAATTTTTAGGAATAGAAAGTAAACATATTAAAAAACAATATCTTGGTCCCATCAAAAAATTTGTTTATGCGGATGCAGTGAAGCCAATTCTAGGTAAAGCTTTTGAAAGTGATTGTCGTGCTATAGATACTTCAGCATTGCAAGATGCTTGGAATGATTTATATTTACCTGCTTTACCTGAAGATTTTGACTGGAAACAGATTGGAAAGCAATATTTACGCAAAGTCAAAGGAATTATTCGAGAATCAGAACAGTTAAGAGTTATTTTGGATTCAGAAAACCTAGAAGCCATTCGGATGCAGGCTGAAGAAAGCGCGTTAATCCCCGTTGACTTTAATCTCCAACAATATCGAGAAAGCATTCAAGAATTTTATGGTTATTTGAAATTAGATACCTTACATACCAGCGGTTATGAATATCGTCTTCAATTATGGAAGATGTTTGTTCCTTAATTAGCAAAAGAAGCATTACCCATTGTAGACATCCCTAAAGATTACTTGAGAGAGTTACAAGAAACTAATCAATTAGATCAATTAGAGGAATTAGAAAGTTATAGACAAACTTATATTAATGTTCCTGTTTGCTCAGTACTAGAAGTGGTAGAAGATACTGCCTGTCAATATTTGGTAATTTTGGGAGATCCAGGTTCAGGTAAATCTACTTTGACTCAGTATCTTCTACTGAATTGGGCAGAACAAAAATCTCGGAAAATTCCTTTGTTGATTGAATTACGCAAATATGTTAAAGACCGTAATTTACCTAAAGATTTTTTGGAATTTTTTCATCAGGGGAGCGATGTAATCTGTCGTTTGAATCGTCATCAATTACATCAGGAACTAGCCGCAGGTAATGCTTTAGTTATGTTTGATGGCTTAGATGAAGTCTTTGATCCAGCTTTAAGAGATGCCATTATTACCGAAATTATTCGCTTTACTAATGAGTATAAAAAAGTTATAGTTATTGTAACGTCTCGAATTATTGGTTATAAATCACAACGCTTACGCGATGCTCATTTCAAACATTTTACCCTTCAAGATTTAGAGTTAGAACAAATTACTGATTTTATCAATAAATGGCATAATTTAGCTTTTGGTAATCATCCTGATAAATTAAGGTTACAAGCTCGTCTTATTGAAGCAATCAATTATTCACCAGCTATTAGAGAATTAGCTGGTAATCCTCTCTTATTAACAATGATGGCAATTCTCAACCGTAATCAAGAATTACCTAGAGACAGAGCAGAACTTTATGAACAAGCATCCAGAGTGTTATTACAAGAGTGGGATGTAGGTAAAAATTTACCCATTCCAGTTGATACTATTGGTCGTCAAGAAAAACAAGCAATGTTGCGTAAAGTTGCATATTTTATGCAATCAGCCCCAGAAGGTTTAACAGGTAATTTAATTAAAGTAGATGATTTAGAGAATATTTTACGTAATTATCTCAAAAACATTGAAATTAACTCGCCCTATCAAATTGCCAAACTAATTATCAAGCAACTTCGAGAACGTAACTTTATCTTATGCTTTCTAGGGGCCGATACTTATGGGTTTGTTCATCGTACTTTTTTAGAATATTTTTGTGCTTGGGAATTTGTTTGGCAATTTGAGAAAGAAAAAATTATAGATATAGAATTTTTAATCAATGAAGTCTTTGGTAAAAATTGGAAAAATGAATCATGGCATGAATTATTAAAATTAATTGCTGCTATGATTGAACCTAAATTTGTGGGTGAAATTATTAATTATTTAATTCAGCAATCTGGAGAACAGTATGAATTTATCAATCTGTTTTTAGCAGCCGATTGTTTATTAGAAGTTAGAAATTGGCAGGATTTAAAAGATATTTCAGAAATATTATTAGAGCACTTAACAAAATTAACTGAATACGGAGATTTATCCGAAATTCTTATTAGAGATACACTGATAAGAATTCGCTCTCTAACTATTGAGAAAATTGCTAAAACTTGGAGAGATAAAGATACAACTCTGCCTTGGCTCAAATCATTTATCGAACAAGAATTTTCTCAAGAGTATGCTTTTGTTCCTTATGCGGCAGTAAAAGCAATTGCTCAAAATTGGCAATATGAACTGGATACTTTATCCTTAATCAAAAAATGTTCTCGCTATGCTTTGAATAAATATGTTAGACAATCTGCTGCCTTAGAGCTAGGCAGACTTTGGCGAGATGATCCTGAAACATTTACTATTTTAGTTGATGTTCTAAAAAATGATGCTACTCCTGATGTTCGCTGGACAGTAGTGCGAGTCATAAGTCAATATTTTTCTCATCATCCTCAAACAAAATCATTACTTCAAGAAAGTTGTTTTGATGAAAATTTTAATGTCAGATTTAATGCCATAAAATCCATTGGCAATTGGTATCAAGAATCAGAAATCATAGATTTGCTCTATCGCTGTGCGAAAAATGATCCTTTTGTTAGAACTAACCCCTTGGAGGATAATCCTCGTAAAACTGCGCTGGAAGCAATTATTAAATATTATCCTGAGAATCCTTATACTTGGGAATTATTACAAGATAGGGCAACTAATGATCCAGATGAACAAGTGAGAGAGTTTACAAAAGAACAATTAAATCACGACAGAACGTAGGGTTTTTTGCCATAATTAATTATTCTTTAAGACGATTTGCATTCAATTTCATTACACTCAAATATAAGCCTAAATACTAAATAAATCTAGTTGAGGTTTATATTTACATTGGCAAATTTTAGGAAGGTTTGAATGATTAAGAAAGGCGATCACTTTTCCTATATGGTAGCCATGATTGCCAGCATAACTTTATCCCGCATTGACTTTAGCGTGCCATCAATAGGTACGGCTGATAGTAACGTTTGCACTTCTAGCTTTTCTAAATAAGTAACTTCGAGAGCGCGATCGCGCTTTTCCCTGGGTGGTTTGATTTCTATAGCTGGATTCACCGTTATCAGTCGATGCTCTACCGCCGCCTCATAAAAGCGCCTGACTACAGAAAGTTTCAAAGGTTACTGTCGCTGGCAAATAGTGCTTTTCATCAATCAGAAAGCGACGGTAGCGCTTGACCTCTTCGGGAGTTTGCCATAAGTCTACAAGTCTACAAAAGTGGATAGCAGATGCACTTCCGTAAGTAGATTACTGATAGCCTGGAGGGAGTTGAGGGGGAGCCAACATCGTTAAATTCTTTATCCAGATGGGTCAGAAATAGTCGATGTGATAACCCACATTCCGCACTTAGTTCTGCATTATATTTACGTAGCACATTAAGCTTAGGCAGTTTAGGGAACTGTACAAATCAGCGACTTGCGCTATCGCAGACAAGAGAAAAATTCAAGTTTTTAGATCTATGCGATCGCCAAGCTGCCCAAGTGTCATCACTACAAAATATAATACAAAATGAAGTGCGGAATGTGGGTTTAAGAACTGCTTCCGAGTAGTTTGGCATTGTGCCAAGAATATGACTTATCCAGAGTTTTTTATGATACGGAATACTTAATATTTAGCATAAGAGTACTCACTCGATAGCTTGAGTAGGACAATCTACTATAATTTTCCCCGTTTGTGTTTTTCAATTTCGGTGCTCGGTAACAACACCATTTTCTTAACTTTCTCCTCTATGGAATCGTAAATTTTACAATCGCTATTCAAGCAGTCCATGAATAATTTGTTTGCTGTGTAGTATTTTTGAAGCAGTTCTTCCTGCTGATTATTGAACTGCCAGTGTTGTTCAATTTGGCAAGAGGAAAGTTCAATATCTTGGACAAGATTATGGAGGCGGTATAGATGGCGAGATCGCCCAATCTCAATGGCTAATTCAAGATCTGTACCTAATTCGGGATCAATAACCCAAGCTAAAGAGAAAATTTGCCTTAACATCGCACCTTCATGAGTACTGTAAGCAGCGTAAACTTTACCACAAGCTATATCGAAGTAAATTGCTCGTATTGCAGTACGGTCATACCAAGTAGGAACTTCAACGGATAAAGCTTTCCCAGTGATCCAGGTTAAAAAATCTTGTATTCCTTCATCTCCAGTGACTAAGCTATCGATAGAGCGCTTCATCTCATATAACAAATTGGCAGCTTCTGCCTCGGCCATTTCGATTCCAAGAAGAAATACTGATCGCCACTGTTCCTCTGCAACATACGTGGCTAATTTTTGCCAGTCAGCACTTTCAACAAATGGTTTTGCCACAAGATATTCTTGAAATGTCAAATGTGAGAAAGACCAAATCTTCTGACTTCGCTCAATCAATAACCCATGCTGCGATTCGATCGCCCTCAACACCACCCGACTATCCCGCTGCCCAATCCCCAAAAACTCCGCAATATACCCATCAATCTCCGCCTGCTCAAACAACACATACTGGGGCTGCTCAAACTTCTTCACCGCCAGGTAACTCAATAGCTCCAGCTTCCGCTCCACCGACAAATCCCGATAAATCTCATCCCGCTCAATCTCCCGCGACTTGTCCCACTGCTCTAGCAGTAACTCCAACCCCTCTTCATAGAGCTTGGTACGGTTCGAGTAAAACTTCCCTGCCTGGTGAAACACTGCACAGGTCAAACTCAGCAAAATCGGCGTAATCGCCAACTCCCGAATCGGTTTATTCTCCTCCAAAAAGAGCAGCCCCAGAAACTCCTGCGCCCTCGCCAATCCCGCCAACTCATCCCCTATCACCGTCTTAAACCAATGCTCGGCAAATGCCCGCACCTGCGGCTCATTAAAATCTGCCACCTCCACATAATCAAACCGCTCAAACCGCGATTCCTGGCTCTGCGTTCGACAGGTCACAATCACCTGCACCTGTGGATAGGCACGAGCAAACCGCTTGATTTCCTTCGTGATGTTCTTCCCATCCTCCCCCGTCACCTCATCCAACCCATCCAGCAGCAGGAGCGCCCGACCTCGCTCAAGCACCATCTGATTTTCTACATTCAATAACCGCCAGCACCTCTCTAGATAACGCTCTAGCGAATAGGCAACCTCACGCCCATCCTCCACAAACTCTCGCAGCTTAATCAACACGGGAATCCGATACGCTTGTAAGTTTCCCGCATTGCACTCGGTCACCACTCGCTGCAAATAGGTGGTCTTCCCCGAACCCGGTTTGCCCACCACCATCAAGTTCGTATTCCTCGCCAGCACTTCCAGCCCCGACACCCGTTGCCGCTCTTTGCCCAAGCCAATGCGATCCAAACTGCGATAGCTCGAATACCCCTGCATCTCCGTCGTGAAATCCTGCCACAGGTCATCAAGTTCCGACTTGCGGCTACTGCTCAGCTCCTCTAAAATATTGATATCCACAAACAATTCACCCAAGGGCACCCAACGATCCACGCCCCAAAGCGGCATCGTGCCATGCAAGCGTTGGATGTCATCGTAGAGGCGCGATCGCACCTGTTGCACCAATTCATCAACTGAAAGCGGGTCTTTTTCTGCTAATGGGGTTTGAGTGGGGGATTGAAGTTCCTGAAGGAGAGATTTGATGATTTCTCGAATTGCTTCAGCATCAACACCTTGATAAATGCGATCGCCTACATGAATATCTTGCCCCTGCCCCAGATTGACTGCATACTTGCCCGTTTGAGTTACAATCTGACCATCAGTGTTGAGCCACTGTCGCAGAACTGCAATATCAGCCTCGCTTTGCTGGTGGTTGGCGATACGATCAAGGATAAACTTTAACTCATCTGGGAGATTCATGCTGAACAGCTTTTTATGTTTATGTTGTTCGAGCTATTTGGCGAGTTCACAGGTTTGGACAAGCCGCCAGTAGTGAAAAAAGCTTGCGGACTTTCAACTCTTCTAGTCTCTGTCCTTTCCACCATGCCTCATCCTGCGAGAGTTCGTACTCCAGATTTCTCTTGAACTCCTCTTTATCAACTTTATCACCGAGTAAAGAGCCGCCAAAAGCCATAAAATCTGCAAGCAACTGCTTCTGCCAATCTTGTCGTATCGTTGTTTTCGTAACTGTTCGTAGACTGTGTACAAAAGCATCCAAAGCTGCATTATCCATAGTGATAACCGACATGATTCCCCAAGGCAGATGTCCTACTGGTGCCTTGGCAGGATTATAAATAACTTGGCTAGCAGAAATCCAAGTATTCTGGATGTGCCAGCCGACGTGATCGCCAAAAGCCTGCGGCTCTTTTTCACATTGATTAAAGATTCGTTTCTGCACGCTGAAACCAAACCTTTGATTGCTGTATTCCAGCCACAGGCGATCGATAACTTGCAGAACTTGGCAGGGGAAGTTTTGGATTTGCTCTTCAGTAAGCCAACCTTCTTTTTCTGCCTTGACTGCCTTCAGAATAATATTTCTAGTTGTTTCATTAGCTTCTCGCCATCGCCCTGCCATCAGCAAGTTCTTTAAGCGAATATACTCTTCTTGCGGCAGTTCTTTAGGAAGGAGAGGAATAGAATTAGATTGGTCTCGGATAACTTCAACTAATTTCTGAATCGCTTCTTCGTTCCACTCAAAGTAAATGCGATCGCCAATGTGAATCTCATTTCCCTGCCCAATATTGACGTTGTATTTGCCCAGTTGCAGAATATTCTGATCTTTACTGGTGCTTAATGCACGAAGCAGGACTTGCAAATCATCTTCGGTATATTTTCCAACGGCAATGCGCCCAATGAGGGCATTCTCTTTAGTGGTTAATGCATGCAGCAAGGCTTGCAAATCATCTTCACTGGATTTCCCAGTAGCAATACGTTCAATAATGGAATTTAGTTCATCGGGGGCAATCATTTGATAGAGGTTGTCTAAAATCGGCGGAACCCACCTTAAATCTACGTCATTAAAACAGTCCCTCAGATGACCAGCTACTTCAAACAGATGGGGAATATCAGGAGTAGCAGTGGCAATTTCCTCAAGGGTGGGATTTTCATAAATCTGTTTTACTCGTGTTGCAATTGCTCGACAAACCCCACGCTTTAGCTCATCAGCTTGAGCTAGCTGCTGCAATTTCTTTTGGAAAAACTCTCGAATCAGTTGGTGCATACGATAGCTGCCTTTGCGCTCCCGCTGCAATAGGTGTAAGCTGCACAAACTTTCATCTCGAATCTCGTCTAGGTCACTTTTGGTTTGTTCAGATATAGCTTGCTCTACTAATGACCACGGAATAGGAGCCAAAGCGAACAAACTTAGCACACAGCCCAACTGTTTCGCTGGCTCATCGAGCATCTCCCAACTTAATTCAAAGGTGGCGGCTACTCCAAAGCGAGCTGTCATATCAGCATCAGTCTTTGTTAATGCCCGTGCTTCTAACCGTTTAGACTCTAACTGCTGTCGCATCTCTACCAAAGATAAGTCTGGCTTGCGGTTGAGGTAACGCCCCATCAGTTCTAGTCCTAGAGGCAAGTAGCCTAACCAAGTACAAAGTTTCTTAGCGTTGTTTAATTCTTGTTGGATACGTTCTGCTCCTATTAGCGACTCTAACAATGCTAGTGCCGCTGATTGATCCAACACATCAATCTCTAATTGCTTAATTGACTGACCCAACTGCACTCGTGTGGTGATTAGCACTTTGAAGCGAGAGTCGGCAGGAGGCAAGTAGGGCTTAATGACTTCGTAGTCAGAGACATCATCTAGCACTACTAATACTTCTCCTGGATGCCAGTGAGCCCAGCAAAATTCCACCTGAACAAGTATATCTTCATCAGGGGGATTGAGCCGGAGGCGTGATCGCCCAAACCCCACAATTTGAGTACCGATACCTACCGCTTTTGTCTGGAGCCAGCAAATTCCAGCCGGATACGTCTCCTTATATTTGTGAGCATATTGCAGAGCTAGCTCAGTTTTTCCCACACCACCCATGCCTGCTATAGCAGACACTGCCACTAGTTTATTGTCTTGAAGTTGCTGGTGCAAGATTGACAGTTCTCGCTGCCGACCGACAAACTGCACTACGCCGCTACGGGGAAGGTTTTCAGGAATCTTAAGTGGTTTAGGAAGTTGCTTTTGACCAACTTCATTTTTTACCTTTAATTGGACTTTTTTTTTAAATTTTTAAATACTGGCGTATGTTCCTCTGGGATTCCTTGCAAGGCGATCGCATCGCAGCCACCATAATAAGCATCTTCATACGAGTAACCTGCACCTAGTTCATCATAGAAACCAACTGCAAACTTAATCGCTGCATCGTCTCGAATCGTACTATTCATACCAACTAAATAATCAATATGTGTAGCGATCGCATCAGCTTGAATTTCCGAGTAGCAAGCATTGAGAACAACACATTCAAGCCCTCGCGTTGCAAATCGTTTAAATAAATTTACTAAAGCTTCAGTTGGAACGAGTTGCGCTCTACCAGCATCATCTTCCAAAACTAATCCATCTTCACCCGATCCATGACCACAAAAGTGAATAATTTGTGGGCTTAAATCCAACAAAGCACGACGCAAATCATCAGGGCGAACAGCCCATCGTTGCTGTAAAGTAAACTTTTCTCGCTGCTGCGACCTTCGTAAACCTTCATCAATTTCTCGCACTTCTTTATCTAGGCGCAATCTAGCTTCATTTGTAGGGCTGGAGGCTAATACTAAAATTGTCTTCGGGACACTACTTTGAGAATTTTCTCGTTGCGCCAAGTCCTGAAACTCCTCTTTAAGAATAGAGCGAACAATTTCTCGAATATCTGCGGCGTTAGCACCACTAAGTACAGAGCGAGTTACCTCTCGAATCGCTTCAGCATCAAGTCCTTGATAAGTGCGATCACCAATATGAATATCTTGTCCCTGACCAATATTGACATTGTATTTCCCAACCGACAACAAACTTTCACTTTTCCCTTCGCTCAGTAACCGACGAAAGGTAGCTATGTCAGCTTCAGTATGCTTACCACTGACAATGCGATCCAGAATGTTGCCTAGTTCATTAGAATTCATATGCACTAGAGGTTTTACGCTTCTTTGATAATAGCTGGCAATTGACTGGACTTTGTCAACCTTTCTTAAGGCTATTGTTGATAATCGCTTTTCTCACTTTGCTAAGTAGAGCATTTTACGGCGAGATAGGATGTCTAGTTCGCTCCTACTCTTTTTGATTTTGATATGTATCCCCCATTCGGATACTCGTACCTTGACCAATGTTGACATTATATTTTCCATACTGCTGTATATTCTGAATAATCTTTATAACCTCTTCCCTATCAATATATTCTCTTAGAACTTCGCCCAATCTAATGATCGACTTGCCGTAAGGCTCAGACTGCATAGCAGCATAACAACCGTTTTGGCTAGTTGAGCATAAGTAATAACCCATCTGAAGCTTACGGTTGAAATCAACAAGTTGCTCATTGAAATCAAGAAGACACCCATAAGTTTCATGATGTTCAGCAACTTTTGTATAGACACCAACTAAAGTACACATTACAAGATGAAACAAGGCATGGCGCTGAAGTGAATAATCATATTTTTGCTCAAGGATGCCCCAAGAAATGAATTGCAAAGAAACAGCAGCCGTACAAGGATACGGGTCTTCTCGATTGGCTCCAGCAATGAATAGATTTGTAAGACCACGATCAGATGCAGTGATTACGCCATCATGGAAAGCTATTAGAAGATTTTCTAAATTTAAGCCCATTCGTCTCTTCTGATTATCTAGAAACCATAGGATCTCAGTGTAATCAGCAACAGTTTTTTTTAATGGTGCCTCATTTTCGATCTCTAGAGGCAAAAGATAGAATTCAAAACTTTCCTGAGCTTTATTCGCCCTATCTAGAAAATTGACGAATTGATTCTTATAGTGGTAATGCGGAATAATAAAAACCTTGGGCATTGCAGCTTATCCTAGCCTTAAACTTTATATTTAACAGTGCATTGAACTACAAGATATAATTTGTACTTAACTCTTACTTTTTGTTGTATGTATCTCCAATCTGGATGCCTGTACCTTGACCAATATTCATATTGTATTTTCCATGCTGCTGCACAGTCTGACTAATCTTTTCTTCTCTACCAGCTACCCTAAGTGATTCAGCATCTGATTGAGTACCTTGCCGCTTGAATAAATACCCATCCCGCACGCGCATGAAGATGACAGGGGTGGCAAAGTCCCGTTTGCGATATTGGGTTGGACTCAGCGCGATCGCACGTCTTCCATATTGAGCCGCAATGTCCACTGGATCTTCTGCCGCCAACTGTTGATAAAAGCGCAGAGCAAAGCGGCTAGCAGTGCTGTTCGTCACTTCATATTGCATCGCCACAACCACAGGCACATTCTGTTGCACAACCTTGGATGCAACTCCCACAAATGCCTGGGATGAAGACAGCATTCCGCTTTGACAAGCTTGTAACATGACTACGCCTGGGCGGTGTTGATTAAATAATTCGCTGAAGTAATCTGCATCCACCCACATTGCGTCATCAAGGTCAGGATCGACAAAAGCTATTTCACCGACTTCTTTACTGCCCTCATTTTGCATCCGTCCGTGACCAATGAAGTGAAAAATATGAGGATCTTTGGACAGAATAGTATCAATCGCTTCAGGGTTAGCAGAACTGACTATTGGCAACAATTCCACTCGGTTTGCTTACTCAACTGCCAGTTTTTCTAATGCTGCTTGGACTGGTTCGTAAGCGACGGGTGGTAAATTAGGAGGAGCAGAGATAACTAATGCAATTCTCAGCTTTTCATCTGGTGCTAACTGAATTGGTTGTGCTGCAATCCACTGCGATCGCCTGCGGGAAAAAACCAAATCCGGTAATGTCCCCATCCAGATTGTACCTAGATTAGCTCTTGCAGGCACGCACATGAATTCCCAAAGGTCATTCCCTGTTCGTCGATATCCAGTTCAACTCGCAGTAGTTGTTTTTCCTGTTGCACCACCTGATAGTAAGAGGTAAAAAAATCCTGGTGCAACCCATCATCAAACAAGATGTCAAATAAGGCTTCTCCGAGCGATCACACTAAATTAGAATCGTTCAATTCGTTATTTTTGGCAGCTTCTAGCAGTGGTGCAATCTTTGGCAACTTCTCCTGATAAGCTGTTCCACATTTAAATTCCACAATTTTGAGCATGAAGCCCTTGCGCCGCATACATCAAATTGGAAAACTAAATGTGGATTAGCTTACCAAAGTGCGCCGCTAGGCTGTCCCTTGTCTTGATGTTGAGCATCCCACTGCGATCGTGGTTAGCAACGCAAATGCGATAGGTTTGGTATGTTTTCGCCATAAGTTTCTACCTCTGCCTTTGAGCCTACTTTAGCAATAAAGTTTGTTAGTCATCACCCTTTAGGCAGATTTAACTCCCACTTCTCAACATCACCACGAGCAAAATGACTGGCTGCTTCGTTTTTCTGCTTGAGAAGTTGTTTCAAATTCTCGGATAAATTGGCAAAAACATCTCGAATATCAGCCGTTAGCCAATTTAGATCGGGTTCAGCCCATACTGTACCCTGCAAAGTAATTAATTTAGTTCCTTTGGGTACTTTAAAAACAATGCCAAATTGCGCTGTGCCAACTTTCTGTAGTTCCTGATCCTGAATTCGCCAGTAACAAGTAGATAATCCTTCACCATTGGTCAGAATTTCAGAATGACCGAAATTATATTGATATGCAGGAATTGCTAAAAATGCCTTGAAGTTATTCTTGCTGGCAACATTAGCTTTGATATCTCCTGGTATCAAATCTAATAATTCTGCCAACTTGGAGGAATCAATACCCACATCCCAATTCAAGTTGCCATTTAATCCCACATCCATACCCACTCCAAGGTTCATTACTGAATGCCACTTTTGAGCGGGAAACAAGCTAACAATAACTGGTTCATTGCTACCTTTAGGGCTAAAATCTAACTCACACGTTAACCGCGAGAATGTAGCACCACGTTCAGGACGAAGAGCAACAGTCAGCGTCATATAGTAGAAGTCGAACTGCTCTTGCATCTGTTGTTTGTAGATGCTATCGAGTTCAGTACCACTATCTTTGAAAGTATTTTCTGTGAGCCTAATTAACCGATCTCTGGGATTACCAAAGCTGATTTTAGTTTGAAATAAGCTATCAACTTTTTCTGCATTTATCCCCAGTTTTGTCCCACCTGCTAATGTTCCTTCCCATTTCTGAACTTCTTTGAGTAATTCAGATAATACGGCATCGTTTTCATCAAAGTTTAGTTTGAATAGTTTATCGGTCATATTGAGGGCTTCCTTAACTTCATTTAGCACAATTGATATCTGCTTTGACCCCAAACCTGCTAGATTATTACGAACACTAACAGTATCAGGATGATTGCTACCTAAAACACGATCATAAATTTTAAAAGCTTGTTGGTATAAAAGTTCGGCTTCGCTGTAGCGTCCTTGTGAATAGTAGAGATTTGCCAAGTTGTTAACGCTAGTGCCGACTAAGGGATGCTCTTGTCCAAGCAAGCGTCGTCTCAACTCCAAAGCTTGTTGGTATAAAGGTTCGGCTTCACTATAGCGTCCTTGCGAAGAGTAGAGATTTGCCAAGTTGTTTAGATTAGTGGCAATTAACGGATGATCTTGTCCCAATGAGCGTTGATACAACTCTAAAGCTTGAATGTACAAAGGTTCGGCTTCACTATAGCGTCCTTGCGAAGAGTAGAGATTCGCCAAATTGTTTAGATTAGTGGCGACATCGGGGTGGTTTTGTCCTAGTAAGCGTTGTCTTAACTCCAAAGCTTGTTGGTATAAAGGTTCGGCTTCACTATAGCGTCCTTGCGAAGAGTAGAGATTCGCCAAATTGTTTAGATTAGTGGCGACATCGGGGTGGTTTTGTCCTAGTAAGCGTTGTCTTAACTCCAAAGCTTGTAGGTACAAAGGTTCGGCTTCACTATAGCGTCCTTGCAAATAGTAGAGATTTGCCAAATTGTTCAGGCTAGTGGCGACATCGGGATGGTCTTGTCCCAGTAAGCGTTGTCTCAACTCCAAAGCTTGTAGGTACAAAGGTTCAGCTTCACTATAGCGTCCTTGCAAATAGTAGAGATTCGCCAAATTGTTCAGGCTAGTGGCGACATCGGGATGATCTTGTCCCAGTAAGCGTTGTCTCAACTCCAAAGCTTGTAGGTACAAAGGTTCGGCTTCACTATAGCGTCCTTGCGAAGAGTAGAGATTCGCCAAATTGTTTAGATTAGTGGCGACATCGGGGTGGTTTTGTCCTAGTAAGCGTTGTCTCAACTCCAAAGCTTGTAGGTACAAAGGTTCGGCTTCACTATAGCGTCCTTGCGAAGAGTAGAGATTCGCCAAATTGTTCAGGCTAGTGGCGACATCGGGATGATCTTGCCCCAAGCGGGTTTGTACTGTGGATAAACACTGTTGATACCAAGGTTCTGCTAGCCTATACAATCCCTGACTGTCATAAAATGTCCCCAACCCTGCAAAAACCCAGATTAAATCTTCATTGTTAACCGCATCAATCAGATTTTCAGCAACTTCCTGTAAATGCGGTATGTAAATTGTCAGCGACTCGATTAACTCGCGGGTGGGAGATTGGGGAATCTCTTGCGCCACTCTCACAATCCAAGCAGCAAAAGCTTGTCTAAGATCGTTTGCTTGTCCTGAACCAGTTAACTTGGCTTGCAAAAACTCGCGAATCAGGGGATAAATTGTGTAGCATCCCTCTGTTTCTACCAGTCGCTGAATTAAATGCCGCTTGTAAAGTTGCTTTTTCGCCTCGTTAATATCTTCTAGTTCCCAATTGAATAACTCAGCCTTAGATTGTAACCATTCCCAGACAAAGCCGTTTAAAGCAAACAAACTTACAAATTCAGCGATAAGCTGCGCGATGGGATTTAGTTCTTGCCAGCTTAATTCAAATGCGGCTTTTACTCCTCGCTGTGCTGTACTCAAGTTTTCCCACTGTGACGAATTTAAAGCTTCATCGCCAATCCGCTTTTTTTTCAGCCGCTTTAACATTGCTGCTAAAGACAAATCTGGGTTATCTGTCAAATAATTCGTGACTAATTCGACACCCAAAGGCAAATAACCCAACCATGCACACAAACTTTTTGCTGCTTCTTTTTCCCTCTCTATTCGCTTGTCATTTTCTCCAAGAATTGCTGATAGCAGTTGCAAAGCTTCTTCTTCAGACAGCACATCTAAAGAAATTTCTCTAACGACATTGCGGTCTAAATTTCGCAACCTTGTTGTCATCAATACTCGAAAGCGATTATTTGTGGGCAGTATTTCTCGATAACCTGCTAAATTAGTTACATCATCCAACACTACCAAAACTAAACCTTCTGGCGGTTGCCAATGCTGCAAACACCAGCGCACTTGTTCGGTTAAACTCAGCACTTTTCCACCTAATTTCTGTGGTACTTCCAAAGCAACGTAAAGCTGCACAAACTGAACAATTTCTGCGGCTAAATTGGTTTCTCTGGCATTCAGCCAACAAATCCCCCCAGGATAATCATTTTCATACTGCCTTGCATATTGTGCTGCCAAAGTTGTCTTTCCCACTCCTCCCATTCCCGCAACAGCCAAAATTGCCACACGGTTTTGTTGCTGCAATTCCTGATGCAGTGTTTCTAGTTCCTGCGTCCGTCCGACAAAGTTAGCAGTATCAGCGTAAGGAATATATTTAGGGGAATTTGATAATTGTGACTGTTTAGATAACTGTGGTTGCCTATGCTTAACTTCTGGCTCCAAATAATCAATTAAACTATTACTTTCAAGTGAATCAGCAAATCTTGCATAATCTCCACCTAACCGCTTTAAAATCTGGTTTGTAACTTTTGCAAAATAAGCAATTTTTTGGGCATCATTAATATCTTTAACTTTTTTTTCTTTTCTTAAAACGGCAGCGAAATTTTCCAGCGAAAACCCCACTTTCTTTGCTACATACTTCGATACTTCATCCACGACATTCAGCACATATTCTGAAGGAACAGAATCAACTAATAGCTCCCGTACTTCTTCTATAAAATCATACTGAACATAATCAGGATTAGTTTCTGAATTAATTTCAGATAAAGGTTTTAATAATCCTCCTAAAAACACCTCAGCCACATGAACTTGTTGAGAATTTTTTAAAAGCATTTCCCGAATCAACCGCACAATAGGTAAAGTAATCACGGGTGCAGCAGCTAATAATCCCGCTAGTTTTCGAGCCATCGGTGAAGCTGTGACTCGAAAAGCCTGCACGCGCTGTTCTGCCCTTAATTGCTCGTAATCAAGATTAAATAATCTAGTTTCCTTATTAATAGGAGTTACATCTAACTTAAAAACATACCCTAACGTCCAAATACTGCCTCTACCCGCTAACATTTGCGCCCAAGTTGCCACTTTATCTGGTTCTAAGGTAAAAACAGGGACTTTAATACCTCTATCCTCTTCCAGTTCGTCCCACAATGAAACTTCTTTGGCAATTAATTTCTGGTTAAACACCCCTGGAATTAACCCTTGCAACCGCACTTCTGAAGCTCTCCCCAAAGCAGTTCTTTTCCACAGCCATTTAGGAAGCATCTGGACAATTGCCATTACACCTCGCCTTGTCCAGATTTCTAACGCAGACATGACCTTGCCATTGCGCCAAAGAGAGGAGACACAATCGCTAACTACTAACACTAACCGACGACCGCTAGGATCAATTAATTCGGCTGGACTGCGGAGAGGTTGATTTTTAGCTGTTGCACCGATACCCCGACGAATCTGCACTTGTTCCTGTTCGTCTGCAATCAGTCCCCATACTCGCACATCTCGGAAAATTCCATAATTTTTCAGCAACCGTTCTAAATCTCGAATCGTATGCCGCCAAATTTGCATCGAGATACTTTCATCAACTACCAATTCTAGGTCTAACCAAGGTTCTAAGGTGGGTCTTAATACAGGTAGCCATAGTCCTTCATCAGCAATTCGTTGAATAGTAGCGGCTTCATCTAATACCAATGTTGTCCCAGAGGGAATACGACGCATTAAGGGTTTTAACGCCCGTGCTAAAGTTAAAGGTTCGCGCAAAGAAGGCGCATCAGGAACTTTAAAGAATAGGTCTGAACCTGTAGAGGTCTGATTTTGAGTTCGGGGGTAAATACCTGCTTTTTGTTCCTCGGTTGGCTGGTTTCTGCCTGTTGCTTGTGAGTCCGAAATCTCTGGCTGCAACTTGGGAAAGGTTTCCTTGCTGTCTCTATTGTTAATTCCTGCCTCGTCTTCCTGACTAAAGGGAAAGTCTGAAGAGATTAACTCAGCTTCCCCCATGTAAAGTGCCAGCCAGATTGTATCGGCAATTTCCTCTGCCGACAGTCCCACTTCTTTACTCAAGGCAGTAATTAACTGGTCAATCATCTGTCCTCCGCACTGGTCAAGTATTTCAGTAAGACATTAACCAAATCCTTTTCATCTTCTTGTTCTGGCTTAAACTCACGAGTAACCATATAAATCGCGTTCAGGAGTTGATCTGTAGCAATATCCCCCCCTGCTCGCAATTCTATAAACTTCTTGATTAAATCTTCTATTTTTGTCTCATCTTGGGTTAGCACCTCACTACCCAAATGAGCTTTGACGATATCCTTCAATGCCGTTGCATCAGGATCGTAGGGCATATTTAACCGCAGACAACGCCTTAGAAACGCGGGCGGAAAATCCCGTTCGCCGTTGTTGGTTAAGACAATGAATGGAAAATTATGACAGCGTATTCGTCCATTAATAACGGGTACGTCTATGCCATCATAAGTGCGAACCTCTACCCGATTCTTAGAAATTCGCGCTAATTCAGGGATTTCAAATTCTCCCTCTTCAAACAAAGTGAGTAAATCGTTGGGTAAATTAATATCACTCTTATCTATTTCATCAATCAGCAATACACGAGGACGGTGGGAAGGAAGAAGCGCCGTACCCAAAGCGCCAAGCTGAATGTAGCGACCAATATCTTTGCTTTTATCCCCCATTTGCACATCTTGAAGACGAGCGATCGCATCATAGCGATATAATCCTTCCTGTAACGTTGAACGAGCAGTAATATACCAAGGCAACACTGAACCCAATTTTAATTCGTAAGCCACGGCATAGGCTAAAGAAGTTTTACCCGTTCCTGGTTTACCTGTAACTAACAATGGTCGCCTTAAATACAAAGCAGCATTTACCATATTAATGACACTATTTCGGTCATTAGTTTTATCAGCATTAATTTGAAAACTTTTCCCCCGTTGTTCTTCTCTGTTATCTTTATCTAACCCTTTATAAAACTGTTGCCAGCGCTTCTCAATTTCTTGGATTATCTCATCATCAGCATTAGTAAATTTACGCCAACTTGGAGGAGGAGGAAGGCGGTTAATATCATTGTGTGGTTCCCTATTTCCTTTAAAAATCTTCCAATCAGTCATTTTATGTGATTCAACTCCTCGTTATTGTCCGGTTGTGATTAATTGACTCATAACATCAGGCGTAAGACGATGAGGATTTTCCCAAAGCAGTGCTAAATGAAACCCTAAGTGTTCCTCAGTTTGAGCATCAGCTATTTCTCTAGTTTGTCTAACTGATTCACATAAATGGCATAAAGGTTTGAAAGTTAAAACTTCATTAATTGCAATCACCTGATCTAAATTATGAATATCACATCTTGTCCAAATCGCTATGGGGGTTGTTGCTGTTAAGATAGCTTTAAATAACTCTTTTGTTCTGGCTTTAGGTGGAGCGCAAGTTACCTTAAGTCCAATTTTTTCGTTTAGTTTAATTTTCAGTAATTTCCAATTAAAGCTTTCCATTTCTTCAAGATGCTCAAACGAGTTTTGAATTGGCTCCTTATGTAAAACATTTCTAACCTTTTTCCAATTTTCCTTCCAATAATATAGATAAGAATCTAAATATTCAAGATTTAAACGTTCTAGCGATCGCAGTCTAATATGATATTTAATCCCTAAAGTTATTTCATCATCTATTGGGTCAGAAATTTTCCAACGATCCACTTCTGTACACATTAAATTGATTGGTAAAAATACTTCAATAATTAGCTGATATTGTTGACCTCTTAGACGTTTTAAACTTTTTTTCAGATATTTATTCAGTTGTTGTTCTATATCATTAAATTTACATAAAGTTCCTCGTTGTTGCTCATCCTGATCTAGTAATGATTCAAACTTAGATAAATCATTAACTGCTAATGAATCATCAATGAGTAGCCACGCATTTAGTAAAAACTGTTCGTTGTTATCGTCACAATGCTCAACTGTAGCAATTAAATAAGATTTAAATTGGCCTTGTATATTAGAAAAAAAACCTGGAGATGAATTATTTTCATTCTTCCCTAAAGACTTTTTTGAGGCTGGTTTTATAGCTAACTCTATTAATTTTTTACGAATTTCCTCAGAAATATTCGTATCTTTACTTAACTGGGCAAAAAACTCAGGTAATCTTCTAAATTCTTCAAGTTCTTTTAAGATTTGTGAAATATTATTTCCCCTTAAACCCCATACTCCAGCATCAAGAGGTAAAGCGTCTTGATAGGCTTTTTGAATACTCTCTTGAGGGATGTCATGAAAATTGAAATCGTTTAAGGACTCTTGAGAATCATTACCCACATCACTATTTCCAGCTAGCAATTGAATAATCGTACAGTTTTGATAAATATTACGGTTATCAATATCTCTTCCGGCTACATCCCCACTGTGAGTATTTTGATGAATACCACTTGCTTGTTGAATAACTTTAACTAAGGCTTCCATCGCTTTTTCGTCCCACTGGTTGTAAATGCGATCGCCTATATGTATATCTTTCCCTTCGCTAATATTGACATTAAATTTACCCAGTTGAAGCGAAAGTTGAGAATTATCACCACTAAGCAAAGCCTTACGTAATTGGGATAACTCAGCTTCAGTGTGTTGCCCTTGGGTAATTTTATGTATGATTTGGATGAATTTGTCATCTGTCATAGTGTAAAAAAGATAGGTTTTTGTTGATGGTTCTGAAGTATGCAATTGCCTTTACAACTTATTAATTCCTTCTAACTGAAGGAAATGTAAACGTCCTGAATGTTCACCAGCAATAATTGTCATTCCATCTGGGGCAATAGCAACAGCATCTAACTCACTTTCTCCGATGAAACTAGCAACTACCTCTCCAGTTTGCAAATCCCAAACTTTGAGGGCGTGATCCCATGAACCAGAAACTGCCAATTTTCCATTAGGCATAATCGCTACCGCCCATATCCAGTTGTAATGTCCACGAAGGGAAAGCATTTCTTCTTTAGTTTTTACATTCCAGATTTTTAACGTGTCATCATTAGAAGCAGAAACGGCTAGTTTTCCATCAGGCGTAATCGCTACTGCATTGACCCAATCTGTATGTCCCGTAAAATTATATAATTCAATTCCACTAAGCAAATCCCAAATTTTAAAATCTTTACCCCGCGAGCTAGATACTAATTGCTTTCCATCTGGTGTAATAGCTATTTTTTTAACTGGAGAGACTTTTATAACCTTAAACAATTCCATACTATTCTGGAAGTTGTAGACTTTTAAGTATCCAGATTTTCCATCAGTAATAATATTGCGTCCATCAGGAGTAATAACAAGTACTTCTCCTGTCTCGCAATATTCGTTATAAGTATGAAGTTCAACTCCACTATACAAATCCCAAACTTTAAGACTTCTATCGTCTGAAGCAGAAATAGCTAATTTACTGTCATTCGTGGTGACGACGGAATTAACATGACTTGTATGTCCAGTGAGCGTATATAATTCTTTTCCCGTCTTTACATCCCAAACTTTAAGATTTCTATCGTCTGAAGCAGAAACGGCAAATCGACCGTCAGCAGTAATAGATATTGCTTTTATCCAACCTTTATGGTTTGTAACGCGATGTGCTTTTGCTGCTAAATCCCAAATCTTGAGAGTCATATCTGAAGAGGCAGAAACAGCACACTTTCCATCAGGGGTAATTGCAATTGCATTCACCGATAAAGTATGCCCATCAAAAATAAGCAATTTTTCTCCTGTCTCTAGATCCCAGATAATGATACGGGAAGAATTAGAACCAGAAACAACTCGTTTTCCATCAGGAGTAATAGCTAATGTTATCACCTCAGCATTATGCTCAGTAAACGTATATAACTCTTTTCCTGTTCGCAAGTCCCAAATTTTAATAGTCCTATCCTTAGAGCCAGAGACAATTCGTTTTCCATCAGGAGTAATAGCTACTGCCATTACAGAAGCAGTATGCCCAATTAAATTATGTCGTACTTGTCCCGTTGGCAAATCCCATACTTTGAGGGTGTGATCCGATGAAGCAGAAACAACCAGTTTTCCGTCTGATGAGATCGCTATTCCATTTATTGACTTATTGTGTCCAATAAAGGTATACAGTTCCTTTCCTGTTCGTAAATCCCAAACTTTTAAAGTATTGTCTGCAGAACCAGAAATAACTATTTCATTGTAAATGACAACTACTCGTACACTTTTTGTATGTCCAACTAATGTGCGAAGTTGTTCTCCTATCTCTAAATCCCAAACTTTGATAGCTGTGTCATCTGAAGCGGAAACAGCTAATTTCCCATCAGGCGTAATTGCTACTGCTCTTACAAAGCTATCATGTTCAACGAAAGTTTTTATTACGTTCCCACTATTCAAGTCCCAAACTTTGATAGTTGTGTCATCTGAAGCGGAAACAGCTAATTTTCCATCAGGCGTAATTGCTACTGCTCTCACCCAATCCAGATGTATAGTAAGAGTTCGCAATAATGCTTCTCCAGGTGGTGTGAAACTAGGACTTAAGGGGCGTAGCCAAGGCTCGGATTGCGGATATTGTTTTGCTTGTTCTAACATTACCTGAATTTCAGGCATTTCAAAAGACAATAAACGTCCTAATAGTTGCCCTGCTAATTGAATTTTGTCTTCGTCTAAAATATTTGCTGACAAGCGAATTGTATCTTTAATTAATTTTAAACTAGACTTATTATCCTTAGAAATCTGGATGTCAGGCGCTAAAGCCAATTCATAATCTTCAATTAGTAGCTGTGGTTCTGAAACTGAATAAATTTTATATTTAATAAACTCAAACTTAGTCAGTAATTCACATAAATCATCTCCCATACCAGATTCAGCTAAATGATATGGCAAATGCAATCCATATTCCACATCTTCAGGCGAACGATTGTCAAACTCACTCATGGCGATGGCGATTCTTCCACTTATTTAACTGATCTTTGGCGATTAATTGATGAACTCCTGGAATGGTCAGCCCAGTTTTCTCCAAAATGTCCTTACGATGGAGAAAATCTCGAAAACTGGCATGGTAGACACTATAGCGTCTTGAATTATCCTTGAGTAACTCATGTAAAAACTGTTCCCACTCATTCAATACAGTTTGCACTGTACGAGTATCTTCCCCAGAAAAATCACAAATTTGTTGGCGAGAAACAGGCTGCTTTACCTCTCCTAAAATGTAAACAATTTTAATTTTTGCATCGGGCAATGGATTTGTTGTCATCCCCATGCGCCGCCAGTGAAAATCATAATAACCTTGTAGTCCTTGAGGGAATTGTTCTAGAGTTATATCCTGATATAAACCACTTTCAATATCTATCAAAATATAGCGCAAGTACATAAAATTATTTTCACTTTTTTTTACTATTTTATTTGTGAATTCTGTAACAGTTTCTCCTCTTACATCAACACGCTGACGTAGATTTTCACTCCTGCCAACTCGATTCGCAATATAGGTTCCCACATCTCGTTTACTGTCAGTTTGATAATCCAACAGATTGAGGGTTTGCATAGGTGCAAAACTGGTTAGAGGAACTTCTACATCCCTTCTTCGGGTAAGGATAAAATAGACCCCATCTGGTAAATGAGCAGGTAGATAAAGGATATTTGCAGCATCTCGATAACTATTTGCATCTACTTCATCCAGCGCATCCACTGCAATAATTACCTTCATTCCTTTCCTTTGTTGTGCTACCTCATCTAACAATTGTCCGAGAAATTCTCCATCTTGTTTAGCATTAACGGGCAAAGAATCGTAAGGAATCTGATAACGTTCAATTAATTGGCTACAAACGCTTTCGAGAAACTGATCTGCTCGATTAGGGCCTTGAAGCAATTGGTTAAAATGTGCAATACAGCCTGTATCATTTATATACTTTGCTAAAATGGCACTTTTTCCCTGTCCTGGGTCGCCAATTATGGTAAAGTAACCTTTAGAATTATTAGTAATAAAAACGTTAATGGCATCAAAGACATACTCACGTCCTACAAAATCTTGCGTTTTATCATTAATCAGGGATTGAAATTGACTGGAAATGTAGGACGGTTGTTTTAATGCTTTGAGTAAAGCTTCAATGGTTTGTTTATTCCCTTCAACCAATTGAATCAGGGCTTTTACAGCATCCTCATCCCACTCTTGGTAAATGCGATCGCCTATGTGGATTTCTTTCCCATCTCCAATATTGATATTAAACTTACCTAGTTGCAGTGAAAGTTGACAATTATCTGCACTACTCAAAGCTTGACGTAATTGGAATAACTCAGCTTCAGTGTGTTGCCCTTGGGCAATTTTATCTACGATCTGTTTGAATTCGTCATCTGTCATAGTGTTTAGAGAGATAATTATTGTATTGAGATGGACATTAGTAACATGCTACTAGGCAAACAGTAATCTACCTTTAGCTTCTGGAATAGGTCGCCCTAATTCTTGTGCTGTTGCAATCCACTCTTGGATTACGATTTCGGCATTTTGCACCGCTTCTTGATAGGTTTCCCCATCTGCCACACAACCAGGCAACTCTGGCACTTCAACAATGAAGGTTTGATCCATTTCACTCCAGTAAATAATCAGTTCATACTGAATCTTCATCTTGACCTCCAAGTTAATAATTCAAAATTACATTGCGAACTTGTTTAACCTGATATGCTTTGGCTTTTCCTAAGCGAGTTTGTCCTTGTAATTTGGGTAGAAGATCGCTGACTACTCTTTCCCTTCCTACCCAGGTCTGCTCATTGTAGTTCGATGGCATTGGTGGCTTAAGCACCATACCGACAATATCTTCACTTTTAGCTTTGATTAAGGCTTTAATCGCATCCTCATTCCATTCATAATAAATGCGATCGCCAATGTGAATATTTTTACCATTACTAATGTTAATAATATTTTTGCCCACTTGAAAACTTATTTCTTCATCATTTTTAAGAGATTGATTAAGGATTTTGATGTCGCTTTTTTCTACTATTCCTTGGAAAATTCTGCTTATAATCTGATTGATTTGATTTAAATTAATCATAATTTTAAAAAGCAAGATTTGTATTGTTAGGGTTGAAATAGCCAATAACGAAGATCTCTAATTTTTTTTGCCACTAAACCAACCCTTTCCCCAGGCAGTAAATTATTTTTAATCAAATAGAAAATATCACTAATCACTGAACGATTGTCACCAAAATAAGAATGTCCAATAAGACTTGTATCAACAAGAGAGGCATCAATAGTATCAATTCCATCAACTATAACAATTTCTTGTCCTGAATCTCCAGCTCTTGGAAGTCCACCGTGAAATTTTTTTGAAGCACTTAAAGCTTTATCATTAGATGACGCATAAAGAGTGAAAAAATTTGCTTTTTCATAAAAATCTTTTGCAAACTGTTTAAATACATCAGCATCAATATCGGGTGCCGCAAAAATAATATGACGTAATGAAGCAGAATTATCAGAAAGAGCTGATAAATCTGTTTCCTTTATTACTCTAGCTAAAGCACGATTACCCATACTATGGGCAATTGCATTAACAGATTTAGCACCTACCATAGTTAATAAAAACCTTACAAATTCCTTAAGATGTGGGATTGTCCACTCAATATTGTTTTCATCAGAAGGATACATTTCCAATCGTGCCGCAGAAGGCCAACTGTAACAAATTGCAGTACCAAGAAACTTGAGATCGTGAGTGATTTGGGCAGTTCTTAATATGGCATCTTTAAAGCTAGTATTATAGCCATGAATAAAAAGTAATATTTCAGGCTCTTCTAATTGAAAAAGACTTTCACGCAATTTAGTTTGAAAATATTCTTGAGTCCAACTTTCAATATTGAGCAAAACTATATGTTTGTTTATATCTTCACTAAATTCTAGTTTCCACCATTTAGGTCTTTCTATATATCCCATGCGATGATCTGCTGGAATACTAACTTTTGCCAAACCAAATTCAAGCTCTTCTTTTGGATTTCGAGAGCCTTCATAAATAACTTGAGTTAAATTATTATCTTCTCTTTTTCGATCAGTCGCAAAATAAACAGGTATCTCAATATTAGATGGTTCTTTGACTTGAGGTGGCAGATTCAAATCCCATCCTTTATCATAAGTTACTTGTACATTAGATGGTTTATCATATTGTTGATTATTAATCACATCACCAATATGAAGGTTATTAGCTTCATTAATATTTGTAATATATTTTCCATATTGATTAATAACATCAGCAATTTTATTAATCTTCTGAATTGCTTCAGGCTTCACCTCATCCCATCCTTTATCAGGTAAACCATTACCACCTTGTAAAAGAGCGATCGCAAAATCACCTGTATCAAAATCAAAATGAGGAGTTTGTTCTGCGCTATGCAATTGGCGAGCGCTTTCCGGTACTGCTTTACTGAGATAGTTCATTAAATTAGAAACTTTTACCTTTGTCTCTCCAGGCTTATTGGCAGCACCCTGCAACGCTTCAAGAAAGTGGTAAGTGTAAATACTAATTGATGTATCTTTTATCCAAGATTTTTGCTCGTATTCAGAGGAAGTAAATACTACTCTGCCTTTACCTTGCTTGAGAGCATCAATTATTCCTTTAGATGGTGCAATTCGCTTAAAATCTTCAAATTCCTCTAACAATTCCGCATCTACTCGTGCAGCCTCTTCATCCTTAGAAGTAGCCATTCCTGCGGCATGACAGCTATCAATCACAACCAATAACCGTTCAGCCGGAATCTGCCTTAACGCATCTGTAAACGCTTCAGCCGATAACGCAGATGCAGCCAACTTGGTAGGCTTAACATCATGCTGTAACAGATAGTAGTGATCATTAGTTTTATCTACCCAACCGTGTCCTGAATAATAGACCAGTACCGTAGCATTTTTATCTACCTCTACTTTATCTTTCAGCCATTTCAAACCATCTAGAATCGCGTTGCGAGTAGCTTCTGCGTTGTTCAGTACCCGGATATGTTCCTTGTCATTAGGATAAGCACATAATTCAGGGTCAATTAAAGCTGCATAAATTGCTTGCGTATCTTTAACAGTCACAGGTAGAGAAAGCGGCTTATAAGCAGACTCTCCGACACCAATTAGTAACGCATAACTATGATTAAGTAATTCAGCCATTTCAATCTACTTGTTATATTGAATTATTGATCCGTATTCTCAGCCCGTTAGTTATTCCTGATAACGACTAACGCGGAAAACAAGATAGTTGTACTCTAACAGCGAGCGATCAGCTTTGTGGACAATTATGCCTAAATCTGGTCTGTAAATCCATTTGTTCCAGTCAAGGGTATCTTCACTTGGCACTTGCACAGCAATATAGTTGCCTTCTGCCAGACGCATCCCCATCGCTGCATCTTCAAAATCTAGCCCCAGATAGAACTTCTGCACTGCTACATTTTCACTACGGCGAGCTAAGGCTTTCACTATTCCTAAAGTTAGTGTCGTAAAAGGAGCAAGCGCAGGTTGAGCAGTGGTTAACAACTTCAGACCAGTCTGAAACGGTGAAGATTCTAACGCCGTTAAAAGCGCTCGATCTGCTTCGTTTTTAACGTTAATGGTTGAGCATTCAAAAGCAATTCCCTGAGAACCCACATTCAAACCGATGAAGATTGGATAGCCTATAATCCCTGCTGATTGACCCTCCTGTACTCGATAAGTTTGACTGAAACTGATGGACTCCTGAGAATCTGCTACCTGATTGCGAGCAGCAAAATTGACCATAACATCGTGAATGCCACCACCTGGGTACTTCTGAATCCGCAGGCGATCAAGGCGAATGTTGATGCGGTTATTCTTTAGGGTAGTATCAGCAGCGATCGCACCTGGATATTGAATTGCTTGAGGTTCTGTAGATCCCTGCTGGCGTGGGGCAATATAGCCGAATTGATGAGTTGCGTGTGACCAAGGTTGGTTTTGGACTGAGTTGAAGATATTCAATATATCTTCTACACCTTTTTCTTTAACTTCTACTTCTCCAGAAAAATCAGGATCGTTCATCTGTTGAAGCTTAGACACAATCAGTTCTGGGTCATTGTACTCTCCAATAACCTTCAAATCCTTCAGTACAGTCAACGGCTCATCGTTTTGCACCTTGCCCTCCAAGTTTTGAATATAAAATTCTCAATAGAAAATTTATTGATCGGGGTTTTCCCTAAGCCTAAGTGAATCTGTCCAGAGCTAGGAATTCTGTCCAAGCCTGCCGCTCAACGCCTACATCCTGCTATGAGTTCTGCTGGGATTGGTGGAGCGCAAGCGGCAGACTCGGCGACGAGAGAATATGCCTCCAGAGCAGGGTTCATTGCTGTACGAAGAGACTGAGATTACCCAACGCTTTGAACACGAGCAGTTTCTCGAACAGGTATTGCGGCAGGGGCAAAGTTCCAAGAGTCGGGGCAAGCGCCTTGCTATCATTGGCGAGCCGGGAGCGGGAAAGACGACGCTATTGCAGCAGATTGCCCAATGGGTGACTCAGCAGGGAGAGGGGGCGATTGTAATTTGGGTGTCGCTGGCAGATTTGCGGGGGCAAGAATTAGAAGCGTATTTGTTGGAACAATGGTTGCAAGCTGTTGTCCGAAAGTTGGGACAAGCGGAAGCCTCTTCCCAAGTTAAAGATGCCTTTGTTGCCCAGTTTCAGCACGGGCAAGTGTGGCTGTTGCTGGATGGAGTAGATGAAACCCACATTCCGCACTTCAAATTGCCTAAGATGTCATATACTACAAAATACAATACAAAGGGAAGTGCGGAATGTGGGATAGAACGCTTATTCTCCGTCAACTGCCCCTAGAGCTATTAGCGTAGCTTTTTGGGCTGTCGTTAAACCTTGAACGCCAGTAATGTTCATATCCTTGTAAGGTCTAGGAATTGTTAGGGTTTCCAGACACTCTGTTGTATTAAGATCCCAAAGTTTTATTGTCTCATCATCGCTGCTGCTGGCGAGAATTTGACCATAAGGTGGCTGAAATGCAACTGAACGAACCCGACTGGTGTGACCTTGGAAAGTTTTGAGACATTTTCCTGTTTTCACATTCCACAACCTTACTACCTTGTCATCGCTGCTAATAGCTAGAGTCAGGTCACTAGATATCTCCAGAAACTATCAAAACCTTTCTGTGAAAGGTTTTAATGGTTTTTAAGCTTGTGCTATCGTTTTAGCAAAAATACGACTAATTTAGGCTTTGAGCTAATTCCAGTTAACTTAGAACCCAAAGATCAACAGGCTTACATAACAAGAATCTCTT
>JAESGO010000107.1_pt1 | contig 31234 bp, 25 predicted proteins | sample 9269701 | NCBI WGS metagenome assembly JAESGO01 (sample SAMN15720690, study PRJNA650881) | algae metagenome | isolation source: Hormoscilla sp. CMT-3BRIN-NPC48 and co-occurring heterotrophs from... | place: USA: Clark Mountains Wilderness, California | collected 2010-04-18 | reverse complement strand
GCGCGTCGAATAGCCCCCTCTTGCTTTGATTCATCAAGAGGGTGCTTCCAGGAAGAAGTCATTCGGCTAAGTGAGTATCAAAGAACCGCCCCACACCTTCATAGATGTCGCGAGTTTCGGGCATTTTAGAGTTGAACAGATACTGAGCGTGGGAAAGGCCTTCGTATACCTCAAGCTCAGTTTCTACGTTCGCCTCCTTCAGCGCTTGTTGCACGCGCACTGTGTTGCTTAAAAACAGGTCTCGCGTTCCAGCCATCAAGAATGTGGGTGGAAATCCATCAAAAGAGCCATATACAGGCGAGAGCAACGGATCCAACATGTCGTGTCCATCAGCATACAAAAGCGCTGCTCTGCCTAAGTAGCCGTCGTAACTAACCAAAATGTTATCCAACCACTCGTTTGATTTATAACTATCTCCCGTTTGCGTTAGGTCGGACCACGGGGTGAGAGCGGCGATTGCACCTGGCATTGGCAGCCCTGCCATCCGGATGCGGTGAACAAGAGCAAGAGTAAGTCCGCCACCAGCGGACGTTCCAAATATCCCGACATTTGCGGGATCAGTTTCCTCGATCACTGCCTGATATACCGCCAAGGCGTCATCCACGGCAGCAGGGAACGGCGCATCCGGCGGCATTCGGTAATCGACCGCAATGACGTTATATCCTGTGAATGCTGCCATCATCATCGCCTCGGCGGTGCCCGACTCGCCTCCACCAAAGACGTATCCGCCGCCGTGAAAATTGATGAGCACCTGTTCAGGACGGGCCTTCGTAGGGTCTTTTGGCGTTAGAACAAACGTGCCAACACCCCCGTAGTTTTGAGCCTCCATCTCAACGCCGAACTCCTCACGTTCCGTGACCAACATCGGCGCCACTGCCTCTTCACTGGCCTTTGTGATGACCCGCCATTCTTCCGGGCTTCCTGGATTGATGTTCCAGAATGGCCCGTAAGGACTTGCGATCATGGCTTTAGCGTCTTCACTGACCGTGTTTGGTACCGGTATTAGCCGGCCTGGTACCGCTCGCGGGCCAACACTACTGTTGGCGTCGCCCTGTTCAACTTGAAGCGGGCTTGGGACCGCTTCTTGAGAGTATGTTGGAACACTTACAGTCGATAGAGCAAGTGCCGTGACAAGGCTGAGAACCTTGGAATTGCGGCTATCTTTTCTTTGGTTTTGATTATTTAGAGTCATAAAGTTATCCTCGCAGTTCAAACAATTTCGGCGAACACTGAACTGCTCGCCCTCCGGGCCTAGCCGAAGCAGAGAACAGGTGCGGCGGAGCAGATTGAGTCTGCGAGCCGCAGGTAAGCTCTGAGTGAGTGTCTTATTCAGGAAAGGCTGCGGATCGCACTTGTAGGCTATTCATCGGAGCCGAAGTAAGAACGTTGACTGTCAGCTTTCCTATGGCATTCCGCAAATGTGCAACGTCCTCTACTCATCTCAGTAACGTTGGACAGTTTAGCCCATCTGATGAGACTTTGAAGATCAGAGATGGTCAAATCCCTTCGCGTTCGTCTCACAATGATTGACAATGCTTCGTTCAAGCGGTAAGCAGTATCTATGGAACCTTTGTCCGACGTACTACGCATCCTAAAACCTCGGAGTCACTTGGCGGCCATTCTTGACATGGGTCGACCCTGGTCTATTGCGTTCGCCGACCAACAGGGCGGCATCAAATGCAATGCCATGCTCTCCGGGGAGAGCTGGATTATTGTAGAGAGAGCTGATCCGGTTCTGGTAAGAGCTGGGGACGTTTTTCTTCTGCCTAGCGGCCGACCATTCCAAATCGCTAGCAAATTAGGCTTGCGGTCGGTTCCAGCAGAAGAAGTCATCAAATCTGGCAGCGCAGGGTTGCCCAACCGCTTGGGTGCGGGCGGCGACGCCACCCTAATTAGTTGCCGCTTCTCGCTGGTGGGACGAATGGCAGGTTTCTTGCTGGACCAGCTTCCTCCCGTAGTGCTCATGCGAGCAGGGACTAATGACGCCGAGCGCATCAAGCAATTTGTAGAGCTACTAGTTAGCGAACTCGTTGCAGGCGAGCCAGGAAGTGAACTCGTCGTGCAACATCTTTCGCACCTGATACTGCTCTACAGTTTACGCTTCCACCAGAAAGGCGCTAGTCAATCTGTCGGATGGCTTTACGCTGCAACAAACAGGCGAGTTGGGACAGCTCTGATGGCCATTCACACCAATCCAGCGCATAAATGGACTTTAGAAAATTTGGCAGATCTATGTGCGATGTCCAGAGCAACATTCGCACGACAATTCAAATTAGCAGTCGGTGAAGCACCCATGGAATATGTGGCCAGATGGCGCATGATGCTTGCCGGAGATCGCTTGTCTGCAGCCGAACAATCTACTGGCGAGATAGCGGCTTCTCTCGGCTATGACTCGGAGAATGGCTTCAGAACGGCATTTAAGAGGGTAATGGGAGTTACTCCAGGAAGCTACGGCCGCCAAGAGCGCAGTCAGCAAGTGGCCGCTTAGAGGCCATCCGCAGCGCTTGGTCGTCAAAGTTGAACCTGCAATATGGCACCCTGCTTTTTTGACACTTGCCTAGACGTAGTTGAATAGATGTCCCAAAGCAGTGGCTTAGCAAGCTCTGGTCCATTTTCCAGGTTGGATGGACTGTTCCGCTCAACCTGCTGCTCCTGATCACCATTCTTATCGAGCGACCCGGATGTTTAGTCCTTCGCAACATGAATTGCCAGCCAAAGGCCCCTTCCGCTGAACCGCTTGATACCTTTTGTGCAGCATCAGGATTGAGCTTCAGGCGATAAGCTTTGGTGACAAGCAGCAATAATTTACAAGATGCAGTCATGCAGCAGCACGGTACCGCCATGGGAAGCGAGAGATCCAACGCGGAACTACGCGTGCCAGCCTTAATCTTTGGTCCAGAGCCGAGCCTCCAAACCAACGGCTGATGAATGTAACACCCACTATGCAGCTGGACACCCGCAAAAACCCCTGACGAAATGTTTTCACGCACTAATGAAGCAGGTTTGATCCGGGTATGTTCACCATTTGACTGTCCGGTGTTCCTACCAGAAGACAGGCCATCTGATCAGCGATTGGGTTTTTGCGGGTGTCCAGCTCGATATTCCAAATCCTTAAAGCGCAACTGTAGCGTGTTCAGTCGGTATATTTACCTGAGCCTGAACCATCTTTGTGCCTGATCCTCACGGAAGCGATGACTTTAGGCAGCATCAACCTAGCGTTGACTCCAACTGTTGTGCGTTGTGGATTATTGGGAGCCCGATGGCTCACACATCCGCATACCCTACATCTGTGGAACGTCACGTGGCGACCATTCCAGGTATAGGTATCCGTTTTCGCAGCAAGGCCAATAACTTCATCTTTGGGATAATAGGCCCACAATACTCCGTACCGGCGGCACAGGCTGCAGTTGCAGTCTACAATAAAATCAGGAAGCGATTGCAGACGTATACTGACCTGCCCGCAGTGGCATTCGGCAACTATGTAAGACTCTGCCTCAGCAAGGTATTTTTTCTCGATCATACCCAGCTGTTCTCAATTATAAACCTATAGTCATGGTGCAACGTTGCTTCGGTCCAACTACGAGGGACAATAGACATTTGCTTCCCCTGGACTCCGTTGAGCCTAAACAGCCTCGGTCGTGATGTAGGGTGTTCCGAACGGTGTTTCGAAGATGACGAAAAGCCTGCGCAGCTGCATCTTCATTGCACCGTGGTACTGGATGAGCAGCTAGCTGGAACGTCGCTTAGTTCTTCCCGCCTTGATGACTTGCACAACTGGTGGAACTTAGCCAGATCCATCAATGCTCGTTCCAATTTGCTGCTAGAGCCGTGTTGCCCCGCGAGAACGGGCGCACGGATGCCTTGGCAAGCTTCTGTTGCAAAGCCCGAGCTCCTGCCGGAGTAGCGCGCCCTTGTAGTTGCGGAGCCGTGGACTGGCTTTGTGCACCGATTTCGAAAGTGTCTACGATTTGATCCAGCTCACGCGCTTGCGCTTCTGTCTGCTCGATGGCAGCGTTTGTTTGCTCTACCAAGGCCGCATTGTGCTGGGTCATTTCGTCCATAGTGCGAACCCCCACTGTGACTTCCTCAATAGCAGAGGCCTGTTCCCTGCTAGCGGTAGCAATAGAGTCGAGCAGCCCACTATTGCCGCGCGCCGCAGCTAGCATAATCTTCAGCTTACCTGCCGCATCGCCGACCAAGTTCGAGCCGGTGTTGACCTCGCCAGCAGACTGCTCGATCAACAATTTTACCTCGCTAGAGGCTTGAGCAGCAGATTGAGCAAGGCGACGCACTTCTACCGCCACCACGGCGAAGCCTTTGCCAGCATCACCGGCGCGAGCCGCTTCCACTGAAGCATTGAGCGCCAGGAGGTTAGTCTGAAAAGCGATGTCGTCGATCATGCCGATGATGTTTGAGATCTTGGCAGACGACTGCGTGATGCGCTCCATCGCCTTTGTGGCAGCTTCCATCACTTCGCCGCCCTCCTCAGCCGTACGGGTAACTTGAAGAGCATTGTCGCTAGCTTCCTTGGCTCTCTGAGCGTTCTTGGTCACAGTAGCGGATAGTTGCTCCATTGCGGCAGAGGTTTCCTCAATCGTGGCCGCCTGTTTAGTGGTCCGTTCACTTAGGTCGTTAGCGCCGCTTAGTATTTCCCCTGTGGCTGTCTTCAGGGATCCGGATGTTTGGCGTAATTGGCCGACCACTTCGGTTAGCTTGTCGGCCACCGCGTTAACGTCGCTTTTAAGTTTAGCGAACGCACCCTCATACTCTCCCTCCATACGCTTAGTTAGATCGGTGTTAGCCATGGCCGAAAGTACCTGGCCGATCTCGTCTACGCCGCGATTGAATGTGGATACAAGGTTGTTCACACTAGAGGCTAGGCTATTGAGTTCTGGATCAGGAAATTCGGCGGTGACCCGCTGGGTGAAGTCCCCAGTGATTGCGGCATCAACCACTTCGCCAAATGCAAGTTGCAGCTGACTCATCATCTTCTGACGTTCTTCTTGATCAGCGATGATGCGGGCGGCCTCGGCTTCCGTCATTTGGCTTACACGCAAACCGTTCTGGCGGAAAACTTCTACAGATCGAGCCATACGGCCTACTTCATTGCCGGAATCCGTGAAAGGCACATCGGCGTTAAAGTCGCCTTCGGCAATAGCCTCCATAGCCTTAGCCAGCTGGGGAATGGGTTTAGTGATCAGGCGCGAAACAACTAGGCCAAGAAGACCAAGCGCAACAATCACGATACCGCCGACGACAAGGATCAAACTTAAGACGCTGTCTGCTGCAGCATGTATCGCTTCGAGAGGAGTGCCCACAAAGATGGCGCCGATCACCTGGCCGTCCATCTTTTCTATTGGTTCCAGTGCTCCGAAAAACTCCACCCCCTCAATCGGCAATGTACCAAGGAAATGTTCTCCAGCTAACACTGCGGCATATGCGGGGCTGCTTGAGTCGATCACTAAGTTGGCCAACCGAGTGCCGTCGGGTCCGCTCAGACTAGTTGTTGCTCCAACCAAATTTCCTGTTGAACTATCTAGTAAATAGATCGTCGCTTGCTGATTGGTGACACGGGTAACCGAGTCTATGATTTCGGTGTCATAGAAGGGAGGAACGGCCCAACTTTGGAACGCATCTATTGTGCCCTCGGGAGTCCACTTCAGTACAGATCCAGAGATGCGACGTTCCAAGATGGTGGCGGCTACTCCAAGATTGGTATCCTGCTGTAACTGGCTGTCGGTGATTGAGCGATCGCGCAAGTTCAAATAAATGACGCTGGACACCGCAGCGATAGAGCCGATGATAGACACCAACACCAATGCTGCAATCACTGTTGTCATTCGGATGTTGCCGAACATTTCCTGGAACTTACGCATGCTTCTACTTCCCTCGATCAGGCGCGCTCCGTCATAGCCGGTGCTTGCGATCCCAAAGTACCGTAAAGGATACTTGTTAATTCGAGGTTGACCATGACTGCACGATAGATGCAGTGGTCCACGCAATCATTCTCAACGCTGCTTTTCAGACGACGGACTAGGACTTCTGATTCTGTAGTCCCGAAAAATAAGACTCAAGGCGACTAGTAGGGTCACTATCGAAGGCCTCAACTAGTCAGACCCAAGGGGGAAAACATTTGTACAAACCTAAACGCAGATGCTCAGACGATATCGATCCACCTTTGTTCCCGGTGGCTTTGCGCCATTGAATGCACTGCCTTTTCAATGCGCAAACCAGTATCGAAATCGATAACTCTCGCAGTTTGACCAGCGACTCTTCTTAGCAGTTCGAAACATTCAATGACCTTCAGGTCGTTAAAGCCGAGACCATGCCCTGGCGCTGGAATGAACCGGTCGTATGGCGGGTGTACAGGTCCTGCAAGAATAGACCGAAAGCCTTGTTCCGGTGAATTACCGGTATTCACATATAGTTGCAGTTCATTCATGCGCTCCTGATCGAAAACAATTGAGCCTTGGCTGCCGAAGATCTGTATCGCGATGCGGCCCTTGCGGCCCCATGCTGATCGATTTAGCGCGATAATGCCGCTAAGACCCCCATGGAGCTCAAAGAGTATACTAGCCACATCGAAGTTCTCAACAGTGCGACGAAAACCGTCCTCTGTAGGCCGGTCTGCATAGGGCTTAGATAAGTGCGCGAGAACCCGGTTTGGTAGACCGAATAGGGTTTGCAGCAAACTCAAAGGATGAACACCAAAGTCGTCCAAGGCGCCATAACCGGAGCTCGCTTCGCTTTTCCAGTAGAAGAGAGCATTGGCATCTGCCATGAAATCTTCGTCCATTTCGATCCGTATATGATTTACTGTCCCTATTGTGCCGTTGCGAAGGACCTCTTCAACGTGTCGAATGACGGGGTTCTGTATGTAGTTGTAGCCAAGAATTGCAACTCTGCCGCTCGATCGTGCTGCGGCTGCCATACGTTCAGCATCAGATAGTGTCACAGCCATGGGTTTTTCGCACCAAACGTGCTTGCCTGCTTCCAACGCCGTTATGGCCATTTCGGCATGAAAAGCGTTCGGGGTCGTTATGGAAACGACCTCTACCGCTGAGTCACTGATAAGTTCGCGCCAGTCTGCGGTCGACTTTTCAAAGCCGAATTCATCAGCCTTCTGTTTGGCAATGTTCGGATCGATCTCTGCCAGATGCACCAAAGTCGGCTTTGAAGTGTTGCCAAATATTGCTTTGACATTGTTCCAAGCAAGGGCGTGGCACTTGCCCATGTAGCCTGTTCCAATCAGGCCCACTCCGATGGTGTTCATTTTGCCTCCAAGGCGTTCAAGCGATGATCACTAGCCGCTTAGGCTGTGAACTATCGAAAGACGCTCACAAGCCGAATGGCGCACTGCCCATAAGGAACGGACCTGTTCAGCTGCATCAACCGCATTCCTGGTCGTATCCGAATTCTATAAATGGCCTGAAGCTATCGGACAGGCTGCAGGGAAAACTGCCCGGCAAACCAAGCAAACCAGGCACCGCTACTGACCCACCCTGCCGCTTCTAGGTTCAGCCTGAACGCTACGCCTTTTTGCGGTTGCGTTGGCGATATTGATCAGCAATTACAGCGGCTACAATGATCATTCCCTTGATGATCTCTTGATAGTATGCGTCGATGCGCAGGAAAGTGAAGCCTGAGGTCATGGTGCCTAAAATTATGGTTCCTATCACTGTGCCTGTTATCCGACCCTGTCCACCTGCTAGTGAGGTGCCGCCAATTACAGCAGCGGCGATAGCGTCAAGCTCGTACATTACGCCCATACCGGCTTGGGCGGTTTGAGCTCGAGCAGCTGTAACCAGTCCTGCAAGACCCGCTAACATGCCCGCTATGGCATAAACCTTTATTAGATGTCTTTCGATATTGATGCCTGATACGCGCGCGGCCTGCGGGTTTGCGCCAATTGCGTATGTAAACTTGCCATAGCGAGTGTAGCGCAAGGCGATGTGGAAAATCAGTGCTACACCTAGGAAGATAAGAACCGGCCAAATACCAAAGCCGACAAACGTAAAGTCCTGCGTCAATCCGGAAACTGGTTGACCTTTAGTATACCACTTAGCAATGCCACGCGCCGACACCATCATGCCAAGGGTGGCTATGAAGGGAGGTATCTTTGTATAGGAGATCAGTGACCCATTCACGACCCCCGCCAAGGTTCCGATGCCAAGGCCAATGAGTATAGGCGCGATAACCGGCAGTCCAACGAGACCGGGGTAGACCGGCCTTGCCCAATCCGAGCTCTGTGCGAAACTGGCGGCTATCATTGCCGTCATGCCGACTACCGAGCCGGAGCTAAGGTCGATTCCGCCTGTGATTATAACTTGCGTTACGCCTACCGCGATTATACCCACCACGGATACCTGCAAGATCAGAATGGTTAGGCGCTGCTGATTGAAGAGGAAGGACTGTCCGATAAAGATCCAGCCGAGGAGTTCAAAGGTCAAAGCTATACCAAACAAGACCAACAATATCGAAAGCTCAGTCGGCAGCTTGCGACGTCGTGTAACTTGGCGTGCAGCGTTTTCGGAGGTGGTGGTCATCAAAAAGTTCCTTGGTGGGCGCGGTCTGCCGGGTGACTTATCTGGCCGCCAAATCCATTATCTTAACTTGGTTCGCTTCCTCTCGGGCCAGGAAGCCAGTTGAGGTCCCGTGATGCATAACCATGATGCGGTCACTCATGCCGAGCACTTCAGGCAGCTCCGACGAGATCATGATGACTGCCACACCTTGACGGGCAAGCTGAGTGACCAGCTTATGGATCTCGGCCTTGGCGCCTACGTCGATCCCGCGTGTTGGTTCGTCCAGGATGAGAATTTTGGGATTTGTAAGTAGCCAACGGCCGATCAGAACCTTCTGCTGATTGCCGCCGGACAGATTCTCCACTCGCTCATCCAGCCCGGGGGTCTTCACACTGAGCTTACGACTCATCTCTTCGCAGAGCGAAGCCAGCCCTCTTTGTCGCACGAATCCCAAGTGCGTGTAGCTGTCCTGCAGAACGGCCAGCTGCATGTTCTCCTGAACATCGAGAGACAAAAAACAGCCGGTTTCTTTTCGATCTTCCGTGATGAATGCCATCCCATGCTGAATCGCAACAGAAGGTGAGGAAACACGTACCTCTTTGCCGTTTATCGCGATCGTACCGGAAGACGCTGGTGTGACACCAAAGATGGTCTCAGCGACGTTCGATCGGCCGGAACCAACTAGGCCAGCAATCCCCAAGATCTCGCCAGCGCGCACTTCAAACGTAATTCGGGAGAATACTCCATCAAGAGTTAGAGCATCTACTGAGAGTACAACATCTCCTATAGGGACCTCTTCTTTAGGGAACATCTGAGTTATCTCGCGTCCGACCATCATACGAATGATGTCGTCGCGCGTCACATCCGCAGACGCATGGGTGCCGATGTATCGCCCGTCGCGAAACACCGAGAGCTCGTCCGCAATCTCGAACAGCTCATTCATTTTGTGCGTGATGTAGATGATGCCTACGCCTTGTTCCCGAAGGTCACGTATGATGGAAAAGAGGTGTGCAACTTCAGTTTCCGTTAGTGCTGAAGTAGGTTCGTCCATGATAAGGACATCGCTCTCGTAGGACACGGCCTTGGCAATCTCGACCATCTGCCGGCTGGCGACTGATAGGCTTGACACCTGCACGTCCGGATCGATGTCTATTCGGAGCCGAGCAAATAATTCGGATGTCTGGCGCCGTAGTTGACCGTGGTCGACAAATCCGAAACGGTTCAATGGTTCACGCCGTATCCAGATGTTTTCGGCGACAGTCATGTAGGGCATCAAGTTAAGCTCCTGATGGATCATAGCTATGCCATGCTCCAGAGCATCTAGTGGTGATTTGAGCCTGATATCAGCACCGCGCAAAGTGACAGTGCCGCTGTCAGGTGCATAGATCCCCGCTATGATTTTCATGAGTGTCGACTTGCCAGCACCGTTCTCACCCATCAACGCGTGCACAGAACCGCGCTTTAGCCTGAATGAAACATTGTCCAAAGCCACCACGCCAGGGAACTCTTTGCGAGCATTCCTGACTTCAAGTAAAAAAGGGGCATTCGATACAGCGCCGCTTTCACGAACGGCACGCATTGTTTGCGGGCTTAGCATACAATCCGCTCCTGAAGTCTTTTGGTCTACAATGCGCTGCGGCACACTCCCGCACGCACGGCAGGTTATATCCGTCGTTCAAGACAGCACGGCATTGCGCTCGTTCTTACTAGTCGCCGCAATAAACTATGGTAGCTAGAGACCAGTGACCGTGTTGATCCGGCGCACCTCTCAGTGCGCCGGTCTAGACACTAATTCTTGGACTGATAATCGGCCAAGTTAGAAGGCGTGACCAACTCGAAAGGTATCCAGACCTCACGTTCCACGTTTTCCCCTCGCGCCAATGAAAGCGCCGCGTCAAGAGCACCAGTTCCCTGTGCAGTGGCGTTTTGGAAGACGGTCACATCGAGATCTCCTGCAGCCATAGCGGCAAGAGCATCCTGCGTCGCGTCGACACCACCCACGATCATTGTGCCCATGTCCACACCTGCGGCTTTCAGAGCTTGGATCGCCCCAATAGCCATTTCGTCGTTATTGGCGACAACAGCATCGAATTGAATGCCCGCAGACAGCCAATTGGTCATCAGGTCAGCACCCTGTTGGCGTGACCAGTTTGCTGTTTGTTCTTCAACTACTTTGATGAAGGAGCACTCTGGGGTAGCGATAACATCATGGACGTCTTGCGTACGCTGGCGTGCGGCCTGGTTAGAAAGCTCACCCATCATGACCACGATGTTTGCTTCGGTTTTTCCTGCTTCGCTCAAAAGCCGGCAGACTTCCTTAGTTTGCAAAGTTCCAGAGTCGACTTCGTTAGACGCAACAAAGGCCTGGTCCTCTGGCAAGTTCTCTAAGTTCACGGGCTGCCGGTTTACGTAGACCAGTGGGACTCCGGCCTCAACAGCGAGTTGTGACATTGGTGCGGTAGCATCCGTGTCCACTGCGTTCACGATAATCGCGTCGACCCCAGAAGCAATGAAGTTCTGAATTTGGCTCATCTGCTTGGAGACATCGTTTTGCGCGTCTTCCACCTGAAGCTCAATGTCCGGGAGGGTCGCGGCATGATCCTGCATGCCGCCACGAAGGAGCGTAAGGAAGTTGTCGTCGAAGGCTGCCATTGTAACGCCAACGGTTTCAGCATGAGCCCCTCCCACTAAGGCGATGCTCATCATGGACGTAGCTATAGTTGTTAAAACTAACTTATTCATAGTTTTCCTCCTCAAAACGGGCGTCCGGTTCGCCCTAACGCCGGATTTGTCTCATCTGTTTGATCAAGATCGTCGTTCAAATATCAAAGTTTTGCTCAATGAGTGCCGAGCGATCATACGGCGTTTTCAGGCTCTCTCGATCGGACGTGATATACGACGGACTCCAAGACAATTTGCGCGACTACCATGCCCTATGGGACAGCTAGTCTCCCTCCAATATCAGTGCAATTTCGTATCGCGGAGCTGTCGGCTGCGCCGAAGTTCCAATATGTGCCGCGGCCCAGGCTTCTCGTGTAGTGCTTGGGTCGACTGCGGAATCAATCAACGAGGCCAAGAACTCCCCCAGTTCTAGACAAGCTTGGTAATTCGCCTGCGGGGAAAATGAAACATGGGTTCCCCTTGCTTGTCAACGCGGAATATACATTCCAAATCGTGGCATCCTTGAATGGCAGTTTTCGTGTGCAATTCACGTTCTGATCAGTTCTCCGCCTGTGGGTGCGCCTTATAAACGGCTGACTTGTCCCAGCATGCGCGGAAGCGAGTATGCGCCGATCCTCGTTGTCCATGCGGGCTAATCAAGAGTTTCGTGAAGTAAGGGTGCAGAATGGAAGACGCCGTGTATCGATTAGGATTGAGCAGTCACATGGAGTCTTTGCAGCATGGCCACGCACCGCCAGTACTACGAGATTGCATCTACAACTGGCTGAAATCAAAATCGAGCATACCGCCGCTTGTCACTGCTCTTGAAATAGCCGTGGCCAAAGGGAAACGTGTAGCGTAATCGCCGAACCTATGAAGCAAATCATCCACGATCCAGGCTGTCTGCACACCCTCTACAGTCTCGCCAGCTAAGTCGGTGCGCAACACTTCGGGGATCGTACGATCGGCACCAAGTCCGTGTCCCAACCGACTGTTTCGACCTCCACCAACTGTCACATGAAGATCACCTAAACCTGCAAGATCGAAAGCACTTCCGCGCATTCCCCCGATGTACTCGCAAAGATCAGCCATCTCTTGCACTGCCTGGTTGAAGGCGCCTGCAGCTGGGTTCTTTGATTGTCCATCAGCACGTGACTGGTCCGGATAGCGAGTTTGCATGGCACTCACTCCTATGGCGAAGAAGTTCTTGAGTGCCGCACAAGCCTCCACGCCGACGGCGTCGTTTGTTGTCGCCAACCTGTAATAGGATGTACGCATCAACACGGTAGCCGCCTCTGCCGCGATCCGATCACCGCTCGCATAAATGCTCAATGTCGGTGTGCGATTTGAGAGTTCTCGCGCAATGCAAGGGCCGCCGATGCCTATAAAGGACCCAATATATGGAACCAGAGCAGGTAGGCTCTCGGCATAAGTCACTATGCGATCTCCTGCCCTGTCCAAACCCTTCGTTACGAAGGCTACCGGCTTAGGCTCACGTAGGAGTTCGTTCAACCTCTTAACGACCCAGGGAATACCGTCGCTCGACACGCCCACGATCAGCAGATCAGCAGACGCAGCATGTTCGGGTGTCACTTCTTGATCTTCAAGGGCGACGATATTGCGATCGAAGGATGTATGCAGCTTTGGATGCACACTACCTTCTTTCAATAGAGAAATAACTTTCGCATCTAGAGGCGTACCGGCTAAGATAACAGAATGGCCGTTGTCTAAGGCAGGAATAGCTAGAGCAGAACCCATCACCCCCGCTCCGATAATGAGAATGTTTGGCATCTTGTATTCCTGAGTTGTCCTTTAGGCGGGTTCGTTTAGACGCACGGCCTCTTGCCCCGGCGGTGGCGTTGCGCGGAATCGTCTAATTAGCGCATCATCGCAGCGACGTTTCCGCCATCTACGCTAATGACGGCACCAGTTGAGGTGCGGGCCTTTGCCAGATGAACGAAGGCTGCGGCCACATCTGTCCCGGTCACCTCCCGATGGAGCATGTTTCCACGCATATAGTCTTTAGGGGTCAACCCTCGAGCCCTAGAGCGCTCCTCAACCATCTTCTCCGTCATGAGGCCCGTGCGGATTCTATCGGCATTCACAGCATTGGCTGTAATACCAGACTTTCCGTGCTCAACGGCATACTGCCGCATCAAAGCCATCAGCGCCGCTTTAGAAGTACCATATGGCCCGAAGTCTGGACCAGGATTTACCGCTTGCTTGGAAACGTTGAAAACGAGAGCCCCACCTGTTTTCTGTTTTTCCATCACTCGCACGACGGCACGGGCGACATAGTGGTGGCTCCAGAAATTCAGCTCGAAAGCCTTGCGGAAAGTTGCTTCATCCACCTCGAGCAGGCTGCCCTGAAAGGCAGCTCCTGCGTTGGACGCTAGGATATCCACACCGCCGAAGTGTGCCGTGACCTTCGCTACTGCCGCATTCACGGCTTCTGGGTTTGTCACATCGCACACCACGGGTAGTGCGCCCAACTCATTGGCCGCAACGGTAAGTTCCGCTTCGGCGATATCGAAAAGGGCAAGTTCTGCCCCTTCCGATTTCAACGCTTGCGCTATCGCAAGGCCCAGTCCGCCAGCAGCACCTGTTACTATTGCGATCTGCCTGGTCAGAGGCTTCTCTACGACTTTGGCCAGTTTTGCTTGTTCTAAAGACCAGTATTCTACGTCGAATAAGTCTGCCTCGGAGAGAGCCTCGAAGCCATTTATTCCTTCGGCATTGGTGATAACTGCAATTGTAGCTTCCGCGACATCAGCAGCCACGGCAGCGCTCTTACGTGTGGATCCTGCGGCAAACAATCCAACCCCGGCCACATAAAAAACACGCGGCTTTGGGTCCAGCATTCGTTTAACGCCGCCTGTGCGAGCATTATTGCGGTGGAAATAGGCCGTGTAGTCCATCTCGTAGTCGGCAACGGCCTTCTGTAAGTTTTCGGTCCATTGCTCCAAGTTTCCGGCTTTTGGAACCGGCAAGGCAATTCCGAACCTTTTGATGTGAATGACGTGCTCGGGCGTGGCATTGCCACGGCGGACCAGGTCAGCCACTTGGTCCGAATTGCAAAAATCAAGGACCTTTTCCGTGCTGCGGTGTTCAAGCACAAACCGCCTCGGAGCTCCTTCTACGCTGGTGTCAATTGCCAGCGCACCTCGAAGCAGTGGCGCGATGTCCGCCGCCGTGGCGACTCCCTCGGGGATGCTAATTCCGCGAAATGGTTTGACGCGGCCACGAGAGATCCGACGTTCGGCAAGGTCGATCTTAGCGATCATATCCTCGTAAGCTGCGCGGGGATCATCAGACCATGTAAAAATGCCGTGCTTGAGCAGTATCATCCCGTCGCCGCTTTGATTCGAACGGAACGCGGCGTCACAGGCTTTGGCCAGATCGAACCCAGGCATCACGTAAGGGACTACAATAGAGTTTGGAAAAAGCTCGCGTACGATCTCCTCTCCGTGCGGCTGATTGGTAAGCGAAACGATGGCATTCGCGTGAGTATGGTCAATGTGCTTGAACGGCAGTAGCGCATGTAGAATTGCTTCCACCGAGGGATTAGGAGCGGTCGGATCTAGAAGCAATCGGCGTTGCAGTAAAACCATGTCCTCATCTGAAAGACGGTCGTAGGAGACCATGGATCTTAGCGGGTCAAGGCGAACTGCCGGCAGTCCCTGCGGTTCGATGGTGCCCATGTCCCAACCGCTTCCTTTGACGCAAAGTACATCTACTGAAGTACCGTCAAGCTCGATAAAGGTAGTTTTTACCGATGTGTTGCCGCCGCCGTGCAATACAAGCTCCGGATCCGACCCGAGCAGACGAGTAGTGTATGTCCGGACGGCCAAGTCCTTATTGACACCCTTAGAGGTGTAGTATTCGACAGCAGCCTGGAATTCCGAGTCAGACCAACGCGATTTCAATTGCAATCCTTTCCCGCCGCCGTTCTATGACAGCGGCTCAGCGACTATCAGTTGATGATTTCCTGCTGCGCGCGCTAAAGACGAGCTTCGCTGGCAGCGTCAAAAACATGCACCTTCGATGCCGGTACAGCGAACCGCATCAGGCTTCCCTCAGTGAATGAGGTCGATCGGTCAGCGACGGCAACAAAGCGGCCATCTGGACCCTCACAGAACATTTGCGCGTCGTGCCCAAGCCGCTCCATCAAGACCGCTCGGACTGTAAGAGGACCACCTGGATCAGACACAAGGTCTGTTGGCCGCAATCCTAAAATAACTTTTTGCCCTGGCTTAGCTGACGTGGACGCTTCAATTGGTACGCGCCCTGTCAATGTCTCTACGGCGGGCTTCCCGTCGTTGACCACAATAGTTCCCGGCAGAAAGTTCATGCCAGCAGATCCAATAAAATCTGCCACATATTTACTGGCAGGACGGTCGTAAACGTCGTCCGGTGTGCCGATCTGTTCGATTTTGCCGGCGCGCATCACAACGATTTTGTCGGCCATCGTCATCGCTTCGATTTGGTCGTGGGTGACGTAAATGGTTGTCGTCTTCAACCTGTTATGTAGTTGGCGTATCTCGGTTCGCATATGAGCACGCAGCTTCGCGTCCAGATTGGACAATGGCTCGTCGAACAAAAACACGTCAGCCTCGCGGACCATAGCGCGCCCCATTGCTACGCGTTGGCGTTGACCGCCTGAGAGCTCCTTTGGGTAACGATCTAGGTAGTCGGACAAGTTCAGTGTGGCTGCCGCCCACTCGACTTTTCTCTTGATCTCAGCAGCGGGAACTTTGGCAACTTCCAGGCTGAAGGCAATATTGTTGTAGACCCTCATAGTTGGATAAAGGGCGTAATTCTGGAATACCATTGCTATTGAACGATCACGCGGGTGGACGTCGTTTACTCGTTTGTCACCAATCTTCAGGTCGCCTGCACTGATCCTCTCAAGCCCGGCCGTCATCCTTAGCAAGGTGGTTTTGCCGCACCCAGAGGGACCAAGCAGTACCACGAACTCGTGATCCTCGATCTTGAAGGAGATATTCCGCATGATCGTGACGGCACCGAAAGATTTCCCGATACCTTGGTATTCTACGGTCGCCATAAAGCTGACTCCATGTTGGGGTGCAACGCTCCGATTTCGGAACCGCGTTAACTACTTAGTAGGCCTGTCTTGTAGGGGTTACGACAATCTCTTGAACGATGGTTCGCTGCGGAAGCCGATAGGCGTTGAAGATCAGATCGGCCACAGTGTCGGCAGAAATCCCGCCGCCAATCGCCGCTTTATTCGCGTTGTAGTTGGCAAGAGTGGTCTGGTCGCGAACGCCGTCAAGCACCTCGGTGTCCACAATGCCCGGCGAAATCGTAACAACGCGAACATCGTGAGGTGCTAGATAACTGCGCAGACTTTCAGACACAGCATGGACAAAGAATTTTGTTCCGCAATAAACGGTATGATCGGGGTATACCTTTCTACCTGCAATAGAACTCATCATCATCAGTGTTCCATGTTTTCTAGCGATCATGCCGCTCAGAACGGCATGAACGCTGTTCATCACTCCTTTGGTGTTGATATCGATCATCTCATCCCATTCTTCCGGAGGCTGCTTGGCGATGTCTCCTAGCCGAGCCACTCCCGCATTGGCGAACATTAAGTCCACAGGGCCGTACCGCTTTTCGGCATCTTGCACCGCTTGCTGCATTCCAAAACGATCACGCACATCGACCTGCTTTAGAATGGCGTCAGGCAGGTGTAGGTTTTCAAGTCGTTCCAGTCGCCGGGCGATTAGCAACAATGGATAGCCCTCTTTAGCGAAAAGCTGGGCGACAGCCTCGCCGATCCCTGAACTTGCCCCAGTGATCGCTACCAACGGTTTCGACACCATTCCCCTCCCTTCAACTTTGTACCGGATAGTTACTCTGTTGGGCGGGGTGCCATCAGAAGCACCCCGCTCCGTAGGCTGTTCAGCTTTGCATGATCGTTGAGATCTGTGCGCCGATGTCGTCCAGGGCTTCCTTTGACGAGCCGTAGCTACCTGCAAAATATTTGCCGAGACCAACCGGAATGGTGTCGGATGAGATCTGTGCCCATTGCGGCAGGTCAGGTTCCGAGCCCATGTAGTTGGCAATGGTCTCCCGAACCACCGGCAAGTGACGGGTTGTGCCAGCGCCCACACGAGAATTAGCGAGCACCCGTGGGTCGTCATATACGGAAGCTCGAGTTGGGCCTGTGCCTCCGCCAAGTGTTGTAATCAGCGCTTGAGTATCCGCGCATGTTGCCCATTGCATGAATATCCATGCAGCATCAGGGCTCTTCGAGTACCGGGATACAGCCAGCGAGGAACCGCCTTGGTGACCAACACCGGGTATTTCACCATAACCACACTCATTTGGCTTTCGGAGGGCTATAGGCTGAGGTGGAATGATTGCCTCGCATAGCCCCGAGACTTTGGTTTGGGTCGGATCATCGAAGAACGGGAAGAACTCACCCCAAGAAAGCATTGACGCTGCAATGCCCTGCGCGACTGCTTGCCCTTGCCCGTCCCAAGTCCAACCATCCACCCCCGGAGGCATTGTAGCTCTAAGCTTGGTGTAATAGTCGAGAGCCGTGACACCTCGTTCATCATTCCCGACGAACCGTCTCTCTGAATTGAAGATTGAGCCTCCATGACCCCAGAGCATAGAGGTCCACTCACACTCGAGTGCATAATGCCCTGACTTCATCTGCCCAGCGTAACCAAAGGTGTTGGGTCCCAAGGCTTCCGAAATGGCAGCGGAGTTGGCAAGTAGGTCCTCGAAGGTAGTCGGTGCCTTGAGGCCTAAGTTTTCATAGATGTCCTTCCTGTAAATCATGATGAAGATGGGTATGTCATACGGGACGCCAACCCACCGGTCCTCGTACTTGGAGATCCCATCAACTAAAGCTGGGAGGAAATCATCGATATTGTAGTTCGGCATGGCGAGTTCCGCATTGGCTTGCAGTTGCTCGCGTGGGTCGAAAACATCCCTACTAAACGACGCTGACCAGCTCTGGTCGATGTAGTAAAGATCATAAGTTCCCAAGGATGAGGCCACATCCAAGGTTAGCTTCTGCAATACCTGTTCAAGCGGAAGAACTTCGATTTCAACTTTGATGCCTGTAGCTTCCTCGAAGTATGGTTTGAGTTGTGAATTGATCGCGTTTGAGGGTGGCGTAGATTCGGTTGCAAGCTTCAAGGTTGTCCCGGCGAACGGTTTGCCGACGTCTCTGAGCCAGGTTAGCACTTCCTCCGATGGCCTGAGGGGCTCCTGTGCATGTGCTTGATTGATCATGAATGGGCGGTTTCCAAGGCCCATACCAAGCGCAGCGGCGCCCAAACCTAGACGCCCTGCAGCTGTTAGAAATTCTCGGCGGCCCATCTTGCCGCGAACGTAGCGGTCCGTAATGCCCGCTAGGTACAATTTTCTATCGCGTTCGTTCATTCAGCTTTCCTCCTCACTGGCCGTCACCGGGGTTGATGACGGCAATTGGTGTACGAGACACGCCTCGCGCGGCGTGCACGGCTTATTGTTTCAGGGATCCCATCGTGAGACCCCGGACGAGATGACGCTGGACCAGCAGGACTACGATGAAGGCAGGCACGATGGCGGCTGCTCCGAGAGCGGCCATGTTGCCCCACGCCGTTCCTATTGATGTCACAAAAGTAGACGACACAACCGGAACGGTTTTCACGCTGGTCTGTGTCAGGGTTAGAACGAAAAGGAACTCAGTCCAGGAGAAGATGAAACAGAGGACCGCGCTAGCGGCGATACCGCCTTTTGCCATAGGCAACACGATGCGCCGGAAGATGGTCCATCGTGAGGCTCCATCAAGAAGTGCACTTTCATCGATCTCTGCCGGAATGTCGTCGAAGAAGCTTTTGAGCAGCAACACGGCGAGCGGAAGGTTCATCAATCCGTGGACGAGGATAACACCAAGGTAGGTATCCAGCAGGTTGAACTGCTTGTAGATGAAGAACATCGGGATCGCGACAGCAACTGGTGGCATCATGCGGGTCGAAAGCACCCAGTTGACGAATTGGTGCCGACCACGAAATTGCATGCGAGATAACGAGTAGGCCGCTAGTGTCGCGACTGTAATCGCGAGAACAGTAGACATGGATGCTACGACCACGGAATCCCACAACCGCGGTGCCATGAAAAAGTTACCACCTCCGGGTGTAACCGCCGCTTGGCCGCCGGATAATCCAAACGAGACACCGAACACTTGCTCGAAATTCCGCAGCGTTGGAGTGAAGTTAAATAGAATTGGCGGCCAGTTGAAAATGTCCTTCGAGTCGCGGAAAGCTACAGACGTCCAGAAATAAATTGGAAAGAAAAAGATCCCGACTACAGTCCAACCTGCAAAGGTACGTAGAATGCGAGTAGATCTAGCTTGTTGCATTTCACCACCGTACCTTTGCGAAGCGGATAAAAAGGTTCGCCAAAACCATGACGATCAGGAGACTTGTAAGGCTAAGGGTGGCGCCATAGCCCCACTTGAGGAACGAGAAGGTTTGTTGCCAAGCGTAAAGGCTGAGTGTGTAGGTCGCAGTGCCGGGACCTCCTGACGTCATAACGAAAACGTAGTCAAAAACCCGAAACAGATCGATGCCGCGTAGGAGGACGGCGACGGCTATCACCTTTGAAAGCATCGGCAGTGTAAGCTTGACGAACATCTGGAAGGATGAAGCCCCGTCGATGCTTGCAGCCTCGTATGGTTCGGTGGGCAAGGCCCGAAGACCCGCCATGAAAATCAGCACCATAAAAGGAGTCCATTGCCAGACTTCAGCAACCAGTACCCCTGCTAGTGCTAAAGAGGACGTCGCAAGGATGGGTGTCGATCTATCCAGCAAGCCCAACTGTCCGAGCAGATATGGAAGTACACCGAATTGCGGATCCTCCATAAGCAAGAACATCATTCCCGCTATAGCGGGGGGTATAACCAGCGTCATTGAAAGGACTGCACGCAAAAGACCAAAGCCTGGTAGCTCCGCGTCCAGCAACAGGGCTATCGCAAGGCCGAGAATGATCTCGAGGGTGAGCGCAATTGTGAAGTAGGTGAAGGTTACGCCTAGCGCACCCCAAAACCTTGTATCATTCCAGAGCTGCACCCAATTGGCAAAGCCCACGAATTTCAGACCGCGAGTAGCCGGCGCGAACTCATGGAAGCTGAGCCAAATGTTATAGAGCAAGGGATAAATGGTGAAAACGACAAGCAAAGCGACAAGAGGCAAGAGCCACGGCAGCGGCGAGTCAGAAATCGCAATGCGTCGCACCTGTTCGACAGGCATTTTATATCCTCCCAGGACCTCACCTTTCAGGCGCATGTCCGTTTATAGTCATTTGCAAAGCAGGCGCTTCCTCCTACGCCTAGGCTGAGGTTCCCCATTCGTCCATGTCGGTGTTTGCGGCTTGGTAAGCCGCTGCTAATTGTTTCCGCCGGTTCCGCAGGTAAACATCAAGCTCCTCGATATCCTCCGTGCGCATTCGCAAGCCGGACTTGGTACGCCGCCATACGATGTCTTCGGCGGTGCGAGCATATTCTCGCGTCATCGAGAAGTTTACTTCTGCTTCGGTGAGGTATCCGCCAAACTCCCGGCCCAGTGCTGCTCGGTTCCGAGCCTTACCCAATATTTCACGCGTTTCTGTTCCATAGTGTCGGACAAAACGGCGGACTTCGAACTCGGTTAGAAACGGGTATTCGGACTGTATTGAGTGGGCCAACTCATCAGCTGTGCCCACCCGGAAATCGCCCCCAGGGAGGGCTTTGCCGGAAGTCCAACCCCGTCCTGCCAGCCAAGCGGGAAATATCGAGCCAAGTTTGTCCAGCGCCTCCTCTGCAAGGCAGCGATACGTGGTGATCTTACCTCCGAACACAGAAAGGATCGGGGCCCGCCCTACGCCGCCCTCAAGCCGAAGTACGTAATCGCGTGTTGTCTCCTGGGCGCTAGAAGCTCCATTGTCGTAGAGAGCACGAACACCAGCATAGCTCCAGATAACGTCATGAGCAGTGAGCGCATTCTTGAAGTAAGAATTCGCGGCATTGACCAAATAGGCGATGTCATCGTGTGATGCATGTACCGCCGCAGGATCAGCTTTGTAGTCGGAGTCGGTAGTACCAACTAAGGTGAAGTCTTGCTCGTAAGGGATAGCGAAGAAGATGCGGCCGTCGGGGTTCTGGAATATATAGCAACGGTCATGGTCGTAAAGTTTATCTACAACGATGTGGCTCCCCTTGACCAACCGGGCGCCTTGATTAGAGCTGAGCCCTACAACATTCGACAAAACTTTTCCGACCCAAGGTCCGGCGGCATTCACCAGTACCTTGGCTTGCACGATCTGCTGTATGCCAGTCTCAGTATCTTCGAGGACAGCCTTCCAGAGGCTCCCCTCTCTTTGTGCTGAAACACAGCGTGTTCTTACACGTATGTCGGCGCCATGACTTTCCGCGTCGCGGGCATTCAGGACAACCAGTCGGTTGTCCTGCACCCAGCAATCGGAGTACTCAAACGCGATTGACGAGACGTCACGCAAAGGAGCGCCGACGGGATGGGACTCAAGCCGCACCGTTTTGGTCGGTGGCAACAGTTTACGTCCTCCTAGATTATCGTAGATCAGGAGGCCTAAGCGCAGCAACCACGCCGGACGCAAACCCTTGCGGTGAGGAAGAACAAACCGGAGCGGCCATATGATATGAGGCGCAATGGCCCAAAGCCGTTCCCGCTCCTCAAGAGCATGCCGCACCAGCCGAAATTCTCGATGCTCCAGGTATCTAAGTCCGCCATGGATCAGCTTGGTTGAAGCGGACGATGTCGCTGACCCCAGATCCGACATCTCGACAAGGCAGACTCTCAGTCCGCGTCCCGCTGCATCCCGCGCAATACCAGCGCCGTTGATCCCTCCGCCAATTACCAGCATATCGAACGTGGCCGGTTTCATGCCGCATCCTTCCGAGCGGAAAGAATATGCTGTGCCAGTTCCACAAAGCCATAACCGCCGGGCGCTGCTGTAACGTAACGAGGCTCGGCTTCAAGGCGACTCCCAAACGCTGTAACGTTAGCCACCCCACAAGCGTTTGGAAAAAAACCGAACATGGGTGCATCATTTGGACTATCGCCCACGAAAACCACCTTGGACTTTTCCAAGTCTAGATCGATTTTCAAGACATCTTTGGCAAAGCGCCGCGTCATTGTCAGCTTGTCATAAGACCCAAACCAGCCGTTGACATGAATGGAGGAAACCTTAGCAGTAGCTCCCTCCTCTTCGAATATTTCCTTGATGCGTTCTACATCGTGCTCAGGCAGGGCCGGCACATCCTCGCAAAAATCGATGGCAAGATCGGCCTCGCGGTAGAGCTGGTCCGCCGACACAGCAGAACCGGGCACTTCAGCTAGGATGCGGCCCTTGAGTTCAACGAGCTTGAGACGATCCGCAGCCCGTCTATCACCTTCGACAGCAAAGACGCGGTGCATACGTCGGCCTAGAGTGTCATAGGCGAAATAAAATGCTCCGTTCTCTCCAACAACGCCGGTGACAGGCCAGGTTCGAGCGATCATGTCACACCACCCTGCTGGTCGGCCGGTGATCGGAGCCACTGCTATGCCTGCAGCGCTTAACAGCTCCAGCGACGAATAAGCTGCCGCTGGTAAGCGACCGTCAATCGTGAGCGTATCGTCAATGTCGGCGAAGAGCGCCTTCACCGCAATTGCATCTTCAAGCGGCATCGTAGAAATCGGCTTCATGGAATCACGTCTCCATGGCCGCAAAGTCTTCCAGAACGCCCGAGTCAGCAGCGATGTCGAGGAAGGAATAACGGTTCCGCATTTCGCGGCTGTGAATCAAAGCTTGCCGGTAGATGTCCACAGGCAAACCCAAGTCTGCGGCGCTAAGTGGTCCCCCGGCCTGACGAAGTAGCCGCTCCATTTCTGCCACTGGAATGGCAAATTCATTTAGCTCAACTCGGAGGGAAGGCCACAGATCCGCGAGTTTCTCGTTCACCTCTGCGGTCGTGCGAGCATCGAAGATCTTTGGCTGAATGTCCCGATAGCACTGGGCCGCGACGTCCTTCCCCATCCGAGCCTCCATTCCATCAAGGCCGATATTTGTTGGCCGCAATCTTGGAGGCTCATGACTGTCGAGAAATTGCCGTTGTAAACGTGCCATCGAAAGGGTCGCAACGCCCACCTGTTGACCGTGCAGAGTTCCCGGATGACGGCCGCCAGCGAAACAGTCTACATAATGAGATACCTGGTGCTCTCCCATGGATCCGTGGTTGGACATGCCCGTAAAGGAAATACCCAGTCCGCAAAGTGTCAGCACACGGTGTAGGTAACCATTGGCAGTGAGGTCACCTGCCGCAATACCAGCAGCATTCTCGTTCAGCGCAAGCTCGTCCTGCTGTTGCAAGGTATACGGAAGCGACGAGTAGAGCGTACCCAGCAGACGGTGGGACATCCACCAGTCGACCTGCGCTACAGATCTAACCAGGCAATCGGCGAAACCGGCAGCTGATAGGTACGCAGGAGCGGCGGCGGTAACAGCTAAATCGATGAAGACTCCAGCAGGGGCGTGAGATGGCAACGACACCTTGAGACCATTCTCAAGCGTGATCGAGGCAGTTGTGGATGTGTAACCGTTCATCGAACCGGCAGTAGCAAATACCGCATAGCGTCGGCCCGTTCTCGCGGTCACCACCTTGCACAGATCGTTGATCGTCCCAGAGCCCACGGCCACCACTGCCTCGGAACTCGCCAACTTCTCGGTTAGGTGTCCGATTGCGGAAACGTCTGCATGCGGATGGTCAAGAATGACAGTATCCACTTGGCCGAGGCTCCCAAGCGCCTTTTCTACCCGCCTCCCCAGCGCATCGTAGGTTTGAGGGTCAGCGACGATCGTATGACGCTCGCCAAGCCGCAGGTTCCTAATCAGCTCTGCTTCTCGACCTTCCAATGTCTGATCGATAACGATGGACTCATAAGGGACATGTGCGAGTTCGCCTGTTTCAGGATTGGTCCAGCGTCCCGCAACGATATTGTCGATCATTGCAGTCCAGCCACCAACCGGCTCTCCGAACGGCATGTTCGTCTTCTCTTGAACCGCTCCACCCATGGCTTTAGTCAATGCTCCAATGGCCACGTGGCCTTGCTTGTTGTCGCTAATTAGCAGGTGACAACAGGTGGTGGCATTTGTCAATACATATGACAACGATTGTTGACAAATGTAAAAATAGTCTGCTTGATGCACAAAGAAAGAAGCAAGATGAAGCAAGCCAAGATCATTCAGGACCTTAGACCCATACGTGCCGGTGGGGACGTTGTGGCAGGCTTGCCGCCGGAATTCGACGATGCAGTGATGTGGGCTGCATGGCTCTACTACGCCGACCAGATGACTCAAAGCGACATTGCCAAGCAGCTAGGAGTATCTCGGGCAACTATCGTGAACCTTCTCCAGGATGCACGTCAACGCGGCATCGTCACCGTTAGCATCAATCAACAGGCCGTAGGACGAACCAGCCTGGCTCGCGCACTCATGGAGCGTTTCCCACTTTCTGGGGCATTCGTTATCCCGGAAGGCAATGAAGAAGATCTTTGTACCCGGCTCGGTGATGCCGCAGCCCGTGTGCTTGCAGAGCAAATTGAAGATGGTGATACTATTGGGGTCGCTTGGGGGCGAACTGTGTTAGCGGCTGCCGACCAGATATCCCTACCCCGTCCACATTCGAATTTGACCGTTGTACAAGTTTCGGGCAGTTCAACAGGAGAACCGGATTTTTCGCCGGAACTCTGCACATCACTGTTGTCGAACCGAATTCGCGCGCGGTGCGTCAACCTGTTAGCTCCGGCAGTGCTTTCAACACACGAACTGAAGGCGGCGTTGCTGGCGGAGCCTGTGCTCAAGAAGCAAATGGATCTCGTTCATTCGACTCATCGGATCTTGTTCGGCGTTGGTGATTTGGGACCGCGCAGCACTGTAAGAGCCTCAGGAATAGTCAGCTTGGAGGAGGTAGATGACTACATCCGTAGAGGCGCAGTAGCAGTCATCATCGGCCGTTTTATCGATGCACAGGGCTCAGCTATCGGAGGAGATCATGACGAACGCATGGTTGGAATTGGATTGGACAAGCTAAGGCAGGTGCCGAGCAGGATTTGTGTCGCTGGCGGAGTGGCCAAGGTCCAAGCGATCACAGCTACAATCGGAGCTGGCTATGCCACACATTTCGTGACGGATGTTCCTACCGCAGAGGCGCTTTTGAAGGCTTAGCCTTCGATCCACGTAGGCGCCTCATCCAAGGGCAAAACGGCCGGACGATCACCAAAAAAGATGGCCGAAAAACAGGGAGGCGAAAATGCAGGGTAGCGAGCGCTATGTAATTGGCATCGATTCATCGACGCAATCTGTAAAGGCGATTGCATGGACGCGTGATGGCACACCGAGAGCTGAAGGCCGCGCTGCGCATACAATATCGACACCCCTGCCGTTACACGCTGAGCAGAATGCGCAGGACTGGTGGACCGCGGCAGCTGCAGCACTTGGTTCTCTGACGCAGGTGATCGACCCCTCGAGTGTTGATGGGCTCGCAATATCGAACCAGCGGGAAACCATGGTTTTCCTGGACGAACAGCGCAACCCACTCGCTCCTGCCACTCTCTGGCTTGATCGTAGGGCGCAAGACGTTGTGTCCGTATTGGCGCAGGAGATTGGCCCGGAGCGGCTGCATGCAATTACCGGAAAACCTATTGACGTTATCCCGTGCGTGACGCGGTTGCGATACTTTCGCGAACACCAGCCAGAGCTGTTAGATAGAGCTCACCAAATACTTGGTGTCCATGAATATCTGACCTTGAAACTCACGGGAGCTGCTCAAGCAAGTTGGACTAGCGCAGACCCGTTTGGCATCTTTGATATTCAAGGAAAAACGTGGTCACGGATCATACTTGATCATGTGGGTGTAGCTCCGGAGAAGCTGGCACCTCTGCACCGCCCCGGCGCCTTGATCGGCCACGTCACACCCCAAGCAGCGGCAGCCACGAATCTACTTCCGGGCACCCGGGTTTACGCTGGCGGAGGAGACGGAAATTGCGCCGGATTGGGCGTCAATGCAATAGGCCCTGGCGTTGTCTATTTGAACTTGGGGACAGCGGTGGTTGGAGGCTGCTGGTCAATCAACCCAGCTCTTAGCCGCTTCTGGCGCACGCTCGTTTCACCTGATGGCAACGGCTACCTACTCGAAAGCTGCCAACGTGGTGGCGCATACTTTGTGAACTGGCTGATCGACAGTTTCGCTGGCGGAAGAAACGATCCGGCAGTGTTCGCCCGTCTCGAAAATGAGGCCCGTAATCTTGAGATAGGTTCTGGCGGAGTGACTGCGCTGCCGTATCTGGTAGGGTGTATGGATCCACATTGGGATACAAGTGCTCGCGCCGGTTTCATCGGTTTAGGCCCGGAAACGGGGATAGCACACGTATATCGAGCGGCCCTCGAAGCGATCACTCTGGAATTCACACGATCACTAGCGGAGATGCGCCGATCGGGCGCTTACGCTAGGCGCATTTCGGTAATCGGAGGGGGAGCACAAAGTCAGCTTTGGCGCCAAATGGTAGCAGATGCAACAGGACTGCCAGTAGTCCGTAGCCTCTCTAATGAAGCTTCAGCTCTCGGATCCGGCATGTCTGCGGCAGTAGGTGCAGGTTGGTACTCCGACTTTAATGCCGCTGCAGTGGGAATGTCTCAGTTAGCAGAAGAGGTAGAGCCTAATCACAATGTTGCAGAACGATGGGAAGACCTCTCGACGCGGCAGGGGAGGCTCTATGACGCCGTTCGAAGTTTTGGAGAACCGGTCCTGGGAGGAAGAACAGAACTTGCATGACCAAATTCAGGGGAAGGACAAACAGAAATGCGAGTATCAATTGGATGCGACGAGGCTGCTTATGATCTCAAAAATCTGGTTAAGGACGCAATCGCAGCTGCTGGGCATGAGGTGATAGATTTTGGCACTAACGACGCTGTGCCGGTTCTTTATCCTGATATCGCCGCTAAAGTAGCTCGCAGTATTGTAGATCAGCAGGCGGAACGCGGTGTGCTACTGTGCGGTACCGGCATTGGAATGGCCATTGCAGCGAACAAGATTCACGGAATCCGCGCGGCGCAGTGTCATGACACCTACTCGGCGGAGCGCGCGCAAAAGAGTAATAATGCACAGATAATAACTTTGGGAGCTCGTGTGGTTGGACCTGAGTTAGCGAAGTCGATCGTCCTTGCCTACCTGAACTCTCATTTTCAAGGAGGCAATTCAGGCAACAAAATAGCGCGCATCGCCGTTTTGGAAGAAACTCAAGGAAAGCTACCCTGAGTCCTGAAGTTATGGTCGGCTCAGCTTGTGCATCGCACGGAGCTTATGTCTGATTGCCAAGAGGCTCTCTGACCGGGACAGATATTCGGTGCGAAATGGCAGGAGTTTCGACAAGGAGATCTGTTCAGCTCATTTGGGGTGCTCGCTTGACGCACCTGAAGGTCACCCCAGTCGAACGAAGTGCGTGCAGATTTCCAGTTCGTAGGGCTGCCTGAATAATCATGGCAAGCAAAATAGCCACGTTGGCAATTCGACGCTAGACCCGGTGCAGTGACACGACTCAACTGAGCCAAAGCCTTGTGACAAGGCGAACTTCTGCGTCCTTGTGTAGCCTACATACAAAATTTCTCGATCGAACGGGTTAGCTTTCGATGGCCGGGAGCGCTGGCCTAACTAGGTTCATTTAGCTGCTCACTTCCGCGATAATGTTCTGTCGTCTAATCTATAGGGGAGTTCAGCCTTGTCCTTCTGAGCACCCATCAAAGCTTGTCCAGATCCTGTCCAAGCCAAACTGCAAATGCTTATCGCAGAAATTAGGTTATCAGCCGACACTTTCGGGGCGGAACAAGGCATAGTCCTTGACTATTGCTCGAGCTGCGAGCTCTAGGAATTATCTTGGTTGATCCTGGCTGTTAGGGCTTCAATGTATGCGAGAAAGACGCGAACTTTGGCGGGTAACGGCTTATGCGGGCGATAGTACATATAAAGGGGAAAACGTTCGTCGGCCCAATCGGGAACAAGTTGAACGAGCTGACCTGAACGGATATATTGGCGCGCATAGAGTTCTAGAGGTTGCGCTATTGCCTGTCCTCCAAGGCATGCCCCCATTAGAGCACTTGTGTCATTAACCACTAATCCCCCGTGGGCATTGACTACTACCCTCTCCTCGCCTCGGTGAAACTCCCAACTAAACGGTGTGCCGCTCGTAGGGTCCCTCAGCAAAACGCACTGATGATCTTTTGCAAGTTCATGCGGAGTTGAGGGCATTCCCATCCGTGAGACGTATTCAGGCGAGGCGCAGGTCAGCACTCTTGTGCGAAGTAGCAACTTACTAGACAAGGCGGACGGCTCCGGTTCACCGAACCGAACAGCAACGTCAAAGCCCTCCGCGACGAGATCACCCATACGATCACGTACGCCAAGCTCTACAGTCAATGCTGAATGCTGTTCGAGAAACGGGGACATAGCGGGTGCCAGTACATAACCGCCAAATGCCCCATCTACGTTGACCCTTAATCGACCACGCACCACACTAGCTGCACCAGCCGCAGTGATTGCAGCATCTTCGATACCCGACAGCAAGGGCGAAACTGCTTCGTAAAACTGTCGCCCTTCTTCAGTTAAGGCGACCGACCGTGCCGTGCGCTGGAACAGCTTAACTCCTATGCGGTCTTCCAGCCTAGCTACGGCGCGACTTACGCCTGATTGAGTAATTCCGATAGCTTCTCCCGCTCTCACAAAACTTCCTGTTTCCACCACAGCAGCAAGCACGCCCACGCCGCTCAGCAATCGACTGTCGAATTTCATTTAAGATGACTTTCTGTCATCATAAGCCGGTCTCCTATGCATTTTCGCACTCCTCACATTGGTGATAGGCATGTCCTCAGCATTAGACGACCCGTGGTGGGCGCCGGTGCAATTGGAGAATTGAACCATGTCTAATATTCAAGCAACCAAAGTGGCCATCGTAACGGGCGCTTCCCGGGGCATTGGCGCAGCGATAGCACAGCGCCTAGCTCATGATGGCATTGCAGTAGTTGTGAACTATGCTGGAAACGCAGAGGCAGCAGCCAGCGTAGTGGCCCAAATCGAACAGAGGGGCGGCAGAGCAATTGCGGTGCAGGCTGATGTTTCCAAACCAGATCAAGTAGCGCAGCTTTTTCGAAGCGCTGAAAGCACTTTTGGTGGTGTTGATATTCTCGTCAACAACGCCGGCATCATGAAGCTTGCAAAGCTCGCCGAAAGTGACGACGCGCTGTTTGATAGCCATATAGCTACCAATTTAAAAGGAACGTTCAACACACTTCGAGAAGCTGCCAAGAGTCTTCGAGAACAAGGTCGAGTTGTCAATTTTTCGACAAGCGTTATCGGCTTGCGAATGGAAACATACGGTGTTTATGCGGCCACAAAAGCTGCTGTCGAGGCAATGACTGCGATCCTCTCCAAGGAGATGCGAGGTCGAGGCATAACCGTCAATGCCATTGCGCCCGGACCGACAGCTACTGACCTCTTCCTCGCAGGCAAATCTGAAGAACTTGTTGAGCGTATGTCCAAGCTAAACCCTTTAGAGCGCCTCGGTACGCCTGAGGACATCGCTGACGCAGTGGCGTTCTTGGTGGGCACAGACGGTGGATGGATCAACGGTCAGGTCCTCCGTGCCAATGGCGGAATGGTTTAGCCGACACGCTCGAATAAATAGGAGAAGCAAATGTCCAAAATTATCCTTGTCACCGGCGCATCGAGCGGATTCGGGCTGCTTGCAGCGAAAAGCCTTGCGCACGAAGGCTACACTGTGTTCGCCAGCATGCGAGAGACCCTTGGTCGTAACGCTGTTCGCGTCGCCGAGCTGAGGCAGTATGCTAACGAGCACCAGGTTGACCTGCGCAGCGTCGAGCTCGATGTAAGCGAGCAAGCTTCTGTCGATGCTGCTATAGCTTCTGTCATTGCTGATGCCGGACGCCTCGACGTCATCATTCACAACGCTGGTCATATGTCATATGGGCCGGCGGAGGCCTTCACGCCTGAGCAGTTTGCAAAGCTTTACGATACCAATGTGCTGAGTGCCCAGCGTGTTAACCGAGCTGCCTTGCCGCACTTTCGCAACCAAGGTCAAGGCCTTCTTGTCTGGGTGTCTTCAAGCAGCACAGCTGGAGGAACGCCCCCGTTCCTCGCCCCTTACTTTGCCGCCAAGGCAGCGATGGACTCACTTGCTGTAAGCTATGCAGGTGAGGTGGCCCGTTATGGAATAGAAACCACGATAGTGGTGCCAGGGGCTTTCACCAAGGGCACAAACCACTTTCTCCACGCCGACGCGCCTGCTGACAAGGAGGTGGCAGACGCCTATGCCAACGGTCCGTATAGCGGGCTGGCGGATGCCGTCCTTTCAGGCTTAGCAAGCCTCGAACCGCCAGAAGCAGATGTAGGCGCGGTAGCTGAAGCAATCGTGGACGTCATAGCCCGCCCTCATGGAACCCGCCCCTTCCGTGTACACATAGATCCATCCCAAGATGGCGGCGAGATCGTTAACAGCATGAAGGACCGCCTGCGGGCCGAAATGTTCCGTCGCATTGGCTTGGAAGATCTTCTCCAGCCAACATCCTAATCTTTGCGCGGCGGCCCATCTCGGCCGTCGCGCATCTAGTCGCTTCTTGGATCAAAGATCATGACAACACTGCCTGGCATCATTGCCACTTTTTTCGATGCCACTAACAGGGGTGACACCCGGGCCTTTCTGGCTGCGTTTGCCCCTAATGCAGTTCTCGTCGACTGGGGGCGGACCTTTATCGGTGTCAATAAGATTGCCAGTTGGGATCAGACCGACAATATCGGTGTAGCGTCACAGCTCACCGTTCTATCCTGGACAGGAGACGACAATGGTGGCGATGCTAAAGTTGCAGTTAAAGGAGGTGGCTTCAACGGAACGGGGACCATGACCTTCGCATGCAAACAGGGTCTAATTCAGCAATTGACAATCCGCTAAAAGGCTGTTCGTAAGGGG
>JAESGO010000106.1_pt1 | contig 31436 bp, 24 predicted proteins | sample 9269701 | NCBI WGS metagenome assembly JAESGO01 (sample SAMN15720690, study PRJNA650881) | algae metagenome | isolation source: Hormoscilla sp. CMT-3BRIN-NPC48 and co-occurring heterotrophs from... | place: USA: Clark Mountains Wilderness, California | collected 2010-04-18 | reverse complement strand
TGATAAAATTCAGGTAACATAATGTCTTTTTCGGTCTTGGTCACTAATCGAGACCGATATTTTTTACCATACAATGCTCTGCGCGAAGCGCAGAGCGAGTTTCGACGGGGTTGTCACCCCGTCAAGTCCCGCTAAGTAGGTCAACGCGAGTTAAACGTAAAACCCCAAACCCCTCCCCGTCCACAGGGAGGGGGAGATTTTTGGTTTTCTCTTTTTTAATGTAGAGTGCCACAGATATGCCCGTAGGGGCGGGTTGCAAAGATAACCCAAGGGGTTAGACAGATAACTTTTCCAAACCCGCCCATATATTGCTTATCTTTTAATTAAAATAATTTTATTTAATAAATCAGGCTAGCATTGAAGTTTTTTTGCTCTAAAGAGCATGATGTAGAGACGCGAAATTTCGCGTCTCTACTTGAGCAATAAGTCTTTAATATACAGTATAGGTGGGGAGGGGTTGAAAAGTGCGCCTGCTAAACGCTAAATGCTATAACGGGTAAATTGTCTCGCCTGTAGTTAGGTCAAATATAAATAGTTTATTAAAATCGAGTTCAACATAAATGTGATCGCCCACACTCCCTCGCCAATTTGCAGGTGCTTGCATATTGATCACAACACTTGTCTGAGGAACAGCTACACGCACCAAAATCTCCCGCCCCAAAGGTTCCACAACCTTTACATCAACGACTAATTTCGCGTCATCTTCTTGGTGTTCTCTTATTGCCTGCGGTTCAATTATTTCAATATTCTCTGGGCGAATACCTAAATCTAATTTTTGTCCATTATTAAATTTTAATTTATTCTTAAAATTTTGTGGGCAAGCTATAAATTGCTCACCTATTTTCAAATATTCATCTTGATAAATTGTTGGCAAAATATTCATCGGTGGACTTCCTAAGAAAGTTGCCACCATTCTATTAGCTGGTCGTGCATAGATTGATTGAGGATCGCCAATTTGTTGAATCTTACCCTGATTAATAATCACAATCTGATCAGCTAAAGTCATTGCCTCCACTTGATCGTGGGTGACATAAATAGTAGTAATACCAACGCGCTGATGTAATTCCTTCAATTCTGCCCTAGTATCATCTCGTAATTGGGCATCTAAATTAGATAAAGGTTCATCAAGCAAAAAAACTTGCGGTTCACGGGCGATCGCTCTCCCCAATGCTACCCGTTGTTGCTGCCCCCCAGATAATTGCTTTGGTTTACGATCTAAAAGATGGAAAATATCGAGCGAGCGCGCTACTTTTTCCACTCGCTCTTTGATCTTTTTACTATCAAATTTCCGCATCTGTAGTCCAAAAGCCAAATTTTGGGCTACTGTCATGTGCGGATAAAGAGCGTAATTCTGAAATACCATCGCCACATCCCGTTGTCGTGCTGGGATGTTATTTACTAGCACATTTCCAATATAAAGATTACCGCTCGTAGCAGTTTCTAATCCTGCAATTGTTCTTAAAATTGTTGACTTTCCACAACCTGATGGCCCCACTAATACCCAGAATTGCCCATCAGGAATTTCAAAAGAAATGTTTTCAATAGCAGCCGCACTATTAAATTTTCTGGTAATATTTTCTAATTTAACACTTGCCACTTTTTCAATTAACAATTAACAATAATCAATTATCAAGAAGTTGATTATTATAACAAATTAGATGTCGATAGTCAATAAAATCGAATTAAAATTATCATTAAACACGGTCTGCTGTTAATTGTTAATTGATAATTGTTAATTGCAAAGATGGCGATCGCTACTTTTTACCTTTGGGTTGTTCTGAAGATAGTCACCTAGCCAATCGCAACTACGCTTAATTAAATCATCTAAATCTAAATTCCACAAAACTACTGTTTTATCATGACTGCCTGACGCTAAAAAATGCCCATCTGGGCTAAAATTCATAGTGCTGACGCGATCGCGGTGTCCTTGTAAAGTTTTCAGCAAAGTATCATCTAAACGCCATAGTTGCACCCGATTATCCCAACTGGTTGTTGCCAATATTTTACCTGATGGACTGAAACGAACGTGAGCCACACTATCAGTAGCACCTTTCATAGTTTTAACTTCCACGCCGTTACGATCCCAAAGTTTGACAGTATTATCATAACTAGCCGATGCCAATAGCTGACCATCAGAACTCCAGCTAACATCCAAAACCCAACCACTATGCCCTTTTAAAGTTTTAATTAACGCGCCCTCAGCAGTCCAAAGTTTGACAGTATTATCATCACTAGCAGAAGCAAATATTTCACCATCAGGAGAGAAAGCGATCGCATTAACACGCTCGCGATGACCTTTGAGAGTTTTCAGCAACTTTCCTGTAAGTGCATCCCAAATTTTAATCGTTTTATCTCGACTAGCAGACACAATTCTTTGTCCATTAGGGCTAAACTTCACATCCAAGACTGCATCATCATGACCTGTTAATGTCTTGATAAAATTGCCTTGGCGATTCCAAAGTTTGATAGTTTTGTCTTTACTAGCGGAGGCAAGTATTTGAGAGTCTAAACTAAAACTAACACTATAAACTCGGTCTTTATGTCCCTTTAAAGTAGCAAGCAAAGTCCCATCCCGTTGCCAAAGTTTGATAGTTTTGTCACGACTTGCAGTAGCGATAATTTGATTGTCAGTAGAAAAACTTACATCATTCAAACCATCTGTATGACCTTTTAATACAGTGCGTGAACTACCCGTGCGTCTCCACAATTTAACAGTTTTATCATAACTACCAGAGGCGATTGTTTCACCATCGGAACTAAAAGCAACACCAGTCACACTATCGCTATGTCCTTGCATCACTTTCAAAGCCTGTCCGTTGGTATTCCACAATCTAACAGTATTGTCTTCTCCCACAGAAGCAATCACCCGTGAATCTGGAGAGAAACTCACGCCTAAAACCCAATTCTTATGTCCTGAAAGTGTATGTAAAAGTTGGATTTTTAGCGGATTTTTTTTAGAATTTGTGGGATTTAAACTCCAAATTTTAACAGTTTTATCATCACTTGCCGAAGCAAGCAACTTACCATTAAAACTGAAACTAACGCTGTTAACTTTTCCACTATGACCTGTTAAACTTTTCAGCAATTTTCCAACAGGGCTCCAAAGTTTGACTGTTGTATCCTCACTAGCAGAGACAATTACATTGCCATCGGGAGAGAAACTCACCCAAGTCACAACACCTTGATGACCTACCCAGCTATTTAATAACTTCCCTTCGATTGTCCACAGATTAATTGTGCCATCCCCACCAGCACTAGCAAGTAGTTTTCCATTGGGACTAAAATTAACTCGATAGATGTTGCCCTGATTTGTGGGAATATTTTTGACTAAAGTACCGTCTGGTCGCCATATTTTTATATTCTTATCCCAACCTCCAGAAGCAATCAGCTTACTATCGGGTGAAAATGCTACGCTGGTAATACTACCATGATGACTATTCAGAGTACTAAGTAAAGTACCATCAGGACGCGAAACCCTCACAGTTTTGTCACGACTTGCAGAAGCAATCATTTTCCCATCACGGCTAAAACTGACATCTAATACGACATCTTTATGCCCTTCTAGATGATTGCGCTCTCTAATACCGTAAACTGCTTGCTCAAGTGCTGTTACTACTTGTAGTTGAGTATCTGATTCAATATTAGCTGGCAACGGCAGAAAATTTTGCTCTAAATTCCATGAATTCAGGGTTGTTTTAATACCTAAGTCTGGAATTGTTAATATTGAATTATTACTTTTAATTAATTCTTGCTTAAGACGTATACCTGCCCTTAATCCCTCCATCAGAGCATCAAAATTTTTATTGGAGACAAACAGTGCATCCGAAGAAGCACTCAAGGCGATTAATTCAGCATTAGTACGCATATTTTGTGCTAATTTTCTTTGCGTCTCAGCACGCCAAGCAAATTCACTAGCAGCAATTGCTAACACTGCCATAATCAAACCAATAGCAATTGCTCGCCATCTTTGTTTACGCACTCGCACTAGCTCAATTTCATTTCTTTCGATTTTATAAGCCAACTTAAATTGCAAGCGGGAGTTGTATTTTTGGCGAATTGGCTCAACTACATAATCGTGAACTAATTGATAGCGATCTTCTGGTTCTTCACGTACCCAAGAAACTAAACCTGAACCCACTAAAATTTTTAAAATCAATTCTAGCTGTGGGTTGTCTAGGTTTTTTTTTCTTAACCCTGCGTTGATACCGCGTCTTAATATAGGTGAAAAAGTGTTAAAGGTATGGTGATTTACACTTAATTGATTAGGTTCTTCTAACTTATCTGTTAATCGCCGTTTTTGATTACCTGGTATTGCCATTGAATTTAACAATTCTGACCAAGTTTTGAGGGGGCGTGTACCTCTTTGATCAGTTAAGGAAAACAAAATTGACCAAACTGCATCTTCATTATCGTAGCCACAATCTAGAATCACATCTTGGAGCGATCGCCCTACTAAAACTGAAATGGGACAGACACCAAGTTGACAGTATTGTTCTAATGTTTTGATTTTTTCAGATTGAAGCTGCGCCCCTACTACTTGCAACTCAATTGGGCGTACTTCTTGCAATTCAACTGCTAAATCCTTTACTACTTGCTCAATCAAAGCTGGTTCTAAAGGAAATTGCGACCCTTCAGTTAAGCTTTTAATAATATTTTTAGCATTTTCTAACGAAAAGTTGCCAAGCGTATAGCGAATCTGCTTATCTAAAATGTTGTTGTTGATCGCATCTAAATTAATCCGTCGCTCTAAATCTAATAAATAATGTAAATTATCTTCTCGCACAGATAAGATAACTTTTAGATAAGGAAAATTCATGCAATCGCGCAAAAAATCATAAAATTCCTGTCGTTCTGAAGTCGTCGTACAAATTGAAAAAAATTCTTCAAATTGATCAAAAATCAGCACCGTTAAAATATTGCGGGATGCGAGAATACGCAACTCTTGCACAATCCCCGCCAGTGAATTTAGCTGATCGCATGGACTTACAAGTGAGTAACCAACATTAATTAGTGCTAACTCTAGACTTCGCCCTAAAGTTACAACCCAATCTGTGTAAACTCGCTGAACAACAGGTAAAGCTGTTTTAGCAGAAATCACTCGCGTTGCCAGGGTGGGTACTAAACCTGCATTAATCAGGGAACTTTTGCCCACACCTGAAGCACCGTGAATCACGATAAGTTTGTAGTCATTGCGGCTAATGCGGCTAATTAGTTGCTGGACATCTTTAGTACGCTCTGCGGCGATAATTTCTTGGGCTACTTGTACGTGATTGTTACCAGTTATGCCTGTAGGACGACGCTGTGGTTGTAATGGACTAGCTCCGACAAAAGTAGAGAAGCCATACTGCTGCTTAATGGAGCGTTGTTCTTGCTTAATCTCAAAAGCTTGTAAATATCGACCTTGATCAAAATAGAGCGATCGCAGTTCTTCTAAAATATTAAGGTAAATCGGCGGATCATACTGGGGTTCGGTTTCTTCTTGAGCTTGTTCTAGATGAGTCATGGCGACAAATCGCTGATCCATCTGTCTTTCAGCTTTGGCTAACAGTAGTAAATATAAACTGCGATGATGAAGTGCTTTTTCAGTTCCCGTTTGCGAGTCGCCAACAAAATTAGCAAGAATAAATAAAGCAGTTTGCGCTGCTTGATATGCTTCTACTGGTTTCGATGCTTTTAAAGCAACTTCTGCTAAAAACCCATTAGCTTGAGCAAGTTGAAGCGGGCTGTTATAAGTTTCCAGCCGTGTTAATGATTGTAATGCTAGGGTTTGCAACTCTTTCCAGGCTTCTAGATGCCTGAGTACCTCACCTGCTTGTGTAATTAACTGAGCAACTATTTGATGGCGTTCTTGCCCTTCAAATACCCTTACTGCTGCAAAGAAAAAATCTTTAGCTGCTTGCCAATGCTTAGAACTTTTTGCAGGTTCCAAATCTGCTAGACGACGATAGCACAACCCAATATGAAATAGTAAAATTCCTTGGTGCTCAAAACAGCTATGATTGCTAGGAAATTGCTCACAAGATAATGTTAAATCTTGTTGATTTTCTCCTTGTGTTTGGTCTTGCTGTTTCCAAGAATCAAGGCTGTTTTGGTAATGCTCTAAAGCGACATTAATACGATCTTTGGCATAAGCATCTCGACCTAAAACAAATTGGTAAGTACCTTCCAAAGCTTGATGGGGTTGCATACCAGAGGAGTACAAGTCTCGGCGCACAGACTCTAATTCTTGACGTTTACGACCGCCTGGAGCCATATCAAGAGCTTGATTAGGCACAAATTTACTAGCGCCAGCGATTAATAAATATCTAAATAGTCCGTCTGTAAGTTGATGCCATAAGGCATTCAATTCATAATGATTAAGTTCAAATTTAATTGAACTAGCAGCCCAACTTTTAAAATCGGGTGCTAGTCGCGTCAGCTTTTGGAGAACTTCTTCTGTAATCCACAACACCAAAGGAAAGGGAAAATGAGTGCGAAACTCATCTCGTAATTGGTTAGTAGAAACTAACAATTGGTCGATAGATGTTACCGACTCCAGACCAAAAATCATTAATGCCGGAGGCGGGCATTTAACGATCGCTGGCTTAATTGTGGTAAATAGAGTATTGGCAGACTGTGGCAAAACCAACTTTTGCAGTTTTATCCCGCATGATTCTTGTACCCGATGCCACATCTGCGCCTTTAAAGCTACATAGTTGCAGCGTACCAAAATTAAGGAAAAACTGCCTTCAGACAGAGTAATTGCCCTGCTTAATGTTTTGAGCGATCGCTCATTTAAGACGGCTACTTCTTCCGAGGCGTTTAATGTCATAGGCAAAATTTTGGCATCACTATTCATTAGACCTCTTGCATAAGTCGATAAATTTTGTATTTCATCTGCGTACCCTACGGGAAGCGCTACGCGCTATATCTGCGGTTAATTTCAATTCTGAAAAAAAATAATATTTGCAAGAAGCCTAATGCTTAGTATTGTAGAGACGCGCTATTGGGGTGTCTCTACATATCTAGCGATTATTTTAAACAACTGCTTTCGTTAAAGACTTGAATTTGTCTGTTTCTGCTAAAGCTGGATTAATCCCAAACCAGCGCCCTGTCTCATCTCTGTATTCAAATACAAACATACTACGCAGCAGACTTTGAAATTCTTTTTCACCTCTAACAATTTGTTGTTGTACTACTTGGAAAAGTAATTCCCAATGTTCATCCTCAATAGAAAGTACTAAGTCATCGCGATATCCCTTAATCACATACTCTAAACACTGGCGTGAAAAGGGTGGATCTTCTTGCTGTAAGCAGTTATAAAGTAACCCTAATAAATTTCGCACATGACCACCACTAATCTGACAGATTCGATCTAGAGTTTCCATAGAATCAAAAACTTCTGTGATTAGCTGTTGACGCTCTTGGGGTGGGACTTCGGGGAAAGCACGTACTAACACTAACTGTCGCAGCAAAAACATTCCTGGCCCAAAATCACCGCCATTTCTAGTTCTCACGGGAACCATTGGCAAAACTTTTGGTGCTACTCCACCCCCCAAGCGATTTTTTAATTCTTCGTATTCATTAGAAAAATTTAATGCCAGTGGTAGTGTGTAAACGACGTGACAATTAAGCCGTCTTAATTGAGCGCCTCTGTCAATAAACAAGTATTCTGGAAGCGATCGCCCTGAATCAATTCGGCTATCAACTCGATCTAAGTTATCGACAATAACAACTAAACCTTTTTTTCCACGCAGCTTAAGTTCCTGAGTGGCTTTGAGCAGAATTTCTTGATTGATTGCTTTGAGAATTCCTTCTGTCCTTGGCTCTAAATACTGCCTGAGTTGATTTCGTAGGTTAGGACTTTCTTTAGTTGTAGCTGTAATTCTACCAATACCTACAGAAAACTCAGCTTGCGCGGACAACTCAATTGGAGTTTGTAAAAACTCTTTGACTTCGTTAAATAAATTCAAAAAGTATCCAGGTTTGAGGTGAATATCGCTATTTTCTAAGCTTTCGCTAACTTGACGAGCGATCGCTAGTAAAATATCACTAATATCCACATCAGTCATGTCTAAATCTTGGCTGGACTCAAAATAAACTACATGGAATTCCTGTTGTTCTAGTTCACTTTTGAGGCGTAATAACTCTGTAGACTTACCGCAGCCTATATGTCCTGTAAATAGTTGGCAAGTTGGATCATCGGGTGATATCCGTGTAATCGTTCGCCCGATTGTCTCAATGATTTTGCCACCACGCACTGAAGCAAAATCTATATAATACTGACGGTCTTCAGGATTTCCTACACTTAAAGTTTTAGCTGGGTTACAAGCTTTGTAAAATCTAGAAAAATCCAGTTTCATGTTGCTTTTAAGGATGTAGGGTCAATACCTAGGCTGATCCCGATCTACCATAGCTGGTAAATATAAATATGGGGTTGAAGGGAGTTACCCCCCAATAGTCGTGAAACAGAGGGGGCAGAGGAAGTAAGAATGTAGGGGTTTTCTTGTCTCATAGTTAAAGAGAAGTTATTCCCTTGATTAAACCGCGACAAATACCTGTGAGGAAGTCTAAATCAAGGGTATCAATGCGATCGCTCGGTTTGTGATAATGAGGATTTCGCATGAAAGCTGTATCTGTAATCATCATTGCGCGATAACCTCTATCCCAAAACGGAGAGTGATCGCTGAGGCGGGTTGCACGTACCATTAAGCCTTTATTTGGTACTGGTAAAATCTGGCTAGGAGTTCCAGCTTTACTAATATGGCGACTCAGCTTAATTAAGTCAAAAATAGTCGTTAAATTACCAATTAAAGCAATAAAATTACCTGTATCTGGATAAAAACGTTCCAAACCAGTTGGGTAACGTTGCGAACCAGGAGTATCATCACAGTAACCGAGCATTTCTAGGGAAATCATTAAACGTAACGGTTGCTGCTGTTGCTTTAACTCTTCTGCATACGCCTCACTACCCAATAACCCATATTCTTCCATATCGAACGCGATCAACCGCACGGGATATTTTAACGGTTGCGCTGCAAACGCTTTAGCTAACTCCAGTAACACTGCAACACCTGTCGCGTTATCGTCTGCGGCTGGGGTTCCAGGTACAGCATCATAATGAGCGCCGATTAGAATTGGCGGTATTGCCTGTGTTTGATAATTAATTGGGGGTAGATTGAGGATAAGATTCTTATGGTTTTTGCCCCGCACCTGGAACTCATGGGTTACTACCTCTCCCCATTGTTGCAGTCGTTGTTGAATGTATTGCTGTACATAGAAGTGTCCCGCAGAGGCGATATAAGGATCGCGATCGCGCACTATTTCATTCAAATGATTTAGTAAACTATCCTTTAAATCCATATTCTTTCTTTGCGTTCCTCTGCGTTCTTTGCGTTAAAAAAAATCTAATTTTTGCAATCAGCCTAGTAGAGATTTATAATTTTATAGTTTTTTAGAAAATCCTAAGTAAAAATTTGTAAAATATACTTGACAAGCTGTTATTTATACAACTAGACAGCCTAAAAGCATTAGCTAATAGACTTCAACGCTCCTATTAATACATACTAGACGAGCGACAGCAGGCAACAGGCAATTGCAACTAAATATTTTGTAGAGGATGACAATTAATGGTTAGGAGTGAAGCAGAAGTTCGTTCTCAGAAAGTAGATAGCTTTCGAGAGCAAGGAATAGAGCCGTATCCCAGCGAGGCGATGGCGCGATCGCACACTGTAAAGCAAGTAGAAGAATGGTTTAGTCAACCAGGAAACGAATTAGAAAAAGGTCAAAATGACCCCAACGAATTATCGATCAAAGTTGCTGGTAGAATTACCGCCAAAAGAGATAGTGGTAAGTTAATCTTTATTGATTTACTTGATGCTACTGGTAAAATTCAATTAAAAATTGAGAAAAGTTGGGTAGCTGATACCAAAGGATTAACTTTTTCTCAGATAGAAAAATTGCTTGATGAAGGCGACTTTGTTGGCGCGGAAGGTATTGGTACTCGTACCAATCGCGGACAATTATCTATTCAAGTAAAGGAATTAAAGATACTTTCTAAAGCAACAATTCCTTTTCCTGACTCATATTATGGAGTGAATGATCCAGAAACCTGCCGCCGTCATCGGGAAATGGATCTTGCTTCTAACCGCGAATCTTTTCAACGCTTTGCACTCCGCAGTAAGATTGTGCAAAATGTTCGCAGCTATCTAACTGACAACGAGTTTTATGAATTAGAAACACCAGTTTTACAAGCAATATATGGTGGTGCTGCTGCTAGACCATTTATCACTCATCATAATGCCTTGGATGTAGATTTATATCTCAGAATTGCGCCTGAATTATTTTTAAAAAGGGCAATTTGTGGTGGTTTTGAGCGAGTATTTGAACTAGGGCGCGTATTCCGTAACGAAGGGATTGATAGCACCCATAACCCTGAATTTACATCCTTGGAAGTATACCAAGCTTATGCAGATTACTTTGACATTTTGGAAGTTGTAGAAAATGTCATGATTAATGCTGCTGCTGCTTGTGGGAAAGGGAATGAAATTGAATATCAGGGAGAAGCTATTAGTTTAGAACGCAAGTACGATTACAGCGATAAGTATCCTGGTTTTCAAGGGAAGCATTGGCAAGTCAAAACAATGGTCGAAGCTGTCAAAGATGAAACTCATCTAGATTTTGACAGTTTAGAATTAGCCGATGCTATTACTAAAGTAGAGCAGTTGGGTTTAAATACTTCTAAGCTGGAAACACAAAGTTTAGGTTACTTGCTTTATGCGGTATTTGATAAGCTGGTAGTACCAAAATTAATTCAGCCTACATTTGTAATTGATTTTCCAGTAGAAGTTAGTCCATTAGCGAAAGGACACCGCAGTAAGCCAGGTTTTGTAGAAAGATTTGAGCTATTTATTAATGGCACAGAATATTCTAACGGTTTTTCTGAGTTGAATGATCCCAGAGAGCAAAGAAAGCGGTTTGAGGAACAATTAGCCCAGAAAAATGCTGGTGATGATGAGGCGCATCCAATGGATGAAGACTTTCTTGAAGCTTTATCTTTAGGGATGCCGAATTGTGCTGGTATGGGAATAGGTGTTGATAGGTTGGTAATGCTGTTGACTAATACTCAAAGTATTCGTGATGTGGTGATGTTCCCCACAATGCGTCCGGTGAAGGAGTAGAAAGCTGACACCCTCCCTGTAAACGGGGAGGGGATAATATTTAAGGATACAGTTTTGGGCAATTAATAGTTGGCGCGATCGCATTTATGCCAAACTTATATTCCCCTCTCTTCATCGCTTTTATCAATAATTAGCTGTTAAATTCTCCCGAGATATTGATATTGCTAAACAAATTCTCCCTTAGCCACCATTACAACCTTCCCCCCCACCTCAACTTTAATTTGATCTGCTTGCTTTTCAGCTTTCAATAACAACAAAGAAGGTCTACCAATTTCATAACCCTGCTCAACTCTAATATCAATTATTTCTTTGCCAAAATAAGAATGCTCAACTAAATAACCAGCTAAACAGCCATTAGCACTTCCCGTCGCTGGATCTTCTGGTACTCCCAAATAATCAGCAAACATCCGCACACTTAAATCATTTTCTTGATGATTAGTTTCTGGACAAAATACGAGTAGGGCTTTCGCTTCTGTTTTCTCAATCAATTCAAAATATTTATCTTTATTAACTTTGATTTGCTTTAAAGCTGCATGATTTTTTATAGGTACAATGATGAACGGTACGCCTGTAGAAACTTCTTGAATTGGAAATTTATGGTCAATTTCTTCTATGTTTAAATTTAAAACAGGCGCAAGTGCTTCTGGTTCTAAAATTCGATGAAATGTAGCTTGCTTTTGCTGCATCCACAAAATATCTATTTCATCATTAATATAATGCGGTGTTACCGGAATTTGCCCAATTTTTAAATTTAAAATAATACTATCAACTTGTTGCTTAATAATTTCTTGTTGAATTATGTATGCAGTGCCTAAAGTTGGATGTCCTGCAAATGGCAATTCTTGCTCTGGCGTAAATATTCTGACATTGTAACCGCCATCTTGCATCTCTGTAGATGTAATAAATGTGGTTTCTGAATAATTCATTTCTTTGGCGATGCGTTGCATCTCGGCATCCGACAAGTTATTATCGAAAAATACTGCTAGTTGATTGCCTGTATATTTATCTACTGCAAATACATCTACAATAAAGAAGTTGCGTTTGTTCATTTTGAATATTAAATTTTTGATTTTAAATATTAAACTTTGAGCTAACATTTGATAATGTTAACTCAAAATTCCAACTCATAACTGAATTTACAGTTCACAATTTACTCGACTACAATTATTTTTCAGCCAGTTTTACTTTTGTAGCCAAACCTAGTAGCTGTAAAAATTGAATTGTCATCCAAGTTAAATCAATTTCCCACCATTGCAAGCCGTGACGAGCGGAATATTGAAAAGCATGGTGGTTGTTGTGCCAGCCTTCGCCATAAGTAACTAAGGCTACCCACCAACAATTTTTAGAGCGATCGCCTGATTCATAAGTACTATAACCAAATTTATGGGTAGCACTGTTTACGAACCAAGTGCAGTGAAACACAACTACTAAACGTACAAAAACACCCCAAACTACAAACGGCCAACCGCCTAACATATACAGCAGGAAACCTAAGACAACCTGCATGGGAATAAAGGCTACTTGAAAAAATTGATATACGGGGTCATCAGCAATATCTTTTGTAAAACGGTCAATTTCCGCTTTAGATGGGATTTCATGAAGCATCCAACCCATGTGACTCCACCAAAAACCTTGGCTGGAATCATGAGGATCGCCATCATGATCGGAGTGTAAATGGTGTATGCGGTGTAAGCCAATCCAATCAATTGGCCCGCCTTGACAAGAAAGCGTCCCGCAAAAAATGAAGAAATATTCTAACCACTTGGGAGTCTGAAAACTCCGGTGGGTAACTAGGCGGTGATATCCCAGCGTAATACCTAGACCGCCAGTTATCCAGTGTAATAAGACAGCAACGCCTACTGCTGCCCAGCTAAAGTTGCTGGGTAACAAAGCTGGAAGGGCGGCGAGGTGAATCGCCACCATGTAAATAATAATGCTCCAATCGGTGCGAAGTTTGGTTGAGGTGGCAACAGTCATGCAGTAACCTTAAAACGAGTTGAGTAGTTTGATATGGTGGATTATTTAATTAGCGCCGATTCAGGGCGCATGAGGGTTTAATGAACAGCTTTGATGTTCTACAAGAGGCAGAAAATGCACTCTTTCCGATTTTTTCTGGAATTGACGCTCAGGTCAAGCAAAATCTCCAAAGAATATTAAATGCGTTTCGCGAGCATCGCGTTGGCGTTCACCACTTTGCTAGTGTTAGTGGTTATGGTCACGACGATTTAGGACGAGAAACTCTGGATCGGGTTTTTGCTGATATCATGGGTGCTGAGTCTGCTGCGGTAAGAGTGCAGTTTGTTTCTGGAACTCATGCGATCGCATCTGCCCTATTTGGCGTTCTTCGTCCCGGCGATGAAATGTTAGCAGTTGCAGGCGCTCCCTACGATACTTTAGAAGAAGTTATTGGTTTGCGTGGGCAAAACCAAGGCTCTTTAAAAGAGTTTGGCATCAGTTACCGAGAACTACCTCTGACTGAGGAAGGAACTGTCGATTGGCACAATCTCAGCCATTCAATAGGTAACAGCACTCGTTTAGTTTTAATTCAGCGCTCCTGTGGTTATTCTTGGCGTGCTAGTTTATCAATTGCTGATATTGAAAAAATTGTTCATTTAGTCAAGAAACAAAATCCTAACACTATTTGCTTTGTGGATAACTGTTATGGTGAGTTTATTGAAGACACAGAACCACCAGCAGTTGGTGCAGATCTCATCGCTGGTTCACTGATTAAAAATCCAGGTGGCACTATTGTTACTGCGGGTGGTTATGTAGCAGGTAAAGCTAATTTAGTAGAAGCTGCTGCTTGTCGTCTGACCGCGCCTGGAATTGGCAGTTCTGGCGGTGCTACCTTTGATCAAAATCGTTTATTATTTCAAGGACTGTTCTTGGCTCCCCAAATGGTAGGTGAGGCAATGAAGGGTAATCACCTTACCGCCTATGTATTTGATAAATTAGGCTACCCAGTTAATCCACTACCCACAGCGCCGCGTCGGGATGTAATTCAAGCGATTAAACTGGGTTCTAGAGAAAAACTACTGGCATTTTGTCGCTCTGTTCAACAGTATTCGCCAGTTGGTTCCTATCTCGATCCTGTTCCAGCCGAGATGCCAGGATATGAAAGTGAGTTAGTCATGGCAGGTGGCACATTTATCGACGGTAGCACATCGGAGTTTTCAGCCGATGGGCCATTAAGAGAGCCTTATATCGTTTTCTGTCAGGGTGGGACTCACTGGACTCATGTGGCTCTTGCTCTACAAGCTGCGATCGCGGCAGTTGGTACTGCATAGTTTAACTGAACAGCTATGCTGGTCTCATCATCAGTTCTAGTTCCAGATACTTAGACTGTTCCGATGCCTCCTCAGAAAAGTTTAAAGTCTGTTCCTCCATTTCTGTTCTCCATTCAAGGCGCTCAAAACAGGAAAAGGCATTAAGTAGTGCATCTGGTAGGCAAATTAGGAACGTCATTGTGCTGGCTAGAACTCAATGCTTCTTAAATACACAACTTTTTTCAGCTAATCCGGTTAAAACTATCTCAGTTACTTCTAGAGATTTTAAACGCAGGAGATCGCCAATGTAGCGCCTACCGCAGGCTACAAAGATGTTTTTTATTGCTAATTACTTTTCAGCTAAACTCTTAACTATCAATTAATGTCCTCAAAGTATAGCAACCGTCACAGCCTTTAGTGCATGAGATTTATTGCTGCGAATCACTTTTTTTTCCGCAGATGTGAGCAGATAAATGCAGATTACGCAGATGTTTACTAAGATTTGTCATAACTACCTTGGTGGTTGCTATAAATAAAAATTCTTCTATCCTTCCTTCTCAGTTGCAAAAAGATTAAAATTATTAAAGAAAGTATCCGTATAATCACAAAAAATATTTGCCAGAAAATCAGATATTCAGGACTAAACTAAATGCGGAACGTAACACGCTTCCAGATCAAAAGTTATGGTGTTGCTGTCTTGACGGTAATGCTAGTGTTACTGGTGAAAGTGCGGCTCCGCAGTGTGCTGAACGTAGAAAGCCCTTATCTGTTGTTTTTCGCTGCTATTATCCTCAGTACTTATTATGGCGGTGCGGGGCCAGGATTAGTAGCTACCATAATGGCTGCTTTGCTTAACGGTTATTTCTTTTTACCTCCTTACTATGCCTTATCAGCTAATACCCTAGCCTTAAATGTGAAATTAGCTATTGAGTTAACAATATTTGTGCTAGAAGCTTTATCGATCACTTGGCTGATTGTTAAATTACGTCAAGCTAAACGACAAGTTGAACGCAAGGCATTGGAAGCCCAAAATTCTCAAGCAATTTTAGCCAATAGAGTGGAAGAATTACAGCGTTCCCAAGCTGATTTGCAACATCAAGCTAACATTTTACAATCAATTCTTAATGGCATGGGTGAGGGTGTAATGGTAATTGATACACAAGGAAAATTTTTGATTTTCAACCCCGCCGCCAGAAAACTTCATGGTTTAAGCCTTACAGAAACACTTAGCAATGACTGGATAGAAAAATATAGTTTTTTCAAGTCAGATAAAGTCACACCTTATGAATTCAGCGAACTACCGCTAACACGAGTACTCCAAGGTGAACTTGTAGATGAATCAGAAGTTTTTTTAGTTAACTCTCAGATACCAGAAGGTATTTGGTTAAGTGCAACTGCCAAACCTTTACGGGATGAAAATGGCGTACTAACGGGTGGTGTGCTGGTACTGCGAGATATTAGTGAGCGCAAGCAGACAGAGGAAATTATCAAGGTAAGCGAGGATCGTTATCGTCAAATCATTGAAACAGCTTCAGAAGGAATCTGGATTATTGATGCTGATAATAACACCAGTTTTGTTAACAATAAAATGACCGAAATGCTGGGCTACAGTGCAGCAGAAATGCAAGGAAAGCCGCTATTGGCTTTTATGGATCAAGAAGGAAGAGCGATCGCTCAAAATAATATAGCTCGTCGCCAGCAAGGTATTAAAGAACAACACGATTTTAAATTTCGCCGTAAAAACGGTTCAGACTTATGGGCAATGGTGTCTACAAATCCGGTTTTTGATCATGAGGGAAAGTATGCTGGCGCTTTAGGCATGATTAGTGATATCACAGAGCGCAAACAAGCAGAAGAAGATTTACGGGAAAGTGTAGCTTCATTGCGGGCTTTATCTGAGTTGATAGCGGCTCAAGATTTGCAATTTGAAGAACATCTACAAGAACTTCTAAAAGTAGGATGTCAACGCTTAAGCCTAGAGATTGGCATCGTATCTCATATTGAAAATAATATTTTTGAAGTAATAGCTACTTACTCTTTAGATAGTGGAATTAGTGCGGGGGATGTATTTAAATTAGAGCAGGTTTACTGCCACGATGTTTTGCAAGCTAAAGAACCAGTTAGTTTTGAACACGCTGCCACTTGTGAATGGGGAAACCATACTTGTTATGAAAAGTTTAAATTAGAATCATATATTGGTACACCAATATATGTAGCAGGTAAAGTTTATGGCACACTAAGTTTTTCTAGTACTCAACCACGCCAAAAATTATTTAAACCAGTAGATAAAGAGCTATTAAAGCTAATGGCGCAATGGGTGGGTAGTACAATTGAGCGTAAGCTATCAGCAGAGGAACTAGCACTCACTCGCGATCGGGCGATCGCAGCAACTCAAGCAAAAGCCGAATTTTTAGCCACTATGAGTCATGAAATTCGCACTCCCATGAATGGGGTAATTGGCATGACTGGGCTGCTTTTAGAAACTAATTTAACACCACAACAGCGAGATTTTGTAGAAACTATCCGTACCAGTGGTGATTCTTTACTTACAATCATTAATGATATTCTGGATTTCTCTAAAATTGACTCTGGCAAATTAGATTTAGAAGAACATCCCTTTGAACTGCGAGTTGGGATTGAAGAAGCTTTAGATTTAGTAGCTCACAAAGCAGCTAGTAAAAGATTAGAGTTAGCATATTTAATTGAGCCAAATACACCCCAAACAATTTTAGGAGACATTACTAGGCTGCGCCAAATTTTAGTAAATTTGTTAACTAACGCGATCAAATTTACTGAAGCAGGAGAAGTTGTACTTTCAGTAACAGCCAAGCAAATTAACAGTGAAGTTCAACAAAACTATTCAGACACTTACGAGATTCAATTTGCTGTCAAAGATACAGGTATTGGCATTCCCGCTAACCGAATGGATCGGTTATTTCAGTCTTTCTCACAGGTTGATTCCTCTACAACGCGCCAATATGGAGGAACTGGACTAGGGCTGGTAATTAGCCAACGCTTGAGTACAATGATGGGTGGCAAAATGTGGGTTGAAAGTCAACCCAATCAAGGCTCTACTTTTTATTTTACGATAGTAGCTCAATCGGTTCCTTGTTCATCAATAATTGATGTTCCTAACGCCGCTACAACCTTATCAGGAAAGCGCTTACTAATAGTCGATGACAACGCCACTAACCGCAAAATTCTCACCTTACAAGCGCAATCTTGGGGAATGCTTTCTCATGCGGTTGCTGCGGGGAATGAAGCTTTAGAGTGTCTCAGTCGTGGCGAACACTATGACATCGCAGTTTTAGATATGCAAATGCCAGAAATGGATGGATTAACGCTTGCTGCCGAAATCCGCAAACTACCTCAATTTCAGCATTTGCCGTTAGTAATGTTAACTTCTCTCGGTAGACCAAGAATAGCAGAGCAAGCTGTTAAACATAATTTTGCTGCTTTCCTCACTAAGCCGATTAAACAAGCGCAGTTATACAATGTTTTCTTACAGGTATTAAGTAACCAGCCAGTTACAACTAAAGCACCTCCTCCGACATCATCCCCTGCTACGGCAAAACTGGCTGAAAGTTTACCACTAAGAATTTTATTAGCTGAAGACAATGTAGTTAACCAAAAGGTTGCTATACAACTATTAAAGCGTCTCGGCTATCGAGCGGATGTAGTTGGTAATGGTTGTGAAGCGTTAGAAGCTCTCTGTCATGTACCTTATGACGTAGTTTTGATGGATATGCAGATGCCAGAGATGGATGGTATAGAAGCTACTCGCCGGATTATCCAAAAATGGCAACCTGCGGAACGACCCAGAATTATCGCGCTGACAGCGAATGCTATGCAAGGAGACAGAGAGCTTTGTTTAGAGGCGGGTATGGATGACTACTTGAGTAAACCTATCCGCCTAGATAATTTGGTTCAGGCGCTCAGTAAGTGTCAGGCGCGATCGCTTGGGGAGGGTACAGCTTAGTTATCCTGAGATTCTGGCAATTTATACTGTCCTACAATGCGCTTGGCATACTCTGGCACATGAGCATCTAGTTTTTCTGGGTGATTACGCTTGAGATATATATAGTTGCGGGTAAAGTGAGAATCTATCGAAAAACGGGCATATTCTAAACCTTTGGGGCCAATTCTTTCGATGACTACGCCCATGAGTTTTGCTGCCCACATGGGGAGGGTTACACCTTTGTCGTAAGCAGGAATACTTTGTTGTACAGCTTCTTTGCGATCGCCTTTTGAAGCTACAGGCTGAGTTTCTATCTGATCCTTAACTAAATCCAGCATTTCCTGCCCTGTATCATTGCGTACTACAATCCACTGCCAACCAAAGGGCGCACCCATGTAACCGACAACTAAATCAGCTAATGAGTTGACATAATCAAAACAACTCATACAGGAAGGCGCAAACACATCCTTAAGCTGATTTGTTTTTAATCCAAAAAAAGGAACCATTTCCACCGAGCCATCCTCATGTTTAAAATGAACTCGGAAATCTTGCATAAACTCGTAATGCACTACCGTATCTGGAGAACGGCTAGTAGTTTCTAGAAACTTCTGCAACCCAGCACGATTAACATTATCTACGCAAGGCGTACCCAATACATACAGCTTTTCTAAACCTAATTTTTTTTCTACTGCGCGTAATGCCTGAATTTGACAACCTACGCCAATCACCAGCAACCGCTTCATCCCAGATTGCTCAATTTGCTCTAGTACAGATAAATTAGGCGATAATGTAGGCTTATTTACCTTTGCTGCGAGAATTTCCTCTGGAGTACGGGCAATTACAGGCATAGGTTGAAAGCGGTCTTCTTTGGTATTTTGGACACAAACAACACCTTCAACCATGCCACGATTGAGCATTTCAATTGCGATCGTGCTAACAATTCCCGTCCACTGCGCCCCTTCAATTGGCTCGGTTTTCCGCGCCGCCATCATATCTTGATTTACCCCAAAATACCAATCATCAGGGTTATCTAAATCGCGGCTACGTCCGTGAGTTTCTTCTTCTAGTTCAGCTATCTGTTGATTAATAAACGCGCAAGCTTCCTTGACATAGTGAATATAATATGTATCGCATAACCCGCATTCACTACAAAGTTCTTTCGCAGGGCGACGGCTAGAGGGTTTGAGGGCTTTAGCTTTCTGGTGAGAGTGTAGAGAAGTCATATAAACAGTAATTTATTAGCTAGAAACAACAAAAGATAGCTTAAGGCTGATCTTCACACAAAATACAGACAAAGCTTTGCAGATTGAATAATAAAAATGTACTGTCCTTACAGATGTACCAGTATTAAGATAACAACAGATTAAGCTATCAGGAACAAAACTTACGCGCTCTCATGCTTGAAATCAAGATCCCCCCTAGCAAGGCTTAAAAAGGGGGGAAAGTCAAAGTCCCCCTTTTTAAGGGGGATTAGGGGGATATTTGCGTAAGTTATGAGGAATAAATTTCTAATTTATTAGCAGGATTAGTTTAGGAGTTTTGGCTATGACTGTAAAGTTAGAGACTACAAGCAATTTATATAACCAAGATTACCAAGCTTGGCTGATAAAAACTATTGAGCAGTTACGCGCCAAAAACTTTAATAACGTTGACTGGGAGATTTTAATAGAGGAGTTAGAAAGCTTGGTACGTTCGGATAGACGGGAACTACAAAACCGACTGCGTGTTTTGCTGATGCACTTACTTAAACATCAATATCAACCTGAAAAACGTACTGGTAGTTGGGTCAGTACGATTGTAGAACAGCATCGTCAAATCGTGTTATTGCTTAAAAATAGCCCTAGTCTTAAACCTTACTATTTAGAAATTTTTGTTGATTGCTATACTGATGCCGTCAAAGATGCCAGTGATGAAACCAAGTTAGCTGTTAAAAGTTTTCCCGTTGAGTCTCCTTTTCTCCCTGAAGATGTGATTAACCGTGATTTCATCTCCTCTGTAATTAATCAAGAGGAAGTTTAAATGAAAGTTTTTTTGCAGGGCGACAGTTAGAGGGTTTGAGGGTTTTAGCTTTCTCTTGAGATTTCTTTTGCCAAGCGATCGCCCGCTTAAGAGCTATTGTTTCAATATCAGCAAGTGTACCTTCCTCTTCCAAGAACGAGTCGAAAGACGAACCGATATGAAGATTACTGTTCATGCTCAACCTCTAGTTTTCCTTTACGTTTTTTTGCTTCGGTAAATTTACTGATGTTGTTATTAAATTTTCTTTTTAAAGTAAAGTAGCTCCTATCAGAATGCCTTAGAGGTTGTCAACAAGGATTTCTATGCTTCTGTAAGCTGCTGCCAACATCAAATAAACAGAAGAACTCGGATGAAACATATCTTCCAAAATTCCCAAAGACTAATTTCGGTGTGCCTAGTAACACTGGTTCTGGTAACAAGCACCTTACTGAGTTTTCCCGCCCCAGCTAGGGCAGGAGATTTGGTGATTCTCAAGTGTGAATCAGACTGTGGTAATAATATGGCTTTTGCTGCGGGGATGGTTGCGGGCAGCGCAGTAACGATGGCGGCTACGGGAAGCGGTGGGGGCGTAGCTGCGGCTGGAACAACTGCGATTGTGGATGCAGCTATGATGGCAGCACCGCTAGCGGCAGCGGCAGCACCACTAGCAGTAGCGGCAGCACCAGTATTAGTGCCAGTAGCAGCAACGGTTGCGGTTGGGTATGGCGCATACCGCTTGTTGGAAGGTAATAATAACAGCCAGAAAAAAGCTTCTAAGTAGTCTGTAAGCTACACCAGCTAAAATTCTGATTATCCTCCAGTCACTTGACAGGGGGATTTTTACTAATTCCACTGTGCAGAAATCTTATTCTTCCCTCTTGGTAACTTTGCGTACTTTGCGTTAAAAAATAAAATTATGATTAAAACCAATAGTTTTATAGTAATAGTGTTGTAATTTCTGTGTCAATAATTACATCAGAAAATTCTACTTCAGAATTGAAAGCTCACATTAATGGGGCGCTTAATGTAGGTTGTTCTCGACAAGAAATTAGGGAAATAATTATTCACTTGGCAGTTTATACTGGATTTCCGAGCGCAATCAATGCTATGTTTGCAGCCCAAGAAGTTTTTGCAAAACGAGATAAAAACGGTGAAAGTTGACTGATAAACAAAATCCCCGCCAATTAGCATATCTAGCTTTGCGCGATGTCCACAAAGGCGCTTATGCTGATGTTGCCATAGATAGAGCGTTGCATAAAGCGACTCTGCTCCGCGCCGATCGCAACTTAGTTACAGAATTAGTTTATGGTAGTGTGCGAAGACTGCGATCGCTCGATACCCTACTCGATCAACTTGGTAAAAAGAAAGCCAACCAGCAAAACCCTGATTTGCGTACCATTCTGCACCTGGGTTTATACCAGTTACGTTATCTCGACAACATTTCAGCCGCCACCGCAGTTAATTCCACAGTAGAACTCGCTAAAACAAATAGCTTTTCAGCACTCACAGGCGTTGTTAATGGCATTCTGCGTCAATACATTCGTCTAAAGGAAGAAAAAGGCGACCCCTTAAAACTGCCAGAAAACCCTGTTGAACGTTTAGGAATTTTCCACAGCTTTCCCAACTGGATTATAGAAGCTTGGTTAGCACAGCTTGGTTTTGCTGAAACAGAACAGCTATGTGCAGCGATGAACCAAACTCCAAGCATTGATTTACGAGTAAACATCCTGCGGGCATCAATAGAAGAAGTAGAAGCTGCGATGCAGTCTGTGGGTGTTACTGTTAACAGAATCAATTATCTCGAAAACCCCCTCCCCGCCAACGAAGAAGGGGCAGAGGGTGGGGTTTCCAAGCAAGAGGACAAAATTTCAGTACCACAAGCTTTGAGATTGTCAGGGAAAATAGGTGCAATTCAAGAATTACCTGGTTTTACAGAAGGTTGGTGGACTGTACAAGATAGTAGCGCCCAACTGGTAAGTTATTTGCTAGATCCCCAACCAGGAGAGGTTGTGATTGATGCGTGTGCTGCCCCTGGAGGAAAAACCACCCATATTGCGGAGTTAATGGGAGATCGAGGTAAAGTATGGGGATGCGATCGCACTCCATCGCGCCTGAAAAAACTTAAAGAAAATGCCCAACGCCTCAACTTAAAATCAATCCAAATCTGTACAGGCGATAGCCGTCAGCTACCCCAGTTTACTAATAAATGCGATCGCGCGTTACTAGATGCGCCCTGTTCAGGACTTGGAACCCTTAATCGACGCGCTGACGCACGTTGGCGACAAACACCAGAAACAGTAAGGGAACTTTCTACCCTACAAGCACAACTATTAGATCATGCAGCTACTTGGGTCAAGCCTGGAGGCATTTTAGTTTATGCCACCTGCACCGTCCATTCACCAGAGAATGAAGACATTATTCGAGCCTTTCTAGACACCCACTCTAACTGGCAAATTGATCCACCACTAGCCAACTCACCTTTAGCTAACTTCAGTACTTCAGAAGGGTGGATAAAAGTTTTGCCCCACCGCCATCAGATGGATGGTTTCTTTATGGTACGGTTGAAACAAACTGTTAATAGTTTTGATATCCCGTACACCTAATTATTTGTTAGAACGATGGTATCTAATCCTCATATCAAACTGCTAGTTAAGATTCTGATTGGTGCTGCTTGGATAGATGGTAAAGTTCAGCCAGAAGAACGGCAGTATCTCCAGAAAATCGCTAAAGAAAATGGTATTTCTGAAGATCCAGATATTCAGCCGATATTATATGAACTTGTACCTGTGCATTCAGAGCAATGTTACAACTGGGTGCGAGAGTATTTAGGAGATAATCCCAGTCAAGAAGATTATCAGCGTCTAATTGAAAAATTGAGTGCATTAATTTATAGCGATGGGGATGTTGCTACCGAGGAAGCGAAACTACTAACTCGATTACAACTGCTAGATCCTGCAACAAGTAATCCCAAATCACATCATAGTGCTGTTATAAAAACAATTCAGAAACTCTATCACAGGTGGGTTGATCAACAAGCGTAGATTTTCTTAGTTTTAAAACTTGTTGTATAACTAGATTTTTATTAATGTGCTGCTTGAAAAGCATTTTAATTATTTTATGCTGCCCTGATAATTAACTAGACAATCATTCGATCTAAATTAAGGTTTTGAGATTTGCTTTGGAAGCAGGCAACTATTTCAAGTAACTTCACGTCTTGATAACTGCTATACCATAAACAGAGCTAAAATGCCAAACTTGTTATTCCATCAATTTAGCCATAAAAGATGCAATTACAGCTATTGATAGAGCAATAGGAACCTTTTATGCAGTTTAATGTCTATTTAGTTAAAAGCAATTAATTTTAGGACAACACCTTAAATGTCTAATTTAAATCGTTGGAAATCAGCAACAGCTTTATTAATTTCTTTGGGATTAACAACAGGTACAGTAACACCAATAGTTGCACCCTTACTATTACCCACACCTGCTTTTGCACAAAGCACAAGTTTTTCTGATGTTCCCTCTAACTACTGGGCTAGAGATTTTATTCAAGCCCTAGCTGCCCGTAATATTATTGCTGGATTTACTGATGGTACTTTTAGACCTGAAACTCCAGTAACACGCGCACAATTTGCGGCGATGATTAGTAAAGCATTTCAGCAATCTAATATTCGCACTGCTATAAATTTTGTGGATGTACCATCAAACTATTGGGCAACAGGAGCAATTCGCGATGCCTATGAGATGGGTTTTCTCACAGGTTATCCTGGTAACGTCTTCAGACCTAATCAAAATATCCCCCGTGAGCAAGTTTTAGTATCCTTAGCAAATGGGCTAAATCTTACTGCTAGCGGTTCAACCAGCAGTAGTCTCAATTTATTTAACGACATTACAGATGTTAGTGACTACGCTCGTAATAGCATTGCTGTTGCAGCAGAAAAAGGTTTGGTAGTCAGTTATCCTAATGTCAGTTCGTTAAATCCAAGACAAACTGCTACAAGAGCAGAAGTTGCTGCTTTTATTTATCAAGCTTTGGTTAACTCTGGGCAAGCACAAGCAATTAGTTCACCTTACATTGTCTCGCTAACAACCACCCCAACTCCCACACCAACTACCCCACCAGTAGCAACAAATTACAGAATTCCATCTGGAACTAACATTCCTGTCAACTACGACAAAGAAAGAATTCTGTTGACTTCTAATGAAAGTGTGCCACTGACACTTAAGGTAGCAGCAAATATTACTACACGCGAAGGCAGAGTCCTGATTCCAGCAGAAAGCCAAGTGACAGGACAATTACAACCAGGCGAAGGTGGCGTAAGATTTGTAGCGCAAACGCTAATTATGCCTGATGGCACACAGATGCCTATTAATGCTACTTCTAGCGCAATCACTAAAACACAAACAGTTACAAAAGGAGCAAGTGTTGGCACTCTCATTAAAGATGCCGCTTTAGGTGCTGGTGCTGCTGCTGCGATTACTGGTGTAACTGGCGATCGCACAATTACCACAGGAGAAGTTTTAGGCGGTGCTGGTATTGGCACTTTACTAGGACTATTTCTAGGTCGAGACAGAGTTGATTTAGTTGTAGTTGAGCCTAATACTGATTTAAATGTGCAACTAAATCAGGACTTAGTAGTTAACGCTAGATAGATTTTGATTTAGTCACTCAGCGCTAACCAAACTACAACTGTTGTTCCCACTGCTGAGACGTTTGAAGTTGGTGGTAGCAAAGAACCACCAACAGTCCAGCGAGGTTCGGCTGGACTAATTACTTCAATATCACCATCCATTCTTTCTACCAGTTCTTTAGCTATAGCCAGCCCCAAACCTGTCCCAGGAATCCCTGTTTGTGCTTGTACACCCCGATAATGTCGTTCAAAAATATGCTCTAAATCTGCTGGCGGAATACCATAGCCCGTGTCACTAATAGCAATTGCCTGATTAGCGCGAATACCAGAATCACTCTGAGTTGGTTCAAGTAACAGTGTTAATTTGACATCAATACGTCCCCCAGCAGGGGTATATTTCAAAGCATTGTCTAGTAAATTACTTAAAACTTCCCGTAACGCTTGGGGATTAGCTTGCACATTAGGCAATTTTGGGGGAATTTCTGTAATTAAATTAAGATTGCGTTCTTGTGCGATCGCACTAGCAGAAACTAATAGTGGTTCTAATATTTCTTGTACAGAACAAGATTCTAACTGTAGTGAACTCGTAGGAAGTAACGAGAATGAATTCGATGTTGAGGAATCAACAGTTGGCATTAAGGCTGGTTTAAGATTTGGCAGTTCTAAGTTAGGTTGAGTTAAATCTAAACAGCTATCAAATTGTTGCAGCATTTCCTGCAAGCGATCGCTCTCCCTCACAATACTATTAGCTACTTCTCGATTAGCATCTCCTGACCCTAAACGCTTTAACAGCAACTTACCAAACGTTCTTAACGCTGTTAAAGGATTGCGAAATTGGTGAATCAAATCATCTAAAATATTACGCTGTTGTGCCTGTAGTCGCTGCTGCTGGCTTAAGCGTTGCTCAAACCATGCCCGACGCTGATCCAAAATACAAGCAAGTGATAGCGTGTGGCTAATGCGTTCAATCTGAGTTATTTCTCTGTGATTCCAGGGTCTATCTTCCCGACTTGTAACTAGCAACCCTAACATTACCCCTTCATGCAACAAAGGTAAAAATAGTTGCCGCGTTTGCATCAAAGAATTTTCCACCGATGCTTCTGTGTGAAAATATTTTTCTCCATCAGCAATATCTGGAGGCATCTGAGCATTTTGCGATGCTGTAGCTGAGATTAACTTAGGAACTGTATCAATACCTTTAGTTTGTTGAGGTAACAGTGCGTAGCGATACTCTTGCTGATTAGCTTGCTCTTTTGTCCACACAGCAGCAGTTTCAGGATATGCCACTACAGGAATTAACTTCGCCTCAACTCCCTCTACCAATTCTTCCGTTAAATAAACAACACTCAACGCCGCCCCCAAACTTTGGGTTAACAGTACCACCTGTGAGCGACAAATTGCGATAAATTCAGAACTGGCTGGCATTAACATACTGTTATTTTAAGGCTCAAATCTCCAGGTATCAGGATCAATTAACAATTAACAATTATCAATGACCTATGACCAGCTAGATTAGAAATCTGATCGGGGTTTATTTACATATATTACGAAATTTATATTTTTTTTAATATATTTCCACTGCTTACAGCTACTTATGTAGGTTGTAAACCTTATATAGGATAGAATTAATAGATTTAAATGACTATCTAAAAAGTAATTGATTTTTTGAACTCAAGGGGATATACTGGCGACGGCTTTTGTAACTATCATTACAACTGTCATCTTTAAGAGGAGGTAAGGGAGGTTGGCAAGAAGACGCAAGCGTAAAAGTCGCCGTCGCCAAGAAGGACGTAGAATTCTAGAGCATGTGCCTCAATATAGTATTGAAAGCGGCGAAGAAAAACCTGTAACTGCTGCACGAAAATTTATTCAATCTGAGGGTATTCTCCCACCAGCTTTATTGCTAGTAAAGCGGAATGAGCATACCACAGATCGGTACTTCTGGGCAGAGAAAGGGCTATTTGGGGCGCAATACGTCGAAGAAAATCATTTTCTGTTTCCCAGCTTGCGGATATTCGATTCTACCGTAGAAAAGGTAGCAGTCGGGGCTCAATAATGGCTGAGAATTTACCTTAAAACTGGCAAAATTCTTGACTGATATATTATTCCCACTCAAATGCCAATTTTTGGGTGGGCTTAATATTTTACCAAGAAATTACCCAATTATTTTTTTCAGGAGGTTTGAGATCAAATATCGGGGTAAGTAAGGGTAAGCAACAGAATTTTTATTATACCCTTGAGGGGATTACATTTTTTGTCAATTGATATTGCATTGCTCAAATTTATTGTTTGAGTACTACAGTCATCTATTCGGAAGCCTTTAAATTAAGCGCCTGTTGCAAAGCTGCCAATTCATCGCGATGGGCAGTCACAGTGAGCAAACTTTTGGTTTCAGGTTGTAGTTCTACACTGGGAATAGTCTCTACTTTAAGAAATACCTGTTCTGGACGACCTGCTTTTTGCCAATAAAAAATTCCAGCTACAGGTGCTAGTAGCACCAAAGCTAAAAAAGCATTGGTAAGTGATGGGTAGAGAAAAGATAACACCAGTGACAGGCTCATAATACCACAGGCAGCTAGGAGAGATAAGAAAATAGCCAGAAACCAACTTGGTCGTACAAATCCTTGAAATGTCACTTGGTTGGCGGCTGCGTCGATAGCTGTAACTTGATACGCCCGTTGGTCAAAATACTGTTTTAGTTGAGTTAACAGCGAGTCTTCAGGTTGCTCTGAAATGAGTTTGACTTGTTGTATGCGGTCTTTGACAGAGGCTTTAATAAAGAAAAATAAACCAACTGCTAATAACAGCGTTAACAAAAATGTTGAGGGTGGAACTATTGTATTCACAGAATATCTAGTTTTGGTGACTGGGGATTGGTGAATGGTGACTGGAAATAAACAGATAAATATTCGTTTAGTTTTAACTATGCTGTAATTGCGGAATTAGAACACAGACAACATAACTGATTTTTGCAGGAGACAATGATGAGTTTTTACTCACAACGAACTAGGAAAATTTTTCCGAACTCCTCCCCTCTCTTCTCCTTATTTTCAAGACACATCTAATACAGCTATAGCTATATTTTTTTGGCTAACATTACAGCAATTATACCCAGCACCGTATATTTGGCACAGCGATCGCTGTGTCAAATATAAGCTAGCTATTATACGATACCCAGAAAGGTATGGCAAAATAGCTAGAGATTTTCTAGGCGCTGGGGATACTACTACTACGGTAGTAAATCACAAATTGTGAACTGGTTTATCCAAGAGTGAGTTGAGGAAGGAGAATGTGGTGGGTGAAACAAACAATCCTCCAGTTTGGGCTTTATGGTAGTAAAGCCATAAAAGCTGTGATTTCCTCAACTACTTAAGAGTGGACGAGATTTGGGCTTTTTGTTCTGTAGTTATACCAAAAAGCTGCCAGTTCCTGAGCGCGATTTTGCCACTCCAACCGGATTTGATACATCCGGCGGGGTCGCCCACGCCCTTCTACTTTTTTCCAGTACCCTGTAATTGCTCCTGCTTCTTCCAAGAATTTCAGCGCACTGTATAGTACAGTGTCAGAGAGTCGATAGGTTGGATAATCCTTCTCTAGTCTCTGGATTAATTCTGTACCATAAGATTCTCCCTCGGATAAGACAGCCAGGACATAACATACTGCTAGTTCCTGGTTGAGGTAAAAGGGAGGAGGATTGCTAAAAAACTGATAAATATCTTCAAATTTCATTTGCTAACCCACTAAATATACCAGCCAAAAACACTAGCTCACGGCAAGGGTGACGATACCCTCAATTTTAGACACTGAATTATGGGTTGGACTGCATTATTTCGTGTTTATTTGTAAATTTCACGACTGTAAGCCTTGATATTTAAAGATTTTGCCTTTAGGACTATATAGGTACAAAACTTAATAGTGTTGTCGTTAGGCTAATCAATATGCTATGCAGTGACTTAGTTTTAATCGCTATAGAGATGTATCTGCTGAGAGTGACGACGAAAGCGATCAAAAAGTTCTTAATATTTTAGGGATTGTGAGTTTTTGTTTTGTCGTTGCTTCAAACTCATTGTTAGAGGAATTGCTAACGGTATTTATTGATAAGCGCGATCGCACTGACCCATAATGATTAGTTTGCGGATATATTTAATTTCGAGAATTTGCGATTTATATGCCAGATACTTCTAATTCTGCTTCTATTCCTTTAGCACTTAGGCGTATTGCTCTCAATCTGCGTCTTACAGGCTGGATAGGCTTCTGGGCGCAGTTAGTACTAGGTGTTGTTTCTAGTTTGATTTTTTTGTTTGCTATTCCATCTGCCAGTGGAGGCGCGGCTAGGAATGCTGGTACTGGTGGGAGTATATTTTTTGCTGTTTGCGGTCTTTTCGTACTGTATTACAGTGTGTATCAAGCTTTCCGCTACACTCGTATTGCTCGTCAGCTAGAAGATCCTAACCCTAATCTACGTCCGAAAAAGGCAGACACCATTAAAGTCTTGCGTTTTGGTTTAATAGTTAGTTTGGTGGGAATGTTGCTGAGTGTTTTAGGAGCAGAAGCAATCACGGGTACTTTACTAGGTAAATCTTTGTCACAAGCACAGGGTGTGGCGATTTATAATCCTGAAGCTTTAAGTAAAATCATTCAACCGCTAGATATTTTTGTAGTTTTGGCTAATACACATACAATTACAGCGCATTTTGCTGGAATTGCGATTTCGATTTGGCTGCTTAATACTATTAGCAAGCAATAGTTAAAACTCACTTGAGGTAGTTATTGTAAGCTTATGCGCGATCGCGCAATGGAGATAGCAGTGTATTCTAATTTATTGGCAAAAAAAACCTGGGAATAATCGGTGCTAGACCTCAAGCAAATACGGGAAAATCCCCAAAGCGTTCAAGAGCGACTCAATCAACGTGGTGTCGGTCAATATGATCTTCAGCCCATTTTAGAGTTAGATCAACAGCAAAGGGAAATAGAAGTAAAGCGATCGCAGCTACAAGCCCGCAGTAATGAAATTGGCAAGCTTGTTGGACAAAAAATGAAGTCTGGTAGCCGTCCTGACGACCCAGAAATTCAAACTCTTAAGGATGAAGGCAACCAAATCAAAGCTCAACTAAGCGAACTAGAGCCACAGGAAAAAGATTTAAAAGCTCAAATAGAAACTCTTTTATTAACTTTTCCCAACTTACCTAGCGAATCAACACCAATTGGTAAGAGTGAAGAGGAAAATGTTGAAATTCGGCGTTGGGGCAATGAGTATATCTCCCAAAATCCAGAAATTATTCCTCATTGGGAAATTGGCGAACAATTAGGGATTTTAAACTTTGAGCGAGCAACAAAAATTGCTCAAAGTCGGTTTGTTGCTCTTATCGGTGCTGGCGCTGCCCTAGAAAGAGCTTTAATTAGCTTTATGCTTGACCAGCAAATTCAAGCTGGTTACATAGAAGTTTTGCCACCAGTACTAATTAATAGTCAATCGCTTACTGCTACGAATCAGTTACCCAAATTTGCGGAAGAAAGCTTTAAATGCGCTCAGGATGACTTGTGGCTAAGTCCAACTGCTGAAGTACCTGTGACTAATCTTTATCGAGATGAAATCCTTTCAGCAGAACAGTTGCCAATACATCACTGTGCGTATACTCCTTGTTTTCGTCGAGAAGCTGGTAGTTATGGGCGAGATACGCGAGGATTAATCCGACTACACCAGTTTAATAAAATTGAGTTAGTGAAACTGGTTGATCCTCGTACTTCTGAACAAGAGCATGAATCCTTAGTACAGAATGCTGAGGCAATTTTGCAGCTATTAAAGTTACCTTACCGAGTGATAGAACTGTGTACTGGTGACTTAGGTTTTGGTGCAGCTAAGTGTTACGACTTAGAAGTGTGGTTGCCTTCTGCTGGTAAATACCGCGAGATTTCTAGCTGCTCTAACTTTAAAGATTTTCAAGCTAGACGGGGGAATATTCGCTTTAAAGAAGTAGGGAAAAAAGGTACTCAATTTGTTCACACTTTAAACGGTTCAGGTTTAGCTGTAGGTCGCACAATGGCAGCGATTTTAGAGAATTATCAACAGCCGGGTGGGACAGTTATGATACCGGAGGCACTACAGCCTTATATGGGTAAAAAAGTAAGTATTAGTGCATCTGTCAGATAAGTAGCTTAACCTAAGTCCAAAACCCCACCCCCTAGCCCCCTCCCCGTTGACGGAGAGGGGGAGATTTTACAGTTTTATTGTTTTTTAAGGCAGGGCTTACGCAGAGATCCCCCTAAATCCCCCTTAAAAAGGGGGACTTTGAATTTTCCCCCCTTAAAAAGGCAGGGTTACTTCATTGTGGGGAGAGAAAAATTACACTATTGGTTACAGGTAATTTTATTGGAGTTGAAAGGGTGCGCTCTTAGCGCGCATCTTTCAACTCCGGTAATCTGT
>JAESGO010000105.1_pt1 | contig 33014 bp, 31 predicted proteins | sample 9269701 | NCBI WGS metagenome assembly JAESGO01 (sample SAMN15720690, study PRJNA650881) | algae metagenome | isolation source: Hormoscilla sp. CMT-3BRIN-NPC48 and co-occurring heterotrophs from... | place: USA: Clark Mountains Wilderness, California | collected 2010-04-18 | reverse complement strand
ACTTCTTTCCTGGTGCTCATTGCGCGGTGGTACCACTCCGATCCCTTCTCGAACTCGGTTGTGAAACGCCTCAGCGGCTACGATACTTTGGGGGTCGCCCCACGGGACAATCGCTCTGTGCCAGGTCTATTTTTTCAAATCCAAAAACCTCCTATGATTATATCCAGGAGGTTTTGGAAATTTACAACTTCTTTATTGTTTCGTGCTTAAAGACCTTTCAGTAGACAATCAGAGTAATAGATAAATGGGCAAGGCTATTTCATTAGCAGAAATGAGAAGTGAGAAATTATATATTAGCCTATTTAAAAAAAAATTTATTAGTTTAATGTGTTTTTGACGGGATTCATTAAACGTTCGAAAAAACTAAACAGGTATGAGGATAAAACTGTTAAACACAAGTAAATTAAGGCAATAGCTGTGTAAATTTCAAAAGCGCGATAATTATCTGCAACAATTAATTGACCTCGCCGAAATAGTTCCTCAAATCCAATTATTGCAACTAAGCTGGTATCTTTAAGTAAAGTAATGAATTCGTTGCCTAATGGCGGTAACATCCTTCGCAATGCTTGAGGAAAGATAATATAGCGCATAGTTTGGCTGGAACTCATACCTAGCGATTGTGCTGCTTCTGCTTGCCCTGGCTCAATTGATTGGATACCTGCACGTACTATTTCCGCTAGATAGGCAGCACTATTGAGGCTTAGTGCAGTAACAGCGCCTACTAAACGATCTAAGTTGAAATTTAAGCCAAATTCTTGCATTAGTGCAGGTAGACCAAAATAGATCATAAAAATTTGCACTAGCAGGGGTGTACCTCGAAAGAAATCAATATACACTCTAGCAGCCCAACGTAGAAATTTAACTTTTGATAGACGAGCTATACCTATTAGTGAACCAGCAATCATTCCTAAAAAGACCGATAAGGCTGTTAGCTGAAGAGTAACTAATGCACCACGTAGTAAGTTGGGGAGAGCAGTTAAAATTACGCTGGGAGATGATAAAACTCCTGTGGAGCTAGCACCTGGTAATGTTTTTGGGAGTTGAGGGGGCTGAGTGTTAAACCACTTTTGGTAAATTTGGGCGTATGTGCCATTGTTTAAAATGCTTGTTAAACCTTGGTTTATAGCTTTGAGATTAGGAGCGTTTTTGGCTGTAGCGATGCCATAGTATTCTTCGGTTAGTAGCTGATTGACGACTTTAATTCCTTGAAGATTACCAGTTTTAAGTGCGTAGAGGGTTACTGGTGCATCGTTGATTACAGCATCAACATTGCCGTTAAATAGTTCTTGAAGAGCTAAGGGCGCGGAGTCAAAGGTGCGAATTTGGACCCCAGGAATACTTTGAGCTTTTTTAGCACCAGTTGTGCCAATTTGGACGGCAATTTTCTTATTTTTAAGGCTGTCAAGGTTGGTGATGTCGCTATTGTTAGCTCGAACAGCGATCGCCAGTCCTGCTTTAAAGTAAGGTTGGGAAAATGAAATAGTATTCAGGCGTTCTGGTGTGATAGTAATGGCACTAATAGCTGCATCGACGGTTTTTGACTGCAATGCTGGGATAATTCCGTCGAAAGGTAAACTCTGAAATTGCACATTAAAGTTAGCAGCTTTGCCAATAGCATTGATTACATCAATATCAAATCCTTCCAGCTCACCGCTACCTGCTTGTACCTCAAAGGGAGGGAAAGCTGGTTCGGTGGCAACTGTCAACTGTTTGCTACTACCAGTAGGATTGGGGTTGAGGCTACAACTAGCTACTAAGACTAAACAACTTAAAGAAATCAATAGCTGACGTAAAAACCGAATAAATTTAGCCATATTATTTTTTGTCCTCTCGTAGCGGTAATGTTGCTAATGTAGTAGCGTTGACACAATTAAGTATTAACTAAATAACCAATGGAAATTAATGAGGATGTACTAAATTTAATTGCAGGTGGACTGGCGATCGCCATTTTTATCGGTGGAATCCTAATGATGTTTAGTACTGTGTGGACTACTAAGAAAAAATAACAGAGGTCTGCCATTACAATCTGCTAACTTTAAACTACTTGCCCTTGGGTATTAATTTTTACATTCAGTAAATATAAATCAAGATGAATGCTTCTTCTGCCGCTATCTCCTTTGAGAATATTGAGAAGAATTTTGGGTCGCTTATGGTACTACAAGGTATCACAGGTGAAATATACCAAGGGGAAGTAGTGGCGGTTATTGGCACTTCGGGTTGTGGAAAAAGCACTTTGCTGCGTTGCTTCAACCGATTGGAGACAATTGACAGGGGAAATTTAGTAGTTAATGGTATAGATTTGTCCCGTTCTCGTCTTACCTCAAATCAACTGCGGAGGCTACGGACAGAGGTTGGGATGGTGTTTCAGCAGTTTAACTTGTTTCCGCATCTAAGTGTGTTAGACAATTTAACACTTGCTCCCTCTAAGGTTTTGAAGCGATCGCCCAAGGAGAGTACTAAACTAGCAAGGTTCTATTTGGAAAAGGTAGGGCTTGCGGATAAGGCAAATGCTTATCCTGAACAATTATCGGGTGGACAAAAGCAACGGGTGGCGATCGCCCGTAGCTTATGTATGAACCCCCAAGTTATGTTATTTGATGAACCTACAAGTGCGTTAGATCCAGAACTGGTGGGAGAAGTACTGCGAGTTATGCAACAACTCGCTGAAGAAGGAATGACAATGGTGATTGTTACCCATGAGATGCAATTTGCTCGTGAAGTAGCTAATCGCGTATTATTCTTAAATCAAGGTCGTGTGGAAGAACAAGGTTCAGCACGAGAAGTGCTAACCCAACCACAGAGCGATCGCCTTAAGAGTTTTTTGAGTCGGATGAGCTTTGTAAACAATAAAGCATAATTTTGTCAAAAAAATTGCCGGAATTTTAAATTTTTGACAAATAATTGTAATTGTTAAGTTTGAACCAAATAGGGATCGCTCCCTAATATCTCGTCTGTACTAATTTGTGGTTGTTATAGCCGTAGCCAGATAGGTTAGAACATTTTAATATTCTGAAACCCTGACTAAGAAATGCTTTGAAAAAAGCTGATAGCTGACAGCTGACTGCTATATATTACATCCCCAAATCCACAGCAATACGATGGGCGCAGGCAAACCCTGAAAATGCTACAGCGTTTAAACCTTGCCCTGGAAACGTACTATCCCCTACACAGTGCAAACCTGGAATAGCTGTTCGGTTAAAAGGCATTCCCAATAATCCTAATAACTTACGGCGGGGAATTGGGCCATAACTGCCATGTTCACGCCCTAAAAAGCGACGATGAGTGCGGGGTGTTCCCACCTCCATATAGTCTAAACCTGCATCTAAACCAGGAAAAATCTTCTCCAAACGGTCAATAATTCGCCCAGCAGCTTCTTCCTTTTTCTGTTCATATTCTGCCGCAGATAGTTTTTGCCAGTTTTCAATCCAACTAGGTGTGAAAGTATGAATAATATGATGCCCTGCTGGTGCTAAATCTGGGTCTAAGAGCGTGGGAATGGACACAAAAATAGTACCTTCTGGTGCTTCCATATTCTGCCAGTCTTCTAACAAAATATGGTGGCATTCTGTACCATTCGGTAAAACATCTGCCTGTACCCCCAAATGTAAACTTAAAAAACTTGGTGATTTTTGATAACGCTGCTGCCAGCTTTTCTCTGCTGCTGGCATTTCCTCTGCTGGTAGTAGTTTTTCAAACGTATCCCAGCGAGTAGCATTAGAAACAATCCGCTTTGCATGATAAACTTTGCCATCAGCCAGTTGTACTCCGACAGCACGATTCTTTTCTTTAAGAATCTTTGTCACCTTGGCTTTGTATTGAATTTTTCCGCCAAATTTCTCTAGTCCTTCTACCAGTTTTTGGGCGATTTGTCCTACGCCTCCCTTGGGGTAGTTAATGCCGCCATAGTGCCGATCTGAAAATACCATTCCGGCATTAATCATGGGTGTCAAATCTGCTGGAACAACTGACCAGCAATAGCACTCCATATCAAGAAATTTTAATAAAGTGGAATCTTTTATATAACGTCTAGCAATATCACCTGCATTTTTTGGTAAATACTTGACTAAGCCCAAACAAGCTAATGGATGCTGGAAAAATACTCTTGTCAAATAACGTGGTTCTTCTAGTGACAGCAAATCCATTGCGTTCAAGCAATTAAATACTTTCCAGCACTCGTCATAAAACTGCCGAATCCCTTGACGTTCGTGAGGAAAATATGCTGTTAGTTCTTGCAAGAATTGCTCATAATCTCGGTGAACCTTCAGATTTAACCCATTAGGGAGGTGGTAATCAATCTGCACCGAGTCAGAAATTGTTTCTAGACTCATATCCACAGCCTTGAGGGCGCGGGTAAGAAGATTTGTTGTACCTTGATCGCCAAACCCAAAAATCATTGATGCTCCTACATCAAAGCGGTAGCCTTCGCGCTCAAAGTAGCCAGCACTTCCCCCTGGGATTAAATAACTTTCTAGTACTAAAACTTTAGCGCCCTTGGCAGCTAGTTGAGTTGCTGTTACTAAACCCCCAATACCCGATCCAATCACAATGACATCAAATACGGTTTGATCGGGTTTATCTTCAACGAAATAGGAAATAGAAGTGGCAGGCATGGAGTCAAGAGATTTTGAGTTTGAAATTTTGGGTGAGCTTATAGCTCTAAGGCAAGAAACTTGATCTTGTAAATATTTAACTTCTCTGAGTTTACAGCTTGACTGGACTTACGCCTAATTCTCAGAGCAATACTTATAAAAAAAAGCGGGGACAAGTCTGCTGCTGCGCTTCCTGTCCCACCTGCCGATCCTTAATTTGAGAGGAGAACACTAAACACAATATAGCTTTATTGAAAAAGACTGTCAATAGTAATGAGATTATTTATCAATAACTTAGCTAACTGGGGACTAAGAAACCGGACAGGTACGATGATCAGAACCAGAAAAGCGTATGATTAACAGGCATCTTCTTGATTAATTGATGACCCCCGAACAAAGCTTTTACAGGGGGCTGTGTGTAAGTTCTAGGTTATTAATTCTAAATTTAAAGTTTAAAATCGGTTGACTATGGCTATAAAATTACGTATTCATGTTCCTCCTCATCCTCTAATTAAGCACTGGTTGGGAGTTGTGCGTGATGCCCAAACGCCAACAACTTTGTTCCGCAGTGCGATGACGGAACTGGGGCGGTGGCTAACTTATGAGGCAATTAGAGACTGGTTGCCAAGTATTGAAACAACTGTACAAACTCCTTTAGCCGAATGCCCTGCAACTTTTATTAATCCAGAAGTACCAGTGGCTGTAGTACCAATTTTGCGGGCGGGACTGGCGTTGTTAGAAGGGGCGCAGCCTTTACTACCACTGGCTGCGATTTACCATTTAGGGATTGTACGTGATGAGGAAACGCTTGAGCCTAGCTGTTACTTAAATAAATTGCCAGAACAGTTTGACCCCGAAACAAGGGTTTTAATTACAGAACCAATGTTAGCGACTGGGGGAACGATTATGACTGCTATGGCAGAATTAACTAAACGTGGTGTTGATCCTGCGTTAGTGCGAATTATTTCTGTAGTTGCTGCGCCGCCAGCTTTGCAACAACTGGGAACGCATTATCCTAGCTTGGTTATTTATACTGCGATTATTGATGAGGGGTTAAATAGTCAAGGGTTTATTGTACCTGGTTTAGGAGATGCAGGCGATCGCACTTTCGGTACTTAAGTCAGGACTGGAGCTAAATTTGTGATTTTTGTGAAGCTGCACCACCCCTAATTTGCTTATGCAGCTATGTCAACCAGGCGATAAGCTGAAATTAATCTCAAATCTCAAATCTTTAATTTCTTTCTTGATATGAGTCAGCGCGATGGTTTTACAAGTGGATTCCTGGTTGGAACTATACTAGGTGGTATAGCTGGCGGAGTTGTTGGGGCGCTATTTGCTGCTAAACAAACTTCAGAAACCGAAGAATCGGAGCAATCTTTAATTAATCCTACTTTGTCAGAAAGTAAGCCAAGAAAATCTAGGCGACGGCAACTTAGCGAATCTGACAGTATTGAAACTTCTCGTCGCAGTTTAGAGGATAAAATTGCTCAACTCAATACAGCGATTGATGAAGTGCGCTTGTCACTAGGGAATGTCAATGGTAATGCTGTGGAGATAGATCCAGAGCGATCGCGCAGCATCGAATCCTAAAGTACCATCTCTTATGTAAGCTAGAAGTAAAACAGCTCGTTACCTAATAAACTGTACTATCCATGAGTTCATCTGCTGCCCTGCTCACTACTAGCATCTATTACTTCCTGCAAATCTATATTTTTCTGTTGGTGGTTCGGATTCTTTTGACTTGGTTCCCTACAGTCAATTGGATGAATCAGATTACATCCGCCTTGAGTCCTCTGACTGATCCGTATCTTGATTTCTTCCGTTCTTTTATTCCACCCTTGGGCGGTACTTTGGATATCTCCCCAATTTTGGCAATTTTTCTGCTGCAAATTTTGGCAGGATTATTTACTCCTACAATCTCATCAAGTGTTGGGTTTTAAATCCGACAGGGGTTGCAGTTGGTTTTATTAATAGCGGTAGAACGTCAACGACGAACTCTACCGCTAAATCCTGCTGCTTTGAATTGTTTGAGTTGCAGAGGTGTTGGTAAATTTGCAGGTACAGTGATTCTTAATTCAAAATCGCTAATGCCTGGTGGTAGTTCTTCGATTAAACCTAGACGAGTTCTGTTTTGCATTACAGAATTGTTGTCAGCATCATAAATACGACCAAAAATATCGGCATCGTATACAGGTTTACCTGATTTATTCTCTGCTTTGCCTATGATCATAAAGCAGTTGGCTGCGTCAGTTACGCCACCACTGGTGACAGCGCCTTTTGAGAATTCTGCTGGACATCTGTGGTATGACAAATTAGAAAGTTGTATTTGAGTTAGGGCTAAAGCAGGGGGAGTAAATACCCAGCTTGCAAGCCAAACCAGCAAAGAAATAGCAAAGACAGCTAAATGTCGAAAACCTCTTAACTGCACCATAAATTAGCATTGTCGTTCACTTCAATTTTCAGCTTATCGCGAAATTGCAGGGAAAATTTTTATGAACCGCTTTAGTGCAGCGAAACGGGTTTTAGAGTCTTTAGCTACAGTAAGTTGTATCTAAATGTAGTGTACCCCTCCCCAACCTTCCGCTTATAAAGGAGAGGGGGAAAGATGATAAGGCGGGTATCTTCATAACCAACAGCATAGACTCTCCAATCCTCCCCTAATATGCTGCGAGGGGGCAAGGGCGTTGGGAAAATTATTAATTTTATTAATTTCTGGGGAAATGTTCGATTTGGGTGGCTGCTTGTACTGTAATCTTGCCTGATTCGATATCAAGCTGTTGAAAGTGAAAAGCTGTACCACGATTGGCAATGTCGCTTAGGCTCAAGATGTCGCTTACTTGTTTGCTGACTGCGTTGATTAATTCAGTTGGTGGTTCATTCCCTTCAACTTGACGTTGCTCTAGCACAACCCTACTGCCATCGGTTGTAATTTGGGGTGTGGCGGTGCAAGTTCCAGATTCAATTTCTCCTGCACGTATCCAGTCAAAGTGGAATACCATTGCCCTATCTGCCCGTAGCTGGCAATTGATTTGCTTTAGCCCAAAGAAATGAAACTGCTCTTGTGATGAAGATACAAGTTGGGTATTGAGTGCATGGGTTAACTGTTGTTGATCGAGAGCCATTTGCACCCGCCCAACGGATGGATGCAGTAATTCGATTTTTCGGTGCATTATACTTTCGGTATTGACAGCCGATGACCCAATATCGAATCGCAAGAAAGCTACGCGTAGGTGTTGGCGCAGGAGAAAACCGTACATTTCAATAGCTAACCCATCGAGTTCGCCACGCGCTAATTGTTTGAGGTTGGCTTTAACTCTAACTTGCAGACGTTCGGCATCAATCAGATTCGCCAACACGACTTCAATGAATTTATTAACTATCTGTTCTCCAAACTTGATTTTTTCCTTGGTCACGCTGGATTTTTGTTTGTTGTGTTCAACTTACTCAATTTTAGCGTTGACATCCTAACCGCACTTTTAGGGCGGTGATTCCTAAACCTCACGATCTAGGGTTTCTGCTTCTTAGCAGTTGCCTTCCGAGATTTACTCTCTTCGGGTCTAACTAGCATCGCTAATTGACTGAGCTAATTTGCGGTTCTTAACCATATTTCTAAGGTTTCAGACCCAAAGTTTTCGATGAGGATATTAAACTTAAACTGACAAAGGCATCAATTGTTTTTACTTTAGGACTTACGCAAAAATCATCCTTGATGTCAGGGCGGGTTTATGTAAATCAATGGTAAGGACGGATAAATTTTGGGTGCAACCCGCCCGAACATCGCCTAATTTTACTGTTGTCTGGCGTAAGTCCTGTACTTTCAAAGCGGCGATGGACGGTATAACAGATAGCACAGACAACTGTAGCGAGAGTTAAACTTTAAGTGTTACCTCAGCTTACTCTGTTCGCAAAATCTCAATGTCTTTAGACCTGAGAGTATCAATATCTAGATATAAGGAAATTGATTTGAAATGCTCAAATTTATTATGTCTGCAATGCTTTTAGTTGTTTTAACTAGCTGTACGGAAGGAAACCGTTCACAGACGGAAGTTTCTCCCACAGCAACGCCCATCACTACACCCTCTGCTCAGAAAGCACAACAAAAAGCAGTGGCAACGCTGCAACCTACAGCAGGTAATAAAGCTGCTGGAACGATCACCTTTACACAGGCAGGAGATTCAACTTCAATCAAGGTGGATGTAACAGGCTTGGCTCCAGGTAAACACGGTTTTCATATCCATGAAAAAGGCGATTGCAGTAGCAAAGATGCCAAATCGGCAGGAGATCATTTTAACCCTACCAAACAGCCTCACGCTGCGCCGACAGCAGCAAAACGCCATGTTGGAGATTTAGGAAACTTGACGGCTTCGGGTACAGGCAAAGCAACAACACAACTGCAAGATTCGGTACTTCGTCTATCAGGTGAGCAGTCTATTGTTGGTCGCTCGGTGATTATTCACGCTAAAGCCGATGACCTTAAGAGTCAACCATCTGGTGATGCAGGTGGACGGGTGGCTTGCGGTGTGATTAAAGCTACAAACTCTTGATGAATTATGATGAATTTATTCGTTAAAGGTATTACTACTGCCACTTTAACTGTGATGCTGGGTTATTTGAACAGCAATTTAACAGCATCACTCGCAACATTTGACTTAAGGCAGTTGCTTTCTTCCGATAGTGCGATAGCGCAAGCGCTGATTGGTCAGTTCGCTCTATCAACTTCATCTCAAGATACCCTAATTATTCCAGGGAGTCGGGTTGGTGCAGTAACAAGCAAGAGTACACGAAAAGATTTAGTTAAATTATTCGGTGTATCCCGTCTCAAGGATGGCAGCATTTATGGCGCTGAAGGAATTGGGAAGTTTTCAGTTACTAGAGTCAATCTTGGGGCAGAAAAATCATTTACTGTAGTTTGGAGTAATAACGCTAAAACTAAACCTATTTCTGTGACTGACTTGGGAACTGCGTGGAAAACTCCTGAAGGCATTGGTGTAGGAACTTCTTTGACTCAATTACGCCAAAAGTTGGGAGAGTTTAAACTTTTTGGGCTTGATTGGGACTACGGCGGGACAGTTTTGTTAGAAAAAACTAAATTATCTCGCTATTACGGCAAACTGATGCTACAGGTAGAAGCTGCCCCTAATGCTGCTAACAAGTTTCCGAATGATTATCGGGTTGTAAGTGGCGACCAAGAACTATCTTCAACTAATCCTCACTGGAAACCTTTGGGAATCAGGGTAGGAGAAATAAGTGTAGTATTGAGTTCCTCAAAATAATTACAAAAGACAGTTTTGGCTTTACTTAAGCTTAATTTTTGTATAAACTCCATTATTTTATTAAGTTAGTGATGGTGTTCAACAGTTCTTGCTGTAAATATGGTTTAGTGAGGTAAGCAGCAGCACCTAATTCTAATGCTAACAGTCGATGCTTTTCACTATTACGTGATGTGAGCATCATTACAGGGATTTTATTTAATGCTGGATCTTGAGTACGATGGTTTAAAAATTCAAAACCATTCATTCTTGGCATTTCTATATCACAAATTACTAAACTAATATCTGAAGATTTCCGAAGTTGTTCTAATGCTTCTTGACCATCTTGCGCTTGTAAAATTTGATAACCTACTTTTTGAAGGTGCAAGGTTAAAGTTTGTCTGTGACTAAGAGAGTCATCTACTACTAAGACAGTTTTAGGGTTGAATGTAACAGCAGGTGGTAATTCTCGGACAGCCTTTGCTGTTCCTGCGGGTAGGGCTGGGGATGATACGTTTGATGCGGAAAGCAAGTTACTTTGGTTGTTAGCTGAGAATTTTTGCTCTAGTAGTACTGCGCCGTCAATTGCTAGGAGGAGATGACCATCGCCTAATATACTACAACCAAAAATATAGTTTGGTGTGGCGATCGCACTTCCTAATGGTCTAATTACTAATTCTTGTTCACCAATAATCTGATCGATTTCTAGTGCTAGTAATCCTGTGTTTCCACGCAGTAAAAATAATTGCAGGTTATCTGTTTGAGTTTTTTGATCAGGCTTAATGCCAGCAGTTTTTTTATTAATTAAAGAGGAATATTGAGCAAAATAGTTGTATTTAATTAACTCTGAGAGTTGATAAACAGGTATAGCTACTGTATTTTGTTTTTCATTAGCATAACCTTGTTCATATAACAATACTTTTTTGTTTTCCCAGACCTGAATTTGTTCAGATTTAGCAAGCACTATTTTGACGATAGATTCTGATAATAGTGCATAATTAAAATTACCTGCCTGACAGACAAAAAACTTAGCACTGGTCAGGGAAAAGGGAATTTGTAGTGAAAATATAGTTCCCATTTGTGGTTGCGATTCAACTGTTATAGAACCTTTCAAACTTTGTAACTGGTTGCGGACAATATCTAATCCTATCCCTCTACCAGAAAGATCGCTAATTGTACGGGCTGTGGAAAAACCAGGTTCAAATAATAAATCTAAAAGCTGAGATTTGGAAATTTGATTTATTTGTTCAGAATTAATAAATTTTAGCTCAACTGCTCGTTGACGGATAGAGTCAAAGTTTAAGCCTTTGCCATCATCTCTAACTTCAATGATTGTTTGATTGCCTTGATGATAGGCGCGAATTTCAATTTGACCTGTTTGGGGTTTTCCTTGCTCAACACGGCTCTCAGGCGCTTCTATACCGTGATCAAAGGCATTACGGACTAGGTGCAGTAGTGGTTCATAAAGCTTTTCCGCGATCGCTTTATCAACTAAAACCTGACTTCCACTAAATTTTAATTCTACGGGTTTGTTTTTTGCGATCGCTAATTGTTCCACCAGCCTCGAAAATCGCCCAAATATCTCTCCTACTGGTAACATTTGCACCGCCGTCATGTCATTTCTCATGTGCGATAACAAGCGTTGTTGCCTTTCTAGGCTATGGCTAAATTGTTTTGTAATTTGGTCGATTGTTTCTGTAACTGTTTCTAGTTGCAGTGTTTCTTCTATTGCAGTAATAAATAACCGATATATTTCTGTGTAACGATCTAGTTCTAACGTATCAAAAGCTGTGGGTGGTTTATTGTCTAATTGTGCTAACTGCATATTGGGTAAAAGCAGTTGTTCTAAAGCGGTTACGCTATTGCTTTTACTGGCATTGGTTTGATAAGGTAATGTTAATAATTGATTTGACCAATCACGCAATTTATTAATAGTTTGTTGATGTTGCTTGAGATATACGCGGAGTTGATTAACTGCTGATTGCAAGTTTTCATCTTGAGCAATTTGACGATTTTGATTAATCAGCAAATTACTAGCTAAATGATTTATTTGTTCTAGTTCCTCTAACTCAACTTTAACAAATTGATTACCAGTTTTTACAGTATTTTGTTGAGGTGAGGTAGGATGATTAACTTGGTGTTTTTCTCGCTGTTGATCTAAGTTATTAGTGGTTTGGTTAGGTTCCGAGATTTTTAATTTTTCCGTAAAAGGAACTACTTCTTCGGCTGTACTTAGTTCAATTGAGCTATTGTCAGATTGAGATGGGCTACCCCAAATTTCGTCGATTAAAGTATCTTCTTTAGTTAAAGCATCAGGAAATTCCAGAGAATGTTCTTCTAAAATAAAGGTATTAATTAGAGGTTGCTCTAACCAGTTTTTTTCTATATCACTTAGGGGAGGACTATTTTTATATTCTTTAACAGTTTTAATCAGTCGGCGTTCTAAAATTTGGAGCAGAGGCAAATTGCGGTAATCTGCTAGGTTAGTAATTTGATTAGCATACAAAAATTTAGCGATCGCTAAAATTACTGTGAGTAAAGCTGCTTTTTGATATAGTCCTAATGTTGGGCTATCATTTGCATCTTTAATTGAGTCTATAAAACTGCCAATCCAACCATCTATATATTTAGCAACAGTTTGGGCTTCTTGAATTGCTGTTTCTTGGTTAGCAGTGTCTTGTTGTAAAACCTGGGGAACAAGTAAGTTTAAGGAAAGATCTGATTGGGGGATATTCTCGTAATGATGAAACCATCCTAAGCAGGTGCGAGTAACTCTTAAATAAAACTTAGATAATTTTTGATGTAATTTATTGTGAGTATTAAAGCGATCGCTAATAATAAATTCCCGAAACTGCTCAAGCTCGGTTTCTACATTTTGAGAATTAACTGGTATTTCTCCTGCTTCACTGCTAATTCCTGCTAATTGCTGCAATGCTTCTGATGGTGTTCCGCCATCTGTGCGATCGCCTGATAAAATTTGCTGTTGTCCTTCCTTAAAATTAGCTAAAGCAATCTCAGCAATATTTAATGATTGATCTGGATGAGCATCTAAAGCAGTAATAGTAGTTTGAGCGATCGCACCAAAACCAGATAGATTAAAAGACTCTGCTAACCCAATAAATACTTCTGCTTCTGAGCGTAATAAATTTGCAATATCAGATAAGCTATTTTCTGGTTGAGCGCTGCTTTTAGCTTCGGCGATCGCATTAGAAAGGTTTTCTAATCGTTGCTGCACTCCGATCTCAAATATAGATTGCACAACATCAAACCCTAATTCCACAGAACTAGGTATTTGCGCTGGATCGCTTAAAAAGTCACCAAGTTTTTCCTCTAACTTTATAAATACTGCACTAGAGTGATTAAGAGCTTCCTCTTTATTGATAGTGCCGCCATTAAGTTGCAACATTAAAGGTTCGCGCAAGCATTCGTAACCTTGTAGCAGCAATGATTGCAACTCGGCATCAATAACTAATTCGGGGTTATAAAGAGTTTTAACAACATCTTCCAAAGAATGGGCAATAGTTTGAATCACCTCTAAACCCACATTCGCCGATGCCCCCTTCATCGTATGGGCTGCCCGCATTAAATTATGGATTTTAGCGGTGCTACGGTCTTCTAAGAGTGTGAGAATTTCTTGCTCAATTACTTGTAACAATTCTGGAGCTTCGCTTTGGAAATAAAAATAAGCTTGCTCCCGTATACTTTCATCACTGATCATATTAGCTTCTTTAGATATACCAACTACCTTTGCACCCTTTTGGATAATTTCTCAAATACCTTTGCGCTCTTTGCGCTTACCTACCCTGCGGGAAGCCGCTAGGGCGGCTAATGCGCCCTCTGGGTTGAAAAAATAATCAAACGCAGAGAGTGCATTAGTGGTTAACACCAATAACAACAAACTAATTTACTTTGAATTTAGCCGCACTCGCCTGCAAATCTTGAGCCGTTGCTAATAAGTCTTGGAACTTAGATGATATTTGAATTGAATCTTCCGAAGTTTGGTTAGCGATAGTAGCAACTTGATTCATAGTTTGGGTAACAGTTACAGATTGTTTTGTTTGAATTTGGGTAGCTTCGGTGATGTTTTCTACTAGCTGACTAATTTGAGATGTAGCTGCGGCGATCGCATTCAAATTTTGTCGAGTTTCATTAACTAAATTTGTCCCCTCGACTACCTGCTGAATGCCTGTTTCCATAGCTGCGGCTACTTCCCCAGTTGCACCCTGAATTTCTTCGACTAGCTTTTCAATTTCCGTAGTAGCTGCTGCTGACTGACGCGCCAGACTTCGCACTTCATCCGCAACTACCGCAAACCCCCGCCCGTATTCTCCCGCACGAGTTGCTTCAATTGCAGCATTCATCGCTAACACATTTGTCTGCGTAGCAAAGTTACTAATTAACTGCACAACTTTAGAGATTTTTTGGGAAGATTCACTTAACTGCTTAATCTTCTTCCCTGTTTGGGAAACTGTTTCGCGAATCTCAGAAATTCCCTCAACTGTACGGTTCATTGCTGCATCCCCAGATTGTACTGTTTGGTTTGCTTGCTGCACAGCCTGTTCTACTTGCCGTGCGTCTTCTGCTACCGCTTGGGCAGAATGAACCATCTGCTGAATTTCTTCTAAAGCTTTGTTAATTTCTTGGAACTGTTGCTGCGCTTGGCTTGATAGTTGTCCAATTGAGGAGCCACTATTACTAGAAGTTTCTGCTACTTGTTTTGCCGCAATCTGGACTTGGGTAACAATCTTCCGGAGTGCTTGCAGGGTATTGTTATAAGCATCAGCAATTGTGCCTAGTTCATCTTCAGTAATCGGCGCACGTACTGTCAAATCACCATCTAAAGCTGGACGCACTGCTCTCAGCAATTGTAAGGCACGTTGCTGCAATAACTCTTTGGCTGCTTTATCTTTTTCTGCTGCTTGTGATAGTTGTTGGGATTGCGTCTGTAGTTGTTGTAAATATTCTGCTTGTTGAATCGCTACACCAATTTGGGCAGCAACTTGTAGCATTAACTCTACTTCATACTGTTCCCAATGGCGCGTTTCTTTATTTTGGAACGCAGATAGTAATCCCCACAATTCCTGCCCTTTAAAGATTGCTACTACAATACAAGCTTTAACATGGAAGCCTTCTAAGGCTTCCACATGGCAATCTGTCAAGTCGCCATTGTAGACATCATCCACTACTAACACTTCATTGTTGCGGAATCTGCCACCTTTATGCTCATTTAAATAGGGATCTTCCCATGCGGTTAGGCGATCGCGTCCGACTAATTTTGGTTCTCCAGGCGCTTCTGATTCCGCAATGAAGTCTCCGAAGTAGTCGGGACGGAATTTATAGATAGCTACCCGATCTACCTTAATTAAATTCCTAACTTCTTGGGTAGTCGTTCTAAATATGGTTTCTAAGTCGAATGACTTGCGAATGCGATCGATTACTTTAGTGAGAGTGCGATCGCGTTCTGCCGATTCTGATAATTTCGCTGATTGTGCTTGTAGTTGCTGCAAATATTCGGCTTGTTGAATTGCTACGCCAATTTGGGCAGCAACTTGTAGCATTAAATCTACTTCATACTGTTCCCAATGGCGCGTTTCTTTATTTTGGAATGCAGATAGTAATCCCCACAATTCTTGCCCTTTAAAGATTGCGACTACAACACAAGCTTTAACGTGGAACCACTCTAAGGCTTCCATATGGCAATCTGTCAAGCCGCCATTGTAGACATCATCTACTACTAACACTTCATTGTTGCGGAATCTGCCACCTTTATGCTCATTTAAATAGGGGTCTTCCCAAGCTATCAGGCGATCTAACCCAGCTAGTTTCGGTTCTCCTGGTGCTTCTGATTCGGCAATGAAGTCTCCGAAGTAGTCGGGACGGAATTTATAAATTGCTACCCGATCTACTTTGATTAAATTCCTCACTTCAAGAGTGGTAGTTTTAAAGATTGTGTCTAAGTCAAATGTTTGGCGAATGCGATTAATTACTTTAGTCAGAGTGCGATCGCGTTCTGATGATTCTGATAATTTCGCTGACTGCGCTTGTAGCTGCTGCAAATATTCTGCTTGTTGAATCGCTACACCAATTTGAGCCGCTACTTGTAGCATTAACTCTACTTCATACTGTTCCCAATGACGCGGTTGTTTATTTTGGAACGCAGATAGTAATCCCCACAATTTTTGTCCTTTAAAGATTGCCACCACAATGCAAGCTTTAACATGAAACCCTTCTAATGCTTCCACATGACAATCCGTCAAGTCGCCATTGTAGACATCATCCACTACTAACACTTCATTATTACGGAATCTGCCGCCTTTATGCTCATTTAAATAGGGGTCTTCCCATGCTGTCAGGCGGTCTAGTCCAACTAATTTTGGTTCTCCTGGTGCTTCTGATTCGGCAATGAAGTCTCCGAAGTAATCTGGACGGAATTTATAGATAGCTACCCGATCTACTTTGATTAAATTCCTCACTTCAAGAGTGGTAGTCTTAAAGATTGTGTCTAAGTCAAATGTTTGGCGAATGCGGTTAATTACTTTGGTGAGAGTGCGATCGCGTTCTGCTGATTCTGATAATTTCGCTGACTGTGCTTTTAGTTGCTGCAAATATTCTGCTTGCTGCAACGCCACACCCAATTGATCGCCAATTTGCGCTAACAAAGATACTTCTGCTTCTTCCCATTTGCGTGTACCTGAGTTTTGATAAGCGCCTAACAAACCCCAAAGTTTTTCACCTTGATATACAGGCACAATTGCATAAGCTTTTACTTGGGATTCTACCAACACCTCCATATAACAAGGTGAAAACCCAGCTTTGTAGATATCTTCTACAGCAAAAGTTCCTTTATCACGAAAACGACCGCCTTCTGTTTCTTGTAAATAAGTATCAGCAAGCCTCCTTTTACCTAAACCTAAGTTTTGTACAGCATGACAATCACTTTGGTTAGCTTGCAAACCTTGTAAATTAGCATTTTTTTCTAATAAAGGAGTCCATTCAGCACCTACAGACTCTAAAACAAATTCACCACTCCAATCATCATTAAAACGATAAACTCCCACGCGATCAACTTTAAGTAACTCCCGCACATCTCGTGTAGTTGTCTTAAAGATCGTGTCAAGATCTAAAGATTGGCGCAAGCGATCAATCACTTTAGCGGCTGCCCTTTCCCGTTCCGTCGCCTTGATTAATTGCTCAGATTGCCCCTGCATCTGCTTTAAGTTATCAGATTGTTTGAGTGCTACCCACAATTGCCCAGCAATCTGATTGAGCCATTTTACTTGTGATTCTTCCCAATTCCGAGGAGCAGAATTTTGATATACGCCTAATAAACCCCAAAGCTTTTCTCCCACAAAAATCGGAACTATTACATAAGCTTTGACTTCAAATTGCTCCAAAATATCGAGATGACATGGTGAATGACCCGCTTTGGAGACATCATTAACTACAAAAGTTTCGTGATAGCGATATCTACCACCTTGGGTTTCTTGGAGATGGGTATCTTGCCAAACGGTTTTAATTCCTTGACCTACTAATTTTGTCCAATTGCCGCCTACTGACTCAACAATAAATTCACCGCTCCAGTCAGGTGAAAATTGATAAACTGCTACACGGTCAACTTTTAGCAAGTTGCGAATTTCTTGAGTAATAGTTTTGAAAATTGCTTCTTGGTCTAGAGAGGAGCGAATTTTATCAATTACTTTACCAACTGCTCTTTCTTGAGCTATTTCCTGTTCAATTTGTGAGCAAAATTCAATTTGTTGCAGCGTAATAGTTAATTGATTACTTATTTGATCAATTAAGTTAATTTCTGCTTCTTGCCATTGACGTGCTTCAGCGCACTGGTGTACTACTAATAAGCCCCATATTCGGGCATCAACAGCAATTGGGATAGTAACACTGGCTTTAACTTGAAATTTTTCTAGCAATTGTCGCTGATAAGGCGTAATTGTAGCGTGATTAATATCTGTAAAAATAACTTCGCCTTGCAGATATTCTTCAGGTTGATCCAATCCAAATGTCAGCGTTGGCAAGTTTTCATTTAACGCAGGTGTCCAACCGCGTTTAAGTGACTCGGCGACTACAGTACCTTTTTCACCTGCTGCACCAAAGCGATAAATCAGGGCGCGATCGCATTGTAATGCTTCTCTCACTTGGATGACAGTCACATTCAGCAGTTGGTCTAACTCTGAGCAAGACCGCAATTGAGATGCGATCGCTTTTACCTGTTGACGTTGATTTAAAAACTGTTGTTGACTAACAGCTATTAAATTATTTTTAAACTCTTTTGGTACAGTTTCAATAAAGTTTTCTACTTCCTCAAACTGAGCGTTGAGATTGTGTTTGATCAGCCATCCATCTCCGTCTAATTCCTCTTTTAACTGGTTAACAGCAGTTTGGATTTTCTGTGTAGCACCATTGGCCAGCAAATTTTTTTCAGTATTATTAACCTGCGTCAATTTATTTTCTTCAATTTTTTGATTGACTTCGTTAAAAATTGTCATTGTAGATCCCTTGATAATTTAAAAAACTTGATAGTACACTTATACAATTAAATTTTTACTTCTGGCTCCACAAACTAACTTGGCTAATAGCTTCAGGATTCAAAACTCTCAAAATTTCATTATCCTTAGTTATAAAGTAGCCTTGTAAAAACGGCATTAACTCATCCTTAAATAATTGATGATCGGGTATTTTCATATCTTGCACATCAAGCACTTCAATATCATTTACTTGTGGCACTAATAATCCTAAAAATTTACCTTCTACTTGCACAACCATTGCCATCATAGTTAGCAATAATTCTTGCTGTGTAATCGCAGGAAAACCTGTGAGGGCGTTAATATCTAATAACCATAAAATTTCTTCGCGCCAATTATAGATTCCTAACACACCGTTGGGAATTTCAGGAACAGGCAGAATATCTCCTATCGAAACCTGACAAAGTTCAGCGATGCACTCCAGAGGTAGTAGAGCTATATCTTTTAAACCTAACTTAAAACTAATAAATTTTTTTTCAGAACTTTGCGAATGATCGCTTGATTGCAATATATTAGTAGCAAACATTAGCTATGCCAATTTTAAGTAAATTAATTTAAACCACAATGCCAGATAACCGAATGTTAATATAAGATTAATTATACTCAGCCTCAAACCATTAGCGTTTGGATTGTTTGAATCAATTCTAATTTATCTACAGGCTTGGCAATGTAAGCATCTGCTCCTAACATATTTCCCCACAATTTGTCAACATCAGTATTTTTTGATGAGGAAATTACTACAGGAATTTTGTTGGTAATAGGATTGTTTTTTAGTTCTCTACAAAGCTCAAATCCGCTTTGATCGGGAAGAATAACATCCAAAATTATTAAATTTGGTTGATTTTTATCTATTATTTCCTGTGCCTCTTGGCTACTTTTAGCAACAACTACAGATAAACCTGCTTGTTTTAAATATAAACTAATAACCTCTAAATCAGTTGCCGAATCTTCCACGACTAAAACAATATTCATATCAGCAGCACCCCTCTATTTTTAGTAAACCAAACACTAACATTCTATTGCTTTACAGCTAAAATGCTGTTTGATTATTTGATGAGATTTACTGCTATGCTAACTTAATTGCATCTTGGATGCAGATAAATCTACTCCTCCTACAGGAAAATATTTCCGTACAACAGCCAGAATTTTTTGAGTATCTACTGGTTTTGGTACAAAATCTGATGCTCCAACCACCTTAGCACGCACTCGATCTATCAGCCCATCGTTGCCTGTCAAAATTATCATGGGCGTATTGACAAAAATCCCCACTCGTCGCAGTTGAGAGCAAATTTCATAGCCGTTGACAACTGGCATCATCAAATCTAAAAAAATTAAATCTGGTTTCCGTTGTAGCAGTATGGGCAATGCTTGCACTGAATCTTGGATACTGACAAACCTAAAGCCCGCCTGAGTCAAAATATGTTCCATCATTTGACAAGTTTGAGGGCTATCATCGACACAAGCAATCAGTGGACTTGTGGCTGTGACAGTTTCAGTTGATTTAAGTGGTTGCTTTTGTGAAACACTTACCGAAGATGTGCTTTCTACTTTGCTTGGGATAGTAAGTGCAGGCAGATCAGCTACCTCAACTAGCCCGATGATGCCTTTGCGAATGTAAGGAATTAAAGAACGGGTTAGCAGCACTAAGTCTTGTTTCATTTGAATTGCTAAGTCCCGCAGTGTACTGTTACCATCAATTCGACTGACAAAGGCTTGATAGACAGCAGGTGCAGTTTGCTGTTGTAATTCACTTGGTCGTTTGATTGAAGGTGCAAGGTTAGGTGATATTTTGGCAAACCCCAATTTCCGCCATGATTCCCAAACTTGTAATACATCCTTAAAAGCTTGATCTGTATTAATCGTAGTTATTTTAAGATCTTCTTGAGATGGTGGGTTTTCAGAATACGTTAGTGATTGGATAGCTGATTGCTGGATGATATCAAATAACACCTCGGCGATCGTTCCTGTAATCACAGAGCCAAATTGCTCTTTGGTAATGCGATCGCTTCTCACTAAGGCTGTTAGCCCTTCATACTGCCAGCAACTTTGTGGAAGTTCTGGTTGCGTTAGGTTAAAATTGCGCCCAGTAGAGCTAATTTGGTTTTTAGCTTTCCAATCAATCAACTCAGGAATAATTTTTCGACAATGTTGCATCAAATGCCTTTGCCAAAGCCGATTAGGATGAGAGCCACCAGTTGCCCAGCTTAAACTTCCTTGAGAAAATAATAAACTCCAATCCAGCCCTGAGCTTGACTGTATATTTAGAGTACCGTTGAACTGTTTCCAGCTAAGATATTGTAGCCTACTGACTTTAAACTGGTTATCCATCTCGTTTTTAACTAATCGTGTAGTTGCCCTGGTAAAATACTTCTTTGGGTAGCTTAAATTTGTTTGATATGTAATTTTTCAGATTAAATTTATTATAAAATTATAATAACAGATCATTATTAATCAAAATTATTATAAAATATTGAAATAAAATTATACATGATTTTTTAGGTAAAAATAGCTATTAAAGCTGATGAAGCTAAAAATTTTATTTCGAGCAAAAAAATAAATTTAATTATAATTAAAAACAAATGTGATTGTTTTAAATGTAGTATGCAATAATCTTAACTCTCATGGCTTTCATTTGGGTAGTTTTAGCTAAGGATCATTTAGAGTCGCCTAATTTAAAATAAATGATTAGGCTAGGTAAATCCTGCTTTTCACATAAAAATTATTTTTTTTAGTGCAATAATGTAAACTTATATTTAAAAAGCAAATATTAGGGTGTGGGTAAATGAAAAAAATTTTGGTAATTGAGGACGAAGCCCCTCTAAGGGAAGATATATTAGAAATTCTTTATTGTTTAGATTTTGAATGTATGGGAGCCGAAAATGGTGCTATTGGTGTAAAACAAGCACATCAGTATTTACCTGATTTAATTATTTGTGACATTATGATGCCAGAACTTGACGGTTACGGTGTCTTAAACTCCCTACGTCAGTCGGCTGAAACTGCTATTATTCCATTTATTTTTCTGAGTGCCAAAGCTGATAAAGCAGATATTAGACAAGGCATGAATATGGGAGCAGATGATTATTTAACTAAACCTTTTACAATTAGTGAATTAGAAGATGCAATCATGGCTTGTTTAGAAAAACAAGCTACCCGTAAACAAGCTCAGGAGATGTTACGAGAAAGTGAAGCCAAGAGTCAGCAATTAAAAAAACAGCAAGAACTTCTAGATAGTTTAACCAAGCAGATCCGTAATTCAACTGCAATCAAAAATATTATTAACAGTACTTTAATTACTCTCCGCAATTTATTACAAACTCATCGCTGTAGTTTCTTGGTATATCATGGAAATTTTGAGCATCCCTACTTTGAACTGATTGCGGAATCGTCGGATGAAGAAATAGCAAATCTAGCTAAATCAAATGTGTTAATGGAGGAAGCATCGTTAGGGGAGTTAATTCTTAACCAGAGTAGGATTGAGTTAAGCGATATTTCTCAAAGTTCGCAATTAGATGTGAGTAGCTTAAATTACTTAATATCACTAAATTATACGGCAATTTTAGCAGTAACTATTCAATTTCTTTCTGGAGAAGTTGGGGTGATCGTGTGTGAACACTTCAGCAAACCTCGGACTTGGAGTAATAATGAAGTGGAACTTCTGCAAGCAGTAGCGGATCAGTTGCCGATCGCTCTTTAGTTTGGGATCATTTGGGATAATCGAGAATTTTGGGTCTCTGTTACCCCGTCATGAAGCTGTAAGACCCGAACAGAATAAATCTGTGAAGGCGGGTGCTAAGAAGCAGAAACTTAAATCGTGAGGTTTAAGAATCACCGTCCGTTTAACGGCGGTGAGGATGTCAAAATAGATGAATAGTCACGAAGCAGACCTGAATCATCTCTAAGTGCCACTATGACTCCTGCTGAGATTAAAGCCGCGCTGCAAATAGCATTTAGTCAGTGTGAAGCGCTATTTTGCACCTTAACAGAGATGCAGAAGGAAATTCTGTTGCAAGTGTTGGTTGAGGAATTGACCCGTAAACCTATAAGTAATCCGCCAACCAGTGATAATGCTGATAGCATTAATCCTTTAGAGCAACTGACGGTTGAGGAACGTGAGGCTTTTTTGGAGTTTGTAAAAAAGCAACAAAGACTAAAACGTGCTTGGAAAATCCAATTATTGAATGATTGGCTGCACAACATCGACTCTGGGGCAGTGCAATTTATACGCTCGCGCTATGGTATGCAATGGCTGAATCAGATCACCCAAAGCCACATAGCTGCCTATATAAAAGAGGATAGTGAAGGTTTAAAGCTAAAAGTAGGCGATCGCATTGAGTTATCTAATAAATTGTGGGAATGGGTACAAGAGAATAATCCTGATAGCCAAGAGTGGTTTCCTGGTAGGGTGGTTGGGATATCCGAAACACATATTAGTGAATCTGATGCTTCTTGGGATGGGATGCGATCTTATACTAATTGCTTGATTCGCTTCGATAGTGGTGTGGAATACGAGATTCAAGGAATTTATGAGTGGAATCGTTATAACTGGCGGTGGGCATCAAGTGAGGAGTGAGGGGTTAAAATTATCTTTAACCGAACACCATTGTATAGACGCGAAATTGCACTATGCGCTACGCCAACGAAGATCGCGTTTCTACATTATGTGCTGATCTAAATGCTGATTGAGCGATTGACGCATAATATCTACGGGAATTGGTTGATTTAACCAGATTTTTAATGCGGCTGCGCCTTGGTGGATCAGCATTTCTAAGCCATCAATAGTAATCGCACCAAAACTTTGAGCCGCTTTTAAAAACTGAGTTGGTTTTGGGGTGTAAATTATGTCGTATGCGATCGCACCTGTTTGTAATTTTGCCATGCTCTCTGCATCTACTGGTGAATCATTAACATGAGGGTGCATTCCTATAGGTGTGGTATTTACTAACAAATCTGCTTGCGATATTAAATTTGGTAATTCTTCCCACTGATGAACACTAAGATTGACAGCTAAGGGTGAATTTGTAAAACTATCTAAAAATTGCTTTAATTTATCCTGATTTCTGCCCACAACTTGAACTTTACTAAATCCTAATTCGGCACAACCTGCAACAACTGCCCGTGATGCGCCACCGTTACCTAAGATTACTGCTACAGATTCTTGCCAATTACGATTATGCTCCCGTAGCGGTGCGATAAAACCCTCAACATCAGTATTAGTACCACTCCAACCGTTATGATTACGCCAAACAGTATTAACTGCCCCTACTGCTTGCGCGACGGGAGAAATTTCTGATAATAAAGGCATAATTGCCTGTTTGTGGGGGATGGTGACGCTAAATCCTACTAAATTAATAGCAGCAAAACCTGCGATCGCTATTTCTAAATCTTCTGGTTTAATCGGAAAGGGTAAATACACATAATCTAGCGCCAAATGAGTAATTGCAGCATTGTGCATTACTGGTGAGAGAGAATGCTCTATGGGGCTACCAATTACCCCAATCAGTTTAGTGGTTCCTTTGATTGCTGTCATTCAGTTTAAGTGTTGGCTTTTTTAAAGAGTTCAATCCAACTAAATATAAAATAAAACCTTCAGCTATAAATTATCCCGCCCTATCGACTTTCCTTGCGTTACTTCGATAGAGGACGGGGTTTTCAGTAGCATCTAAAGGAACTTCAATTATTGTTTTACATTACAACTGTCATTTTTCCAGTTTCTTCTCAATGCTATTGAGACTGAGTGAAATGGCAGATATCCTCTAAAAGCCTTAAAAATTATGTTAATTAAGACAAAGCTTCTACATTCTGGCGGAAGGCGATGAGCGCGTGCTTGCCTTGATAATCTTTTATCGACTCAAGGATAGCATCAGATACTTCTAGTGATACAAGGGTTTTGATTTCAATATTGGTGTTGTAACCTGCTATGTCTCCTAATCGTCTGCCGTGACTACCTTCACCTTGGACTTGATTAATGGTATAACCGCTGACTTCATAGTTTTTTAACAACTTGACAATCGGGTCTTTTAGTACTGTTTCAGCAATAATGGTGAGTAGGGTAACGGATTTAATTGAACTAGCTTCAGAGGACATAAGAAATTTTGCAGAATAAGTTTAGTGTTGTCGGGGTAGTTGAGAGTGCTGTTGCTAAAACAGTATTGTCAACGTTCCCTAGAGTTAATCATACTCGGCTTACGTCATTGATTTATCTATCTCTTGGCGCTTTTATTCAGGGATGTAGGGGGATATGGGGAGTTTGATCCTAAATACTCTCTATTACTGAGATTTTTATATTATAATTTTTTGATTTTTTTTTCAATATTAAAATTAACCGCCAGTAAAATAAAAGACTTTCTCAACTTATGCAAGATGTCTAATGTTTTGGTTGCGCTTCTGTTTGTTTAGTCTCCTGTACTTTTTCAGCTATAAATTCAACTTTTTGGTAACTAGGACTCAAGGTTATTGTACCCTGCAAGTTTTTATCATCAACTGTGCCTTGCATCTCTACTGTGGGATTATTACAGTTGTTTAAGAAGGGTGCTGAACCTGATAATTGTACTTGTTGATTTTGCAACTGACCATTAAGAGATGGTTTTTCTTCGGCAATTGTTTGTACATGGCTGTCGTTAGTAGCAGGTAATAAAGAGCCATTTAAGTAAATACCGGATTGCTGAATATGTAAGATTAAATCTGCGGAATTAACGCATTCTGGTAAATTTTTAGCTTTTAACCGATAGTTTCCATTAATTACTGGAGGAGCTTTAATATTGGCTTCGCCGTAGGCGCTGACTACATTAAACAAAATTACAACTGAGCCAATTGCTACAGCATAAAAACTGAGAGTTTTAAGATTAAAATGGCTACTCATACTTCAACTCCAGAAGGATTTTTATCTGAAAGCATTGAGGCAAGATGAGAATTCACCTTACTATAGCGGCGAGTAATCAAGAGTGTGGAGCGACATTGAACCGCTAGTTGATCTGTGTATCGTCCCAGGGTTTGACGCTCAATACCCCAAGCACGACTCGTACCCGCAATGGTAAGATCAACGGTTGCAGAAGCTTCTACAACTGCTGCAATTGGGTCTGATGACTCTACAATTGGCATTTCAATGCGCGATCGCACATGATCGGGTAATTGTTCAATCAAAGCGCTTGATTCATAGCTTAACTCGCTGATAGGTTTATCTGCTTGCGTAACTCGTAAAATAGTAAGGCGACGAGTATCACTATTAATCAGCAATCTTATTGCTAGTTCCAGCCCTAATTCATCGTGGATATTAGCAGAATAAGGTACTAACAAGTTTTCATAAGGGCGATTTGTTAAATCGCTTCCATCGGCTACATCTACAAATACGGCTACATCTACTGGCGCGGTGCTGAGAATTTGACCTACTCTGCCGCCCAAACGATTAGTACGAAAACCTGAACGATGCCATCCTAATAAAATCAGATCCGCACAGTCAAGTTGAGCAATCTTTGCTGTTTCTCTGGCTACATCATTCGCCATCCGCACAATTGGATGCACCATTGCCCGTACATCTGCTGGTTCTAAAGTTTGAATTAATTCTTCTAAGTGAGTGCGGCGTTGTTGAATTAAGCGATCTGCTTCAATCGGGGTGCTACCAAATAAGTAGTCATCATTGAATTCAATTAGCTGTAGAGGATGCACAACTGCGGGTTGTAATTTTGTAGCTGCGATCGTCAATGCTAGTTGTAGCAAAATTTTCTGTGTATTCGGATTAGCAACAGGTACTAAAATTCGATATGTAGTAGCTACCTGGGTGAGCTTTTCTACATTTTCTGGTGTCTCACCTACTTCCTCTAAAACATCTTGTTGAATTAGATGTTTGGGATAAGTCCACTCTAAAAGTGGCGAAGTCATAAATGTTGTCACCAGTGCCATAATTACTAACATAGTGAACAACAACGGCGAAATTACCCCCAAGCTTAGACCAATATTCAGTACAATTAATTCAGTCAATCCGCGAGTATTCATTAACCAACCAAGTGCTGATGCTTCGCGGTTGTTAATTCCACACACACGGGCAGCAAAATAAGTACCAACATACTTACCAATAATTGCTACTGCTACTACTAAGAGACATAATAGCCATAATTCAGGTTTATTAAGTAAGCCAATTTCTGTACGTAAACCACTATATGCAAAGAATATTGGCAGCAAAAATGTTAGCACAAAGTCTTCTGTTTTTTCTGCTAATTCCCTCACTAAACGAGGGTTTTTTGGCATTGCTGCTCCTAGCAAGAATGCCCCAAAAATTAAATGAATACCAATTAATTCTGTAATTAAGGCTGAAGCAACTACACCCATATAGATGCCAGCTAAAACGAATTGGCTAAGTCTACTTGTGCGATTGTAGTGGTCAGAAAGCTTTTGGAGAAACCAACGTCCTGCTGTGAGCATGAAGCCGATATAAAGCAGGGAATAAATAATAGTTGGTATAGCTCCAACCATGCTGTTAGTGCGAGTAACTGCGATCGCTAATGCCAGCAAACACCAAGCTGTCACATCATCGACTGCTGCACAAGTCAGTGCCAAAGTTCCTAAGCGCGTACCCTGTAAGTTATTTTCGGTGATAATTCTGGCAAGTACCGGAAAGGCAGTTATAGACATTGCCGCGCCTAGAAACAAGGCAAAGGCGGTAAATGTTACACTACTATTAGAAACTAGCGGGTAAAGCAGGAGAGCTAATAAACTTCCCAAGGAAAATGGCACTAATATACTGACATGGGAAGTTAAAATTGCAATATCCAAATTGCCCTTAAGATATTTTGGATCTAGCTCTAAACCAATGAGAAACATGAAGAATATTAACCCTACTTGAGATAGCACATTCAAGAAGGGAACTGTTTCTGCTGGAAATAAGGATGCAGCTAAATCTGGAGCCACCAAACCAAACAAAGATGGCCCCAACATAATTCCAGCTACAATTTCACCGATCACCAAAGGTTGTTTAAGAGAGCGAAATCCTAAGCCTACAACCCGCGATAGTCCGATAACTATCAGCACTTCAACTAAAACAAGGACGATTGTTTGCATAAGTTCCTCAAGGGTGACTTAAGGGTGAAATATGTCGTAAGCATTCAGCCTTAACTCCGTCAGCTATTAGCTTCATCAAAGAAAGCTTTGTTGCTAGTCTCGCATAAAGACCATGCACGTGTTCTCGCATCTGCACGAGTCATTCGCTAGAAACAAAGCATTAAGCTAACGCGCATTTAAATTGTACATTTTATAATTGAGAGAAAAGTTATCAAACACTCTTACCCTCTCTCCTCCCTCCTCTCTCCCTAAAACATAAAATGCGCGAAACACAACAGCTTACTATCATAAGCTGACGGCTTTGGGCTGATAGCTGAATGCTTACAGTATGTTTTTGATGTTGCTTATACTAACCGCAATTTTATTAAAGTGCTTTTTAGCTGTGATTTATTTAACAATAGTGCTGAATGCTTAAAATAAAGAAGGCTCTGCGATCGCAAAGCCCTCTTTTAAAAATACTTCTAACGGAAACGTTTTTTGCGTCTAGCAGCAACTGCCTTGCGTTTGCGTTTCTCTATGGGAGTTTCAAAGTGCCGATTTTTCTTTACGTCTGCTAGAATTCCTGCTTTAGATACTTCGCGCTTGAACCGACGTAAAGCAGAATCAATTCCTTCATTATCGCCTAAAACTATTTGGGTCATTCTTACTCCTTTCTTCCCAGATTCGATTCAGTGGCTAGGTTACCTTAATTTTCTAAAGTTTTACGCAAGAATTCAATAACCAGTATCAATCAGCTAGTGCCAGCAGGCTTCTGTGATTTTAATATGAGATTGATACTAATTGTGAGTTAATAGTCGCCGCGTCTGTCGTTTCCTCTGGAGGAATTTCCGTAACCGCCACCGCGATTACCACCTGGGCGACCACCCCCGCCCCCGCTTCTGTTATCTTCACGAGGTTTGGCTTTGTTAACTTTCAGATCACGCCCCATCCACTCTGCACCATCCAAGGCTTCAATAGCTGCGGTTTCTTGATCTTCTGTTTGCATTTCTACAAAAGCAAACCCGCGTGGTCGTCCCGTTTCGCGGTCGTTGGGTAAATTAACGCGCTTAACAGTTCCGTATTCTGCAAACACGGAGTTAAGATCGTCTTCTGTAACTTCGTAAGACAAATTACCTACATAAATCGACATGGAATACCTCCAAAGCTAAATAATGTAGAGATTCAGTTTCAGAGATATGCCTGCCGAGACATAGGTAGACATTTTCTGGAAATTCTGTAGAAAGAAACAAAACCTACAACCGAATCCTATTCAACAATTGGTACTGTAGCACACAACGTTGGTAGCGATCGCGCCGTTTTCCATCTAGTTAAACGCTTTGCTTGGTTTCATGTTTCGGGGTCTTCTGGGAAGCGGATGATGTCGTCGTCTCCCAGGTATTCTCCATTTTGGACTTCAATCATCACCAGTGGAATCACCCCTGGATTTTCCACCCGATGAGATGTAGACATAGGGACGTATGTTGACTGTTTTTGCATCAAGATCGTTTCTTGACCATTACAAATAACCTTCGCTGTACCAGATACTACAACCCAATGTTCGCTACGGTGGTAGTGCATTTGGGTACTAATATGATGACCTGGCTTAACTTCAATCCGATTAATTCTGTAACGATTACCGTCTTCTAAGACTGTAACTGTACCCCAAGGTCGTATCTGTGTGGTAGTTAGATGCGTTGGTGGCACATCACTTGGAGTTACTAGCTGCTGATTTTGGTTTTCAGTCATAACTTGCTTCCTGATGTAGTTAATTATAAAGTATGGCTTTTATATGATTAATACTAACTTTTGGGTATTCTAGCTTTGACACTGTAAAAAGCAAAAATTGCAGTAAGGCACAAGCCAAACCAGGGATTTTGAAGATGTCTAATGAAAGTGCGAAGAAATTTCTTGCTGATGCTGCTCATAATATGGTGTTGCGGGAAAAGTTTAAACCTGTAACAAATCCTCAAGAATTTATTAACACTGTTGAGGAATTGGGTTACAGCTTTACCACCGAGGAACTTAAGGATGTGGTGAAAGAATGTAGTGAGGGAGTTGTGATCAGAAGGAAGACAGGCGTTTGGCAATGGCTACGTACTATTAACTGGGTTTAGTGTCTTAGGATAGACCTCTCTCCTAACCCGTTCCCTACGAGGGAAGGGGGCTGGGGGGTTAGGTCTGTCCGCCACAAGCTATAGCAATACACCTCAAAACACTATCCCATAGTATTGAAACTAATTATTATCTTATTCAACATTATTACTTTCAAAAGGATTAAGTAATTTTAATTCAGTAATCCAACGAAAATCATCAATATTTCTGGTAACAACAGTTAAATCATAAACCAACGCGGTGCCTGCAATAATAGCATCTCCTAAAGATATTTTTCTTTCTAATTTGTTTTAGTCTCACTGCTTGATTAATTACAGCTTGAGAAATTGGTAAGATTTGAGACGCATTAAAAAACTCTTCAAAATAGGTTTTATCTTGATCGCTTAGCTGATGATAGCCAAACACTTCAATATAAGAAAGAGCAGACACACAAGAAGAATTTACAGCAATAAACTCCCTTAAAAACTCGTTTTCATCTTGTGCTGCATAAATGATGATATTGCTATCAAGTAACATACTTTAATCGCGATTAGGCAGGGTACGATTCTGGCGGATTTCTTGTTGCCATTCTTGAGGATTAATTGCAGCAATAACATTATTATTTGAGATTTTTTTTAAAGCTTCAGCCATTTTCCTCCCATGAGATTTAGGTTCACTGGCTGCTACTTCCTCTAATAAAGTAACATGAACTTTTATCGAGGTATCTAATTTAATTTCAGGAGTTTCATCAAGCCAATTGAATAGAATTGTTTTTCAAAATAGCGTTAAAAGTTTTTAACATAGTTTTACTTTTACTTGCTAATCATTAAGTAATTAAGGTGAGACATCAAGACTTATCCTATAATCATACTACTTAACTCCAGCTAACGCTGCTTCCTCTTCTTTAGAAACAACGCGCCCTTCATCCTCAGTTTGCTGCGGGAAGTGTGGATTTCAACGTTAAGAGGATTAGCAGTGCGATCGCATCCTGCAACCCACACACCAAAATGCGGTCTTAGTAGCTTGTGATAGCACGTATCGCCCTACTTTTAGTCTCAAAATCTTAGATATTTTCAAAATTAAATCTACTGTAAAAAACCTTCAATTTCCTCATCGTTAAAGCCAAATTGCCTAAATATACGCAATACATAAGCAGGTGACATTTATGAATGCTCCCATATCTATAGGAACTACTCGACGCTGTTCTTTAAACTCACGCACATATAAGCGATGGTCTCCTTTCCCTTCTCTATAAAATTTGCATCCACCTTTTTCCAGCAATTTTATTAGTTCTTTTGGTTTAAGTGAAGGTATATTTTTAGGCATAAACCTTCCTTAATTCATATATGTCTGAACTCGGCGCTTGCTCCTCAATCATCAAAAATTCATGCAGTTCTTCTATAGAAATAGGAGCCTTATAGATATCTCGTTCATTTTTATAAACAACCTGGAAGGAATCAATACCTTCTTTTAGCTTGCTGATTGCATCTTCTTGGGTTTCGCCTTGTCCTACTATCCCATTTTCTAGGCACAAAGCCACCCAATAGCCTGCACTTTGTCTGATTACTACTGTGTAAAAATCCATTATTATTTATCTGCTATTTTTACTTAAAAACTTACTAGCCCAACTATATCTTCTTGAATCTTTTTTTAATAAATCTCTACTCATTTGTTCTCTTTTATTTTTATCCTTCATTCTAGCTAGAGATTTTTTGATTTCTGAATCAATAGACTCCCGTGAAGCACCTCTTTCAATGGCTTTTTCAAACCATTCGTCTCCTTCGCTACGTTGATAGCGATCGTAACAAATTGCTCCCATTAAAGTATAGGGATGATGACTTGAGGGCTGAAATGTAATTGCTTGTCTAGCACATTTTTCCGCTTCATCTAATTGCTCAATATCTCGAAAAGCACCTCCTCTAGTTGTTAAAATAGCTGATTTTAATTTTCCCTCCTTAATTTTATCCAAATCTATGTTATCTGTTGATTTTAAAGCTTTTTTAGTTTGCTCTGCTTTACGCCAATGACTACTAATATTAGGAATATTCCATTTATTACCAGTTTTTTGATAATCTGCTTCATAAAATGTAGCTTGAATAGTATGATAGCAAATATAAATTTTAGTACCAGCATAAAACCAGTTTTTATCTTGTAAATAAGCTATTTCTGTAGGATCTAAACGTTGCTCTTGATCTAGTTTTTTCAAAACTAAATACAATGGGCTTTCATGCGAGTTGTCTAAAGAATCCTCAACTTCATATTTTTGTTTTAATTCTTTAAAGTGTTTAAGTAGAGCGAGTTTAATAATATCATGTCTTTCATTTTTGGCAATCCATAGCACTTGAGCTTCATTTAACTATTGCCTTAATTTTATTTGATTAATGAGATACTTAGCATATCTATCGACAGCAAGAGTAATTGTTTCTGTTAATTCCCTTTTCTTTAAAAAATTGATATCTGGATCTTGTAAAAGAATATCAGTGTCAATTTTTTTCAGGACTTTGTATAAATGACTAGACACAGATAAATCTTCATTGGTTGTAGCTTGATACTTAACTTTTAAAGTTAGAAAATCGGCAAGGGCTACAGTATCATTAAGATTATTATCATTTAACCACTTAATTTCATCATCTCTTAAAGGTGTACCCGCTTCAATATTTTGTAATATTTTGTATAAAGGACTATTTGGCGAAGTCTCTAAATACTGGGTAGCTTGATATTTTTCTTTTAGGTTAACAAATTCTTCCTCACGTTTCCTTTGTTGTAAGTCATAATTTTCTAATACAGTTGTAAGATTATGATTTTTGATAAATTGATTTTCTTCATCTGTTAATTGTATTTCATTATCTACTTTGGATAAAATAATATATAATTTATCGTAAGGTGAAACAGAATCCTGGGATCTAACATTATACTTAATTTTTAGTTTGATAAATTCTACTAATTTAATAAATTTTGCTTCATTTAATTTATTTTGTTGAAGATAAGCAATGTCTGATTTATTCAAATTGCCTAATGAATCAAGTTTATTTAAAATCGAAAAAATTTTACTATTTAATGATTCTTTACCGGATTGTAAATAATTTGCGTGATGTTTGACTGCTAAAACTTCAGTAGGAATTTCTAGAAAAAGAAAGCTATATTTATTGTATATGCTGTTAAATTGTTTTAATAAACCTTTAAATTGCTGTTCTTTTCTTTGTTCTAATAATTTCAATGCTTGGTTAGATTTATTATTTTTTAGCCAATCCCAGTCAATATCATTTAATAAATCAATATCTAGGTCAGCTTTAGATAAAATAAAGTATAAAAAATTAGAATCAGAATCTTTAACGTTATCTTGAGGAATATTGTATTTAGCTTTAAGTTCAGTAAATTTTTGTTGGTCTATAGCATTTCCTGATCTGGTGAAGTACACTCAAGAGTGCGACCGCCGCGAAGCGGCGCGCAAGCTTCGCCAAAGGTAAGCAAACAAATATGAAAGCCTATTCTGTTGACCTTAGACAAAAGATTAT
>JAESGO010000104.1_pt1 | contig 33494 bp, 35 predicted proteins | sample 9269701 | NCBI WGS metagenome assembly JAESGO01 (sample SAMN15720690, study PRJNA650881) | algae metagenome | isolation source: Hormoscilla sp. CMT-3BRIN-NPC48 and co-occurring heterotrophs from... | place: USA: Clark Mountains Wilderness, California | collected 2010-04-18 | reverse complement strand
ACGTTGTCTGTATGCCCTTTTATGGTACGCAGCAAGTTTCCGGTATTGATATCCCATACTTTGATGGTAGTGTCATTACTGCCACTGACAATTGTTTGACTATCTGGACTGATGGCTACAGAATTAACGTTGTCTGTATGCCCTTTTATGGTACGCAGCAAGTTTCCGGTATTGATATCCCATACTTTGATGGTAGTGTCATTACTGCCACTGACAATTGTTTGACTATCTGGACTGATGGCTACAGAATTAATATAGGCTGTATGCGCCTTGTCCAGGGTACGCAGCCAGTAGCGTTCCGTATTAATATTCAATACCTGGATGCGACCGTCAGCATTGCCACTAACAATTGTTTCACCATCTAAATTAATGGGTGAATTAACCCAGCCTGCATACCCTTGTAGGGTATCCAGCAAGTTTCCGGTATTGATATCCCATACTTTAATGGTAGTGTCATTACCGCCACTGACAATTTTTTGATCATCTTGAACGATGGCTACAGATTTAACGCCGCCTATATGCCCTTTTATGGTACGCAACAAGTTTCCGGTATTAATATCCCATACTTTGATGGTATTGTCATAACTGCCACTGACAAGAGTTTGACCATCTAGACTGATGGCTACAAAATTAACAGCTGTATACCCTTGTAGGGTACGCAGCAAGTTTCCGGTATTGATATCCCATACTTTGATGGTTTTGTCATTACCGCAACTGACAATTGTTTGACCATCTGGACTGATAGCTACAGAATTAATCCAGGGTGAATGCGCCTTTTCCAGGGTACGCAGCAAATTTCCGGTATTGATATCCCACACTTTGATGGTTTTGTCCCTACTGCCACTGACAATTGTTTGACCATCTGGACTGATAGCTACAGAATTAACGTTATCTAGATGCGCCTTTTCCAGGGTACGCAGCAAGTTTCCGGTATTAAAATCCCACACTTTGATGGTAGTGTCATTACTGCCACTGACAATTGTTTGACCATCGGGAGTGATGGCTACAGAATTAACGCAGTCTGAATGTCCTTCCAGGGAACGCAGCAAGTTTCCGGTATTGATATCCCACACTTTGATGGTAGTGTCCCTACTGCCACTGACAATTGTTTGACCATCTGGACTGATGACTACAGAATTAATATCGCCTGAATGCCCTTGTAGGGTACGCAGCCTGTTTCCCGTATTAAAATCCCATACAAATATAAAATAGGGACTTCTGTGCATACTGCCACTGACAATTGTTTGACCATCGGGAGTGATGGCTACAGAACAAAGATCTAATATAAAACTCCCTTCCAGAGTACGCAGCAAGTTTCCGGTATTGATATCCCACACATTCATATCCCATCGCATGATGGTATTGTCATGATTGCTACTGACAAGAGTTTGACCATCTGGACTGATGGCTACAGAACTAAGCATAGTTTTTGAATGCCCTTGTACGGTAAGCAGCAAGTTTCCGGTATTGATATCCCACAGTTTGATGGTATTGTCATTACTGCCATTGACCAGAGTTTGACCATTTTTACTGATAGCCACAGATGTAACCCAGCCTGAATGCCCTTGTAGGGTATAGAGGCACGTCAAAAATTTACAAGGGTTAACTTGTTTTAACGCCTGTTGAATTTTCGGCTCTGTTTTTTCCCGTAGTAATAAATAGGCACAGCGTTGTACTTCTTCTGAAGAATCCTTCAACGCCTGAATGACAAAATCTATACCTGTTTCCCCATAATTCAAGGCATCTTTGACCGCACTTACCCTTACCTCTACAGACGCGCTTGCCAAGCGACTTCTAACGCCGTCGAGTCCTCCAAGTACAACCCCTGATGATGGGGTGGCGGCAGTACCACCAAGGACGGCATCATATTCTCTAGGCTGCTGGGGCTTTTCTGGCATTACACTTTTACCTCTGTAATCTTATATTTGCCATCCTAGAGTAATAGAATCTGAATGTCCCTCTAGGGTACGCAGCAATTTTCCCTTCTTGATATCCCACAATTTGATAGTTTTGTCACCACTGCCACTGATCACAATTTTTCCATTTGGACTCATAACTACTGAAGTAATAAGGTCTGAATGTCCATCCAGGGTATGCCACAATTTTCCCTTCTTGATATCCCACACCTTGATAGTATTGTCCCTACTGCCACTGACAACAACTTCACCATTTGGACAGATGGCTACATAATTAACAATGCGTGAATGCCCTTGTAGGGTACGCAGCAAATTTCCCGTTTTGATATCCCACACTTTGATAGTTTTGTCATCACTGCCACTGACAAATGTTTGACCATCTAAACTGATAGCTACAGAATTAACAACTTCTGAATGTCCTTGTCGGGTACGCAGTAATTTTCCCGTCTTGATATCCCACACTTTGATAGTATTATCCAAACTGCCACTGATAATTGTTTGATTCTCTAAACTGATAACTACAGAATTAGCAAAGTATGAATGCCCTTGTAGGGTATTCAGCAAGTTTCCCGTTTTGATATCCCACACCTTGATAGTTTTGTCATTACTGCTACTGACAAGAGTTTGATTATCTGGGCTGATGGCTAGAGAATAAACACTTTCTGAATGCCCATTTATGGTATAAATGCGCGTCAAAAATTCCCAGGGATGTACCTGTTTTAACGCCTGTTGAATTTTCGGTTCTGTCCTTTCTTTGAGTAATAAATAGGCACAGTCCTGTACTTCTTCGGAAGAGTTTTTTAAAGCCTGAATTACTAAATCTATCCCTGTTTCCCCATAATTCAATGCCTCTTTAACAGCACTCACCCTTACCTCTACAGACGCGCTTGCCAAACGACTTTTAACACCATCAAGTCCTCCCAGCACAACCCCTGATGAGGGAGTAGCAGCACTGCCACCAAGCACTACATCGTATTTTCTAGGCTGCTGGGGTTTTTCTGGCATTACACTTTTATCTCTGTAATCTTTAATTTGCTATCCTACACCTGTCGCAGGTTAGCATTGACCTCAATCAATTTTTTTGGCAATGCTCTTGATGTAAGATTTTAATGGTTCAGGTGCGATCGCAACAACTCATCGTCGATACAATCCAGTATTTGTATAAACTAATTGTGAATACAAAATAAGTTTGTTAAACGATTACAGTAGGCTTACTAATTGGTAATATGTGTCAGTCAAACTAATTAATAATTATTAAAATTTATTTTATCTCACTCCCCACACTTTGATGGTACTGTCTTGACTGCGGCTGAGAATTCTTTGATTATCTGGACTAATTACTATAGATTTAACACTATCTGAATGCCCTTCTAGGGTACACACTAAGTTCCCCGTATTAAAATCCCACACCTTAAGAGTTCCGTCTGGACTGCCACTGACAAGATTTTGACCATCTGGACTAATTGCCAAACATGAAATAGTGCTTAAATGCCCTTCTAAGGTACGCAGCAAGTTCCCCGTATTAAAATCCCACACCTTAATGGTACGGTCATTACTGCCAGTGATAATTGTTTGACCATCTGGACTAATTGCTACAAAAATCACCCATTTTGAATGCCCTTCCAAGGTACGAAGCAAGCGTCCCGTGTTGATATTCCACACCTTGATGGTTTTGTCACGACTGCTACTGGCTACAGTCTGCCCATCGGGACTGATGGCTACAAAACGAACCTCGTCTGAATGCGCTTTTAGGGTACGGAGCAAGTTTCCTGTATTGATATCCCACATCTTGATGGTGGAGTCACCCCCAGTGATTATTGTTCGACCCTCTGCACTAACAGCTATGGAATTAACATAGTTTGAATGTCCTTTTAAAGTACGGAGCAAGTTTCCTGTATTAATATTCCACACCTTGATGGTGGTACCAATGCCACTGATAATTCTTCTACCATCTGCACTAATGGCTACAGATTTAACAAGAGCTTCAAGGTCTGGAAGTATTTTTGAGGGGTTTCCTATGGTACATAGAAATTTTGCCGTATTAATATCCCACACCTTGATGGTTTGGTCATTACTGCCACTAACAAAAGTCTGCCCATCGGGACTAATGGCTACAGAATAAACTGATTTTGAAAGTCCCTCTATTGACCGGAGGCACGTGAAAAATGTCCAGGGGTTAATCTGTTTTAACGCCTGTTGAATTTTCGGCTCTGTCTTTTCTCGTAGTAATAAATAAGCACAATTTCGTACTTCTTGTGCAGAACTTTTCAAAGCCTGAGTTACTAAATCTATGCCTATTTCTCCATAATTTAAGGCATCTTTGACAGCATTCACCCTTACTTCTACAGATGCACTCAACAAGCGACTTCTAACGCCATCAAGTCCTCCCAACACAACCTCTAATGAGGGAGTAGCAGCACTGCCACCAAGCACTACATCGTATTTTCTAGGCTGCTGGGATTTTTCTGGCATTACAACCTTTACTTCTGCAATCTTTAATTTGCCATCCTGTAACTGTTGCAGGTTAGCATTGACCTCAGCCAAATTCTTTAGCAATGCTCTTGATGTAAAACTTTCTAATAGTTAAGGTGCAATTATGATAACTCATTGTCACGAAAATCTAGTATTTATCTAAACTTATTGTTGATACAAGGTCAGTCGAACTCACTAATTAATTATTAAAATTTATTTTGTCTAACTCTCCACACCATGATAGTGCAGCGGCGATCACCACTGATAACAACTTCACCATTTAAACTCATAGCTATTAAAGTAATAGAATCTGAATGCCCCTCCAGGGTACGCCACCATTTTCCCTTCTTGATATCCCACACTTTCATTAGAACTAGAAAGAATGGAAATATCGCAAGTGATTTTATTCCCAATCCAAATTACAAATCGAAGTTAAGTGATGCCCAACAATAGTGTACATTTGATAAAATCTTATGCTGATAAATGGAAGCAATTGATACAAACCTCTATAATAGCAGAAAAAACCATTCTAGAGAATTACATTAAAACAGCCTATGAATTAATGGGATACGAGGCACCGGAATGTATTTTTGTAAGTGACGTAAAGGTTGCAATTATTGACATATTAAATCATTATGAATGCTATCACGTCCAACCAGATATAAAATATCGTCTAGGTCAAGAAATATGGAATAATATAAAAATTCAAATAAATTATGAAACTCGACGACATATAGTTCAAGGTAATAGAGATCTCTATCAATTAGCCTTTGAATACAAACAGCAAAAATTCTTAAATAGTTTTAAGGAAATCATCCCATATTTAACTAATAACCAAAAAACTTTACTTGTGCGAATCAAGATAAATCTATTGATAGAGAAATGGGTAACATACGGTAGTCAATCTGATTTTTGTATCTCAGAATTAAATTGTAGTTTTGATGTGGAAAAATGGAAAGTATTTAAATTATTAACAAATCAATGCGGGTGTATATATTGTTTAACCTCTTTAAATCAAACAAATATTAAAAGTAAAGAAATAGTAATAGTTGAGGTAGTAGGATGAGATCCGTAGAAGCAGTAGTTGTAGGGTGGGCAGATGCCTACTGACAACCTTATCCGAAGCGATAACTTTGGATTGAGACACAATCTGTTTTACATTCCCCTAACTTCTGGTAGAGCGATCGAGCCGATGTCAGATCAGCCAAGCTAGAAATGGGTGTAAATAGAAGGAAAGCGCAACTAGGGGCAACCTAATATATATATACTACTAACTCCCATTTCGCCCTGCTGTAATACTGTAATAAAACCTATTGATGAAGAGGTTGAAGTGAGAACCACCAGTTAGCAATGTTCAAAGGTTAACTTTATGGGCTATCGCCCTTGAGTAGTTAGAGAGGATGGGGCAAAGGGAGTCTATTTTATCACCGTAATCAGTATTCATACAGCTTCCACTATTTTAATAGCTTTCAATATTACCAACAATTTTCAATATTACAGCAGTTTTTAAAAGTAAGAGCGGGTAAGAAACTAGCAAATATAGAAGTAAAAATTCCTGAAGCAATCTAATGAAGTCAAACAGTTTCAAGCAGGAACAGTACCACCTAATCAAATATACTTTGATCGGAATGGAAATCGTATAAACTATGTAAAAGGTAAATGGGAAGTGCAGAAATGACAATCGAAACAAATTTAAAAGCAGAGATAATACCTTTCAAGTCTTGTGGAGTAATTACTATTGGTTCTAGTTTATCTGAGTGTACTTTTCTTGATGATGCATTATGGCTTAAAAAGCCTATAAACGCTGACATAGACTTAGTTGACTCTTTAGGATGGGTCTGTGAACGTTTACTTTCAAAAGATGGATTGGTCATAGTTAGAACAGTCTGCTATTACAAAAATGATATTATTATGCTATGCTTTAATTCAAAAAATATTCTTTATTTTGCTCTGATGAAGAAGGGATTTGAAGGCAAAGTATTTGGGGAGATAGGAATAGGTTCAACATTGGGAGAGCTTAGAAGGTTTGTTGAATTTGAATATGATAGTGGAGATGAAGCATATTATCCATCTGAAAAATCAGAGATTATAGGTATTGCTTTTTATACAGGACTATCACCTTATTCAGGGGTAGATGATGAAGAATTATTTATATTAGAAGGTGGAGATCTTGATCATCTAGATGACGATCAAGAAATAATTATGATTTCCATCCAAGATTGGAGTCTCAATGATAGAAAAATAGAAATGTAGGGTGGGTAGTATTCATCACTTTAAATAGCCAGTAGGGTGGACAGTGCCCACGGCTTCAAATCAAGACAGAACAAAGATTTAAACTCATTTTACTTTTCATCAATCTCGGTAAATGCGATCGCTATTTATTGGCTATACACGCATTTATTATATTACTCGATTATCTTTACTTGGACGGAATGACTTGGGTGAACTAGGGTTCATAAGCATTGTTAGGTGGCGGGTTCCCAGATCACTGAAATATGTCGCAATAGTTGCGATCGCTCGGGTCATCTGGACTCCCCACCCAGACCTCGAAATCGTTAGTGAGCTTATAGTATGTGAGCGCCTGCTGCACCCCTGCACTCTTGAGTGCCGCAGCACAGCAGGTGAAAAACTTATCTGCAATCAGCTCGGCTTGTGCTCCCTCGCACTCGGAGTCGCCGTCACGGAAGCACGCCTCCCATTCTTCCCGCATTAAGAGGCCTAATCCTTGTGTCTCTTCCCACCCGCCGGAGGCGTTCGGATCGGTAAATTGGAAATACTTCCAATCAGCCAGGTGCCACTTACCCATACTGTCCTGCGGGGTCAGGAAACATAAATCAATGCTGCCGTGCCACGGGTGACAGTCGATAGCCGGAGCGCTGATTAACTCACCTGAGAAGTCATCCGCTCGTTCTCGCAACTCCCGTCCAATGATCTCCTCTAGCTTATTTGTGAAACTGTGTGGGTCAACACCTTGAGACATATGTTTAGAGAGTTCCCTAGCCACAATAATCGGAGCCGCCTAACTCGTTATTAGACGGAGTTCGTCCGCAGATCCATCTCAAAAAGGGGGATAGGCAGATTGTTTCGGCAGATCCCTCCACAACAGGTGGATCTGAGGAAAGCTTCTTCATAATACGCCGATCAACGTGGATTTGAGGCAAATTTACGCTCAACAGGAGAGAATACTTATCTGTAATTGTTTGATAATGACTTCAGAAAATTTACACTAGAAAGATATTAAGAGATTATGGAAAGTAAAAGTATTTTAATAATTGAAAATCCAGATGGTAAAGTTGTTAGGAACCCAGATGACATCCAAATGAATATATTGAAAGAGAAAATTTGCAACACGTCAGATACTTTTTGGAGTCAAGGTAATGGTGATATGGTTATCACACATTATTATAGTGCAGATAGATATTATACTTTGATGGTATTTCCTAATGATGAATATGGTATTTACTTGAAATATGATCGTGGAAATGAAGAGGTTGGACTAGAATGGTTGTCATTAGGTAACAAAGAGAAACTTGGGGAAGAAGTGGCTGAATATAGTTTTGAAATGTATGCATCCATAGGTTTTTTTATTGATGCAGAAAATGCTTGGAAGGCAGTTAAACACTTTTGTTTAACTGCTGAAAAAACATCAGAAATAGAATGGATATTTTGTAGGAATGTACCAGAACAGTGCAATTATTAAATCTTAAAAATACATATTAATTAGAAATGTAGAGTAGGCAGTGACCACCACTTCAAATCAAGGCAGAGCCAGGATTTAAATTCATTTTGACAATCACTCGATTTCGGTAAACGCGATCGCTATTTATTGACTCGATAGCATCTATTATATTACTCGATCATCTTTACAAGGAAGCGATCGCGGCTGATGACATTTGATCGTTAATTCTGCGACCCAACATTAATAATCGATCGCTTTGCAATACTCGATTACCTGTGCTATTCCACTCCGTTTAATCAATAAATCAGAATCAAAAAGGATAAAGTCTTACTCTTTAATAAGATTCGGTACTTTATTTATTGCTTTGCCCCAAGTGACAGCTTCCGTAACACTACCCCTAGATCCACAAACTGGTATTGTCAGAAATGTACATCCAAAAATAGCAAAAGAGCCAAGCAAAAGAAAATAAAAATATGCGGTATGTATTTAGTGGTGATAAAAAAGATGGAGCGGACGGTATTTTTAAAATTTCTTTTGACATACTAATAAATGAATCCAATCTTATCAAAATTTTTGAAAATCTTCTAACATGGAAAGAAGACGAATCTCATGAATTTTGGGGATTTATCTTTTATGATGAGTATGATGATCCTATCGATGAAGTTACAGTACGATATTTAGATGAGGAAAAGAAATATAGTAAGTCAGAATTCCGCCATCTATTAATCATGGCAATTGAGAGGTTTTTTTCCATGTATCCCGATCCAGAAGGAAGAGAAGAAATAAGCAAAATTATTAATTTTACAGAAATGTAGTAAAGCCGTAGGGTAGGCAGGTGCCCACGAATAACCTTGTACGAAGCGACAACTTCTGATTGAGGCTCAATCAAGGGTGCTAATATTTGTAACTGTTCAGGGAGTAATCAGAGAATGCGGATTTCGAGCGATCTCTAGACATTGTTTAGTGCTGATTAGCCATTTTTTCGCCTCACTGATGGCTTTTAGGCACTTTTCGCACGGTTGCTGATACTGTTGGCTAACTCCCCAAAGTGCGATCGCAAATATCCAGTAGAACAGGGTACGAAAACCATTATCGCCAACTCTGTTAAGGTGAACTCAACTGTTCAAAGTTCAAGTGATAAGTTTACAGCCTTTTTTACACTGCGATCGCAGATTTTAGTCTATCAGGGGTAAATAACAGTTTATTAACAGAGAGCCGATAGGCTCCAATTAAACTTTATAGTGATCGCACACTCAATTCTAATTAATTGTTTGATTAGCTCCCCTATCGGGGTGCTTTTCCTAAAAAGCCGCGTGATTGTTGAAAGTATTTTTCCCTTGTTCCACTTTTTAACAGTTCTATTGCATACTAATTGCAGTAAAAGTTCTGTACTTGTTGAAATTATTTAACCATTGCTACACTTTCAAACTGTACGCTCTTTCTGTTAAAACTGAAAAACTGAACATTGAAAAATTTTAAGCCCTAGTATTGACTGCGATAGCTTGCGCCGACCTGTCGGTTCGCAGATTTTTACTCTATTAATAGAAGTAACAATCTGATAATAGTGAGCCGATAGGCTACTTAAACAATTAAATAACGAGGTGAAATGGAGTTGAGTTAGTACCTAGAAAACTTTTATCCAGGTTGGTTCTGTTGTGTTTTGGAGGTCAAAGTTATAACTGTTGAGGAACTGTTACAACGTTATGGAAAATGGGAGAAAGATTTTTGTAATTTAGTTACATTATAAATTAAACATTTACATGGGTAAAACAATACGAAAACCTGTTACTTGATCTGTTTTTCGATAACTCATCCATCCTTGTGATGAGCAAGTACAATCTTCTACCGAACTATAATAAGCACCACCCCGAACTGAGCGTAGTGATGCATGATTTGGATCTGGATGCTCGTCCATACACCATTCCCACACATTACCATGCAGATCGTGTATTCCAAGGCTATTAGCTGGAAATATTCCTACTGGTACAATTGGCTCCGGTATATCTTTGGTATAAATACCTGTTTTTGAGGAAGCTCGACCATAATTAGCTAAATTGGAAGTTAGTAGATTACCAAAGCCGTACAATTTGCTAGAGCCAGCACAGCAAGCAAATTCCCATTCGGATTGATATGGTAGTCTAAATTCTCGATTTTCTTTCTCTGATAATTTTCTACAGAATTCTAATGCATCTATCCAGCTTATCCCTGTTGCAGGCTTTTTAAAGTCAAGATTTCCACCTTCAGGAAAAGAATGCATTATTATGTACCATTGCTTTTGAGTAATTGTATATTTACTTATTAAGAAAGATGAAGTTAATTCAGCACAACCATTGTTAGCAATATCATTACGCAAATAGTTATCTACATCCATTAATACCAGTGTCAATATTTCTTTTTTATCTAATTTTATATCCCAGCATTTTCCTCGGTTTTCAAAATATTCAATTTCACCTGATGATAATATTTTAGCGGCAGTAAAGTTATAATTTTGAAGCATAGTTTAAATATAAAATATAAAATATTGGAATCAACTCAATGGAATATCAAGCAGCAAAGAAAATTGTTTTCGACTTTATAAATACTAGCTTTGACAGTGTTGATGATGATGAATATGTCATAATTGATGATGAAATTACTGCAACTGAATTTGGTTGGGTGTTTTCATATCAATCAAAAAAATTCCTGGAAACAAATGAACTAATTTATGCAGTAGTTGGTAATTCTCCAATTATTTTTGATAATCGCGATGACTCCATTCATATAACAGGTACTTCACATGACATTACTTTTTATATAGAGCAGCATAGAAACAACTATATTCCAGAGAGCAGGTCGTAGGGTTGGCATCTGCTTACAGACAAATTTGTGCGAAGCGATAACTTTAGTTTGTTTTCACGATCGATCTGCCACCATTCCTCCAGTCAAGATGACTTAGCAACATTAATTGACGAATATCTGAAAGGTCAAAATTTCAAATCTCCAACAGCAACTCATCTAGCACTCAGAGATTCAGTTAAGGAAGTTCGGATACTTGCAGGTGAAAATAACCATATCTTTATTAGGGGCAAAGATTTCTAATGGATTCTACAACAAGCATATCTTATTCTAAAAACCACTGGCGTACAACACGTAGAGGCCGTACTATTGCTGATTGGTTATTTATTGTGCCACATCCAAAAAATGAAAAAGAAGTACAAAAATTGCTCGATCTCTTTAAATCAATTGCAGCGATTGGCGAAGAACAAGATATTTACTGCATTTCCACAGCAAAAGATTCAGAGGCTCGTATGAAAGGAGCACAAAGTCATGCCGATTACATAGAACGAGATTTTTTGAGCAGACAAAATATATATGAACCACTAGATTTTGATGGGTTCCCATTTTTTGTTGGCCCGCTAGACTTTAGCACAAAGCTAGCTTATTATGACTCAAACAATGAGGTTGTAGAACAATATGTTGGGAACGTGGGAAGCCTAATAGCAGAAATTTATGACATTGAAATCAATAAAGATTGTGCCGATCCAACTACTGCAATTACTTTGGATATTGATTCCAGCTTTGAATTTGATGTAAAGAATCACAGACACACCGAAAATAAGGTGATTAAAGTGAGAATAGGACTAACGACAGACATTTGGTTTCCCTGGATTGATGGTATCATACACGCTTTTCGCCCGCATGGTGAAGAACCCTATTTGCAGCCTGTAAATCATCCAACTTTCGGCAGGGTATATGACAACAGAGAGATTGTAAGCTATCATACTCCTCGCCTCAATAAATTCCTATCTGAATCTCATAAGATTGTTTCTTCTTACGGTGGAAAGTGTAAGCTTGATACAACAGAGGGAGCTTCTTTGTATGCACAAATGTGTAGCACTTTGGGCGTTAAACTTGATTAACAAGCCACCTGAAAGGCGGTAGTGTTTCAGATGTGTTATTCAAGGAATAGTTAAACCAAAGGCGATCCTGTTCATAAATAAACCAATCACTAGATCGTTGTTTGAATACTCAAGAACCATGACCTACAACTTACTTAATTAGAGTAGCTTTTTAAGTTCCCAAGGTCGCAGACGCTACCGCGCCTTCACTCTTAGTAGAAGTAGTTGCAGTAGACAAAGAGAGCATTTAACAGGTTATGATTGTGGTGCCTATCCTAACCAAGTGCTTAAGCTGCCAACTTCTTCTACAGGTCATTTAAGTAATGACCTTTAAAAACTATGATGATTAATAATATCAGTCAACTAAAATCAGAGATACTGAGGCGAAGAATAGCTAAGGAAGAAGACTTAGTAAGCTGTTCTGAACAAGACCTAGATGCGATCGAAAAACAATATGGTAAGCTACCGCTATATTACAAGCAAATTATGAGGCTTTGGGGAGGTGGAGTTGAAAAAGGTTTGTCTGTTTATGGAGATAACTTCAGACTTACCAGAGCTATCACCCTAAATAAGTGGATGCAAGAAGATACATTTTTAATAGATGAAAACACAGGAGATAATATTAATGAGCTAAAAAATGTTTTTTTTATATCTGGGAGGTATGCGGAATAGAGTGGTGGTGCTGAATTTATAAAGACAGGTGAGAATTTAGAAGATGCAATTGTTTATAGTATTGATATGGCTTTTTCCGACAATAGCGATGAATGGGTAAATTCAATTGAAATTGCTTTTGACTCTATTTGGAAATGGATAGAGGTTGTTGTAACCGAAAAGGAAGAAGCAATGCTAAAGTCAAAAAATAATGTCAAAAGTGTCAGCCCAAAAAATAGATGGTTTTGGCAAGGCTTATTTGACAAATAATAACTTACTGAAAAGTATATTGTAATCTTGTAGTTTAATATGAACTGGCTTGCTCACATCTTTTTGTCCGCACCAACAATTGAAAGTCAGCTAGGAAATCTATTAGGTGATTTAGTCAAAAGTGGCGATCTTTATCAATTAGATCCATTGGTGAGAGATGGGGTGAATCGGCATTATGCGATCGATAAATTTACGGATAGTCATATAATTTTTAAAAATAGTAAAAGAAGAATTAATCAGGAGTATAGTAGGTTTGCTGGAATATTAATAGATGTCTTCTACGATCACTTTCTGGCAAAAAATTGGCAGTTATATTCTGGCAGTATTTTCTCTAATTTTGTAATGGAAGTATACAACTCATTTCAAAGCTATCAAGGAAATATTCCAGAGTACGCTAGGCAAATTATCCAACAAATGATTTATGAAGATTGGTTAACGAGTTATCAGTCTTTTGACGGCGTAGAAAATGCTTTAAGAAGAATCGACGCTCGAATTAAAAGCCGTAGGGGTAATCAAATTAGTCTTGTTAATGCTGTCAAAATACTCGAACAAGAGTATTTTAATATCGAACAGGACTTTGGCTCTTTTTTCCCAGAGTTACAGCGTCATATGCAAAATTATAGATAATATTGTTAGTAGCAGTAGTTGATAAAAGGCAGTAGGATGGGCAAATACCCACAGACAACCTTATCCGAAGCGATAACTTCGGGTTGAAGCACAATCTGTTTTACATTCCCCTAACTTCTGGTAGAGCGATCGAGCCTCCGTCAGATCAGAGATACTTTGTAACTGCACGCACTAACGCATTTCAAAAGTGAATTTACTGTTAAACGTGAGTTCAAATATTAGAAGTAAACTTGCTGCAAAAACTGGAAACCTGTTAGAACTGTAAAAACTTGGAAAACAGTATAAGCTGGAAACCTTGATAAGTAATAAGTTTTAAGCCCTGTTTAGACTGCGATCGCAGTTTTACTTTATTAACAGAGAGCCGATAGGCTCGCATTAAACTAAACTTTATAGTGTGCGATCGCACAGTCAATTTAATTAAATGTTTGATTAGCGCCCCTACCGTGGCGCATAACGAAAAGTAACGTGATTGTTGAATCTTTATTCCCTGCTTCACTACTACCCTGTTACAATTTGTACTTGACAACAGTTTTGCTGCACACACTTACGCATTTAAACGTGACAAATTACAAGAAACAAAATCTGCACCTTCATGTTCCACATTAGCTAAAAGACGTACACTTAGGTTTTAGTGTCGATTGTTAAGGACAACAGTACCTCAATGATAGATTCAATTCAAAAATTAAAAGAGAATATAATTTCGACAGGATCTTTAGAGAGACATTTAGCAGGATGCACTGAAGAAGAAATTTTATGGATAGAGAAAAAATATGGTGGAATTTTTCCAGAATCTTACAAAGATATTATTTCTTTAATTGGATATGATGCAGGATATTTAATAGATGACAATCAATGGTTTTTCTTTGTCGATCAAATATTGCAATTTCTTGATGATTCTAAAGAAGCTAATGAAGAAGGGATATTAGCAGGAGAAAAAGTGAATTATTTTCCTGATAAATTTTGGCCTATTTTTACGATTTACTATGAAGATATTCATTTTATTTATATGAATGGAGGAGTAGATTGTCCTGTATATATATATGAAACATCTGAGGAACCCATAATTAAGCTTGGGTGGAAATCAGTTTGGGAGTGGTTAGATGAAATCTTTAGAGAATTGTCGTCTTATTACAGGATTAGCTCGTCACTCAGAAGAAGAGCTAATTATAATCGTATTAATATTCACTCTACTTGAAATAAACACTTACATCAATTTAAATGAATGGATTATTTATTGGTAAATTGATTAATCTACCAAGCATAAAATGCTAACAATATCTCTATCTTGTTAGACAGTGTAAATATGGGGCATAGTGATATCGTAAAAATTCTTATCCAAGCAGGTTCTCATGTTCCTTTACTACCTTGTTGTATGACAACTGCTGTAACTATTGTACGCTCGATTGTTAGAAGTGATAAAAGTGAACTCAACTGTTCGATGTTAAAGCTGAAAAATAAGAAGTTTTACGCCTTTTTTAACTCTGCGATCGCAGTTTTTACTTTAATGATAATAAAACAATCTAGTGATAGAGAGCCGATAGGCTCATTAAACTTTATAATGTACATAGTGCGATCGCATTAATATTTAATATCTTGTATTAGCGCCCCTATCGTGGCGCATAAGTGCGATTCGTTGGCTAGAAACCAAATTTTTTGAAAAGTTTTGGAGGATTAGCCGCAAGGATAAATAGGGAGAAATCCCGAACTGAACCTTGACAACTGAGTGATCTTGAGGGTGAGAATCCCTCCCCTGTAGATGCCAGGTGAAAGCATAGCCCCTACGGTAGCGACTAGCCATCAATCCGTAAAGCGGGGATAAAAGCCCTTCCACACTCAAGCGTCCAAGGTAGTGCGGGGCAAGCAAAGAATCCATGAGTAAAGCAATCGCTTGAATCCATGTCCGACCCATCGTTACACGGAGCCAGCAAAAAGGACTGATTAGCTGGAGCCAAAAGGCAAAGGATTATTGGTTGGCGGTATTAAGCTCGACCAACAGCATCTCTAAACAAACCCGGTGGAAAGTGGAACTCTACAGATTCATAGTATGGTCGCTCGGAACGAAGTAACCCCTTGTATGCTCTCTTGGTAATCGAAAACCGAGAGTAGGTGCTAACCGGATGCTGCGAGGTGGTGGGATTGTATCAGAAGCAAATGCCTTGCTGTAATGGCAGGGATAGGCTGACAGATACACGGTGATAAGGATTGAATAGTCGAACATTTGTAGTCTATATGTCTAATACGCTGAGTAATCAGACGGTGGAATGGAGCAAGGTCAACTGGCGTAAGCTAGAAATCCGTGTTTATAAGCTGCAAAAAAGAATATTCAGAGCCTCTAGTCGTGGTGATATTAAAGCAGTTCGCAGACTCCAAAAGACTTTGATGAGGTCGTGGTCAGGGAAGATGCTGTCAGTGCGTCGCGTGACACAAGATAACCAGGGCAAAAAGACGGCTGGAGTTGACGGGGTAAAATCCTTAACTCCCGTACAAAGGCTGGCACTGGTGAAAAAGCTTGAGCTAAAGGGGAAAGCCATGCCCACTCGTAGGGTATGGATAGATAAACCAGGGACAACTGAAAAGCGTCCTCTTGGTATTCCCACTATGCACGACAGGGGGCTTCAGGCGTTAGTCAAACTAGCACTTGAACCGGAGTGGGAAGCAAGATTTGAACCCAACTCCTATGGATTCCGACCAGGGCGCTCATGCCACGATGCAGTCCAAGCAATCTTTAATGCAATTAAGCATAAAGCTAAATACGTACTTGATGCTGACATTGCTAAATGCTTTGACCGAATTAATCACGGGGAACTTCTCAAAAAATTAAATACATTCCCGACACTTAAACGCCAGATTAAGTCATGGCTCAAGTCGGGGGTGATGGATGGAAAACAACTGTTCCCCACATCTAAGGGTACGCCACAAGGTGGGGTCATTTCCCCCTTACTAGCGAATATTGCCCTTCACGGGATGGAAGAACGGATAAAACAGGTAGCGGAAACGCTACCAGGTAATAAATATAAGAATCGTAAATCTTTAAGCCTAATCCGTTACGCCGATGACTTCGTGATACTGCACGAAGACATAACCGTTGTCCAAAGATGTTCTGAAATTATCTCCGAATGGTTAAATGGCATGGGTCTAGAATTGAAACCAAGTAAAACGCGCCTTGCCCATACTCTGTATGAACATGAGGGGCAAAGCGCAGGGTTTAACTTCCTGGGATTTAATATCAGGCAGTACCCAGTTGGAAAATATAACACGGGTTGTAATGGCAATGGGAAACCACTTGGATTCAAGACACTCATCAAACCCAGCAGAGAAAAGATCAAGGTACACTATGACCGGATTGCTGAGGTAATAGAACAACATAAAACAGCTTCACAAACTGCGTTGATAGCCCATTTGAACCCAATCATTAGAGGGTGGGCTAACTATTACCGAACATTCATTAGCAAAGAGACATTCTCGGCGCTTAAATCTTTGGTGTACAACAAATTACAAAGCTGGGCAAAACGCCGCCACCCTAACAAATCAGGGGAATGGGTAGCCAAGAAATATTGGCAAACTATAGGCGGTGATAATTGGGTATTCGCAACCAGGCAGTTAGGGAAAAAACCACTGCGGTTACTAAAGCATACGGAAACTGAAATAATTCGTCATGTAAAGGTTAAAGGCGATGCCAGTCCTTATGATGGCAACCTAATTTACTGGGCGCGACCTGAACTGGTCGTTTAGAACGGGAAGCCGACTCCCCTATCGGATTCACACCCGATACCCTCACGTAAAAGACTCAAATGAGTCTGGTCACGACCAAGTAGGTAACGAAACAGTCGGAATGCAGACCACGCAAGTAACCGAAGCTGACAGCCTAAGTCGGTCAGGAGCAAGAGGGAAATCCCCAAAGGTGAACTTAAGTGAACTATCGGATTAAACTGCGTTATCTAGGACAGAGCCAAATAAGGCTGATAGGCTCCAACCAAAAGGTGAGTGGATAGGATTTATGACTCCAGTATTCATAAATCGTGTGAACAAAACCTCCACCGCAGAATAGATAGCACCTAATGCGGACTGAAAAACTAAACGATACAACAGGGTAAGTCCTACAGAGTCTAGAAGAAGTCGATAACTTCTAGTAGGTCTAAGGCAACAAGGACGGAACTCTCTGGAGGATAGAGGATGGAAGAAAAAGCGAAGGCTGGCTTGTAATGAGTCAGACAGAGGTTGAAACATCACCTCCGACCGAAAGGGAAGCTGACTTCTTCTGGGTCTTATACGAAAGTGAAGCTGACAAAGGAATCTAATCTGAGGACAAGTTAGATGGTGTCATCACTGACAACAAACGGACTAAAGAGACAGCAAAAAGACTGGAGCCAGGTCAACTGGAATAAAGTTAATAAGCTTGTCAGAAACCTACGTCAAAGAATCTTTCGCGCGAGAAAACTTGGTGACTTCCGTAAGTTAAGAAGCTTGCAGAAGTTAATGCTACGGAGCTACGCAAACTTACTGTTATCGGTTCGACGCATCACTCAAACTAATCAAGGTAAAGCAACGGCAGGAATTGATAAAGAGGTCGTCAATACCCCAGAGCAGCGAGTGATTCTGGCAAATAACTGGGATGGGGGCAATCTCAAACCAGCCCGAAGGGTAGAGATACCAAAATCCAACGGAAAGAAAAGACCGCTCGGAATCCCAACCGTGCGAGACAGAATCGAACAGGCAATAGTCAAGAATTCACTAGAACCTGAATGGGAAGCCGTATTTGAGGAACACTCTTATGGTTTCCGACCGGGAAGAAGTTGTCAAGATGCCATACAACAAAGCTTCAATAGATTGCAAAAAGGCAGAGACACCTGGGTTCTAGAAGCCGACATCAAGGGATTCTTCGACAACATCGCCCATGAATCCATCCTGAACATGATGGGTAACTTCCCCAAAAAGGAACTCACCAAAGGATGGTTAAAAGCGGGGTTTGTGTTCAAGGGTAAATTAAATCCTACGGAACAAGGCACACCACAGGGTGGCGTGATATCACCATTACTTGCCAACATCGGTTTGCATGGCTTAGAAACCTTTATAAAAGCCACCAATCCGAAACTTGGCGTGGTGCGATATGCCGATGATTTTATCATCACGGCTAGAGACAAACATACTCTCGAAATTGCCCGAACCCTGATTCAAGCATGGATGTCAGAAAGAAATCTTGAATTAAGCGCTGAGAAGACAGTAATCACGTCAATGGAAGATGGCTTCGACTTCTTGGGATACAATTGCCGACACTATGATGGAAAACTCCTCATCAAACCGTCCAAAAAGAAGGTACTAGTGAAGAAATCAAAAACCTGAATGGTGCAGAACAGGAAGTCCTAGTTAAGAAGCTAAATCCAATTCTCAGGGGTTTTGCCAACTACTACAAAGGGGTAGTGAGTAAAGAAATCTTCAGCTATATCTCACATCGAGTATGGCAATACCTTTGGCGTTGGGCAAAGCGTAGACACCCCAACAAAAACACAACATGGGTTCGCAAGCGATACTTCAAAACTGTAAAGGGTAATCAATGGTCATTCGCCTGTACCACAAGAGACAGACGGAGTAAGGATAAAGAACTCGTCCTTTACCAAATCGCATCTACTCCCATTGAACGCCATATAAAGGTCAAAGGTAACGCTAGCCCTGATAACTCCTCGTTAAAAGAATACTGGAAAAAACGCCATCAGAAGCTTGGGAAAACCCGCTTCGATAAAGTTTCCAAACTTTATGAAATAGCAGGAAACCAGGAATGGAAATGTCCCATCTGTGACGACCCACTATTTAACGGAGAGGAAATCGAAACCCATCACATAGTACCTGTGGCAGAAGGTGGAACAGACGACGTGGCAAACCTTCAGCACCTACATAAAGCTTGTCATAAGCAGGTACATAAAACCCAAGTTAAACCTCGCTTGAAGTAAGGCTTGAGCCGTATGAGTGCGAAAGTCTCAAGTACGGTTCTTAGGGGAGGGGAAAGAGGTGACTCTCGAACCTCACCCGACAGTTCAAGAATGGGTAAAAACCCTGAAGTGCCTAAAACAGTGGCAACACTTCTGAAGTCACAGAAAGGGAAATGCGCTCACTGCAAACTGCATTTTACAGAACAATCGGTGATGGAAGTTGACCATATTATTCCTAAGTCAAAAGGCGGGAGGAATGAATATAAAAACTTGCAATTACTTCACCGTCATTGCCACGATAAAAAGACTGCTAATGATGGCAGTTATGGTACAAAATCTGACTGCAACAGTGTCAAACCTACGCCCGTCAAATCGGGTAAAAGAGGTATCAATGACAATGACCTTATTACTGAGGAGCCGTGTGAGGTGAAAGTCTCAAGCACGGTTTTGAAGACGAGCGGTTCTCGTGAGGGAATCGCTTAGTTTAACTGAAAAAGTACCAGGATTGTTGAATGTTTATTTACTACTATCATTCACTTTCTCATCTATTAATAACTATTATCACATAATAATGTCTCAACTTAATTCAGCAATTAGGGCTGGTGATGTAGCAAAGGTGCGCCAACTTATTACAAATAGTCACGCAAATTTGAAAGAGACATTTGGCACAATAGCTTTAGCCCAGGCTGCTGATTTAGGGCATTTAGAAATCATTCAAGTTTTGATTGAAGTAGGAGCCGAGGTAAATGATGAAGATCGAGTACTGTATCCACATGAAATTCCTTTAGCAAGAGCAGCTTCTCAAGGACATCTGCAAGTTGTTCAAGTGTTGCTTGACGCTGGGGCTGAAGTAAACATACCTGTCCAAGATCCAGAATATTGGACACCTTTAATGTGTGCTGTTAATAATGGAAACATCAAGGTTGTAAAGCTATTAGTTGATGCTGGTGCAAACGTTGATGAAATTAGAGGCGGTGGGAACTTTGCCTTAATGATTGCTGCCCACTCGAAGAATTGGGAAATTTTTGAATTTCTCGCCCCTTTAACCAACTCCATACTAAGGCAGGAAGCCGAAAAAGTTTTTTAGGTGAATCTGTCAATTAAACTGGTACAGCCTAAAGCTTTTGAGCTATTGCGTATCAAAGTTTACCTTTTCAACAATTCTTCAATTTTCATAAATATTAAGCTTGTTTAAAGTTTATACAATTATAATTGTTATAACAGTTGGGTAAGAAACGTTTCAATATTTACCTGTTAACGTCAGACTGTTATAACATTCTCATCAAATGTGCGATAGCACATGATAGCGATCGCACACTCAATTACAATTACTTATTTTATTAGCACCACTAACGTGGCGCTTTTCTCAAAAGTCACGTGATGATTGAATCTTTATTTACTGTTACACTGTACTTCATAATGAATTTAAAGAATCAATTAATCTAGTTAGTATATTTTCTTGACAAAAAGTATGTACTATATTGCTTTTTTTATTGTTAACAAAACTTTGATAGATTCGCCAATACAATTCTGGTTAAATGAGCAAACGAAACTATACACTTTAATCCAGATAGATGAAAGTCAAAATCAATATTTTCTGTCCTCACTAGATGATTTAACGTCAAATTTTGATAAGTTCTTTGGGTACGAATGCCAGTGGTATATTTGTAGTGGAAACTTAGATCGGTTTTCAGCCGCTCAATTGCCAGAACTACCAGTAGTGACAATCAAACAGTTTCCCTTAATATCACTTGATAAAATTGATTTTACACTCCAATACTTTGCTGACAACTATCAATGGTCAATTTTACCTTGGGGTCGCGGCCCACGTTGTTCTAGTTTTGTATTTATTTCTAAAGATGCTAGTTTACGCGATCAATTTATAGAAATATCAAATAATCCCAGCAAAGTAGAAGATCAAAAAACAAGTAGTTGTAATAAAATACTTATTTCAATATATGATGTATTTAGTAAATTCAGTGAAGTAGCTAAAGCACTTTTGTTTCAAGAAGATATTGATACGATTGGAGAAACTTGGGATGCTTTTAAATGCGACATCAATCCTCCCTATTTGATTAGTGATATTCTTTTCAATGAAGAAACATTATTGATCACATCTACTGGCGATATTGATAAGGATATTAAGTTCACAAAAATTAATCATCCTATTTCTATAGATCTATTAGAGGCGTATGGTTTAGTAGTCAATTTATACATATACCGCCCTAATAACAAAAGAACATTTGAAGCATTATCTGAATTAATCTATGGGTTAGATACACATTTATTTGTTTGGATAGATGGACACACCAATCTTAATTTAATAACAGATTTAATCTCAAAAATCTATTTAAGTAATTCCGATCTAACTCATCTTTCAGATATTCTTAAATGTACTCAATGGATGTATGGATTAAGAAGAGATGTTTTTGAGATCTTCACTTCTATAATTATTTGCAATAATAATACAATCTTGCAAGAAATAGATGCTTTTAGGTCTGATAGTTATCATCTACTTGGATGTTTTTAAATACATTAAATTAGTAATTATGAGAAGTGAGAACAACTATTAAAACTACAAAGTAAAAAAAATAAGCCCCTATTAACGCTGCGATAGCAGATTTTTATTCTATTAACAGAGAGCCGATAGGCTCTCATTAAACTTTATACTGTGCATAGTGCGGGATGGCATAGCATATTGTAGCGATCGCATTAATATTTAATATCTTGTATTAGCACCACTATCGTGGCGCTGATCCCAAAAGTACCGTGATTGTTGAAATTCTTTTTTTTTTCTGTTTTATTACAATTAATGGATACACATAAGAATGCCAAATGCTCTAGTATTTGTAGCTACATATCCATATCGTTATGGTACCCCAGAAAAAATACTTTACTCTAGAAAATATTATAAAAATGAATCCAGTAGAAGAGTTACGGCATTTATTTGATGGTTCAACACCAGAGGATAAAGTAGAAGGATTCTGTTTAATTGAATTCAATGTTAATTGTCAACAAGATGCCGACAAAGTTCTCCAAAATTGTAGAGAAGTTTTTGGGCTAGTACTTCAGCAATCTGAAAAAAACTGGCTTTCAGAAGCTGAATGGTACAAATTACTACCCCAATGGTTTATTAAGCGTTGCTCCCCAGAAATGACAGTAGAAGAAGAGGAAAAATATCTATCTAGATGGCATTCACTTTCCGAAGAAGAGCAAGTACGTCAAACAGAAGAAGAATTTTGGTCTGTGATGGAGTGGGTAAGTTGGTTTGAGCCGAGTAATGAGCCGCATGACCAACGCTATTGGTATTGGTGGGACGCTTTTGTAAGATCTCCGAATTTACTACTTGTAGTTGTAGAAGTTATAGATGTTCCCTTTCCTTGGGGATCTTTTGATTGGCTAATGAAAGCATCAGGTGCTATCAAAGTTGAGGAGGCAACACGCTTTTAGTGCGATCGCGGTTTAATGTTTTACTGAGAAGTGAAAGATTTTACGCCCTTGTTGACTCTGCGTTAGCAGATTTTAATTTGTTAGTAGTCAAACAGTCTATGACAGAGAGCCGATAGGCTACCTTTAAACTTTATACTGTGCAACAATAAGGTTTGCAGGTTTCAACTGTGCCTTACAGCTTTTAATAGTTAGCTAACAGCAAGCCGCGCTTGCTTCCTTTAAACAGCTACTTCACTTTACAACTGTTCGACATTCAGCAGTAAAAATACTTAAACACTTGACAAAAAAGTTTTCTTGTCGCTATTTATAATGAATAGATATAAATTCAAGCAAAATATTTTGAAAAAGATGTTATACGTTTAAAATGGTGGATATTCAACAACAAAAAAATGAATTTCAAGTCAGATTTTATAATTGGTCTCTGACTGAAGCCCAACGTGAAGTTGAGGAGAACTACCCATCACTACGAAAATTCAATGGGTTGTATGCTCTAGAGTTTTTGGATGCGATTTGCTCCTTTGAAGAAAAAGAACAGTACCAGATTATTCGTTCGCTAACTCGTCACGCACATCGTCAGGCACTTGATGTTCTTGGTGATTCTTTGACCCGAAAAGATAGAAAAAATGAAAAGGAATTTAGCCAAAGAAAAAATAAATATTTTTTGAAGCATTCATTTAATTACAATACTGAGCTTTCCAAATATCAAGAAAGATTGACTAGAACATCTTCTGAGATTTGTGAATCTATCGGCAAATATCTCCAAATATTTTCAAACGATCTGGGACATTTTTCTGTTTTAGAAAAATCAAAATGGCGAATCAGAAAAATAATTAACACCTGGAATATTGATACTAGAGTTAAATTTGATAGCGAACAATGTATGTTGATGTATGTTCATCACATTAGTGACATCAATATCAAATATTCTTCTCTATCAGGAGATATTTTAATGCTTAACTGTCTGGGAATGGCTCCAGCAATTTGGACTCCTTGGACAGAACAAGCTATGACTGAGGCATTGCAATCGATTGTTTCGCTATGTACTTCCTTTTTTGAAGCAGCTACTCACCTAGTTGATGGACTTTCTTTTTCCTATAATTCTACACAAATTTTGCTATCTAACAATACAGATTCGTCTAACGATATCAACAAACGTATAGAATCTGTAAAATATGATTTTCATCATAAATTTTATAAATGGTGCTTAACAGATGCTCGACGAGAGGTTGAAGCTGACTTTCCATTTATTAAACAAATTAATAATTTTGATGCTTTATATACTCTTTTCTTCATGCGCGATTTTCCCAAAGAGAAACAATTAGAGACAATGCTAGCTATTAAAAAATATGCCTATTGCAAGAATTTAAAAATAGAAGATACTCTAACATTAGAGGAAGAAAAAATACACAGACTATTTGTCGAGCATCGCCTAGATTTTTATACACGATATAGAGCGCATCTAGCAATCCAGCTGGTAATTCTCAAATAATTGATCGAAAATCTCTAAATCTCTTAGTTCAGGAAAAGCTGCAATCCATTTTGGGAAATGTTGTCGAGTCAGATGGTTCAGAATTGCGTTACCGTATTAAAATAGGGATTTGGAATATTGACACTCTTATCAGCGCAGATGCCAATCTCAGCTATTCTCATATTATCTTTTTAAAAGAGCATAAACCTGTAAATATTTCTAGTGTAGTTATTAGTCCGGGTGCTGGAATTGATTTTTTAAGATGGTTAGGGATAGGAAAAACAAGTTGGATTCTTTCAGTTCAAGAAGACATCCCACAAGCATTAGACTCTCTCGAGTTATTGTGCAATCACTTTATTACAGCAGTTCCTTCCCTGCTGAAAAATTTAAACTTACAGTAGATTCGAGATTGATGAGGTACAGTTCGATCACGGATATCCCGTAGGATAGCTTGAGGTATAAATTTCATCGTTACCAATTTAAACAGTAATACACTTAAATGTTAAAAGTGAACTTACTTTTAACAAGCTTAACTGTTAAAATTTAAAAACAAGTTTAGCGGTTATAGTGAAAACTGGAAAGTGAGAACAGACTGTAAAAACTGATAAGTGATAAAATTTTAAGCCCTTTTTTGAACTGCGTTAGCAGATTATTATTCTATTAACAGAGAGCCGATAGGCTTCCCTTAAACTTTATAGTGTGCATGGTGCGATCGCACAATATTTAATATCATTATATTAGCGCCCCTAACGTGGCGCATAACTAAAAGTACCGTGATTGTTGAAATGCTTTTTACCTTGTTGCACTTCTAACAGTTCTACTGCATCTTTATTTCCTGTTACATTGCAACTTGATTATTGCAATTACTAATCGTTGTCTAATCAATCGCTGTAGCTAATCGGGCCAACAATAATTTCTCCGTTGGGCAGAGTGGTATTGTGGAAGAAAGTCAACCAATAAAGACAGTTTTCAATAATTTCAGCCCCAGTGAGATCTGCTCCAGTAAAGTTAACACCTTCAATATTGGTTCTAAACAGATTAGCTCCTCTCAAATTGGCATTAGTAAGGTTTGCACCTTTGAGAATTGCATCCGACAAATTCGCACCACTAAGATTGGCTCCTCTTAAGTTCACACCCCTCAAATTGCTTTCTTCCAAGTTGGCTCCGCTCAAGTTAGCGTAGGGGAGATAGGGTGGGTACTTAAGGATCTTCATAACTTCACGATGGGACAGATTAATACCACGTAAGTCTCTATCCCTCAAGTCAGCACGAGGTATAACTACACCAGGAAATCTCCTATCTCCTTTCTCATAGCGTTCGAGAAGTTGTTGCGTAGTAATTACGCGAGTGCGATCGCTTTTTATATCCCCATAGGGCATAATCGTTCGACAAAATAAGATATCTTTTGTATTAGCCCCAGTCAAATCGGCTCCACTCAAATTGGTTTCAATCAAAACAGCCTTATTCAAATCGGTCTGGGACAAATCAGCCCCAGTCAAATTAGCCCAACTTAAATCGGCTCCAGACAACCTAGCTTCACTCAAGTTGGCATGGCTAAAATTGATATCAATCAAACATTCGCCAGCAAAATTGACCAAACCAGTCAAACTGACAAAACTAAAATCTCTTTCCCCAGTAGAATACTTCTCCAGCAGTTTAGTAGCAGTCATCCTCATAATTCAAACTCTCAAACTACTAACCAACTTAACTATATTGAGAATAACTATAAAAACTGTAAAGCGAAAACAACTGTAAAAACTGAAAAGTGATAAGTTTTATGCCCTTATTTACCCTGCGATCGCAGTTTTTAGTTTGTTTGACAAGCAATAACAATCTCTGACAACGAGCCGCTAGGCTATTGTTAAACAGTCATAACTTATCAAGGTTTTACCCAACTGTTAAAAGTGGGTTCAACTATTACAACTGTACAAACACTGGGTCAAGATTTAGATGCGTTTGTTCTAATGAATTGAGTAACTCATTGCAGTCATTGAAGACATTAATCCTAAATAACGCTTCCGTCAGGCATAGTAGTGTTACAGAATATAGCTCCAGCAACTCTAGGATTATTGATTCCACCAGGCAGATCGATGTAAACACTACTCAAGTCAACATTGGTCAAGTTAGCTCCTGGCAGATAAGGAACGCCAAAGTTAGCTCCGGTCACTTGAGCATTGGTCAGGTTGACTTCCGCTAACGCCGAATCAGCAAAATCGACTCTGGTCAAATTAGCTCCAGTCAGATTAGCTCTCTTTAGATCAGCATCAGAGATGGCGGCTCCACTCAAGTTGGCTCCACTCAAATCAACGTCATAAAGTTGAGTACTACCCAAATTGGCTTCACTCAGATTAGCTTCTCTCAAGTTAGCTCTATTCAACTTAGCCCAAAACAGAATTGCCCCACTCAAATTAATTCCCGGCAATTCAGTGTCTTCCAATATAGCTCCATGCAGATTGACGTTACAGAAATCTCTCTCCCCTTTACCATAACGTTGCAACAGTTCCTCAACAGTCATAACTTTGACCTCTCGCTCTTTGCTTACTTAAGTAGCCTATCGGCTTGTTGTTATAGAATGTTATTTCCTGTCAATAACTGTGAAAATCTGCTACCGCAGCGAAAATAAGGCTATAAATTTATCACTTTTTACTTCAACAGTTAATAGTTGATTGCAATTTTAACCTTTAACAGTTGATAGCTAAGTTCACTTTTAACCTTGTGTATGCCTTTCTTACTATCACTATGTACTATTTAACAACAGCAAGCGCGACTCACTGTTATACTTACTTTTATTGACTATTGCCGTAGTAAACACTGGCGATCGCACTTCGCACAATCGAATTATGAAGAACAAGCATATGTTTAATGAGGCAGAAATTAACGATGCACAAAGATATATGGACAAGTTAATTCAAAAAAGAAAAGCAATTAAAACTGGATTACGTCGAGATAATGGATTTTTGCCTAAGCTAAACTGACCTTGATAACATTCCCACTCAATTAACTTCTTACATCTATGAATATTCAATCAATTGAAACTGCTGAAGATGCTCTTGAATTTGCCAGAGAAGAGTTTGAAAGAAGAAATATTGATTGGAATATTTATGAATTGGATAGTGTCTTACAAATCACAGAGGAACTCATCACAAAATTTAGATTAAAAAATAGAAAAATTGGTTGGGATATAGATTTTATTCTCAGAGTACCTGAAGGATTTGAGACAAGATATCTTTTCCTGCATATCGATACATCGCTTGGAACCTGTGAAATAGTTCAACACATTTGAGGTGCTAGGGCATCTGCCTACAGACGAACTTGTATTTAAATAAGTTAAAATTGTACTTACTTGTTAGAAATAAAAGCCAACTAAATTGTTCAAGATTCAAGTTAAAAGTGATAAGTTTTAAGCCCTTATTTACACTGCAATCGCAGATTATTATTCTATTAACAGAGAGCCGCTAGGCTACCTTTAAACTTTATAGTGTACATAGTGCAAGAGTGCATAGTGCGATCACACAGTCAATTCCAATTAATTATTTAATTAGCTCCCCTATCGGGGTGTTTATCCCAAAAGTTCCGTGATTGTTGAAAGTATTTTTACTTGCTGCACTACTAACTTGTTTCAATACTGCCATCAGGCATAATTGTATTGCAGTAAATAGGACTGGGGTCGATAGAAGCACCCTCCAAGTCAGCACCAGTTAAATTGGCATTAGTAAGGTTAGCACCCTCCAAATAGGCAGCAACCAAGTTAGCATCACTCAAATTAGCCCCACTCAAGTTAGCTCTCTCCAAAATCGACATGAACAAGTAAGTACGACTCAGATTGGCTCCACTCAAGTTGGCCATTTCCAAACTAGCCTGACTAATGTTGGCATCACTCAAGTCAGCCCCACTCAAGTTAGCCTTAATCAAATTAGCACCCGCCAATTCAGCTTTGCTCAAGTCGATTCCACTCAAATCAGCCCCTTCCAAATCAATACCAATCAAACTCAAGTCAGCCCCAGCAAAGTCTCTCTCACCTTTCTCGTAACGACTGAGTAATTCTTTAGCCTTCATAAATACTTAATTTTAAAAAATTTGTTTGAGCTTGTTTACAGTTGATATAGTTATAATTATTACAGTATTTGAGTAAAAAAGCGTCCCCATTTTATAATATTTAAAATGTCAAACAGTTACCCTCTTATAACGCAGACCTAAAGAGTGCGATCTCACTTAGCTAACGAGTCAGTTTGCACATAAAATTCCATCGAATTTTTAGTCATTGTTATCAATAAACTTGTTAGTAAAACTGAAAAGATTTTTTAAATGTAAAACTATAAAGTGAAAAATTTCAAGCCTTGTTTACTCTGCGATAGCAGATTTTAATTTGTTTAACAGTTTATAACAGAGAGCCTATCGGCTCCAATTAAACTTTATACTGTGCATGATATCGATCGCACAAGTAATACTTACTATCCAGTATTACAAAACACTAAAATACGCAACGTACAATAGTAATAAGAGAGGTATAAAAATGTCCTTTGACCACAAAGCGTTTGTATTTGATTACAATTCATTCGAGCGAGAATTAAAATCGATTATAGAAGATGCAATTGATACGGGCAGCTATGAAGATTTAGAAAGATATATCATAGCTAATTTAAATTTTTTAAAAGATCCACATGAGGGTGAAAGTTTGTCCGAAGACTGGAAGGAAATGCTTGAATACCAAGAAAATCCAGATCAATATGGTGATTTTGCAATGACTAAATTCTATAATCCTGCTGAAGATGTTGGACTTGGACACGAGTGGGCTGATGCTCAAAGTATATTATCAAATGAATTTGAGGATTCTAGTATTGTACTTGGAACACCTATTGAAAGAAATGCCGTTTTTTTCGACCCAGGAAAAATGGGAAGTTATTTCCAATCTTCAAATATGGTGATAGAAAATAAACAAAAGATTGATATACTTATTAAGCAAAAACCAGAATATGCAAAGATTTTAGAGCCAGTAACTTATATGTTCGAGTGTGCAATTGCTGTTAACAAGGGGTTATATATTACTTTTTGAAAAGTGTAGTACGAATGTTGCTCATCACTTGAAATTAAGACAGAGCAATGTTACTACAACTTTCTAATGAAAAAATCAAAAATCTTATTCAAATATGTCTTTATATTTGATAAATGGAACAATTTTTAACACCAGCATTCAAGAATTGTCTGAGGTTCTTGAAAAGGTACTGGAATCAAAGATAGAACCAAATAAAGACGAGATATATATATCCAAAGATATATTTGATTTCCATGCTTACTTTTACATAGGTCTAAATAATTGTTCTATAGACCGTAGTACATATTTGTTTAGTTCTTCATTTACTGGAGAGTTTGAGGAGGTGAGTAGATTTGTTAAAAATATAGCTTTATCACTGTATAAATCTAACATACTTTATGAGATTGAATTTTTTGAAGATTTACCTGAAAATAATATCTCTTATCTTATTAAGCATCCACACTACAAGAGTCAGACAACGGGGATTATAATTGATTTGTAACTAACAGTCCAGAAAAGTAGGATGGGCACTGCCTACAGAGTAACTTGTGTTTAAATAAGTTAAAACTGTACTTGCTTGTTAGAAGTACTTTCAAACTGTACGCTCTTTCTGTTAAAACTGAAAAACTGAACATTGAAAAATTTTAAGCCCTAGTATTGACTGCGATAGCAGATTTTTACTCTATTAATAGAAGTAACAATCTGATAATAGTGAGCCGATAGGCTACTTAAACTGTTCAATTTCACCTGATGATAATATTTTAGCGGCAGTAAAGTTATAATCTTGAAGCATAGTTTAAATATAAAATATCAAGCATTGGAATCAACTCAATGGAATATCAAGCAGCAAAGAAAATTGTTTTCGATTTTATAAATACTCGCTGTGCCAGTGTTGATGATGAATTTATCATAATTGATGATCAAGTTATTGCAACTGAATTTGGTTGGGTGTTTCCATATAACTCAAAAAAATTCCTGGAAACAAAAGAACTAATTTATGCAGTACTTGGTAATGCTCCAATTATTTTTGATAATCGCGATGACTCCATTCATATAACAGGTACTTCACATGGTATGGCTTTTTATATAGAGCAGCATCGAAACAACTATATTCCCGAGAGTAGGTTGTAGGGTGGGTAATGCCAGTAAATTGGCGTAAATATAGGGTTCGTGCAACCAAGTGCAACTTAGTAATCTGTTACATTTGTCAACATCAACAAATATCAAGAATAGACCTAGATGAAATGGTTAACTATGGAGAATAATTTTGACTCGTTGCTTGATAGCATAATTAAGCTTAGTATAGAAAAAAACCTAATAAGTTTAAGCGATATTTTAGGTATGTCAAACAACGAAATAAAGCACATTGAAAATACATTTTGTCTAAAATTACCTATTGTCTACAAACATTTTCTGGCTGTTTGTGGCAATGGTTGTGGAAAATTGCTAGATAATAGTTTACTGGATTATCCCCCAAGCTTACTGGAGCTTTATGAAGATGTACGAGAAATGATGGAAGAAGATATCGAGACTATATACGATCCAATTCCTGATAATGCTTTCTTTTTTGCCACCACACTTGCAATACATTATTGGTATTTTATTTGTGATAGTAATCCCGATCCCATTGTTTACTATATTACATTAGGAGAAAAAAATCATCTAAAATGTTCTGAGTTATCACGCTGTATTATTGGCACGCTAAATAATTCAATAAAAGAATAGTAGAAGAGAAGAAGAAGTGTGGGTAAATGGGGAGTGCATCACTTTTACGGTAGTGTTCCAGATGTGTTGTTCAAGGAATAGTTAAACCAAAAACGACTCTATTTATAAATAAACCAATCACTAGATCGTTGTTTGAATACTCAAGAACTATGACCTTCAACTTACTTAATTAGAGTAGCTTTTTAAGTTCCCAAGGTCGCAGACGCTACCGCGTCTTCACTCTTAGTAGAAGCAGTTGCAGATACTTGATAGCTTAACTCCATATATACAACGATGATAATTTAGTTCAATAAATACTAAAACCTCCAGTTTAATTTTAGTTTGTAATCAACACATGACAAATTTTTCTGCTTTAAAAATAAGTCAATTAGAATCTCACTATAAAGTAGCTTTCCCCCAGTCATATAAAAAAATACTAGCTTTGATAGGAACTAAGGTAATAAACATCTCAATTGAAAACATCCACAATAAAAATATTTTCAATCATAATAGAAATACGTCTATCTATGACATACAAGATGAGATGATGGAATCAATCGTGGAGTATGAGATAAGCAGATTGCACAATTTAAATATTTTTTTTCTAACTGCTTTTTTGAGGCATACTGATTGTGAATTCGTAGCTTACTTTATAGAGGCAAATGGTGGGGATGATTGTCCAGTCTATCGTTGGATGATGGACGGTACTTTTGATACAGATTTAGTCGAAAAATATTCTGATAATATCGAACAGTGGCTTTACAAGATAAATCCTATTTTATATATTGAATTACAGTTGAAAAAAATGTTTTTTGATGTGTCTAATTAAGGCTAATTATTTAAATTTACTTTAATAATCAAAGTTAGCTTTACTTCCTACCTACGCGATTGCCACAGTATCAGCAATCGTGCGAAAAGTGACGCTAAGGATTCAGAGTGGTTGTACCAATTGAATCTTCTAATATTTAAACTCCTCAACCACTTGAAATTTCATTCGATCCTGTACCAGTAGAACTTTGATTTGGGTTGTCTACCCGTAGCTAACACACGCAGTTGCAACGGCTAACAATAGGGCTAGCGCCCTTTATGTATTAGATAGAATGGCGCAAAGGGAATCTATTTTACCCCTGTAACCAGTATTCAGACAGCTTTCATTATTTTAATAACTTCTAGTATTAAAATATGTAGTAATCTTGCTTTCAATTTAGATATGAATATAGCAACATACAATCCTACTGAAGATGGTGAAAATATATTTATATTTGATTCAAATGGATTTTATCAAGAGGCAATAGAAGATGATCGGATACAGGACGGATTTCTTATTCATGCGTATGGTGATAAAAGAACTGTAGATACACTAATCCAGTCAGATAAGCAGAAGAAGTAGGACAAGCAAAAAATTAGGGTGGCAAATGTCAGTTAGCATTTCTATCGAAAATCCAATCAGTAGCGAAGAAGATGAATTTTATTTTCCCTTGGCAACTGAGTCATTTTTTTATAATGTTTGGGTTAAGGGAGCAATAGCTCTAAACTTAAAATTAATACCATTTTTAGGAAATGGTTTTGAAATTAATAAAGAGGAATGGGTGGTTTTGAAACAAGAGATAAAGCAGATAATTTTGTGGGCTAATGACAATTTGGATAGTAAAATTAGAGACGAGTTGTGTGTGCGAGCAAACCTTGTAATGGATAATCTCGATTGTATATTTAAGAGAGATGATGCAATAGTAAGCTTTGGCTAAAATACATGAAAAGTAAATTAGCCGTAGTGGGACGACACGACTAAAGCTGTAGACATTCAGAACTCTGAAAAATATAATTAGGCGTTGAGCCTCTTATAAGAGAATAAGGCTAAAAGTTTACATAATGCCTGCTCCCTTACGAATTCACCTAGATTATTTTAAAACAGCAAAAAGCTTTTGATGAAATTGCTCTTGATACATCACTCAGTACCTTAAAAGAAGATTTGTTAAAGATTAATCGAGATAACTATTCAGGCGAAAGTGACGCTCTAAAAAAGTACGAGATATACAAAGAGTTTATTCGCTTTTAATCAATAAAAAGCATTTTCAACCAACGGAAGATTCCAAAATACTGATGTTGAAATAAAATCAACAAAATAAATCATGGTATGAAAGACCCACCATGTTCAAACTTCACACTAACAAAAAGAAAATTTCGCCCCAAATCAAAGACTCGATCAAAATCCAAACTTCTTCATATACAAAAAAGCCTTTATTACGAATACCCTGGCAAGTTTGGGTTACGCTGACACTGATCGTATCTGGGAGCTTAACGGGACTTAAACAATAGATTAATTTAAATAAGTTATAATCCATGCTAGGCAAGTATTTCACGTAGAGAAATACCCATGAAAGAAACCACTCCCGATGCTATGCCTCCATGTTTTGAAAAATGGT
>JAESGO010000103.1_pt1 | contig 33993 bp, 33 predicted proteins | sample 9269701 | NCBI WGS metagenome assembly JAESGO01 (sample SAMN15720690, study PRJNA650881) | algae metagenome | isolation source: Hormoscilla sp. CMT-3BRIN-NPC48 and co-occurring heterotrophs from... | place: USA: Clark Mountains Wilderness, California | collected 2010-04-18 | reverse complement strand
CACAGTTTGATACTTTTTTCTCTATAGAGAGCTTGTTGTCAATAAGCTGACAGTTTTTTGATAAGGGCTGAACCCTGATGTGCAAAGCACATCAGGCTTTGGGGGCGCTTGTCGCCCCCTGAAATACCAACCTCTTTGAGGTTATAGTCTGCACCTGCTTCCTCAAGCAACAACCGCACAGTACGAACATAAGTACTGATAGGAGTTCCATGAACAGTAATATTCGTCATTATCTGTCAATTTCCAATACTATTGGGCAACAGTGACAACAATACTGGGTTAGTAATGCGATCGCCTCAGCTAGTAGGGGGAAAACTCGCGAATACTCTAATTTAGTTCTAAGCGATTCCTATAATCAGATAACGCTTTTGTTGTGCAGCAACAAAAATACTATGAAATCGGCAAACCAATCTGCGTAAACCAAGAGTGCTTATCAATATAACCACGCTGGAAACGGATTTTGCCATCAACGATATGGAAGAAGCCACATCCTTGTAATGTGAAGCTTTTACCTGTTGGTGCATAGCCGCCAAGTTCACCCAAAAACGTACCACCTCCACTCCACTCAATCATCGCCCACTCACCTTCCTCAAACAAATTTTCTGGATGGGTGTAGTTGTCGGGAAAGGCTTTGAAGAAGGCAATAAAGCTCTCTAGCAGAGCCTCGCGCCCTTGAAGGGGAGAGCCAAAGGCTACCTGATGGTTTACAGCGTCATCGTGATAAAGCTCAATCAGGGCGTAAGGGTCACGAGTATTGTATGCAGTAATCCAATCGTGCAGAACTTTTTTAGGTGATTTCATCGCGTCAATCATATCAAATCTCCCCTTGGAGTAACTTGAGATGTTTGAAGTGTTTCGTCTGAAATTACAACGCTCATAGCAGCTTTGGATCTACCAATAACACTTTTAGAGTAGCTTAAGGGCTTTTTAACGCGCTTCAAATTTTATTTTTGCGATCGCACAATCAAGATGTGGCTGTTAGCATAACTTTGCCAAAAGACAAAAATTACACTTTCAGCCACACTAACAATCAAAATTCAAAATTTAACTTTCATTCTGACGCTTACTTATATAAGTGCAGATACCTCGTTGAGAGGACTTGATAAACTCACATACCTCTGTCACCAGTGGCGAATCAAATTCTTCCTCTAACCTGGCTACAGCCTTTGGTAAAGTTAATTTAGACTGATACAAAACTTTAAAAGCTCGTTTAAGTGTTAATCGCTCCTCAGAACTTAATCCTGCCCGTTGCATTCCCACCACATTAAGACCCATAATTTTATTGAGGCTAACGCTGCGAGTTGTACAAAATGGCAATACATCTTTATGTACCGCACATCCTCCCGACAGCATTGCAAGTCTACCGACGCGAGTAAACTGATGTACCAAGCAGTTACCACTTATAAAAGCTTGATCACCTACCTGAACATATCCAGCTAATAGTGCGCCATTAGCAATAATTACCCTATTGCCTACTTGGACATTATGTGCTACATGGCTAAAAGCCATGAGTAAGCAATTGTTACCCACACTTGTAACTGTGCCTAATTTAGTCCCACGATGAATGGTGACTCCTTCGCGGATTACGCAATTTTCACCAATTTTGACAAAGCTTTGTTCATCTTTATATGCCAAATCCTGCGGTAAGTCTCCTAGTACAGCACCTGCATGAACCCGACAACCTTTTCCTAGTGATGTGTAAGGCAGAATAGTAACGTGGGAGTTAATTACACAACCGTCTCCAATTTCAACATCGTTATCAATGTAGGAGAAAGCCCCAATTGTCACGTCCTTGCCTAGCTTGACACCATCTGCAACTACGGCAGTCGGGTGTATATTCATTTAAAATCCTCTCCTGGTAATATATTACTCAAACTTATAAAAATTCTTTCTTAAGATAGGCGTTAATTACAAGCTATTCTTGAAAATTTATCAAACTATGAACTAGCTTCGACCAAAACAAGGTAATAAAGTGTTTGATATATGGATTACCTTCACTGTTGTAGTTGGTTGTTTGTAATTTTTCTCAGCTAATAACAAGGCGGCCAACTATGGGCAAAAAACTTAACTCTGCCTTTCTACAGATAGAATGTATATTAGCTTACTATTTTTGTTGTACTACCGATAACAATCAACTACTGTTATTTACTTAGAGCAAACTAGATTTTCAGTAGTGTATGTAGTTAGTTATTGATTAAGCTAGACAAAAAAATAGCAAAACTACTCAAGCAACTTGTGCATAACGACTATAAATCAAATATTTTTTATTAGATAGCTTTTGAAGCGTAGTAAGCAAGAAAAATACATACCACTAAGGGTGTAAAAACTTCCTCTAAATTAAAGATTTTATGTCTCTTCAGTGATAAAAGTGTCAAAAGTAATTTTACAGCCATAGACGGATCTATAACTAATCAAAACTAGATATTGTTAAGAAAGTTCAAAGGAGAAACAATCATGAAATTTTCTAACGTATCTAAGGTTATTGCAGCTAGTGTAATTGCAGCTAGTGTATCCATGTTACCTTTAAATCACCCTGCATCTGCTCAAACTGAAGGTACTACTTCTGGCAGTGGCAATTATGGTACCACTACTCAAGATTCTACTACTCAAACTGAAAGCACTGGCGATCGCGACTTTGATTGGGGCTGGCTAGGTTTACTAGGTTTGGCAGGCTTGGCAGGTTTGGCGAAGAAAAAGGAACAACCTGTTCGCTACCGTGAACCTGAAGTTACTTCAACTTACAGACGTTAATGCAACTTTTGATTTGCCGCGTTTTAAGGGAATATAATTTTTAAAACTTCAGGATAAAGCTTTTTTACTGGTGGGCATATAATGTCCACCAGTTGTTTTGTAAGTAACAAAAAATCTCAATTTTGATATTATTTATTACTTAAGAAACTTGGATTATGATGCAGTTGCTTTCAATTCGTCTAGACGCGCTAAAACTTCATTACTGTGAATCACTGGGTTAACTCCAGTATAAGTTTCCCGCAAAACACCATTGGGATCAATGATAAAAGTATGACGCATGGAAACAAAGCCAATCCACGAACCATAAGCTTTGCTAACTTTTCCATCGCTATCAGCTAACAAGGGAAATTTTAAACCTTCAGAATCACAGAATTTTGCATGAGAATCTACTGAATCAGCACTAACACCAATAACTTGAGCATTTTTATTGATGTATTTAGGTAAGTCTTGCTGAAATTTTCGAGCTTCGATAGTACACCCAGATGTAAAATCCTTGGGATAAAAGTAAAGTACAACCCACTTACCCCGATAATCAGCAAGAAAAACTTTGCCATTGCCAGTATTAGTCGGTAGGGTAAATTCTGGTGCAGGTTTGTTGATGGTAGGTAGTTTCCCACCTAGCGCGGCAGCATTTGGGGCAAAGTTAAACCAGGTAACTAAGGCAAGACAGCAAGCTAACAGGGTGCGAATAAAGATTCGGCGAGACATGGGTAATTAAAGTAAAGACTGCTTAACATAAGTTTACAATTTGATCGTTGCTCAGTTTGCAGCCCTTGTGTAGTAAACATTTAAGTAAAAAGCCATCCTGGGGTTGAAACCAGAGGATGGCTAATTAGCAAGTAATAACAGAAGTTAAACGTTAGGATATGTCGAGATAGTATTACTTACAGTTTTGTTTGTGATTGATAGTAAATTTTACTACCTGTATCTGCTACGAAATGGCAAGTTTTGAAGGAATGCCAAAAGGCTTGGAAGATTGACTTATCCGATTTGCGGTAGTAATCTCCTAAAATTGGTTTGATTGCCTCTGTTGCTGTCTTTAGATGATAGTGAGGCATATTTAGGAAAATGTGATGAGCCACATGGGTGCCGATATTATGGTGGATATTATTAATAAACCCATAATCGTGATCAATTGTGGATAAGGCACCTTTAAGGAAATACCAGTCTTTCCCACGATACCAAGGAATTTCTGGATCAGTGTGATGTAAGAATGTTACGAAGTCTAACCAGACTACAAAAATCATGTAGGGTACTAGGTAGTTCTTCAATAACCACATCCAGCCCCATTGGTAAGTGAGAAACCCTAGTAAAACTACCATTGCAGTCCACCAGATAGTACTGGTGATGACATCCCATTTTTCTGAGGGGCGGAACAAAGGGCTACTGGGGTTAAAGTGAGATGCAGCTTCTCTTCCAGGAGAACGTTTAAACAGATAAAGAGGATAAGCAAATAGCAAGGTTATACCGAAGCGGAGTAACTTTTCCCACCAAACCATTTGGTTATACTTGGTTTCTGTAACGGGATACCAGCTTTCGTCGGTATCAATATTGCCTGTATTGTTGTGGTGGGTTCTGTGGCTAATGCGCCAACCGTGAAAAGGAACAAGTATGGGTGTATGGGACAAATGCCCGATTAAATTATTAACCCATTTCTTTTTAGAAAATGAACCATGACCGCAGTCGTGTCCAACTACAAATAATGCCCAAAACATGGTTCCTTGCATTAACCAAAAAATTGGCCAGAAGAACCAAGAGTCTAGGTAGTTGGCGATAGCATACAGGATACCAATAATTGAGACATCCAGAAAAAAGTATGATAGCGATTTCCAAGTGGATGGTTCAAAGCAATATGCGGGAATTGCCGCTTTGACTTGCTGAAGAGTAAAGGGTGGATCTAAGGATTCTGTTGAATCTGTAATTTTAAGAAGTTGAGATTGCACGAATATTTGGGTTTGACCTGAGAGTAGACCAACTGCATTATTCTATAGCTAGGCGATATATGCAATACCAAACATAATGGTTGATTAGTCAAGAGTAAACCTGCGGGGATCGTTACAAACCAGAGCAGAGTTTATACTGTTGAATTTTCCATCTCTAATCTGGTAGTGTGCAACCACATTTTTGTAGGCAAGTCAAATTTAAGATTAGCGATCGCACTGAAAAAGTCTCTAAAAATAAATTAAAGAGATTTTAAACCACAGCTAAACGCAGATAATTACTCAAGGTCAATTATTTCAACCTATAATTTTTAAACTGTTTATATATCTTGTTAACTGTTCATTAGGTCAAAATTGCTCCACCCATTAATTTTTGATAACGATACTCTAACTCAGTTTGCAACAAGGGCAATTTTTCTAAATTTCCATCCCTCAGAATAATTTTTTCTGCTGCATCTCTTGCTATTTCTAATACTTCTTGATCTTCCACCAAACTAGCTAAAGCAAAATCTGCTAACCCAGATTGACGAGTACCCAAAACTTCACCAGGGCCACGCAACCGCATATCCATTTCAGCAATAAAAAAGCCGTCTTGCGATTGTTCTAAAACATTCAAACGTTGACGTGCATCTGGGGTTGTACTGCTACTCATTAATAAACAGTATGAACGGTGAGAACCACGACCAACGCGCCCTCGTAACTGGTGCAATTGAGATAAACCAAAACGTTCCGCATTTTCAATCATCATTACTGTTGCATTGGGTACGTCTACACCAACTTCAATAACAGTAGTAGAAACTATTATTTGAATTTTGTTGTCACGGAAAGCATTAATTACTTCATCTTTTTCAGCAGAACTCATGCGACCATGCAAAAGCCCTACTTGAAATTCAGGAAAGATACTTTCTGAGAGATGTTGATGTTCATCAACTGCTGATCTTAAATCTAGCTTTTCTGATTCTTCAATTAACGGTAAAACAACATAAACTTGTCGTCCTTGCGCTATTTCACGGCGAATCAAATCATAAGCATTGTTGCGTTCTTTACCTGTTAGCGCAGTTGTATGAATTGCTTGTCTTCCTGGTGGTAATTCATCAATCTGACTAACATCTAAATCTCCATGTAAAGTTAGTGCTAGAGTGCGTGGAATTGGTGTCGCAGTCATGGTTAATACATGAGGTTGCTCACCTTTAGAAAGTAAGCGCGCCCGTTGATGCACTCCAAAACGATGCTGTTCATCAATTACTACTAAACCGAGTTTGTGAAAGTTTACTGGGTCTTGAATTAAAGCGTGAGTACCTACCAGTAGGGGTAATTCACCTGTTTCTAGTTGGGCATGAATTTTGCGGCGTTTAGCTGTTTTAGTAGATCCTGTTAACAGTTCTACGGGCAAATGTAGGAGATTAAACCAACTTACTAATTTGCGATAATGTTGTTCTGCAAGTACTTCAGTGGGAGCCATCAAAGCTCCTTGGTAGCCAGATTGAATCGCTGCTAAAATAGCAATTACTGCAACTACTGTTTTACCAGAACCAACATCACCCTGAACTAAGCGATTCATCGGTGTTGGTTTTTGCAAGTCATTAAGGATATCGTTAATTACCCGTTGTTGAGCGTTGGTTAGTTGGAAAGGAAGAATTTGTTCAAACTCTTCAATAAGTTTGCCAGCAGGAAGCAGAATGGCACTGTTTTGGACTTGGCGTAAAGCCTGACGACGCTGTAGGAAACCTAATTGTAAGTAGAAAAACTCGTCAAAAACTAAGCGACGACGGGCTGCTTCTTTAGCAGCACTATCACTAGGAAAATGAATATTTGCGATCGCATCTTTTAAATCAATTAACCCATATTGGTTACGAATCACCGATGGTAAGGGGTCTTTGAGTTGTGCTACGGCTGGTAAAACCGCAGTCACAGCTTGCCGAACCATATCAGCAGGTACGCCCTCAGTCAATGGATAAACTGGCACTACTCGACCAATATTTAATGAATCAATAGTATCTTCTGGATGTGCTAAAACTTCTATTTCAGGATTATCTAAAGTTAAACCATACTTATTCTTTTTAACTAAGCCAGATGCAGCAACTATCGAACCTGATTCATAGCGTCTTTTTAAAGCTTCTTGCCAACCACGATTACTATAACGGTTGCCTGCAAAAAACCGACTCAGCTTAATTCTACCGCTTTGGTCTGTAATTACTAACTCTAGAATAGTTAGTTTATTATTCTTCTGAGTTGTGAAGCAGTTGCAACTTTTTATTTTGCCAACCAATGTGACTGTTTCGCCTGCTTCTAGTTCAGAAATATTGACCTGACGTGCATAATCAATATGGTCGCGTGGGTAGTAAAAAAGTAGGTCACGAACAGTATATAAATTTAGTTTTGTGAGATACCCGCCCTTTCTTACCCCAATTTCTGCCACTTTTGTTAGTGGTTGGTCAAGACTAGGATAATATCCACTATTTGCTTCTAGATTGGTTTTAACTATAGGAGTTGTAGGAGGCTGTTTAACCTGAGTTTTTAATTGTTCGTTATAAATTTTCTCCCCTGCGCCTCTGCGCCCCTGCATCCCTGCGCCTGCGGTTCCCTGTTCGATTTGCTCGATAAATTGCCTAGCTTCTGCTACTAGGTGTTGTCTCTCTAAAAGTGTTAATTGAGGATAACGTGCAAATTGACTAGCCATTTCTTGCCATCGGCGGCGTTCCAAGGCAGTTATTACTGTTGGTGTTTGACCGAAGCTGAGGCAGAGAAACTCACTAAAGCGATATTGTTTGCCTACTAAATCAGTGAAGCCATATTCAGCTTCCACTGATAAAGCTTTTTGTAATCGCACCCAGTCTGGTGATTGTGTCATAAACAATTGGAGGGAGGAGATAGGGGGGAGGAGGGAGGAGAAGTTTTTATTGTTTGTTATCAGTAAAATTCATGGTTGTTAAGAGTGCATAAGTCAAATTTTAGATATTTAACCACAGATGTACAAAGCAGCTAACCTGTGGCTACACAAATGGAATAATTAATTTAGAGTAAGAAGTCTAATTATTTAAACTCCTGAATTTTTACTTTCAAGACAAGTTTATTCTTCAAACCAACTGCTACGCCATGCTGCTTCTGCTTCAGCAATAGTGCGTTCTCGCTGTTTTTTGTGATACTCACGCCTGAGTGTGCTTAAGCGGGATGAAAGGTGGCGAATTTGGTTACGGTTAGCCATTACTGCGGTATCAGCAAACTCAATTTCAGATAAACGCAGACGAATAGCAAGGATTTGGGTTATGTTCGCGCTTTCTGGTTCTTGGGGATTTTGTGTTTCCATCACCAAGTTTAAAAGATTAGGTTGCCCAAGCACATTTTCACCAGATGCCCCAGCTTGGGCTGCAACTTCTAGAACTTCTTCGGGTAGCTGACTTGGTAATATTCCAGATTGTTGTAATAAGCGATTGCTGCTACGCGAGAGTTGCTGGAGAGTTTGCGCGATCGCTTCTTCTAATTTTTCGATCCATTTTCCTAGTTGTTCTGGGTTAGTGATTGTGCTGAGATTAATAGTGTTGGCGATCGCATTTGTAGAATCAGATATCTCACTTTCCTGCCCTGCTGATGAGGAAATATTTTCTACCAGTAAAGGCAATTGTGTTTGAGCTTGTTCTGCCATCTGCCTGAGTGATTTCTGAAGTTGTTGCCGCCCTGAAAACGGCAAGCTCACAAATGCGTCAGGATATCCCTGTGTACAGATATGATAACTAGCTAAAATTAGTTGCTGCCGTACTGCTTGCCCCAGAGATGGCAAATACCTGGAGTAGCTACTATAAAATTCCGCTGCCAAACTTGCTACAACTTCCCCTAGTACTACTAAGTCTTTCTCAATTCGCTCCAGTGTTCCTGCCATAACCCTTAAAGGTATACAAGTGTACTACCATACTTTAGAATAGCGTTAAAAAAAGACAGGTCTCCCCATTGAGTTGACCTGTCTTTTAGCAGACACTCCAGACAGTGCCTTCAATCAGTGATTTACGATCTACTGGTTAGCACCCATTTGAGCAGCTACTTCTTCAGCAAAGTTGCTTTCTTGCTTTTCAATGCCTTCACCGAGTACAAAACGGACAAAGCGACGCACCTGAATATTTTCACCGAGTTGAGCAATAGTTTGCTTAATTAACTCTTCCACAGTGATATTTTGATCCTTGATGTAAGGCTGATCCATCAAACTCATCTCTTTCAGGCGTTTTTCAATCCGACCCTGAACGATCTTTTCTTTGATGTTATCTGGCTTGTTAGCTAGGTCGTCTTTACCCATCTCAATGTCTTTTTCCTTCTGGATGAAATCCGCAGGAATTTCATCTACCTTGACATACTCAACATTGGGGCAAGCCGCAATTTGCATTGCAACACTCCGCACTAAAGATTGGAAGGCTTCGTTACGAGCCACAAAATCAGTTTCGCAGTTGACTTCTACTAAGACACCTACTCGACCGCCAGTGTGGATATAGCTGCCCACCAAACCTTCTGCGGCTACACGGGCGCTTTTCTTCCCAGCACCAGTGATTCCTTTTTGCCGCAGCCATTCCATAGCTTTAGGAAGGTCACCCTCAGTTTCTTTGAGAGCTTTTTTGCAGTCCATCATGCCTGCACCTGTTTTGTCGCGCAGTTCCTTGACGACCTTTGCCGATATTTCCGCCATTTGCCTCTTTGCCTCTATTCCTACTAAATAATTGATGCCTACAACACTAAATTATTCTTCGGTTTCGTCGTCATCTACTGGATAATCACCAGTGAGTTCTTCGTACTCAGTGTCTTCATCAGCGCCTTCGTAATCTTCATCTTCGTATTCTGCTTCTAACTCACCATGACGACCTTCATAGATAGCATCAGCCAATCTGCCAATGATTAGCTTGATTGAACGGATGGCATCGTCGTTTGCTGGGACAGGAATATCAACTACATCTGGGTCGCAGTTAGTATCCAGCAGAGACACAATCGGAAGTGATAACTTCTGGCATTCTAGAACAGCGTTGTATTCCCGCTTCTGGTCTACAATCAACACGATGTCGGGTACTTTACGCATATTTTTGATGCCGCCCAAGTATTTCTGAAGCTTTGCTAGTTCCCGACGCAGAACTGATGCTTCTTTTTTAGGCAACAAATCTAGTGCGCCAGTTTCTTCACGGCGTTCTAGATCTTTTAAGCGTTCTACACGCGTTCTGATCGTAGTCCAGTTAGTTAGCATTCCACCCAACCAACGTTGGTTGATGTAGGCAGCACCACAACGCGATGCTTCTTGAGCGATAATTCCAGCAGCTTGACGCTTTGTACCGACGAACAAGAACTTTTTGCCTTGTTCAGCCGCAGTACGCATATAACTATAAGCTTCTTCCATCAACTGGGCAGTCTGCACCAAGTCGATGATGTGTACACCATTACGAGAAGTGTAGATGTAAGGAGCCATTTTAGGGTTCCAACGGCGGGTCTGATGCCCGAAGTGAACCCCTGACTCCATCATTTGAGCCAAAGAAACAACAGCCATTAAATTACTCCTTTCGGGTTAATCCTCCATCCAGGCGCATTTCAAAAAGTTGAAACACCCGAAAATCTGGATGTGCGAATTTAGACAACATTATTAAGCTAACACAATTAGGTGCGATCGCGTGTAGCTAGATCGTCTGGCTTTTCGGGAATTCTGTCTGTCAGCAGTCAGCTTTTCTCTTGGATAAGGTCTGTAGAAGTTTCGCCTTTACAACTTGTCCTCAGCTTTGTATCCCTAGCTATACAAGCAAAAAGTATAACTATTAGTCAGCAGCAAGGGATTAGCGATCACTCAAAATTTCTTTAATTACTTTAATTACCTCTTCAGGCTGATGCGCGATAAGAATATTGTCTTTTGATAAACTCGAAAAAAATATTTGACTTTCCTCATTATCATTTAACAAAATAACTTTTTTATTAGCTTTAATAGCTAAAGCAATTTCTGAAGCAGTACCAGCACCCATCCCACAAGCAATAATTACATCACTGCTAATAACGTTAATATTATTGCGGGCATTGCCCATGTCAGTGATGATGGGAATATCTACAGCATCAGAAATGTTGGTAGTGTTGTCGGTAGGTAAAATGCCAATTGTCAGACCATTTGCAGCTTTTGCACCCTTACTCGCTGCATCCATAACACCGACATTTCTACCGCCAGTCAGCAAAACCCATCCTTGTTGAGCAATCATTTGACCAAGTTGATAGGCGTTTTGTCGATCAATTTCTGATGCCCCAGCACCAGCACCCATTACCCCAATAATAATTTTTTTCACTGTTATATTTAGCAAGAGTTGCTGATATAGCTCTCTGATGTAAAGCTTAAGAGAAGTTGTCGAGGTACAACCTAGATAAAGCCAGAAAATTTCTCAACTAAAAGCTAATCGCTAACCGCTAACTGCTATACTCAAACCAAAATTCCTGAAATCATCCCAGCTAGTAAAATAAAGCCAATCCAAACGTTTTGACGGAAAATTTCTCCGTAGGTAGCATTAGCTATATTTGGTTGGCGTAGCCGTAAATATTCCCAACTCCAAAATGAAGTAGCAATAACTAAAGAAAGCCAGAATGCTAGATGCAATTGCATAACTACACCTAGCCAAGCTAATAACCCAACTGTACCAGCAAAGAAAATACCGACGGCAACAGCCGCATAATCACCAAAAAATAAGGCGCTAGAGTTGATACCAATTTTGCGATCGTCTTCTCGATCTGACATGGCATAAACAGTATCAAATCCTAGTGTCCAAAGTACTGTTGCTGCCCATAATATCCAAGTAGCTATTTCTAACTTTGCTGTTACCGCACTCCAACTAATTAGAACTCCAAAACCCCAAGCAATAGATAGTACTAACTGAGGAACTGGAAACACTCGCTTGGCTGTGGGATAGAAAACAATTACCGGAACTGCTGCAACGCACAGGGAAAATGTTAAGGGGTTGAGATATAAAGCTAAAATACCTGCACAGATCATTGCGATTACAGCAACAACAATCCCAGTTTTGATCGACAACGCACGGGAAGCCAGGGGACGGGAACTGGTTCTTTGTACTTGTGGATCAATATTTCTATCCCACAAGTCATTAATTACACAACCCGCAGCGCTGGTTGCTAAAGTACCTAAAATAATTACGCTTACCAGTGTTAAGGATGGTTTTCCATCTGCTGCTAAAAATACTGCCCACAAAGCAGGAATCATTAAAATTAAACGTCCTGCGGGTTTATCCCACCGCAGTAGGCGAATGATGGTAAACCAAGTAGGTTCCGGTTGTTGTGGCTGAGTGAGCATAATCAATTATCAATTAACAATTATCAATTAAACCAATGACCAATGACCAATGACCAGTATCCTTGTTAAGTTTATTTTCACCCAGCTACTTAATCACATTTCAGGATATCGTTAACCATAGACACTGGCACTGGTCTGCAAAGCTGGATACACTTGGATGGTTAATTTAATCGGGCAAGAACAAGCAAGTTTCGATCACAATCCTAGTAATACTGCTGATCAAGAGCGTATTCTGGCAGCTATTGATATTGGAACGAATTCGATTCACATGGTAGTTGTACGGATTCAACCTGCACTACCAGCTTTTACAATTATCGATCGCGAGAAAGATACAGTAAGATTAGGCGATCGCTGTCGGGAAACTGGAGATTTGACACCGGAGGCGATGGAAAGAGCGATCGCTGCTTTACGCCGATGTCAAGAAGTAGCTAAATATCTTAATGTTGAACAAACTATTGCTGTAGCTACCAGTGCAGTCCGCGAAGCCCCCAATGGGCGAGAATTTATCAAGCGGATAGAATCAGAATTAGGTTTATTTGTCAACTTAATATCTGGTCAAGAAGAAGCAAGAAGAATTTATCTCGGTGTACTTTCGGGGATGGAATTTAACAACCAACCCCACATTATTATTGATATTGGCGGCGGTTCAACAGAATTAATTTTAGGAGATAGTCACGAACCCCGTAGCCTGAGTAGTACCAAAGTTGGTGCTGTTCGCATGACGGCTGAGTTTGTCAAAACTGACCCGATTAGTAATGCAGAATTTGTTTATTTGCAAGCATTTGTGCGCGGACAATTAGAAAGAGCAGTAGAAGAATTGAAAGTGCAGTTGCAGCCTGGTGAAATCCCTCGATTAGTAGGAACATCTGGTACAATTGAAACTATCGCCACAATTCATGCGCAAGAGAAGTTGGGTTTTATTCCCTCACCTCTAACTGGTTATCAAGTTAGTCTCAAAGATATTAAAGAGTTAATTAATCGTTGGCGCAAACTTTCTTATACACAACGCGCTGTCGTCCCTGGAATGTCCGACCGCCGTTCAGAAATTATCCTAGCTGGCGCAGTGATTTTGCAAGAAGCAATGGTACTGCTAAGTATTGAGTCGGTGACCGTGTGTGAGCGCAGTCTTAGGGAAGGGGTAATTGTTGACTGGATGCTGACTCACGGTTTAATTGAAGACCGCTTACGTTACCAAAATTCAGTAAGAGAGCGCAGTGTAATTAAAATAGCTAAAAAATATGGCGTAAATCTAGAATATAGCGATCGCGTAGCGAAATTTGCTGTCAGCTTATTTGACCAAACTCAAGGTTTACTCCACAACTGGGGTAAAGATGAACGAGAATTACTTTGGGCGGCTGCAATGTTGCATAACTGCGGTCACTATATCAGCCACTCATCTCACCACAAGCACTCATATTACTTAATCCGTAATGGTGAATTACTGGGATATACAGAAACAGAGGTAGAAATCATTGCTAATTTAGCACGTTTCCATCGCAAAAGTAGCCCCAAGAAAAAGCACGATAGCTATCAAAATTTACACAGCAAAAAATATCGCCAAATAGTTTCTCAATTAAGTGCTTTATTGCGATTAGCAGTTGCTCTTGATCGCCGTCAAATTGGGGCAATTCAGCAATTAAAATGCGAGTATCAACCTAATTTTAGAGAGTTACGCTTGCATCTACAGCCGACTCAAGCAGATGATCAGTGTATTTTGGAACTATGGAGTTTGGATTATAAAAAAGATGTGTTTGAAGCAGAATATAATGTGAAATTAGTAGCCAGCTTAGAACCTACGGGTGTAGCAGTTAGGTAAAATTTAAGTAGGTGGGCATAAATAAATGTATAATGAGTTTCCACTTCACCAGTCCCCAGTCCCAGAAGAGCGCAGGTAACGTTTAATTTCACCCACATACTTACTTTGTTTTTTATCAACTGATAATTGATAATTGTTAATTAATTTAAGGTTGCTGCTTAATAGGAATCTTAATTATAAATTCTGATCCTTCCCCTAGCTCTGAAATACATTGCAACTCACCTTTGTGTTTCTCGACAACGATTTGATAGCTAATTGACAACCCCAAACCCGTTCCTTTACCTATAGATTTAGTTGTAAAGAAAGGATCAAATAATCGCTTTTGTACCTCATTTGGTATTCCAGTACCATTATCAGCAATCCGAATTTGTACCCAATTATTATCAATAACTTCAGTACTAATTTTAATTATGCTAGGATTATTTTTAATTTCTTCTAACGAACGTTGATGATTATATTCTTCTAACGCATCTAACCCATTATTAATAATATTCATAAATACCTGATTGAGTTGCCCGGCATAACACTCAATCCAAGGTAAATCACCATAATTTTTTACAATTTGAATTGTGCCACGTCCTACTTTTTCTTTTAACCGATGCTGCAAAATTAGTAGAGTATTATCAATTCCTTCATGAATATCAACCGACTTCTGTTCTGCTTCGTCCAAACGCGAAAAGTTGCGTAGAGATAAAACAATTTGGCGAATTCGTTCTGCTCCTACCTTCATTGAAGACAGTAATTTTGGCAAATCTTCTATTAAAAAATCAAGTTCTATTTCCTCTATTTCATCTTGAATTTCAGCAACTGGTTGAGGATAGTGCTTGCTATACAACTCAACTAAATTGATCAAGTTTTCAGTATATTCATTGGCATGAAGAATATTACCGTGAATAAAGTTAATTGGATTATTAACTTCGTGGGCAATTCCAGCTACTAATTGCCCCAAGCTGGACATTTTTTCACTTTGAACCAGTTGTGCTTGAGTTTCTTGAATTTCTTTTAAAGCAGCTTCTAGTTGTTGAGTTTTTTGCCGTAGTGCTTCCTCTGCATGGTGACGTTCAGTAATATCACGACAAAAGCCTAATGCACCAAAGATATTGCCTTCAGGATCGCGCAAGGGAAGTTTTTGCGTATCAAAGATATGCACAGAACCATCAGCAGATGTTGCTACATCAAAAGGATTATAGATTGCTTCACCTGCAAGCACTTGCTCGTCATCTGCACGAAAACCTCGAATTCCTGCCTCTGGATTACCAAATACTTGTTCTGGTGGAAATCCTAGATCTAAATCACTTTTTCCAATAACTGTCTCTGGTGTTCCACCAATAGCTTCAGCAAAGCTTTTATTGGTCAACATAAAGCGAAAGTTATGATTTTTGACAAAAATCCAATCTGGGGTAGCGTCAATAACCCCACGTAATAACTGTGCAGAATATTCAGTTTGTTCTAAAAGTTCTTCTTGGTGCCGCATTGCTTGTTGCAATGTTACTTGAGTTTGTTTTATATCACTAATATCCCGTGCAATTGTAGAAAGAAACTCTAATTTTCCATCTGTTGTTTTATGGGCAACTAACACTTGTGAAACTGGAATTTCTCGCCCGTCGTGGCTTAAAAGTGCAGTTTCTCCCCTCCACACACCATCACGAATAGCTGTTGGAATTCCCTGTTCTCTAATAATTTTTTTAGCCCATTCGGGGTGAGCAGCATCAATATTAATAGTTAGAGCATCATTTGCACCAATTCCTAATATTTCACGACCTATTTTATTGATATATAATATTTGCCCTCCTGGATCACAACTACTCACAAAGTCAGTTGTTGCTTCTAAAATTGTAGTTAATCTTGCTTGAGCTTGCTCTACCTGTTTGCGTTCGCTAATGTCGCGAGTCATTTTGGAGAAGCCTAGTAACTTTCCAGTCTCGTCTTTTAAGGCTGTAGTGACTATATCAGCCCAAAACTTAGACCCGTCCTTACGCAACCGCCAACCCTCAACCTCGAAACGTCCTTCCTCTATTGCTTTTAACAGAGTTAGCTCAGGTATACCATTATTAATGTCTTCAGGGGCATAAAAACATGAAAAATGTTTGCCAATAATTTCCTGTGGGGTATAACCTTTTAAAAGTTCTGCTCCCTCATTCCAGGTAAGAATGTACCCTTCAGGGTTTAGCATAATAACTTCGTAGTTGTTTACGCTTTCTACCACCATGCGAAATGGAATTTGTTGCTGATTGGTTAATTGCTGTTCCAGTTCTACAACACGTTGACGTAATGATTTTAGTTCTTCATTCAGTGCTGTGTAAGTATCGGTATCTAAATTCACATGGTTGTTAGACATATTCAAACCTACTAAACCCTGATTGCCAGTTTTTTTCAACTGTTTAATCTATTATTCATAAACAAACTAAAGCTTCAGGAATTTTATTGTTACAGTTATAAAACTAATCTTATTTTAAATCACAGCTACCTAAATAATAGTGCTTGAGTAGATTCTATAAACAAAATCAGCCTCGTGCAGAGCCTAGTTTATATTGCAATTACTTGTAAACTGAAACAATTAATATTTAAATTAACTTGGGACTTCTTCTAGATGCAGTTTGCAGAAGTGCATATCCAAATTATCTGAATCAAAAGGAGCCGAGGAAAAGCACCACATGGTGCTTCCGATATTTAGGCGAAATGCGTGTGCTGTAAATGGAGCAACCTTAATTACGTTTCCTGTCTTTACTGGGATTGTCTTTTGTTTTCCTATAGGTTTTCCTTCCTGATTTAAGGGTAGGTATGTAAAAATTCCTTTTCCTTCTACAATGACAAATACCTCTCGTTTATTTTTATGGTAATGATTACCTAAAGGTTCACTCGATTTAATATAAAAGTGTTGAATACCACACCCATTAAGATTGCAGTCATCAATTATCCGACGTTCATCTCCATGACCAAACTGCATCAATCCTAACTCAATTGGTTTTAAGTCATCAAGGCTTTTTTGTTTGAGCTTAGATTCAATTTTTTTTGATATTTGCCTAGCACTGATCTGTGAGTAAATACTTAGTGGCAAAATATATGATTTGTCTATTAGATTTTGGTAAGGAGAGGAGTGGTTTGTTTGGCTGTGTGTCATTGATGAGTCCGGGGTAAATGCAAACCTTAATCTAATATTAAATTAAAATATAAAATTAAGCTTACCTACATCTTTATTTAGATGAGGTTTTGACTAATTGCCATTGTTAGGCAATAATCCCAGAACTATTTCGCTTTGATTTCAGCCTAGCTAACCAGCAAAATCATAGATTTAAAAAAATCTTAAGCACCTATCCTATATTGCGTGTAGTTGTTTTCTAAGATTTTAGTAAGTTAGCAACAGTTTTATAATTATGAACTATGTCTGTTAATTGTGGCGGGGGTTTGGTAACTATAAAAGGCATAGGTATCAAACAAGCCTCCTACGAAGCTACAGGCAAAACCAATGATACATACCCCTGACCAAGGACATCCACTGCCAAAAACCGCTAGAAACTGCAAGATAAGGCTAGAACCTGTTTGAGCGATCGCATTTATTCCAGGTAGATACGCTACGAAGGATAATACTGTTAACATCATTCCTACTACTACAACCGGAGTACTAAAGCTCAAAACGGTTGTTAATAACAGGGAACGTACAAAGCTAGGGAAAATGTTCATAAAATTCAATAGTACTAATGATGTACTAATTGCCAAGGATTAAACTAAACTTGCCACTTTTCTACAATAGGTGCGATCGCTGCGATCGCGGATCGGATGTCAAGAATCTTAAAAAATACTTAAAAATCTTGGTAAAAGTCTGTAAATCTCTTTTTGGATAAATTTTTCAAGAATCTATCTCTAGGAGGATGTTAAATAAAAATACGAAAAAAGGTGAGAATTGAGGTATAAATCCTCAAGAATGAAAATGTTAAGGGTGATTTGTTAAAAAATATTTGATTTAGATAGTTTTACAGAAAAAGAAAAATCATGAATATTGCGATCATTGGTTGTGGTTATGTAGGCACTGCTGTTGCCCGTCATTGGCAGCAAGAAAAAAATTATACGATCACGGTAACTACTACTTCTGAGCAACGGATACCAGAGCTTGAGAAGATAGCTAATCAGGTAGTAGTAATCAACGGTGATGATGAGTTAGCGTTGCGGTCTTTGCTGCAAAATCAAGATGTTGTAGTTGTAAGTGTTGCACCAAAACGCGCTCGCGTAGCGACTCCGCAGGAGTATCGCAAAATAGAAGCTAACCCTTACGAGCAAACTTACTTACGAACTGCTCAAACAATAGTTGCAGCATTGCAACACACCCCTAGAGTTAAGCAACTCATTTATACCGGAAGCTACAGCGTATACGGTGATAGAAATGGAGAATCAGTAGATGAACAATCACCCGTTAAGCCTGCAAATAATAATGGTCAAATTTTATTTGATACCGAACAAATTTTATTACAGGCAAGCCATGAAAATCTTAAAGTATGTATTCTGCGTTTAGGAGGTATATATGGATCTGGTCGTGAATTAGTGAAGATATTTAGCTCTTGGGCTGGTACAACACGCCCAGGTAAGGGAGAATATGTTACTAATTGGATTCATCTAGATGATATTGTATCAGCTATAGATTTTGCTCTTACTCATCAATTGCAAGGTACTTATAATTTAGTCAATGATGTGCCGATGCTCGGTCGCGAACTAATTGATTGGGTATTAGAAAGCCACAATTTACCCAAAGTTACTTGGGATGAGTCAGCAGATGAAGTACGACCTTATAATGCGCGTGTCTCTAATCAAAAAATTAAAATGGCAGGGTACAAGCTAATTCATCCCAAAATTGTTTAAGCAGCTAAAAATAAATTATCAGCGAACATCGGTTTTTATTCGATGTTCGATATTAACCCTTAACCTTTGCCTCTTCAATCATTGTTACAAGTTTATAAACTCCATCTTCAAAAAGCTGTGTAGTTCGCACTCGATGATCGTTATCAACCAAAGCTATCAGTTCGTTATAAAAAGTTTTGATACCCCGCAATGTTCTACTACCACGATACACAATTAGATCGTCAGTAATAGCCCAAGCAATTCCTGAGAAAGCTGATGCTTTTTCACCTCCTAACGTATAGACTTCATCAGTAAGAGGAAAAACCAGCTTGCCTTCAGAAAAATTTCCGTAGTATTGAGCAGTAACTTCTTTGGGCGTATTAATGCGGACAGTATTAGTCTGCACATAATTTGAGCCATCAATTTCTATTTTGACGCGAACAATATCTGTGTCTATTAATTCTCCCGCAGCACTAATACGTCTAGCAGTTCCTTCCCAAGTTGCACAATTCTTTAAAAAAGCAAGAGGAACATTAAACTCGTCATAAGTGACTGTAGGAACAACTAATCCCTCTATTTCAGACATTTGAAAAAAAGTATTTTGTGGAAATTCAGTCATTTAAACCTCTTTCATAATCAGGATAATTTTTTAGCTGATAGCTAACAGCCAAATGTTTGGCAAAAGCTAATTAAATTAATTAACTTATGTAGTTAGTTAATTTAATTAGCCTATTTTATGACGGCGACCAATTTTTTGGCTGATTTCACGGCTAGTACGTTGATATTCGTGAACTATTGGCAATCTTTCACTCTGAAAATGTTCTAAAGCTGCTGGAATATCAGCATCAGCAGTAAGATAACGTGATAAAGATAAAGCATCTTCCCAACCGGAAGCCATACCTTTAGATCTTGTAGCACTTTTAGCATGAGCCGCATCGCCGATTAAGACAATTCGTCCTTGAACAATTTGTGGTAGCAGTTCAATATCATGGGAATAGTGACACACCATTTGTTGAGCGGGGGTGGACTCAATTACAGCCCGCGCATCGTCTGGAAGCTTGGCAAGTTCTGCTGGAGGAATAGTTGTATTATGGGGGTTGATCAGCCCTACTTCGGATTGTTCCTGTTCTTTTTCTAGAAAAAATCCCCAATGGGTGCGATCGCTATCTATTTTATAAAAATTGGCATAAATTCCCCGACCGCGTGCATAAACTATAAAATGTCCTTCAGGACAAAAGACTTGATCGCCAACAACACCTCGCCAGACAATATCGCCTAAGTAGCAAAGTTCTATTCCAGATGCTACAAATGGGCGCACTTTAGAGAGAATGCCATCTGCCCCTACTAATAAATCTCCTTCCCAACTGCTGCCATCCTTAAACTCAGCGATAACTTTGCCATCAGTTTGTGTAACTGATTTAAATTCAGCATTAAAACGCAGACAGTCTGAAGGTAGCGCATCAAGGAGGGTTTCTAGAACTGTTTTGCGATGTATGAGTATTCCTGGTAGCTCATTTTCTTCATAGGTGACAGATTCAGAATTGATGAGTCCACCGCGTAAATTGCGGAATTCAAATGTTTTGACAGCAACACCTAAATTGATGATATTTTGGCAGATCTCAGGAACTCCTTGATAGAGTGCTTTCATCCCAGATTGAACTACAAAAATACCGCACCCATAGGTGCGCGGATATGGCGCTTTCTCAAACAGGGTAACTTGAAATCCTTGTCGAATCAGCAAGATCGCCAGATAAACGCCTGATGCCCCAGCACCAATAATACCGATGCGGTAGTTTGAAGCAACCATCTCTATCAATCTCCTTGTTAATGCTGCTTATACCAATATTGTGTTCAAATAGATAACTGGTTTCTACTCTCTTCTATTTTCTGCACTTGAGAGTCTATGGGGTTGTTTATTTCTCTTATTATCAAGGTAAAATGTCACACACCGTATTTACACTCACAGACGTTTTCTTGCAGAGTGCGTTAACTTAACAATTAGAAACTTTTTCCACGATTCGTGGTCAACTATTTAATCTTGTCAAACGCACCTATCTATGAGGCAGTTATGGCGACTCATCTTGCTCCGGCTTCTGCTTCACACCAGCCACCAGCGCAGAATGTAACGGCGCTGAGGCGAGTATTTGAAACAATAGATGCCAACAGTTGTCCACGCAGCTTTAACTTCCATATGCACACAATTTGCTCAGATGGAAAGTTACAGCCAGAAGATTTGATCCAGCAGGCGAAATCTATTGGTCTAAAAGGACTTGCGATCACAGATCACCATAGTATCAAAGGTTATCAAGCTGTGGAACGCTGGTTAGATCAGCAAGCGTTAGGTAGCGATCAAGAGTTTGTGCGATCGCCCCATTTATGGACAGGTGTAGAAATTACCTCTAACCTTGCGGGAACCGAAGTTCATATCCTGGGTTACGCTTTCGATCCCCAACATCCTAATTTGCAAATCTACTTACAAGGAAATGCTCCAAAAGGCAGCGATGCTGAGGCGGCTAATGTAATATTTGCCCTGCATCAAGCAGGCGGATTAGCTGTTTTGGCTCACCCTGCCCGCTACCGCCGTCCTGCCGATCAGTTAATTCCAGTTGCAGCCGATTTAGGCATTGACGGCATAGAAACCTACTATGCTTACAATAACCCCAACCCCTGGCAACCTAGCCCAACTCAAACCCAGCAAGTAAAAAATTTAACTGCCATTTACAGGCTATTAAATACCTGCGGAACTGATACTCACGGTTTAAACTTGCTTCAACGTCTATAAATTAATCCAGCAACTCTGGTTGCAGTCGGACAATCATTTTATATAGTGATTGAAAGTTAGACCAGCCAACCAAGTGCGTACCCACCTGATGGTAAGTTAACCGAGCAGTATCGTGAGCCAGTATAACTGGATTTCCAGCAGCCTCCGCTAGTAACTGAGCCTGACAAGCACGCTCCATCGCGATAAACCACCATGCAGCCTCATCAACCGAGTGACCAACGGTAAGCATAGCTTGGTTGCGTAAAATTACTGCCTTTCCTTCTCCAAGAGTTTTGGCAATACGCTTAGCCTGTTCTGATTCAAGCTCTACAGCAGTAGAGTCATCAAAAACACTGTGATCTTGATAAAAAGCACAAGATTCATGAGTAATCGGGTCAAGCATTCGCCCCAGACTTGACCAGCTTTTCCCATAGACTGAATGGGCATAAACTACGGCTACAACAGCAGGTCTAGCAATATGGATTTGAGAGTGGATAGCAATTGCTGGATGGGGAGATTTATCGCCTTCAATCGCTTTACCTTCGGTATTAACAAGAATCAAATCAGAAACTCGAATGTTTCTCAGGGACATTCCACACGGGTTGACCCAAAAATGATCTTTAAGTTGGGGATCGCGGGCGGTAATGGTACTAGCAATACCATCATCTAAACCAAAACGTGCAAACAGACGTAGTGCCGCCGTTAGACGCTGCTTGCGATGCAAGCGATCGGCTTCAATCTGCTCAAAAATAGGTGGTTTAGGGCTATCTAATTGATATCTGTGCATATTTTTAGGAAATCTAGACAAAAAAGGCAAAGGAAAAACCATCATTGTTTTTTTCCCTTTGCCTTTTTCTTTTATATTGGTAAGTTTTGCTTAACGAGAGTTACCAGCTTGACCGACTTTATTTGATTCTCCCACTATATAAGGAGAAGAGATCCCCAAAGCTTTGCCAGTACTTACCATTCCCTGGTAAATCAAAGCAGCTACCTCCGCTCTCGTGGCTATCTGATTAGGTTTGAGTAATTTAATATTCGGGTAGTTGACGACTAAACCTTTTTGAGTAGCAGCCGCAACAAAATTACGCAGGCTACTAGGAATAGCAGAGGTATCGCTATAAGCTTGCAAAATATTTTGAGCCGAGCCACTAGGAGCATAATTGAGTCCCCTAGCTAATGCCACTAGCACATCTAAGCGAGTAACATCTTTGTTAGGGTTGACCACGTTACCAGGCTCAAGTTCAAAAAAGCCTCTTTGATAAACTTCCAGAATATAGGAATGTACCCATTGATCTGGGGAGACATCTTTAAAATCAACTGCGGGGCGAATATTCGCTTTTGGCAAAGCGAGGCTCAACATAGCAGCTAACTCACCCCGTGTGACGGGATCGTTTGGTCGAAAGCGACCTTGATAACCTTTAATAATCTCTTGCTGCGCCAATTCAGTAATAAAATCTTTTGCCCAATAGTTTGTCGGGACATCGGTAAAACTGATCTGATTGGGTTGATTTGGTATCTGTACTTGTTGTGCTGCAATTGGAGTTGGCTGTTGTACCTGTGAGGGTTGTGGTACATTTACAATTGTCTGCACCTCTGGTGGTTCTGGTGGATTTTGAGCTACCTGTAGTTGTAAGGGTTTCCCTAATAGCTGGCTAACTTCGTAGCTAGAAGTATTGTTTGCGTTGACATTAATTACGGGAGTGATTTGACCAGGCGCAGCTTTTAAAGCGGCTGCTATACCTGAACGGGAGACGTTTACAATGCGATTAGCGATCGCATTTGTACCACTCCTTAAGGAGTTGCTATAAACGCTATTAGCTGAAGCATTTGGTAAGCCAGCAATCTGAAAAGTGTTGAGGTTAATTTTACTTGGGCTAGGTAGAAAGATCACACTTTCCTGTCCAGCCGTTGAATCAATGATTTGGCTGAAGTAATCATTAACATTTGTGCTACTGTCGATGCTGTTGTCATTATTTCTATCAACGCCATAGACAGTACGAACTATGGGAAATTGCTCAGGGAAATTAGAAACAACTAAGTTAACTGCTGCTTTTTCAGGCAAGACTTCAAACTCGCTGTAACCAATTAGCTTATTTTGGAGATTGTATAAGCGTACCGCAATGCGATCGCCTGCTTTTACTCCTCCCCCAAAATTTGCTCGTTTGTTGATCTTGTATCTGAAATCTCCAACCAACTGCTCTTGAGCATAAGTTTGACCTTTTTTAGATTTCAAAGAAACCCTCGCAATTACACCAGGAGATCTGCCTGATGGTTGTCTGATTGCCAAACTGAAATTTCCTGGAGAAGATACGGTTTGAGGTTGAGTGCTAGGTTGGGTGCGAGGATTGGTGACTACTGGTTGAGTAACCCGACTTGTAGCTGGTGGAGTAGGTGTTTCAGTCCGACGAGTAACTATCGGTGTCGGTGCTGGTGTGGGTCTTACTTGCGGATTTGGCGGAGTAGTTTGACGAGTAACTTGATCGGGTAGTTGGATCGGACGAAGTGGCGCAGGTTGTGTGTTCCTAGCTGGTGGAGTATTGACTGGAGGATTGACACGCGCAGTTTTAATAGAGCTTGCTGCGGCATCCCACTTGACCACAGTACCAGATAAGTTAGTGCGATACAGCCAGCGACTTTCGCCATTAGTTACCGTGACAGACCAACCTGGAACCATCGCTTGAGTGCAGAAACCTCCAGCCTCCGCCAAACCTAAACAGCCATCTGACCAAGTTTGTTGTTTTACTTCAACTACACTGAGTTGAGAATTTGGCATTCCTGTCCGTTGGACAGCATCTTTGATCACTGCATTGATTACTAAAGGCAGTGCCTCTACACCATTATTTTGTTTCAGTTTGCTGCTATCAGGCTCAACTGGCACATTTGCAGGATTTTTGATCTGAGGCGAAATACCAGCGATCGCAGGATCATTAGTGTTGGTAGCAACACTGGCAGTAGCTAAAGCAACGCTACCCACTAAAGCAAAGTAACTGCGGTTCATAGCTGTCATCTGGCACCGAGGCTAAATAGTTAGTAAAGACCTTGATTTGTTGGAAATGTTCCCTAAGACATTTTCTCTCATGCACGAGAACTTGACTATACAAACACATATTTTCCTAATTTTAATAATACCAAAAAGTGATTCTATTTTTCTTTTATTATGCTAAATACATTAAATTAAAAATACTTGAATTTTTCAATTGTACAGTACCCATATTTAAAATCTCAAAACGGTATGACTACTGAACAGCTAGCAAAAACAAGCAACTTTGAAAAACTAATTTGGAACTGGCAAGGTTACCAAATTCAGTACACAGTTGTTGGTACAGGCAAACCATTAGTACTAATTCATGGGTTTGGTGCTTCTATTGGACATTGGCGGAAAAATATCCCTGAACTCGCGGCTGGAGGCTACCGAGTATTTGCTATAGATTTACTGGGATTTGGTGGTTCGTCTAAGCCACCTCTAGATTATTCCCTAAAATTGTGGGAACAGCTACTCAAGGATTTTTGGGATACGCACATTCAAACACCAACAATTTTTGTAGGTAACTCAATTGGGGCATTGCTTAGTTTGATCATGGTGGCTGACTATCCAGAAATTACCGCAGGCGGGGTTTTGATCAACTGTGCTGGTGGACTAAATCACCGCCCCGACGAACTTAATTTTCCTTTACGCTTAGTAATGAAAGCATTCACCCAGATAGTTAGTTCTAAAAGGTTTGGTTCACTGATTTTTAACCGCGTCCGTCAGAAAGCCAGAATCCGTAGCACCCTACGCCAGGTTTACCGCAACCCAGAAGCAATTACTGATGAGTTGGTAGATTTACTTTATACTCCTTCCTGCGATGAGGGCGCAGGGCAAGTTTTTGCTTCAGTTCTCACTGCACCTCCTGGCCCTACTCCAGGGGAGTTATTACCCAAAGTTAAGCATCCTATGTTGGTGATTTGGGGTGCTGATGATCCTTGGACTCCTGTAAGTGGGGGGCGAATTTTTCAAGAATTAAATGAATCTGGTCAACCTATCGAGTTTGTATCTATTCCGAATACAGGTCATTGTCCTCACGATGAACGACCAGAGGTTGTCAATCCATTAATATTAAATTGGCTATCTCAACTTTAACTCCGAGACATTTTTGCGAATGTAGAGACGTTGTATACAACGTCTCTACAATATTTTTAATAAAAAACATAAACATCTATTAATCACAAATTTCGCTTATACAGTATCAAATTATTTAATTACATTGAAGAACCCCACCTAAATCATAGATTTAGATGGAGATTCCGGGCAGAACCCCATCAAGTCAAACAAACTTAATTGTATTCCTACAACTTTTTTATCTGACTTGTTCCCAGACTCAGCAACTTTTATTACTGATTTCCCTTGTCTTTCAACAAGCTTCTTGGGCGTAAATTCCCGAATGACCTCCGGTACAGAAAACTTAATTCCTAGTTCTTGTAAGCCTCTGTTTAGAATCACAACTGCTGCATCAATGTCAGCGTCAGCATGATGTCCACACTGTTCACAAACAAACTTCTCTTTGTCCCTATTAGTTGGACTAACAAAATTACACTTAGAGCATTCTTGACTGCTATGACGTGGATTAATTACAGTCACCAATACACCATGCCTTTCGGCTAAAACTTTGGTTTTTTGTTTCAACGAGTACCACGACGCATCTTGAATTGCTTTATTTAATCCCACCTTGCGAGATTGACCATTTTCTAGATATCTTTTCTCCTCCTCACTCCATTTGGGTTTACAACGTTTCATCATGCCCTGAACGTTTAAATCTTCAAAAACTATGAGGTCATATTTTTTAGTTAACCTGTGGGCAATTTTCCATTGATAATCATTGCGTTGGTTAGTTACTTTTTGCTCAATTCGTGCTAACCGTTCATAGACTTTCCTACGTTTATTACTGCCTTTCTGCTTACGACTAGCAGCACGATTTAATCTTTTACGTTTTTTCTCCTGTTGTTTATAGAACTTAGGATTAGCAATAGTTGTACTATCAGATAAAGATGCTAATTTATTGATACCCAAATCAACACCTACAGCAACACCTCTACCATTCGGTTGAGGTGTTGCTGGGACTGTCGAATCTTCCAGGCAAACTGAGATATACCAGCCGTCAGACTTTTTTCTGATGGTTACTTTTTTAGGCTTAAACCCATCTGGAAATTGGCGAGATTGATGAAACCTCATCCAACCAAAACCAGGTAATCTAATTTTATTTCCTTTAAACTCACAAGCACCAGCAGGATAAGTAAAAGACCTAAACTTACCTCTGCGCTTAGGTTTTGGGTATCCCGATAATCCTTGAAAGAACCGTTGAAAAGCCTCATCCAATTGTATTAATGCTTGTTGCAATGGTTGAGATGGTATTTCCTTATACCAGGGGCGTTCTCTCTTTAGATTAGGTAAATCAGACGACTGCATCTCATAGGCAGATTTTCTTTTTATCTCACCCTTTTTATTAGTTTTCCAAACTTCACCAGATAAAGCTGACTTACTAATTGAACAAGTTAAGGGATAAATTACAGCTTGAGTAAATAGGTCTGTATATTCTCCTAATTTTGGCGTTCGTACTTGCTCATAAGCTTCAATCCTTTCACTCAACCTAAAATTATATTGCAAGCGTAGGAGGTGCAAACAACGCTCCATCGCTGCAATTTGTATTTTGTTAGGTTGTAGCTTGAATTGATAAGCCAGTAACATAAGTATTTAAACTTGATGTATTGTATTTATTGTACGGACAAGCTACGGTAATGTCAATGGCTAGAATGTTAAGATTAGAAATTAGATTGAACGAAAAGGAATACGCTAAAATTAAAGCAGAAGCGGAAAAGCGCGGGGTATCTATGGCTGATATCTTGCGTGAGCCTATTAGATTTCTACCGGATGTTTAAGACAACATTCATCCCCACCTATGAGTACATAGATGGGGTATTCTGTTGAAGAGTGATAAAACTAATAGCAAAAAAAATATTTAATTATAACTGAGGTAAAAAATGGCTGACCTTAATCAACGTCACCCTAAAAATATCAATGGCAATTTTTATGTAGATTTTACCTGTATTGATTGTGATACTTGTCGCTGGATGGCTCCAGAAGTGTTTCATCGTGTTGATGAGCAATCAACCGTTTATCATCAACCAGATAACGATGCAGAACACTTAAAAGCTATGCAAGCACTACTATCTTGTCCAACTGCTTCAATTGGTACTGTTGAGAAACCTCAAGATATTAAAGTTGCTCACCAAAGTTTTCCCATCTTAATAGAGGATGATGTTTATCATTGTGGCTACCATGCTGAAAATTCTTATGCTGCCGCAAGTTACTTAATTCATCGCTCAGATGGGAATATTTTAGTAGATTCTCCCCGATTTGCGCCGCCACTGGTGAAACGATTGGAAGAGATGGGTGGAATTAAGTATATGTATCTAACTCATATTGATGATGTGGCAGATCATCGCAAGTTTCGAGAGCATTTTGGGTGCGATCGCATTCTCCACACCAACGAGATCAATAATAGTACTCGTGACGTGGAAATTCAATTGACTAATTTCGAGCCAGTGCAATTTGCTCCAAACCTTCTAATTATCCCAGTTCCAGGGCATACTAAAGGTCATACTGTCCTGCTATATAATCATAAATTTCTCTTCACTGGCGATCATCTCGCTTGGTCACCTATACTCAATCATCTCATTGCCTTCGATCATGTCTGCTGGTATTCCTGGGAAGAACAGCTTAAATCAATGCGTCGTTTAGCTAATTATGCCTTTGAATGGGTACTACCAGGACATGGCAGACGGTTTCATGCTGACAAACAAACAATGCAACACCAAATGCAGCAATGTCTAGCTTGGATGGAATCTGTTGGCGATTAGAAGAATGTAATTATAAGTTCAAAATACCAGGAATCTTGGCACTTATTGATATATGACAACGTCTTGATAAGTGAGTTACTACCAACAGTTAGCTTACTGCTTGAAAGTTAGTTGTCAACCTTTAATAAATTACTAAAATGCTAAATTTTACCAGATTTACAACAACATTAAGTTGCTTTTCAGTACTACTTGTTAGTATCCCAGTACTAACACAAGAGCAACCAACAGCTACCTCTGTCCTACCAAACACTCAACCGAATATAATTTTTAACGTCAAAACTAAAACAGGTCAATGTCCTACAACCGTAAGCTTATGGAATTTATCTCGTTACTATGAAGGTGGCGTAGAACACACAGCTATTGCTGATACCTTACCAATAGCAGGCAATCCTGAGTTAATTTCATCAAGCAACAAGTTTGTGCAATTTAAAGCACCCTTAACAAAAGCTTATGAATCGTGTAATGGTTTAGCAACGTCTGAAACAAGGACATATTACAGTTTTAGATTCCGCGATCGCTACGCTTATTTTCAAGTAAATATTAAAGAGATTCCTCGATATAGCTTAATTTCCGACCAAAAAGTTACCGCATCACGCCCTGTGGTGGTATGGCAAGTAGCTGATTAATATATGTTTACGAATAAATCATCTTTTTTGAGTAATTTTAATATATTTAACAAATATTCAGCAGTTAAATTTTAGCTGCTAGTATATAATATGCCTATGTAAGATAGCAAATTTTTTTACTATACGGCTTACGCAAGTTCAACGAGTTTTTGGTATTTGAGATTCCAGGCACTCAGGCGCAAGCTACGCCAACGAGGTCGCTCGGAATGACAAAATCACGTTTTCACTGCGTAATTACCTATCTTAGTAACCATAATTTCCCTTGGGAAAGGATGTATACAATTTTTCACTAAATCAAAATTCCATGAACTTCGCTCACAAAAATTTAGCGATTTAATCTTAATCTCGCTGATTCCTCAATAATTTTGTTTCCAATACAAATTTCAAACCGCTTTTTTTGTAAGATATTTTAAATTAAAAGTTTAAGCCTAAAAGCTATTGTTGCTAAAGATACACTTGATGCAATATGACTGGTGACATATTTACATCATCAGTGTTCGCGGGGTATTTTTACAAAGATCCTATGTATACTTGAGGATGAAAATTGATGCAACTTCTCAAACAGTTATATATGAGCAGTACTAGAGCAAAACCGCACCAATGCGATCGACTACATAAATTTGTCAATTTCAGCCACTTTAGCTGGAAAATAGTTACTACTATTGCTCTGATTGCAGCTGTAAGTACCTCAGCGCAAGCTCAAACTAAAGGATTCTCGAATATGAGAATTAATGGGGTGCAACTAGAAGTACCCCTAAATGACAATAACAATACACTTATGCCTCTGCCAACGATCAATGGTAGTGGTCAAAATGGTAGGACATTTGTTTTCACTGCTGATTTGTATAATGCTAATGGCGTTCCTCCAGGAAGCCTTCCAAACGACTTATTTACGTCAACTTTCAGCTTCCAAAACTTTGGGAACAACTCGCTGGATGCGCCTAACGACTTTGCTAGATTGTATGAGGGTAGTGCTACTTTAGTTGACCCCGTAGTTGTAAGCTATACCTACACCTATGATCAAGATGGCACTTTTCAAGGTGCTTTATTTGGCGAGTTATTTTCCGAAGACACAGATTACGACATACCAATTTTAAGCAGTCCTCGTGGGGATGGTAATGGAGTATTCGATACTAAAGGTAGAGGTTTCGGCTTTACTTTAGTTGCTGGAGAAAATTCTGTAACTCCTGTACCTGAAGCTACACCAACATTGGGGTTAATCATGCTAGGCGCTTGCGGCGTAGCTTCACAACTTAAAAAATTTAAGTTAGCACGTAAACCAATCAATTAACAGCTAACAGCCATTGATAGCACCATAATTTTTATCCAATTGCTAGATATGGCAATATTTTTTGCTTTAGCTATAGGTGAAGGTCAAATTTTTGTTGGGACTTAACTTGTATTTAAGTAAGGGGATCATCACAAACAACGGTTAATGTAAAAACATTCATTTCTACATCTACAAATGGGTTTACATCCTACCCATAAAACGATAACCTAACTGACAGTATTGATCTATGTGAGGAGTTAAATAATGAATACTCTAACAAAAATGTTTAGAGACCATGATAGTGCTATATGGCATCCATCTTTAGGTATATCAATGTTGGCAACTACTGCTACTTTAGTACTTGCAGGGGTGACTCCAGCACAAGCTCAATTGGTGGGGTTTAGTGATGTCAGAATTAATGGAACTCCACTGGAAGTTGGAGGTAGTTTAACTAACCCTACTATTACTAGCAGTGATGGCGCATTTACTGTAACTGCTAATTTGTACAACGCTAATGGAGCGGCATCTCCAAGCCCAGACACTTTTTTCCTGAACTTTTTTGATACAAATCCTAATCAAAGCCCTCTCGCTCCACCAGCTAACTTTAGTCAAACTTATACAGGTGGTGGAACTTTGGCAAACCCACAAACGGTTTCCTATAGTTTCAATTACAATACACCAGGAACTTTAAATGGTGCTTTAACGGCAGGCTTTAATAATAGCAATCCTGATTATGATGTAGATCAAAACGGGACTTTTGATAGTAATGGACGGTTTTTTACATACACATTACAATCTCAAGCTGTCCCATTTGAACCTTCACCAACTTTAGGATTATTACTTTTAGGTGGAATTTGGGGTGTAACTTCTCAAGTCAAGAAAAAGAAATTAGCGTTGACTAAAATCAGCGACAACTAATCATAACCTTGCAATTTAACTATTTTGCCTTGATCAGGATTTTTTGATGTCAAGATACGCCAATTTATCAGCGTGTCTTGACATTAGCGTTTAATCATGAATATTTTATTTTAAATGTCTATCTTTTAGAACTAGGATTAAATCTTATGGCAGAAAACAACGGCGACTATCAATCAGAAAGCTTATACAAACGTATAGAGAACATTGAAAAAAATCTCTACGAACTGCAAAACACAACCCAGTCTAAATCAGCAGAGTTAGGTAAAGAGCTTTTTTCTTTGCAAAGTATGTTTAAACAGGTAAATAGCCAATGGGAAAGTAACGAAGAGTTCTATAGTTCCTTAATTCATTGGGTTGGCTATAGTTTATTGCTATTAACTTTATCTTATTATGTTAGCGTTCTTATTCCTTTTCGTTTGATGAACCCTGTATGGGAACTACAAACAATTGCCGCTTTCGTTGATAATTTTCCCATGTTTCTATTAGGAATACTTTTTGTATTCTATGGTAATCAAGGACGCACAAAAATAGAAAAATTGATTTTAAAGTTGGTTTCTTTGGTTGCTTTATTAATGGGAATTTTGTTTTTATTGTTAATTCCCCTTGGAATTGCGGATACTTTACGAATTAACAATCAAAACAATGCCCAAGCTCTTAATCAACAAACGCAGCAAGCTGCTCAAGTTCAGCAGATTAAAACAGCACTAAATAATGCTAATTCTCTACCAGAAATCAATCGACTAATTAATGCTGCACGACTACAAATTCCTCCCACCGATACTAGCACACCTCAACAATTAAAGGCTCAAGCTTATTCGCAAATTGTCCAAGCAGAACAAGCAGCAAAAAATCAAATTGAGAAGTCGCAACAAGAGCAAAGGTTAACTTTATTTAAAACTGGTGTGAGATATGTTTTAGGAGCTTTAATATGTGGGGTGTTATCTATTTATGCTTGGCGAATTACTTTTTTGATTAGTAAATTTGTTTTGATTTGATGAGATTTACCGTTAAAACGCCTAAATTATACCAATTACCGAAGATACTACTATAAATTCTACTGTATAGATGCAACATATAGCATCTATACTTTTGTTCCGTAAAATTTATATTTTAGGAAAACGTTGATTCCAAATTTGATACCATTCCCACCAAGTTTTTTCTAAAATTTGATATTTATCTGCCAAAGAAACTTGATCAACATTAACAGGAATGGACATATAACTCCATAAACAGCGCCAGTCTCGTAGTTCTTCCTGACCGATTAACCAAGGAAAGATTCTGTTTAATTTGAGGTCATAGGTATTTCTGTTGTGGTTAAACTGTTCATAACTAACTGTACTGCCTCCGCGTGGGTTAATACAGCTACCCAAGTATGCTTTATGTTTATCTGTGAATAAAATATAGTATCCTACGCCTTCCTGATACTTGGTAATTGGTAATGGTTTTTTAGGTAGAGACTTAATGGCTGTGTAGTTTTCTAAAAACTTTTTAAACTCACCATTAGTAGCTTCATAGCGCATTTCTATATCCAGGGCAACATCATTTTGGATATATTGATAACGCCTTCCTGAAATAAAGCCTATATCCTGATGATTCTGGTTGTTTAAAGCCTTACTGTCTAAAGGTTTCCAGTCTGCTAAGGGAAGCGTGGCAGGAAAAGTAAAAGCACTATACTTGCCTAAATTTGAATCTAATGTTACTTGACCAAGAGTCAATAGGGTACTTACAAAGGTAATAGCTAAAACTATAGGTCGGAGTTGTTGATTTGGTAGCACAATTATAACTCCACAGAATTTTGAGAAGTAAGTTGTTTTTTAGGTTGGTTTTCATAATGTTGTACGAGGACATGGCAAAACCAACCAAAAATTAAGATTGAAAGGGTGGAAAATATTTGTGTTCCCTCATCTCCATGCCAATATTGAAATGCTTGTTCTTGAGAACCAGCGACTAAAATGGCTAATAAGGTAATTCTAAATCCGTTGAGGACAAATGCTAGTAAAATTCCTATTATTGGTAGTAAGATTTTTTGATAAAGTTTTAGGTCAAAAATCATAATAGCTAAAATAGCTATTTGCAGTAGTAGCAACATTAAATTTAGCCCAGAGCAGCCAGGATATACCTCTATAGATCCCGTGGGCAAAAAAACATAAACGCCTTGACGTTGCACAGGGAAACCTAAGTACCAAAGTAAAAAGTTAGTAAACTTAGCAGCGATGAGAGTGCTACCAATAGTTTTATCAATAATTTCAGCTAAGGTAACTTTCGGTATAGTGAGCAAAAAAATGATCCAGAGTTCTTTTTTATATTGTTTAAAACCTTTAACTCCAGATGCAATTAAAGCTAACCCTAATGCCGTAATTAAGGGAAAAAATAAAATTAGTATATCGGTATTACTATAAATATTAGTACTTTTAATAAGCATCCAACCAATAAGCAGTAGACCGAAAAAGGTAGAAATAGCTGTACTTTCTAATTTAAGCGTGTTGCGTCTTTTCCATAGCAGGGAAAATGCTGCTATCCAAAAAATCAAGTTAAAGATTACCTGATCTATACTTTGCGTCATCACCCAAGTAAGACGCAGGTGTAGCCCAATTAAACCTCCGGTAATTCCCAATAACCAGAATTTGAAGTCTTGAATAAGTGCCATTGCATTGATGAGTTATGACTGAGAATAGTATAGGCTTAAGAAACAATTTATAGCAGTCAGATGAAAGCTACGCCACGGCGCAGAGCGCCTACAGCTTTTCTCAAAGCCTTTTTTTTCAGGGGGCGACAAGCGCCCCCAAAGCCTGATGTGCTTTGCACATCAGGGTTCAGCCCTTATCAAAAAACTGTCAGCTTATTGACAACAAGCTCTCTATAGAGAAAAAAGTATCAAACTGTGATA
>JAESGO010000049.1_pt1 | contig 34810 bp, 47 predicted proteins | sample 9269701 | NCBI WGS metagenome assembly JAESGO01 (sample SAMN15720690, study PRJNA650881) | algae metagenome | isolation source: Hormoscilla sp. CMT-3BRIN-NPC48 and co-occurring heterotrophs from... | place: USA: Clark Mountains Wilderness, California | collected 2010-04-18 | reverse complement strand
ATTAAGTCCTTGCTGAATCAGCGAAATATAGTCTCCAGTAGCATGGAGTCCTAAGCGGCTGAACCTGCGTAGCTATTCACCACAGCAAACAGCTGAACTCGTCTGGAGACCGTGTTAAACCGACGCGAAAGGGCGCCAAACTGCACCCATTCTCCAACGGCCATTTCGCTGAATAATGCTATCCGCAAGGTCTCAAGAGGTTTTGTTCGACTAGCTGCCTTGCGGCGAGTCCACGAGATTGCAGAACTCTCCGGCTAGTTTGCGCCCCGTTCCGGTCGTTGAGCCTGAGATCTCGATCTCCCGAAAGCGGACATTGTCGTTCGTTACGCCCAGCAATCAAATGGGGATGGAAATTTAGTCTTCGGCGGCCGGCTGCGGCATATGGATCGTGTTCGCAAAATCTCGGAGGCTTTGCTTCTCCGCTATCCATTCCTGCATCTGCGCAACGGTGACGGGATGCACCGGCAATGAGGCGGGCGGCCACTCCTCCGGGAACTTGGTTTTTGTTCTGAGGATTGCCGGATCAGCTGCACACTGGTCCAGCAACCGCTGGATCGCTGGATATGCGCTTGCCGGGCGGGCGGAGTATACCGTGACCACTTCACCTTCTTCCGGGCGAGGAACGTAACGGTAGTGGTGAGACGAGTGAGCTGCGTCCATCTCCATGATTACGTCGGCAACATCGTGAGTGGTCCGAAGTCCCTTGCTGATCGCCAAAAGAAGGAGGGAATTTAGAGAGTGCCGGACATCATGGCGCTTGAGCTGCTTTTCCGTGACTCCGACGCGTTCGAGGAATGCCTTGAGTGCCAACTCTGCTGCCATAGCGAAGAGGTGATTTTGTGGTCCCCAAAAGGTGTCCGCTGTGGTCGAGTTCTTGTGTAGGACCCTCGCGGCATCAAGGTAGCGGACAGCAATTGTTGTGATAGTTTTGTGCGCGTTGACTGTCACGGCCGAGCTCGATGCGTTGGTGTTGACGCGTTCGGTTGTATTCTACAGGGGAAATGCCCGCTAACTGGAAGTTGGATGGGCGGTATATCGCCCGACCGGCGGGATCGAGCGCCGATCGAAACGGGCCCGAAGCTTTCCTCAGCAGGCCGGCTCGGGCTCGCAAACGAGGGAGATCGCTCGCCCTGCACAAGCGCAGCGCGGAAGGTGGGGACACCCGTGGCCAGCGCCGGGGGCAGAGCCCCAAATGTTCTAGCTTTCGGTGCCAACCATGGGCCAAGGCCGACCACTTCGAAGGTCCGGGTGTCTTGGCTCATCTTCGGTCGCGCCGTCTTCATGCCGCACCATGTCAATGCGGGCCAGGTAATCGACCGCGGACGCTACCTGGTCCTCATCGGGAGACACGGTCATTGCGAACAACCGCCGCCTCAGCTCGGAAGCTTCGCGAGGCCTCAGCTCATAGGAGGTTCCGTCAGGGGTCTGCGGCTCTTTGATGTAGACCATCTCCTGTACCCCACGTTCTCCTTGCCGACGAATTACCTGCCGTCCCACCGGAGATCGTGCCGCAGCAAGCAGGCCGTCGACAGATGAGGTTTTCAGAAGAACGGAGAAGACCAGCGCCTTTGCTCTGTCGGTCCGAGTGTCGTCCAGCTTTATGAATAGGTAGGTTTCATCGCCATCCTCCATGGCGTACGCGAGCTTTTCGGTCAGTAGGAAGTGGCCGGAGCTCAGGTTGAAGCCTTCTCCAAGATCCCCTTCGACCCCTTGGAGAAGCAGGTCCATCGCTCGACGGAAACCGAGCTTTCGTACTTGCTCGAACCACTCATGCTCAGACAGCAGGTCGGGAAATTTGACAGCAAAGTCACGTAACATGCGCGTCCGTGTCTCGACGTCCAGCAGCCTGAGCTGCGGCAGGATATCCCTGATACGCCACCTCGAAAGGTTCTTTTCAGGTACGAGCGCCAACGCCTCGAAAACAGCCTCTGGCCGGTCAGTGTTCGGGAACACGTTCAGCCAACTGAACATCGCGTAGGAGGTCAGGTCGTCCCACCATCTCTCCTCTTTCCCGGCCAGGACCTTGCGGAACTCCTGAAGCACCAGATCGGCCGATGGCAGCAGGCCACCCACGATCATCCCGTTGAACAAGTCGAGTTTGCTGTGGGAGGTCACTTCGAAGCCGGCAAGCTTCGTCATCAACTCTGGCCGTGCTACGTGGGGCATGACCACCGCGATAGCGGCCATTGCGACGGCGCGCCCATGGGGAGGTTCGGCTGTCGCCAGTTCCTGCACGACGTCGAGCATGGTCTCGGCCGCCTCAAGGGAGAGGTCGGGCTGGCTGGACCTTCTCTCGCGAGCTGACTGGGCGCGGTCCGGATCGGGCCACACGTTGGCACGCTTTTCCAGAAGCGCGGGCATGGCGATGAGCCGAAGTGCGACCGCCGCATCGTGGCCGAACTCATGATGCCGCAGCAAAGACTTTGCAACTTCATAGGCCTCGTCGGAGCCAATCTCGTAAAGCGCCTGACGGTACGAAAAAGCGTGGCTGGTGCGCCACTCGTTCAGCGCGTTCTGGTCCCGGCCCTTTTTGGCCGCCTCCTTAAGGGCGTCCCGCTGCTGCAGGTCCTCCTTCAGGAATGCGGAAACCCACCGTATCTCAGACGGGTCGGGAACCCGCCGCATGGCATCGACGACCTCCGCCATGTCATGCCGAGATGGGCTTTGGGAGCTCATGAGCCGTTCCGCCCAACCGTTCAGAGCGTCAACGAGCTTGCGACGTGATTCTGCCGGAACGTCGTCCATGCGCTCGTTCGTCCCGTGTTTGCCATGGACGGTGATCAGATCGGCGAGTGCCTCGATATCGCGATGGTCGTTCCTGTCTGCAAACGACACGATTGCCTCGACGAATGCTTCGGGGCGCGTGCCTGCTATTTTGTCACGGAGCAGCCCCAGCGGTGCATACTGCTCCGCGGTCGGCCTATCGTTCGCATAGATCTGCCGTTTGAGTGTAAGAAATTCGCATATCATCTGCGTGATGATGCCCGGCCCCGCTAGGTAAAGTGCACCACCGGTGCGCCTATCAACCTCTTGGCTGCCGGTGATGATGTTCGCGAGTTCCGCAGCCTCGCTGACCGACTGGGGCGACAAATATCCTTGCACCCGGAAGGGCAATGAGAGGGCGCCCAAAATCCGATCCTGCATCGCCATTGCAACGACCGCGGGAAACGCGTTCGCGGCCTGATGGAATGCGGCCCGCGTATTCTCAGCATTGAGGTCGAGCTTTTCGTCGCGCAAGATGACAGCAACGTCAGCGACATCTCCTGAAATCTGGGCCTTGCGGGTAAAGCGCGCAAGGCTGTGGGAAGGACTTGGGTTTGCCTTGGCGTCCTCCTCTTGCAGCGTTCGCAAACGCGTCAGGACGTGCGGGGCCGTCAGTCCCTCGACATAGTCCCGATCGGCGACGCGTTGCCAAACTGCATTCTCCGCGCCGTCCAGCAGTTCCCTGGCATGCCGTGGTGCACCACGGAAAAGCAATGCCTCGACAGCTTCGGACTTCACCTCGACGCTCGTGTCCCGTTTGGCCAGGTCGAACGCTGTCTCCAGCGCTTCGATACCCCCGCCGAAGATCAGTCCAGAGACCAGCCTTTCACGAACGCGCTCCTCCAACATCTCATAGTCGTTTTGCAGGTGGTCTCCGAAAGCCGTGGGACGGATACGGTCACCAAGGTGGAGCGCCTCGCTTTGGATTTGGTCGGTTGCGTGGGAGACGAGAGGCCAGATAAGGTCCGCAAACTCACCGCGGCCTGTTTTCATCATGAATGCAACGGCCAAATCCACCTGATCGGCTTGGTGCCAAGCTCGGGCAAATGCCTGCACCTCTGCCGAAACCAACGCCCAAACGGTGTCTCCCGTGCGATAAATCATTTCGGCCGCGAGCATTGGCCCGACCGACAACGCCGTTCTCACCGTTTGGGCTACGTAAGCGGCACCAGACGCGTCCATCGCAACGCGCTCACACGCGAACAGGATAGCTTCTTCCCATAACCGGTCATTGAGAAGCTCGTGGGCAAAGGTGCTATCGAGGCCAGCGTCCCTCGGAAGGTCACGCATTCGTGCCTCGACATGGCCTGAGGCATACCACTCCTGGAATTGCTGATGCTGGAAGGCGTAAGTGCCACCCTCGCCGAGAACCAGCACGTGGGTGGCAACAAGCGTCTCCAAGACACTCACGGGTTCCGGAGCGTTCTGGACCAGCCCTTCGGCCATCAACTGCAAATTGGTTGCCCTTAAGGACTGTCGAGCCGCTGTATCATCCAGAGCCGTAGTCCGGGCCTGCATCATTGCTACGGCCAGGTCACCCAGATAACGCCGGTGTTGACCGAGCATGCTCTGTCGAAGTTGCTCGGCGCGTTCAGGGATGTCTTCGTGCCGCTTCACCAGCAGGGCCATCGTGCCCTCCTTGGTCGTGGGGAGCGCGCCGGCATCGCCAACCTGTAGAAGGGCTTCCAAATAAAACGGGATTCTGGCTAGGTCCCTGACACCAGACGTCCTGCGCACCCTATCCAGCAAACCCTGCCCGACACTACCATGTCGGAACGCCAGTTCCTCCTGCTGCTCGTCAGAGAGCGACTCGATGTGAACCGTGCGGGCAACAAACGGCACCGCGGTGGCCTGCGGGCGGGTCGTGATGCAGATAACGATAAGTGGAAACTCGCGCCTGAGCGCCCGCATGGTCTTCATCAGGGCCAACCGGGCAGCCGGTGTCACCTCGTTCCAGCCGTCCAGCAGGAAGGCGATCTCGCCGTGCTCCGCGAGGAACTTTAGATGCTCCGAGCGGATACCCGTAAATGCTTGGCGGCCCGCGATCCACGCAAAGAAGTCGTCAACGCTCTGGCCGACTTCGGCAAGTGGGACAAGTAGTGGCAGGGGGCCGCTTTGCAGCAGAGTGGCACCGAGCTGTACCAATGTCGTCGATTTTCCTTGACCAGGTTCGGCCACGAGATCCAGGACCCCGCAAGACCTTAGGGCAGCTGCCATCTCACGGTGAGTGAATGACTTTGCTTGGGAGGAAGGAGTCGTAAGGAAAAGCGACACGGCGTGGGCTGGACCCTGGCGGGCAAATGTCTCAAGGTGGCGCCCCGCGGCCAGCCGCGCCCTTGCCGAGAGGGCAGCCAGATCGTCACCATCGGCGAGGCCGAATTGCTGGCGGAGATATCCGAGTGCTTCCGATAGCTCGGCGCCCATGGGCTCCACACGCGCGGACCCACCAATCAAAAGCTGTTGATAGGCCCTTTCCTCGGCGTCCTTCTTCCATCTGTGAAGCAATTCAACAGGATAAGTCTTCACGTCATAGTCGATCAGGTGCGCATGCGTGCTGCAAAGCCAGATGCCGTTGTCGGGAGCTTTACGCTCATCGGGGGTCATGTTGGGATCGTACCGGGCAAACCCCTCGGAGGCGGCCGTGATGTGAGCGGCGACGCCGACGTTCACCGCGCCGGGACCGCCCTTTTGCGGGCCAACAGTGGGCTTGGTGCATTCCGGGTTTGAGCACAGCCAGCCGACCCGTTGGGCCAATAGGCGCTTCGTCGGGGCTGTAAAGTCGTCCCGCTTACTTGTCGCGGACGAAACTGCCGCGGTTATTTTCGTGGGTGCCTTCGGTGGGACGCTCATTTCTACAACCTAGTGCTTTTCCCGCTTTCGGCAAGGAACGAAGCGAACCGCCTCGGACGCTCGTGTAGCGGCCGTGGAATGGCACGGTCATCATCCTTGAGGAGCGTCAGCCAGAGCGCCAAATACTGCGCATGGTCCCCGCGGACTTCTTGCGTGTTGCCCAGTTCGGCGCAGAGGAATGCTGCGCTTGGCGATCAGCTCTTCAGCAGCATAGGCATGGTCACCGAACCGCTTTACGCCGTCGCGGTCGAGGCGGTGCTTGGAACCGGTCCAGTGAATGAGTTCAAAAGCCAGCGTGGCGCAATAGCCTTTGGTGCGGGACATGGTTGCCGTGCCGGTGACAAAGCCTTCATCCGGCATCTGGATGTGGTCGGTGTCGTACCGGTGGTAGGCGCGGTCTGCGCCGGACATCTCCCCGCGCAGCCAAAGGCGCCACCTTCCCGACAGCCACGGTCTCCACCCCCACCAAAGAAGTGAACCATGGCCAGACCTGTCATGCCTGCACCGACGTTTCGGCCTAGCACAGGTGTCGGATCGCCCTCGGTGCCACCGCCGCCCTCGCCACCTCAGCCGCCGGTCAAGAAGTAGTTAGGAAACCGTAGTAAGTGCCCCAGGCGGCGCGCCGTCGGTGGTTGCGCGAGCGAACAACGTGTGGACCCGCTCGCGGAGGTCGTCGTCTGCCGCGCCGCTGCGATCCATCAGCTCGAGCACCTTTTCGGCCTGCTCGGGAGAATTGAGGGGCAGGCCGTAGACCTGCGCCAGCTGCCCGGCGTCGAGGAATTTCGGAAGATGCCGGTGAACGTGGGGGGCGGCGACATTGCTTAGCCAGTTGCCCAGCACGGCGCTCCACTGGGTGCGTACGGAGAAGCGGGTCTTTTCGAGCTGGCAGCGATCGTAGTCCGCCAGCGCGGCGGGCAACGACGCTCCCAGCTGGCCCGACATCCAGCCGTTGAAGGCGGCGCTCCGGTCACGATAATCGGTAAAAACCAGCGATAGGTCGACATGGTCGCCCTTACCCTCTAGGTAGGCTGCGATACGCCCGCGTTGCCCGGCCGAGAACGTGTTGGCGCGTTCCTCAAGTGTTCGCAGGATCAATGACCTGCCGATCGTGAAGGTAGCGCGTTTTCCTTCGGCGATGCTGTGCTGCCTTAGCCATCCGGCCTCGACCACTTGAACGTGATACAGTAGCACCCGCAGCGCCTTGATGAAGTCGTGAAGCCCGTCGTCACCGAAGCACCGGCGGACCTCCTCATCGTATCCGGCAAGTGCGACCGACAGCTGCAGCCTGCGGGAGTGGTCGACCAGCGACATCGCGGCGTTGGTCGCGGCAAAAAGTTCTTTCTGGATGCGCAGCTCCACCTGACGGAGGCGGTCGCGCTGCAGGTAGTCGAACAGGTCGCCCCCCTCCCGCACCGCCTCCTCGGCGAACATCGTGATCGCGCCAAGCAGGTCGGCGATGGCTACGTCCATGACCTGCACGCTGACAAGGTACGATTCACGTAGCTGATGGAGAGGGTAACCGGGATGGGCGCGCAGGATGGCCTGCGCGTCCTCGCCGAACCGCATTACCACGGCCTTAACTAGCTCGTCGGGCAAGGGGATGGCGCTCGCCCCGACGGCAACCCGCAGCCGTTCATGCTCTTGGGCTTCACGCTGGCGCTGTGCTGCGAAGAGGGCGCTGGCGTCGACCGTGGGGGTGAGAATGGGCATGTCGGATTCTTTCGTTGCGGGCAGGTTGCCGCATCCGCCGCCAGCTGACCAGCATTTACATCTTGAGCAGCTGCCGCCAGTCAGCGGCGTAATCAGGCGAGGCATGAACGAAGCGCAGCTTTTAGAGGTACCGCGACTATCCTCAAACGACCGAATGGAATCGATTGCCACCGTCGGTCAAAGCGCCGCTGAACGGCAGCTGCCGTAATCTCGGCGCCTGAAAGCGGCCGGTCCGTTTCCGGCCCCATCAAGGCCACTCACATAACTGAGCGCAGCATCGTAAGTCGGTGTCCTTCCCTTATATAGGCAAGACCCAATGTGCCTTGAGGCTCAATGACACCGCGACCCCATTACCCGAGCCCCAAAGCCCGGTCCGCCGATCTGTTTGTGCATCTTTTAGGCCTCGGCTTGGCCGTTTTGGGTGGCGCTGTTTTGCTTTGGCTTGGTACGCGGGACGCCAATTTAGGCAAGCTAGCCGTGGTGATGATATACTCGCTCGGCGCGGTCGCAATGTTCAGCTTTTCCACTGCCTACAATTTCGCGCGAAGCGAATGGAAGCCATTCCTTCGGCGGCTCGATCACGTGGGAATATTCCTGATGATCGCGGCGACCTATACGCCGTTTACGGCGTATCTTTTGTCGGGCACCCGGGCCTGGGTGCTGACCTCGAGCCTATGGGTGCTGGCGGGCATAGGAATTCTAGGCAAGATATTCCTGCCACCAATCAGCCAGAAGGTCTGGGTGCCGGTTTATCTTGGACTCGCCTGGATAGGCGCCATTGCTGCTTTCCCCCTCGCAGGCGTCACCTCGGGTGTTGTGCTGGCGCTACTGGGTTTGGGTGGGATCTTCTACTCGACGGGCGTCGCTTTTTACATCAACAAGCAGCTTCAATACGCCAAAGCCATCTGGCATGGGCATGTGGTAGCTGCGGCTGTTGCACACTGGGCCGCGGTGCTGCTTGGGTTGTTCCTGGTCCAATCTTGACAGGTAGGAGGCCCGGCTGAGATTGGACTGCCTCGAGGGTGCTTCAATGCCGTTCTGACGCACACTAGGTGGCAACCTTCAAGTCTCTTCGGCACCGCTGTTCCAGTGCCTTGCAACCGTGACGAACTAAAGCGCTCAGCGTTGACGGGACTTGCGCGCCGCGTAGCGTCTGTCGCGATCCAATTTGCGTTCTGCCACTGCCGCTGCTTGGGTTTCTGTGCTCTTGGCTATTTCAGCCCGCGTATTCAACGCGGCTTCGGCCTCGGCCTTGGCAGATGCGTCCTTTTCGGCAAGCAGCCGCTCCGCTTCAGCGTCCTTTGCACGTTGCCGCTCAGCTTGGCGTGCCTCACGAGCTAATGCAGCTGCCGCCTTCTCAGCCAGCTTACGGTCCAATTCTGCCTGATCCGGCTGAGGCGCAGACTTGATCCGCTCAAGAAGCTGCTTTTTGGCATTCAGGGAGGTCTCTCGCCGCCCGGCAAAGGTGTTGTCTTTCTCGTGCTTCATTCGTCAATCTCGGGTTTATTGTCGTGCGCTCCATGGAACGCTGCATTTAGGAGGTCTCTTAGCTGGCGCAGCCCCAGGCTTCCACTTATTTGCTGCTCCTAAGTGCCAGAAACTTGGTTCCGCCAGCTCGGATCGATTGCAGCCAGTCGACGAAGCAGTGAACCTTTACCCGACCACTTGCCACTGAGAACCTGCTCGACCAGCTGAGGGGCTAGGAAGGCGAGCGGCAAGTTTGCACTGACGTAGGCTGCGCCGACCTTTTCCTCGGCCGCAATCTGGGCGATGGACGTGGCTCTACCATTGGTCAGGCGTTGCGCCCACCCCCGAGCTTTGACCAGTGCGTTGATCAATTTGATGTCGGGCTGGGTCTGCTCCTGACCAGCAACAACCATTTTCATCTGCGGACCCCGTCGCCTGATCGATACCGGGGCTCGGAAAGTGAGGACGTCAGTTGCGGAGGATAAATTGGACGGCCAGTCTGTGTTCTGAGGTCTTCGAACTTGGAGCAGATCATGCAAGCTTTGACGCGAGAGCTCCAGTTCAAGCTGGGTGTGGCTGCAGTGAACTTTTGCAATGAGCTCCCGAAGACTGCCATGCACGGATGTGCTGGATCGCTGTTCTAGGCGTTCGGCAAACTGCCGGGCATTCCGAATAGCTTCAGTCACTTGAGCCGCAGGGATCTCCCCTAGGTCACTCACCAGTTGTTGGCGATCCTGCAAGTACATTTGGAGCGCAGAAAGGGTCGCATACTCCACCTCATTGGCCGGAAGGCGGGTGGGCGTCGTGCCGCCGGCGACGTCCTCGACATAGTACCGGTATCGTCGGGAGCCCTTATTGGCGTGGGTGGGAATAAAGCGATGACCCTTATCCGAATACAGCAGCCCAGAGAGCAGGTGCGTCTCAGGTTCGGCACGGCGGCGCCGACTACGCGGACCCTGAGTATTGCTTAAAAGCTGCGCTTGCACCGCCGCCCAGGTCTTTGCGTCAATGATCGGTTCGTGCTTTCCGGGATGCGACACCTTCTTGTGCGGCACTCGGCCGATATAGATCGGGTTCGACAAAAGCTTATAGAGGTGCCCACGTGTAAAGTGGCGGCTGCCGTGCTTCCTGGCGTTTGCGGAGAGCCTTGGAGCGGTCAGGATGTTTTCGGCTCGAAGACGATCAAGCAGAGCCGGAACAGTTCCCACCTCCAAATAAAGCTGGAATACCTGGCGGATCGTTGCAGCCTCGTCCCCGTTGATGAAAAGCTGGCGGTTGCGGGCGTCGTACCCCATTGGGATAACGCCGCCCATCCACATGCCTTTCTTCTTACTGGCAGCAATCTTGTCCCGGATGCGTTCGCCGGTGATTTCACGCTCAAACTGAGCAAAGGACAGCAGCACGTTGAGCATCAAACGGCCCATAGACGTGGTCGTGTTGAACTGCTGGGTGACAGAAACAAACGACACCTTGTGCTTGTCAAACGTTTCGGCGAGCCGCGCAAAGTCGGTCAGAGATCGTGTGAGGCGATCGATCTTGTAGATGACAATGATGTCGATCTCACCGCGACGAAGCTGGTCCATAAGCCGTGCGAGGGCAGGGCGGTCCATATTGCCGCCTGAAAAGCCTCCATCGTCAAATCGCTCTGGGATCAGCTTCCAGCCTTCATGGGCTTGAGACCGGACGTAAGCTTCACAGGCTTCCCGCTGCGCTTCTAGCGAGTTGAAGTCCTGGTCCAACCCTTCATCAGACGACTTGCGGGTGTAAATTGCGCAACGAAAGCGGGTTTGTTCGCTCATGCTGCTTGTGCCTCCAACGGAAGCGCAACGGGTGCGGCGGACTTGGCTGATCGTTTCGCAGTGGACTTAGCAACACCGTGTAAGCCGAAGAACTTGGGACCCGACCATTTGGTGCCGGTAATCGCTACCGCTGTCGCCGACAAGGTCTTGTAAAGCGTGCCGCGCCATATGAACCCGTTCTCAACGACATCGACCAGCTCGGTTGATCCATTCCATTCCCGCATCAGACGTGTGCCAGTTGAGAGCGAAGCTTGGGCATCAAACGCCACCGCCCCGGTTGGTGATCTGCCACTTTCGAGCGAGGGCGACTTTGTGTGGATAAGTTTGGCATGCTTTCGAAGCTTGCGGAGAGTGTCGGGTTTAAGGCCACCAAATGCCTGCTCCTGCAGCCGATAGGCGATCGCCAGACGCAGGAACCCCGACTGCATCTTCGGAGGTGGCTCGGTCTTGAGTACCTCACGCCACCGTTCGCGCAATTTCTTGATCTCCATCATTCGCAGAGCATCGAGGTCCCGCTCAACTTCGCCAGGTGTTCGGCGCTTCACGACTGACCTCCCGTGCGAACGCCGCTTCCTGCATCAATCGTGTTTATGACCAAGGACTCAGGAGCCTCGATCCGATAGACGCGCCCGCGCCCCTCGGCCAATGTTGATGAGATCTCCAGCTGGTGCTTGTTTTTCAATGTCCCGCTGATGGCGCCGCGGATGGAGTGCTTCTGCCAGGCAGTAGCCGATACAAGTTCGTCGATGGTGGCGCCATGCGGCCGCTGCAGAAGTGCGATGATAGTCTGCAGCTTAGTTCTTCGGGGGCTCACCCCAGCAGTAGCATCCCGCGCCGTCTCCCTTGCCAGTGCGGGTTGGTCGGTTTTTGCGCTTGTATTTGACATCTTGAGTTCCTCACGTAGGACCTGGTGTTTAGGTCCGTGCACTGAGGCGAGCCCGAAGTGGGAACCGGGCGTGATAGCAACAGCAATGCGTGCTTGTCAGGCGAAGTCCAGTCATTAGTTGCAGATCAACTAGGACGGACCTGAAGCTGGCGGCGATCTCCCTGCTGCCTGAATCCATCTTCTTCGAGCTTCGGAGATTGGCCGCGACTGACCGTATTACCGGCGGGCCGTGGTTGCCGTTTATGTGTCTTATGGGGTGGTAAACGGCCCGTCTGCTTGCAGGTGACAGGTGAGCTAAGCGGACGAAATTTTGGAATCGATCATCCGCTCGGAGCGGCCCTGCGTCGGGTAGTAGCATTTTGATCTCGCCGTGGGACTAACGGCGGCTTGAACTATTCTCCGCCGATGGTGACGAAGTTCACCAGCTCGTCGAGGTATTCAATCCGTTGCTCAATGATCTTGCCCTGGCAAGTCGTTCTATGAAGTACTTGGCCGCCCCGCCCGTAGTCACCGTTGCCGAGATATATGCAGGCGCTATCTTTGAAGGTAGTCCAATTCCGCTGCTCCTCATAAAGGAGCTGCTGACCTTCTTCCGTTAGGTTGGGGAACACGCGCTTCCAAGCCGCATCCATCTCATCGTCCACACGGTTGAGGTATTCCCCACCGCAGACCGACCACGCCTCGTTAGAGCCGTTGGAAGCTTCGATGCAGCGATCATAGGCTTCGTCGGCAGCTACAGGCGATGCGAACATTACCCCAGCAACGCATACCGCAGCGGCGAAAATGCTTGGGTCTACCTTGATTGCAACGAAAGTGCGTTTGCGAACACTCATTCGATACTCACATTGAGAGGCGGACCCAAGACTTGCATCCCATGGCGCGCGAAAACCTCAGCCATCGCAGTTGGAGTCGGAGCAGCAATCTGGGAAGCCTCACGGAAAAACGCTTCCATGTCACCGGCAGGCAAGAACGTAACGAGCATACGGGCAGTGTCGCTGACAGAGGCAAAGGTGTGAGGCACGCCACGAGGTGCTAGTAGGGTGTCACCTGGTCCAAGCCGGAATGTGTCGCCACCGACCTTCATCTGGAACTGACCTTCTTGAACCATGTACCACTCGTCCTGATCGGGATGGACATGAAGCGGAGGGCCGCCCTTCATCTTGCGGTCAGTCAGTACGGCACATGCGGCTCCGCCAGTGTCGGTGCTGGACAAAACAACGGTGAACTGTGCGTCCAGGAAGTCGAACGGTTGACCTGTTCTATCCTCTCCTGACCGAACAAGAATACCTTGAGGTGTCATCGAGCTCTCCTGTGACCGGCGCAGTAGCTGAGGCTAGCACGTATGTTGCTCACCCCCTAATTTGAGCCGTGAGGAGCGCGACTGAAGATCACGGGACCCTCAGCGGGCTTTTTTGAACGCCATTGTACCATGCACCTCGCAGTAGGGCTGATGGGACACTGGTAATCCGCAGTAAGACAAAACAGCAGAAACGGCGTCACCAACGTCCACCGGCCAGCGGCAGCGCTGATCATTCAAGGCAGTTATACTAATTGGAGTTGTGCCAGCCAGAGGCAGGAAGGAGCGGGCGTTCTGCTCGCGAGGCATGGGCTTGGCTGCGTCCTCTTTGAATTGCTCGGTCAAGTTGCGTCTACCTTTGGCCGAAGCGCTGTCGGTGAATTAGTGGTTGGTCGGCACTGACGCGGAGCGAACCTTGATTGCTCTTACATGAATTGAGCCAGGTTCGGCAGCTATTCTTAGAGAGGTCCCGGCGTTGCCAACTTGCTGCCACGGCGCTTCGTCATCACCGCGCCGGCTATCGAGCACATCGCCCATATCCATGGTCGCCTGGCGGTTTTCCTAGAGGAGAGCGCCTACGACGCTTGGCTTTCTTGCGAGGCGCAGGGTGACGAGGCCAAGGCGTTGATGTTGGACAACGACCTCGATCGCCAGCTTGAGTTTTTCCGGGTTGGCCGCGAGGCGATTAAAACTCCGTATGAGGCCACTGAGACCAGGAAGCTGCTGATCAACTCGCTTAGGTAATTCACAGGATAGAGAGCAGTATTGTCGGGCAGCCGTACTGACTTATCTATGCGTCAGGCCGATGCGCGATGTCCCTCCCCTCCGCAGCATTGGCAACAAGAAAGGCCCTGGCGCTTCGCAGCGACGGGGCCTTTTCTTGCGGACAAGTCCGGATTAGGCCCGAAGCTGTAGCGTATGCATCAATAGTTCCTCGTATCGAAGGAGGAAGCAAATTTGAGCTCTCCCTTGGGAGATGGCCCTGAAAAGACCATTCGCTGTACGATATCGGATGGAACGTCACCGTAGGTCAGGTGACCGTCACTCTGAAAACCGAAGCGGCTGTAGATTGCGGGATTGCCGATAAGCGCACATCCTGCGGCGCCCCGCTCCTTTAACTCCGCTATTCCACACGCGACCAAAGCCCGCCCAATGCCCGCACGTTGGAGTTTGGGTTCGACCGAAATAGGCCCAAGGCCGAACCACCCATTGTGCAAACCGCCGATGGTGACAGGCGAAAACGCAACATGCCCCACGATCCTGTCGTCGCCCGCCACGGCAATGAGGGACAGAGACAATTCCCCGGATTGGCGAAGAGCCCACAGGATAGGAGCTTCCGAGCCGTCGCTGAACAGCATGGGCAAAAAGGCTTGGACGGTCAAGACGTGGACCGCGTTTTCATCTTCCGGGCACTCGGGACGGATCAACAACTCGGTCACCTTACTTTTGTGGGACAGCATACCCTTGCAGGTGAATCTCCATCTTAAGCTCCGAGGGAGATACAAGCAATCAAGCTGCATGGGCGGTGTGTGGTTCAGTACGACACTCGTCGATGATCTGCTCTGATATTAGTGTTCGGCATGGTATAGGAGGCTATGGTTGAGACCGAGCGCCAGATGATCGACCGCCATATCGCAACGGGCGAAGGCCTCATTGCTGAGCACCACTCGCGAATTGAAATGATGATGAGCCGTGGCGAGCCATTGGCCAGCGCGGAGGCCCTCCTGCTCTTGCTAGTGGCAAGCCAGAGCCTTTACCTCGAACATCTGCTCGGTACCGACGAACCCACCGCTAGCCGGTCGAACGCCTTCGTTCGAACCTTAGGGACGATTTGCTGACGTGAAGCGCCAAATGTGGAGGGAAGTCGCGCAGAGCCTCCCTTTTAAGTCTGCTTTCGGGTACAAGCATTGAGGCTTTCGGACGGCAAGAAGGGGGTCGGTATCTGCCGTTGCGATCCGGTTCCGCAGACGGCGAATTACGACCCCATTTCAGGCGTTCACGCGCAGCTCGTAAGTAGCCAAGAGCTGCCGTTTGCTGATTGGACCATTGTTGGCTCTGGGATTTGCGGCTTCTGAGCAAATCGTTTGGAAGTGCAGCGTCGAAAGACCTTTTCCGCTGACGAATAACGGATGCAAGGCCCTTCAGCGATTTTAAGCCCGGACAGTGTATTGCGGGCCCAGAGTACCTATATAGGCGTATCACTGTACGTTTCGGCACATGTGACCGAGAGACTCGACATGCGCCCGCCCTCTTGAGGAAGCCAGGAAAATGAAGAGCTACGAACAGTTTTCAGAAGCATCGCTGCCAATCGATGCCGTTGCCGTGCACATTCACCAGGGCAGCGCAACTTTACTGGGTGATGTTCACCGCCGTCTCGCCATTGTTGATGGATCGGTAAGTGTCGAAGACAATGCGGGCCCCATGCTGGTTCCGGCAGCTTTGCTCGAAGCGGACATGATTTTGGCGGGTATGGGTGATCACGGATTTAATCGGGTCGGAATTGTACTTTCAGGTTCATCGAAGTGGGACCCGATTTGGGGCGAACTCGGCAAACTCCAATAACATACACCCCTTGAGCATGAGTGCGTTGGGCGGCGTGAAACACACCCTGAAGTGGAGTCGTGACTGAATGCCTGATGACGACACCCTAGCGACACCTAACCTGCCCAAGCCATTCTCCGACCAGCTGATGGAAGCAGCAGCCCGAGTAGGAGAGCTTCCACATAACGAGGTGGCACGCCTTCTGATGAAAGCTGCAATACGCCTCCGTGTGGTTCAGCAAACGGGGATTAAGCTCGAACACATACCAGTTCAAGCCTATCACCTGCTGCGGCGCATTTCCCGCGGTCCCATCAGTGCTATTCACGAGCTAGGACGCGAAGAAGATGACGCCGCATCTTTCTTGCTGTCTCGTGACCTTATCGCGAGGTCTGAGGATGCTAGCCAATTTTTTATAACACCCGCAGGCGAAGAGCTCGGAGAGGTAGCTGACGAACGGCCCTAGCGTTCGATTGCTGCCCATGGCACGAAGCCTTTGGCCTGGTTCAGTCAGCAACATAGTTAGGCAGCTTGTTGGCCTCCGTTGTTCCAAGCTGAGCAGCCAAGTCGGAGCCTTGGATCGAAACGCTGCTCCATTCCACCACGAACTGCTGGTTCTTTCCAGATGCCCGCCTGTCAACAACAAGCGCCTGTATCTGTCCGTCAGCCGTGATCAGGACATTGGATACGAGACCAAGCTCGACTCCCTCAGCACCAAACAGCGTCCTGCCAACCAGAAGATCTGCTTCTGCCGTGAGATCGGTGACCCTGAGGGCCAATTCGTGCATGCTCATGGAGGCTGCAGCCGTGTCGCTGTCCAACAAGACAAGCGTCTGCGTAACCTGCTCCTGAAGGCTCGTAGCCAGTTCTAGAGGTACATACCCCGGTACAGACTGGTGCAATTGTCCGAGGCTCTCCTCAAACTGCGCCAGTGAGTCTCGTGCAGTTGCAACAGCGCGTTCGCGTTCACCGGGCTGGGCAGTTTCGAGTGCCAATGCCGCGCGCTCAAGCTCGATTCGAGCTTCCTTCATCATCTGCTGAGCTTGCCCGCTTTGTTCGGGCGGTTGCGATTCCCTGCGGGTTTCTGACGCGTTTGCATTGGTCCCGGCTTCGATACCGGAAGGCATAGGCACAGGGGACTGAGCCGACGCGGCGAAAGTCCAGCATCCGAGGAAAAGCACTGCGACAGAGATTCTAGACATTGGTGCGCCTCTAGCAGAGTGATGCGAAGTTGGGAGATGCACAAGAATTCCCCAAACCAAACCCGCCCAAGCCACGCTCGCTTGGCGCCAGCCGGATTTTGGGATCAAGGCGCTCGTTGGTATGCCAAAGTCTGGCACAGGATTGCCGCACGGCAACCTTGGATCTCGATGGTATCGGGTCCAGTCAAAGTAACCGTCGCATCGGCGCTGATCCCGCCTGCGGCCAGTGAACCTTTCCACTCGCCTGAGGCGGTTTGCGGCGCCTGCATGACCTGCTGACCTACAAAGGCCAGGTTCTCTTCGGTGGCTGAGTTGCCCTCAAGGTTGGTCAAAACACCGCAAAGGTCAGTATCGGTTTCGCCACACAGCGAAAACGCAAAGGATGTACCGAATTCGTCTACGAACGTGCCCTGCGGCCCCGAAGTTTGTGTTTCTGCGGACTGACCTTCGGCAGGAGCCTCAGTGATCGCCTCCTGAGCATGGGCGGGCAGAGCGCAGGCGGCAAACAGCAAGCCGATAGCCAAAGGCGTCGCGAGGAAATGCATGGGGTGTCTCCGTTGTGACCAGCGTAGCGCCCCCCCTATTGTCCCTGGACTATCACAACGCCTGGACACTCCATCCGTTGCTGTCGCGGACGGCCTATTCGCTCCGGGTGAGTGAGGAGATCAATGCCCGCAATGCCTGGTTTTGTGCTGCATGCCGCTCCTGAACCAGGAAAGCGCCGAGCTCAAAATCGGTCGCTTGGCCACCTGATGAAGCATTGGGAATGTGACGCACCGATACGATCTCATTCTCGTCCGCGAGCAAAAGCCAACGGTCGCCGTTTTCGCTGGTGTAAAAGACGCGCTCACCATTGTGCATTTACTTATCTCCTATGAGGGGTTGAGCCGATTTGCGTGGTTTAGATACTTGGCGATTGGGGATCGGGGTCAATGCGGGTCGGTAAAGACCAAAGACCCAGCTCACCTTCCTGTCTGGGCCACAATAGCGTGAGCCAGGAAGGGTCGCCGATCTTCAAATTCGGCCTCGCACTGTGCTGATCGCCTTCTGCTGATGCAGTCTGCTGTATCAGCGGAGCCCCTCATGAGCCGATGAGGCATTCTCAATCCACGCTGACCCCGTTTGGGCCGATGCTGATTTCCATGGTGTTCTGATCTTTTTGATAAGCCTGATAGGCAATGATGCCGCCCACGACTAGGATGGCAGCAACCAAGACGATAGCGATTTTACGAGCTGTCATAGAACATAGTCCCAGTTTAGAAGTGCGGTGGTGACCGGCCCTGTCGTTTGCTGGGATGGGTCGTGCAAGCTTAAGCCGATATCAGGCCATGGCGATCGACAGCGTCGAATCGCAGCTCCGGGGTACGAACTGCGGTGCCTTCGAGATCCGGCACGGCACCCCACCGCCGGTGGAGAGCATGCTACGCATTGATCTGACCACGGCTAGGTGGTCATAAGGCTTGCCAAAGAACGTGCTTCCGGCTGGCAGCGTCACCGTGCTGCCCAGACCACGTCCGGACGTAACAATGATCTTGACTGGTGGCCAGCGGTCCCGCACCGCGGCTGCAAGTTTGAGACCGTCCATGGACCCGGGCATGTCAATGTCGGTAAATACGAGGCGAATGTCGGAGTGGAGCATCAAGAGTCGGATCGCAGCGTCCGCATTGGGCGCCTGATACACTCGAAAGCCCTCGTGCTCCAGCTGATCCACGATATTCATCAGGATCAGCGCTTCGTCCTCGACAACGAGCACAGCTACTATGTCAGTCATGATTGATGCCCCGCGCTCCCGGTACTCCAGGTCCGCCTGTAAACAATGCATGGAACAGCCGAACGATCCTTCTGGTTCTGCACCAAGTGCAGCAGGGTTCGTGACATTGTTGAAGGGATTGCCAGCTGCACTTCCACTCTAGGTCCGAGTCGTCTTTAGGTAAGACGCGATCCGCTCAGAGCCGATTTCATCCAGCAGGTGCCGGCATGGCCGCCACATGGCCCAGTTCGGGTTGGATGCGCGCATTGAAAGGCGATCATTAACGATGCCGAAAATGACGTTTGCCGATTTAGCGAGATCAAGAAATTCTGCGACCTGATTGTCTGGCATCGTCGAAGCGGTAAACATTGGGGTGCCTTGCATTTGATACAAACCCAATGCTTGAGGAGGCAAAGCAGCTACAACGATTTGCGATCATGGTGAAGCAATCGCTATTGCGCTCCAGCACGGCAAAGTTGGCAAACAGACAACCGGGCCGCCAATCGTATCGCACAAGCTAATGGCCGTGCATGTCCGCAGTAAAATTGAGGGAGAAGACGACAGTTCCCGCCTCATCGGCCACGCTCATGCGCCACGCATTGTTGTGCCAGGCTTCTGGACCTTCTGACTCGATGATCCGTCCGGCAGTTTGCACCCCAGCTAGTCGAGCGTGCTGGAGATCTGAGTATTCAGTGCCTTCAGTGTCGATGATAGCGCGGCCGTCGATCACATGGAAGAAATAGCACGGCATGGCGGACTCCCGTTCAACTGGCTAGTTGTTTTTCCCATCAGCGATCATGGCGTCGCATGAGCGTCGGGGAGAAGGCGACGACAACCATCGCATTGATCATCCACGAGTTGGCGACCAACTCTCTCAAGTATGGCGCTCTGTCCGTCGATACCGGCATCCTGGATGTGTCCTGTTCCAGCCACGACGAGGCTGTAACTCTGGTCTGGACCGAGAATGGCGGACCGCTCGTTGAGGCACCTACAAAGGCGCTGGCTATGGCAGCAAGCTGATTGAGCGCAGTCTGACAGGTGCGCTGCAAGGATCGATCGATTACCGGTGGGACAAAGAGGGGGTTGTTGCTACTCTCAAGATCGATCCACAGCGGTTGGCGCATTAGCCACGTGGATAGCACTTGGACGCCAACGCGAAACTGCCTAACCCACGTGAGGAATTGCTCCGCAGCTCGTGCCGTGTATCAATGGCGAGAGCCGGGGGGCTACAAAGATGACCAGACGCCACCTAGTGCTAAGCTCGTTTGGCTTGGCTGGATTGGCGCTACTAGCTTTGCTGCTGATTTGGCGCGGGCTCTCTTGACAGCATCCAAGATCACTGAACTTGCACGCTCGATTTCGGGCGACAGCGAAACCCATCATAATCAAGATGGCGGTCGCTTGTAGCTCATCAGCCGTGCTGGCGCGTTACTTAGAGGCGCTGGTCCTCCTTAGACCAACCTGCGAGGAGCAGGGGTACAAGGCCGGCCTCGACAGGCTTTCCGAAAGGTTAGCCTTGCGCCACATCGCAACTCCAGTTGGACAGCGCTGAACGGGTCTGTTGCTGCTATCGACGCCAGAAGGGCCCGCCGCGGCGGCGCAACAATCCGAGAACGAGAAGCAAGAGAATCGCGCCCAGCGTAGCGTTGACAATGGAAGCGACAATGCCCGTGCCAAGGAAGACGCCAAGCTGGGGAAGCAACCAGCTCCCGATCAGCGCACCAACAACGCCCACAGCGATGTTGCCCAGCAGGCCAAAGCCGTAGCCGCGGACAACCTGGCCGGCAACCCATCCAGCAATCGCGCCTACCAGAAGAATGATCAGCAGGCTTTCGGTGCTCAACTGCATACTATGACCCCAAACGCCGAATGGCGTGAAACCCACGCTATACTGTAGCAACGCGAGCGTCACGCTCCCGTTCGACGCCTTCCGGTATGTTGGGGAACGTAGCGTTGAGCGTACGCGCTGCCATCCCAAGCAATCTGCCGAATTGCTGTTCTCCAGCCAACTGCTTCCCGTCGAAAGAACCGACTTCAAGGCCATTGGCCTGCGCGACCCAGCAGGCAATCGTGCCCTAATCCGCTTTAGGGAGCAGTGGATGCAAAATGTTATCGGTTTGCTGAGGTCTTACAAGCATGCTCGACTATAACTGGACAGAGGATCCCGGATGCCCATGACGACGCAAAATCTTTTGCTCAAACGTAACCAGCTGAAAGCATCTGCAACCAAGGCTACTAAACTGGCGGCAGCAGAGCGTAGTCTAGCGGACGAGCAACACCTGGTGGCCCAGAACCTCGAGTGTTTGGCTGAGGACCTAACGGTTCAGGTTATTGCAGTAGAAGCGGAGTTGCGGGACGCCCAGAGCAAATAGTTAGCACGTGCAACAGCGGGAGTCTTGAGGAGGACCCGATGCAGCAAACTGCGAATGCGGAAGGTTTGGCTGTTGCTGTCATCGACGCGTTGACGTCGCACATTTGCGTCCTGGACCACAACGGCACGATAATCGCTGTTAATCGCGCATGGCAGGAGTATGGGCGAGCGGCAAACACCAACAAGCCGTCCGACATCGGTGTGAACTATCTAGACGTCTGTCATGGCGTCGTCGGAGACGAAGCAAATGAAGCGCAGACCTTTAGCGAAGCGGTTCGCTCTGTTTTACTCGGGGAATTAGAATACTTTCAATTAGAATACCCCTGTCCCTCTCCGACGGAAGCGCACTGGTACCTGGCGCGGGTAAGCCCGCTCTACCATGACCATGTGAGCATCAAAGGCAAGCCAAGCGGCGCTGTGGTCTCCCATGCCAACATCACCGAGCGCAAGTCTCTCGAGACCAAACTCGCCCATATGGCTGCAACCGATTGGTTGACGGGGCTGCTGAACCGGCGAGCGTTTGTTGAGCAGACGGCGGCTGCAATTGCTAGCCTTTGTAATGGGGATGACTCCGCTTCGCTTCTGATGTTTGACGTTGATGGCTTCAAAACGATCAACGATACCTATGGCCACCAAGCTGGAGACCAAGCGCTAAAGGCGGTTGCCACAGCCAGCACTTCAGCCTTGCGGGCAAACGACTTATTGGCGCGCATTGGCGGTGAAGAATTCGCTTGCTTTATGCCAAGAACCGGCGCTCGTGCTGCGTCGCGGGCCGCCGAACGGCTGAGACGAGCAGTAGCGGCGCTTAAAGTCATCGTCCCGCCAAGCTCGTTCAAGTTGACCGTGAGCATTGGAATATCGTGCATGCCGCCTAATGGAAAGAAGACCTTGGACGATATGCTGGTCAGCGCCGACCGTGCCATGTACCTTGCAAAGAGCGAGGGAAAAAACTGCGTAAGGCTCGACAGCCCTACTGACTTTAGGGTCTACCAAGAGCCGAACCCAAGAGCCTGATAACGGTGACTAAGGTATAATCTTGAGATTGTGTGGCCCGCTTATTTTCATCTAAGCCGCCAATTTGGTTGCGAATTGGATGATCAGCTGAGTACCAGGAGGCGCATGCCACTCCACTGTACCTCCCAGCTGCTGAGCCAGCGCTGGGATAAGGTACCGCGGAATCTTGGCTGCCGTGGCGAGTTCTGCAGCGCGTTTCGCCATTGTATCTCGGGAACCTAGGTGAACAGGCATGCCTGCCGGAACACCGCCTATCTGCGCGGCAACCCACTCAGGGTTTTGACCAGGTAGGTCTCTGTTCGATAGGTCGGCTTGTCTGCCGCTGCTCCGGGAATTAACTACAAATTACGATCGTCCTCGAAGTTGACGCCAGCGGTATGCCCTCGCTGCCAGATCAACTGGCAAGGTTCAGACACATGGCCGAACAACAGCACGAATCGCGTTGGCAGTTGAACTTCGGTCTCAAGCTCTATGGTCGCCCCGGACTGAGACCGGCTCACCATCTTGCCCTGGTGGCGGATCACGCCATCGGCCTCCACGGCAATTGCTGTTAGGCAGGCTTTGTCGCGTTCTTGCTGACGGCGGTCATTACGAAAACTCATTTCAAAGGCAGTAACTGAATGGGCGCTAACCCTACCTGAAGAGGGTCGTTAAGATTGCACCATCCAGGGGAATTAAATGCATGAGCAGACGTCACACATTTTCCGGCCGAGCGCTCTAGTGGCAAGATGGGTAGCGGGCCGCACAAACCTCACTGGGGGAAGGACATGAGCGCTGTCACAAAGGCCAAACGCCCAAAGCGCATCCCTCGGCCACGCAATCCCGAGGACCCAAGAGAAAAACTCTGTCGGGAACGCTGCAAGAGCTACGGCATACCGCCAGACGCAATCCACGAAGGCAGGCCTATGTGGACCAGATTTCTGACCGAAGTTGAGCGGGCGCTTAAGTCTGCAGAGTTGAGGGAAGCAAAAAAATGACTGGCACGCTTCTATTCTGTGCCACTCTTCTCACGGTTGATGGCGACACCATAAAATGTGACGGGCTGTCGCAAGAAAGCGAAGTGGCTGACATGGAGTAGTTGCCCAATGCGCCGTCTTAGCCTGACCGCGGAAGCATGGGATCGCTTCGCGAATGACGCACCCCTTAGCAGGGTGTCCTAAGTTCGTCAGCTTGCCTTCTCGAGGTCTAGAACTTCGAAGCTGAGCTTGCATTCAAGAAAATACTGCCCGTGCTCTTCGCGAACCTTGATCCCAAACCGGCGGTCCGGGGACTCCTTGCGTAAGAGATCCCTTGACAACTCCCCCATTGAAACGCCGGCTTCAAGCCTCACAGCAGCACGGTCAGGCAATTGGGTTCCTTCCGTATCCAGTCCGGTAAGTTCACCATCTTGAAAGTAGTCGAAATAGAAGCGGGGCATCAATCAACACCCCAAAAGATCACTGCTGCCCGTACGGCTTGCCCATGGGCATTCTGACGCTGCGCGGTTAGCACCATTCGCTTGATGCGCATTTCCGGCCTTTCCTCTGGACGCCGCGGCGCGACATGGTTCCTCGTGCACGCCTAGTCGGGTCGGAACGCAACGGCTTGCCGATTGATCCATGATGCGGGTTAAGGCCAAGAAGAACTGATGATTTTCGCTGCGCATTGAAGCATCGAAACTTTGCGGAGGATTGCCTGATGGCTGAAAAACAGACGAACCGTGGCCGCAACCAGGACCGTGCGCGGATAGCCGCTGGGCAGGATTACGAAGTTCGTTATGAGGCCACGAAGGAAGGCGTGTCGCGACAGGAGGTGAAGGATGCTGTGAAAGAGGTTGGTAACAGCCGAAAAAAAGTCGAACAGAAGCTAAGGGAATAGGCCTTGCACCGTGGTGCGGCTACAGCAAGCTATCTCGAGCAGTTTCCCGCTTTCTCGGTCCTTCTTTCAAATTTTAATGCCGGGAAAGCGGAACAGCTGTTTATGGGCATCAGTTAACGAAAGCTCCATTCCCATGAACGATCCGATCAATCTTGCGCTCCGGCGCGAGATCAAACGTGCTGTCGCAGAAGCGCTGCAACAAAGCGAAGCTCGTCGCCCCTGCCTTCCCATCAAAAAAGCCACTGGCATTGCCATGGCACGGGCGCGTGTCCCCGATGCAGAGCGTCCGTTGGTCGCCAATGAAGTTTGTCGCGAAGGATTGCGGCTCCGGTTAGTGCTGGAATTTGGCTGAGCGCGCCTTGGCTTTATTCGTGCCCTTGCACGCCATGGGCCGCGCGTTAACCGGACATGGTGGCATAGGGAACGGGGATGGTTTTTCCGGTTGCCCTCCCCGGCCAACGAATCGGTAGCCGAGCCCTTATCCCGCCCGCACCCGTGTCATTCACCTTTCTTTGCGTCACCTGCTGACTGGTTATAACCATCTGCCGCTATTGCGGTACTTCCAGTTGGTTGACGGACCGATGAAGTCTGAGCCGTTCTGCTCAGCCAGTTTCTGCGCTGTCAGCCTCTCCCGAGCCTCGGCGTTGGTCTTGTCGCTGGGTGTTGGTGCGTGAGACAGCAAAGCCACAACAGCGAAGAGGTGGGTGTTGCTCAACGAACGTGCTATCAGCGTCATCAAATCTGGAGGACAGATTATGCCGACGATGTTTTATGTTCAGGGCTTCCGTCAAAAGGGACGCAAGCTGGAGGCGGATCAACCTCAGGCGGCCAGAAGCGCAGAAGCGGCAATCGCATCAGCGGAGCGGATTGCACCATCGCGTGCTGGCGTTTGGGCATATTCAGCTGACGTCGACGTTGAAGCCGATACCTACGATGAGCCCCGGGTGCTGTTTAAGTCCGGCACTGTCCCGCAAGGCGTTGCGGACTAATTTTGCGTTCGTGCCTAAAGGCAAGCCACAACTTGAGGCAGAAGGCCAATGAAGAGGCAGCGCGTTTGGATTTGGCTCTTGGGAGCCGTAGTGGCATGGATGACCATGCTGGCCATCTGGCACGCTGCTAGCTGATGCAAGTCAATGTCTTCATCACCCGCGAGAACCGGCAACTGCAGAACACGCTCTTGGTGCTCCCGATTAGTCCCACAGCCGCCATACCGCCAGAATTCCGGCTGGGCTGGATCTACTTTGCTAGCGTAAGTACTGGTGATCGGATGTTCGGGGACACCGATGCTGTAAGCCTCGAGGCACAGATTGCATCAAAGGGTTACGCCGTAGTGAAGCCCAACGTGCCGGATCGCCGTTGATTTACGCTGACGTCACCCTAGGTCATCGCTCAGCTATCTGTCAGCTTCAAACTGCTAGCCTTCAGTCACAGCCCGTCGCGATTCGGGTTGAGGGAGCAGATGGATCGGCTCCTTCGAGATCTCCAAAACTGCCGCTAAGACCCTGGCTCACACAAATGGCCGGGGTCTCTTTTCGTTGGTTGGTCGTGCATTCCTAAACTCTGACCGGGCGAGCTACCGGAGCCTCCTGTCCACAATGCCGCTCTCCGTGATTCCTGCGATTGGGGCTTCGGGCTGCTCAGTCGTGAAGTCCGAACCTGCCAGGTCTGTCGACTACCCAATCTTGCTTGGAGAAGGCTTCGGTCAGCTCGAGGGTTTCTTCCACTTCCCGCACACTACCGAGATCTAAGCGGCCCACAATTGACGGCTCGATGTCTCGAGGCTGCCGCACCACGTACACCTGATTTTCAGTGCTGGGATTCTTGAAACTGTATGCAAATGCCAAAATACTTACCCGCCTAGTTGTAGCGCAACTTAGCACGGTTTGCGGCAATATGTGTTTTGAGCGCGAGGGTTATGCTTCGCCGTTGCGCTCACCCTATTGATGTGGACTATATCCGGTCACACGACGCCACACTTCCAGTTCGCTCACGGCTTCGCAGCCCCCTGCAGCGTGTAGGGCTTCACGAAAGCGTAGAGCGGGCTCGTGCCGATGTCCACATAAACAACGCCGAGAGCGCCCATGACTAATGCCCGTGGCAGCTTTCAGGTTTGAAAAGGCTACACTCCCACGGCTCAAATGGGGTCGAGAGCAGACCGGCGGTATCCGACCCCAAGTCTGCCGTTCGCGGCAGGTTTGCTACTACCTGAAAGCTGCCATTCGCTGTCCTACCGACGACCGCGGCAACGCGCCCCATATCGGTCGTTCAGAGCTGCAAAGAGTGCTCCCTTAGGCAGATACTCAGAAATCTAGTGCGGTCTCTTTATGGCTGCTGGTCACCCCACTCCAACGCGAGGCCAATGCTGCGACCTCCTAAGATGCCTCAGTTGTTGCCGTCTTCGAGTCATGGGTCAGCAATCAGGTCCTTAACCCTTCGGGCGAACGCATCCATCTGGAAGGGCTTGGTCAGCACATGCATGCCGCGATCAAGATGGCCATGGTTCAGAACCGCATTCTCCGCGTAACCCGTGATGAACAGCACCTTGAGATCCGGCCTGGCCACGCGAGCAGCGTCGGCGACCTGCCGGCCATTGATGCCGCCGGGTAGGCCAACGTCCGTCACCAGGAGACTGATGGTTTGATCCGAGTTCAGGATCTTGAGCGCGGTTGCGCCGTCGCCCGCTTCGATGACGGTATAACCGAGTTCCTCCAATGCTTCCGACGCGATCATGCGAACTAACGGTTCATCGTCCACCAGTAGGACGGTCTCGCCTCCTTCTGCCCGAGGAGCATCATCGACGCCATGCAGCTCATCCTCTTGCGCGGCTTCACCGGCGTGCCGCGGCAGGGAGATGCAAACCATGGTGCCTTTGCCCATCTCGGAATAGATGCGCACAGTACCGCCAGATTGCCCGGCAAAGCCGTAGACCATCGACAAGCCCAACCCGGTCCCTTGGCCGATTGGCTTGGTTGTAAAGAATGGATCGAAGGCACGTTCTATCACTTCGGGAGGCATACCAGTCCCTGTGTCGCTGACGCACAAGGAAATATACTGACCTGGTACAATCCCATGCTGGCGGGCACCCCGTTCGTCCATCCATCGATTGGCAGTTTCGATGGTCAGCTTGCCTCCATCGGGCATCGCATCGCGGGCGTTAATGCAGAGGTTCAGGAGCGCGTTCTCCAGTTGCCCTGCATCAACGAACGTCGTCCACAACCCTGTCGCGCCAGCAGTCTCCACATGAATTTCCGGTCCCGCGCTGCGGTTGATCAGATCCAGCATGCCGTTGACGAGGGTATTAAGGTTGGTCGGCTTGGGCTCTAGGGTCTGCCGGCGTGAGAAGGCAAGCAGCCGCTGGGTCAAACCCGCAGCGCGCTTGGCCGCACCAGAAGCGCCGGCAATGTAGCGATCGAGATCGCCTATACGTCCCTGTGCAAGGCGTGCCGACATCATCTCAAGACTGCCGCTTATGCCGGCGATGATGTTGTTGAAGTCGTGTGCAAGCCCCCCTGTGAGTTGGCCCACTGCCTCCATCTTCTGGGCCTGACGAAGCGCCTCCTGAGCTTGCTCGAGTTCTTCGCGCCGGGCCTTCTCTTCGGTGACATCCCGACCCACCGCGTAGAAGACGTCATCCGCAGGCACGAGAGTCCATGATATCCAACGCCACGACCCGTCGGCGTGCCGGAGGCGGTCCTCAAAACGTTCAACCGTCTCACCCGATCGCAATCGTTGGACCAAGGCCGCAATGAGCTGGTGGTCGTCGGGATGTACCTGTTCTGGAAACGGCAGCGACAACAATGTTGCAGTGTCTCGTCCCAGGGTGACTTCCCAGGCCGGATTGATCTCCTTGAGGAAGCCATCGAAGCCCATAACAGCGAAAAGGTCCCGGCTCATGGTCCAAACTCTGTCGCGGTCGGCGGTTCGCTCCAGAACTCGTTGTTCCAACTCAGCATTGAGCTCGCGAAGCCGCTCTTCAGCAAGCTTTTGCCCAGTCACATCCATGACCACGCCAATGACCCGAGGGTCTCCGGAAGAGGTCGGCGTGCCGATCTTCGCACGAAGGTACAGCCAGCGGACTTTTTCCTCCGGCAGAATGTGACGCACTTCAGTGATGATCTCTGTCTGCCCGCGAGCGAGTGCTTGCTGACCCAACTCTGCCAATCGCTCTTGTTCGCCGGGTGCGTATCTGCTTCGGAACTCAGCCAGGGATGGCGTTGCGTCCAGCGGAAAGCCATAAAGCGCATTAAGTTCAGGAGAGTGGGTGACGGCGTTGGACGCTGTATTCAGCTCCCAAACAGCAATGCCTCCCGCTTCGAGGGCAAGGCGCAGGCGCTCCTCGCTCTCACGTACCTGCGTTTGGGCGTTCACCTGATCGGTGATGTCCTGGAATGTTCCAATATAGCTCTGTGGTTTAGTCTTGCCTTCGACTTCGAGGAACAGTGCCTCTCCATGCGCTTGGATCCAACGCACTTGTCCGTCGGCTCGGATGATACGGTAACGATACGGCTCTGAGGTTCGCCGTTCGGGATCGAGGGCTGCAGCGGATATGGCCTGAACAGCCGCAATGTCGTCCGGGTGCATCACAGCTTCGATCTGCTTGAAGCTTATGGAGCCGGATTGCTCAAACCCGAAAATATCGCTTGCAGTATTGGAAAACGAAAACTCATTGCTGACGAGATCCCATTCCCAAATGCCTAGCTGAGCAGCGTCCAGCGCTATTTCCAGCCTCCGCTCACCCCGTCGGTGAGCAGTCTCGGCTGCATGACGTTCGGCATTGTCCAAGATCGTTCCGACAAAGCCCAGCAACTCACCCGATAGGCCTATCTGAGGAGCAGCGGTGTCGATCATCCAGTGGTAGCTGCCATCGGTGCTGAGCAACCGGTATTCAGCTTGGTAGGGCTTAACTTGCGCTCGGGCGTTGGCCCATGCCTCCTTGATCTTGAGCCGGTCCTCTGGGTGCACTGCGTCAAGGAACCCCCAACCAAGTCCAGAGCGAACAGGTTGGCCAGTGAACTTGGTCCATGCGTTGTTGAGGAAGACGCACTGACCGCCCGCATCGCTGGCCCACATGAGTACAGGAACCAACTCAATGAGCGTAGCTGGATCCCACCAAGAGCGGCCCAACGGCGCATCTATACCGATTGCCCCTTCCAAAGCTTGTACGTCTCCTAGAGTCCAACACCTGCTCCCGCAGGAAACACATAGCATTAAGTTGCGAGAGAGCGCAGCCACACGATCTGAATATCTACGAGCGTCTCACCGAAGGAGTAATTCAAAGGTGATTGTGAAGGTCATCGGCTTAGCGTCGGAATTCGCCGGTGCGCTCAAGGTCACGCAGGTGCTTCTCCAGTTCTTAAACCTCGGCAAGCGGCAACAACATCTTCGGCGTCCTACGGTGCCGAGCGGGGGTGCAAACGATCGGCCGTCCCATAGCACAACTCCTCTTCGGCGCAGCTAATCTGCTAAACGGTGACATTTGAAGGTTAGTGGCAGAGCTCAATTCATATGATTCTTCCGCAGGCTCTTCGACTAGCACTGTTGCGCGACCCACGGCCCCACATGGCGTAAGTGAACGGCAGAGACGCGGCCATGTCTGCCATTCAGGCGCTAATCGCATATTCGGTGAAGCCGCCATTAGCCGTGAGAGGCTAAGCCAGCGATGGCAGCCTCTACTGGTCGGGTCTCACCTGGCGCATGTTAACGGCCAATGAAGCCGGCGTTGTGGTGTACAATGGGAGTTCTCCGCTGCAGACGCTGCATCCAAGTCTTGAGCAAGCTAACAGCTAGCTCCTATTGCAAAGTGCGCCCACTATAGCGCCAACCGCTGTGGATCGATCTTGAGAGTAGCAACGACACCCTCTTTGTCCCACCGGTAATCGATCGACCCTTGTAGCGCACCTGTCAGACTGCGCTCGATCAGCTTGTTGCCATAGCCCGGGGCCTTGGTAGGTGCCTCGACGGGCGGCCCGCCGTTCTCCGTCCAGACAAGCGTCACCGCTTCATCCTGGTTCGAACAGGACACATCCAGGATGCCGGTATCGACCGACAGGGCGCCATACTTGAGAGAGTTGGTTGCCAACTCGTGGACGATCAGGGCAATGGTTGTCGTCGCTGTTTCTCCCACGCTCATGCGGGGAACAGAGACTCTGATGCGTCCGCTGAATGCGCCCAGATCGTCATAAGGCGCTAGGAGCACCGTCAGCAGATCGCCCAACAGCGCTGAAGCGGCTTCTGTTTGCCCAGGAACGGGACGAACCAGATCATGCGCTCGACCCAGGGCCGTCAAACGCTGGGTCAACTCCTTCGCCATTTGCTGCGTAGTCGAGGTTGAGCGAGAAGTAATAGCCGTGAGCCCGGCCGCCACGGCCAGGAGGTTCTTGACGCGGTGGCTCATTTCACCGGCGAGGAGCTCGCGACCTTCTTCGGCCTGCTTGCGGCCAGTCACATCGATGAAGACCCCGAACATGATCCTGTTGACCATGCCCACGTCATCACCTTGACCTCGTGCTGAGATCCACCGCACCTCATCACCGAGCAGAATGCGGAAGTCGATTTCGTAGCCACCTAGCAGGGTACGTGTCGCGCTGAAAGCCGCCCTCACTCGATCTCGATCGGCAGGATGGATGTGCTCCGAAAGATCCTCGAAGGTGACGTCCTTGTCTCGATCAATGCCCCAAAGATCATAAGCCAGATCATCCATGGCCAAGGCATCGGTGTCGACGTTCCAGGACCATAGGGTCACACCCGCAGCCTCAATAGCACGCACAAGGTTCTTGGGCTCCCAAAGCAGGGGCTTGAGCTGGATGATGTTTGTCATGAGGTCCAATCTGCCGGACACCAATATGCCCGTAATTCGACCAGCTCGTACCAAATTGGGGTAGAAAAGAACAGCCACAAATAAAATAGAACGGCTTCCCGAGGGATCTTAGAGATACAAAGACTGAGCTATTTATCTGTTCGTCGTTCTGTTAGGATGAGTTATCGCCAAACCTCTGGCGCCGAGAGATTAGTGGTTCTTTCCATTTGCTCCCAACTTGATGCGGAGCACGTCGACCATGGACCAAAACTTCCCAACTATTTTGCTGGTCGAGGATGACCAGGCTCTCCAGGCGGTGCTCGAAACCGCTCTGTCAGACGAAGGCTTCGAGGTCGTCACCGCCAGCAGTGGCACCGCTGGCATGGAAGCGTTGGCTGCCGGCGAGAAGCAGTTCCAGGCTGTGGTCACCGACATTCAGCTGGGTAAGGGTCCACGCGGTTGGGACATCGGCCATCGTGCTCGCGAAGTCACCCCAGGCATTCCGGTGATCTATATGACCGGTAACAGCGCCCATGAGTGGACTGTCCATGGCGTGCCCGAAAGCGTCATGCTGCAAAAGCCTTTTGTTATTGCCCAGCTGGTCACGGCGCTGACCACGCTGCTCAACCGAGCCAGCAGCGCCAGCGCCCTCAGCGACGCCATGCTCGCTGATGGGAAAAACAACTAGCCAGTTGAAGGGAGCCCCTCATGCCACGCTATTTGTTCCACGTGATCGATGGCCGCGCCATTATCGATACCGAAGGCACTGAATACCCTGACCTCCAGCACGCCCGGTTGGCTGCAGTGCAAACCGCCGGACGGATCATCGAGTCGGAAGGACCAGACGCCTCGCACAACAACGCCTGGCGCATGAGCGTGGCTGATGAGGCGGGAACTGTCGTCTTCTCCCTCGATTTTAGTGCGGACCTGCACGGCTATTAACCCTCCCTCGTATAATTAGTGGCCCGGTCGTCTGTGCGCCCAAATTTGCCGTGCTGAAGCGCATTAGCGATTGCTTCACCACGATCGCAAGTCGACGCAGCGGCTTTGCCTCCTCAAGCATTGGGTTTGTATCAAATGCAAGCCCCTACCGCTTCAACGATGCCCGACCACCAGGTCGCAGAATTTCTTGATCTCGCCAAGTCGGCAAACGTCATCTTCGGCATCGTCAACGATCGTCTTTCCATGCGTGCCTCTAATCCGAACTGGGCCATGTGGAGGCCATGCCGGCATCTGCTGGATGAAATCGGCTCTGAGCGAATCACTTCCTACCTGAAGACCGCTCGGACCTAGAGTTGAACCGCAGCCGCCTTTTCGCTCAAGCGTCCAAGCGGCGAAGGATCGATCGGCTGTTCCATGCATTGTTAATAGGCGCACCTGGAATGCCGGAAGCGCGGGGCATCAATCATGACTGACATAGTAGCTGTGCTCGTCGTTGAGGACGAAGCGCTGATCCTGATGAATATCGTGGATCAGCTGGAGGACGAGGGCTTTCGAGTGTACCAGGCGCCCAATGCGGACGCGGCGATCCGACTCTTGATGATCCACCCCGACATTGCACTGGTTTTTACCGACATCGACATGCCGGGATCAATGAACGGGCTCAAGCTTGCAGCCGCTGTGCGGAATGGTTGGCCGCCCGTCAAGATCATTGTTACGTCCGGACGTGGTCTGGGCAGCACGGTGACGCTGCCACCCGAAAGCACATTCTTTGGAAAGCCCTATGACCACCTTGCCGTAGTCAGATCAATGCGCAGCATGCTCTCCACCGGCGGTGGCGTACCATGCCGGATCTCGAAGGCACCCCAGCTCGGAACCCGGAGCTGCGATCCCACCCTATCGATTGCCTGGCCTGACATTTCGGCCACGGATGGTGCCGCCGCCAGCAAGATGAATACCTATTAATTGATGCTCATTTTGCGTCCTGTCCTCTGTACTTGGTCGATTATCCTTTACATCCTTGCCCCGCAGTGCAATAAAGGGCGCACGTTTTCAGCCGTCGTTGGCTGCCTGTTCTGCCGGTTTACTGGCCCCTGGCTCCCTCTCTATTTTTGCGAACGTTTAGAAATCCGCAGGTATTTTGCCTGTGGATCATCTGCCCGCTCGCTTCAGCTCCGGGCTACAATCTCAGGACTTTCAAATGACTATCAATGGCACCGTCAAATTCTTCAACGCTACTAAGGGCTTTGGTTTTATCTCCCCCGATGGCGGCGAGAAGGACGCGTTCGTTCATATCTCCGCAGTCGAGCGTTCGGGCCTCAATGGCCTCTACGAGAACGACAAGGTCACCTACGAACTCGAGACTGGCCGTGATGGCAAGATCTCAGCGACGAACCTGACCCTCGCTTAAGAAGTCAGAGCCGGGCTCACGGCCCGGCTTTTGCCTCCCACCTGGTCGAGGCACAATACGAAGCAATCCGCGACTGACAGCTGGAACTTCGAACCACTCCAATTCTCGGATCACTACCAGCACCCACCTCGTTGGGAGGGCGCTGGCCATGCACGACTTCCATTGGACGGACATTTCATGACCAACTTCAACTATGGCGCCCGAGCAGAACTCTTCGCCAGCCGCCGCTATGCTAAGAACAATCAGACGCAATACCGCCGTTTCAACACGGCTGCTGAGGCAGTCCGCTTCGTTGTCGAGGATCTGCCAAGAGCTGCAAGAGCTGGGTCATACCTCGAGGTCGATGAGCAACGGTATGAAGGCGGGTCGATCCAGGCGCTGTACGATGCCGAGGCCTATCCACTCGAACGCACTTTACCTGAGGCTGCTTAGGCTGGATGGCGGCTGATGTTTTCCCTTCCTAGTTGGACCACAGATAGGAACCGCTCATGACTGATCGCACCACCAGCCGGACGATCACCTTTTGCTTCCCTTTTGCGCTCCCGGGGATGGCCGAGCCGCATGCCCCTGGGACGTTCGAGGTGATCACGGACGAGGAGCAACTCGATGTCATGTGGGATGCACGTCGGTCCAGCACACGCGTGATGTTCGTCTACCCCGGGCGTGTCGAGGCATTTCAAGTGAGCGCGCATGACCTGGAAGAAGCAATCGCCCTGGATCAGGATCGCTAACTCATCGATGTTGCGAAGAGCAATGCGGGTGCCATTGGTGACCGCATGATAGGGCCAACCGAGAACACTCGGATCCATTGTGGTTTAGGCGCGAGGAGGCGCCTTCCATAGATCATGCGGTTACCTATTCCACTCCACCAAGGATGCCGACATGCAAGAATATTCCGCCGACCAAGACGTTGTTGCTCAGGTTGAGACGCTGCGCGAAGCTTTGCCCAATTGGATCGTCAGCACGGTCGAACTGGTCGAACTCGCTGAGAATGCCGAACGTGCAGCGGTGTACTCCAACCCTGAATCGGTAGACCGTTCGCACAAGCTCATTGTTGAGGTTGCTGAGTGGCAACAGAGACTGAACGGTTGGCAGAGCCACGATCTTAGCCCGCGGCTCAAGGCCGAGTTGCGCATCCTCAAGGCGACGCTGGATGCTTCAATGGACGAAGCGAACGCAGCAGATGCGAAATTGAGGCTTTAGACAAAGCTACTGGCTGTTGGGATTTGCAGCAATCTCGCCTATGGCACGGCCTGCAGCTGTGATCGACAGCACACCATCCTTGTCGACTGCAAGTCCTCTCGACAGGAGGAACTGGACCAAGCCCTCGTCGCTGAAACCGTGCATTGTGCTCACTTGAATCGGGGACTGTGCCAGCCGTCGCAGGATGAAGTATGCCTGCACGGGCGTATGCTCCAGCACTTCTGAGGTTTCGGCGCCGAGGCCAATCGAGGTCAACACGACATTCACGTGTGGCAGATAACTCTGCCACATTGGCTTGCCTTCCTGAACGGCGTCTTCCTGCACACCCTGGAAGCGGCACAATGCTCGCGCGGCCAGTTCACGTGGGTCCTTCGCTGTATCGGCACCTGGCGCCACTGTCTCGCTCCCGACTTTTCAGATAAGACAGCTCATAGGCTCGACCCTCGCCCAGCGCAATGCGGATTGGTTAGGCCACCATCAAGCTGGCCGTCGCGTCTAAGAGAGGGCGTGGCTCCCAGGGAACTGCCGCTGCAGGACAGGGTGGCGGATCATCGTCGTCATCGTCCTTCCAGAACGCCCAGGCCGGCCTACGCCCCGGACCAAGATGATGCGGATGGGGTGACGAGTCCTGGCTGGTTGATCTGACCTGATCGTCCCTGATGCCATCAAGGCATTTGAGCGCGCTCAGGACAGCATCGATCTCAATGAGGACACCGCTGTCGAGGCGGCGTAGCGCCGGGTAGTCGCGAACTGCACGACGGTCTGAGGCCCAGTCCGCGAGAATCTCTCGCTTCTGCTGCGTGGTTATTGTTGGCTCATGGGGCATTGCGCCCACCAACACAGCTCACATCCGGGAACGCAGCGCGTCCGGCGGCATTGAGCTGATGCGTCACCTTTCCCCAATTCATGAGACCAGAGTGGCGTTCAATTCCTGTACCCGTGTGCTCATCGTCGAAG